>Ga0007854_10000864_pt1 | contig 19552 bp, 22 predicted proteins | sample CryBogCBH12Aug08_FD_60382 | JGI IMG/M metagenome (GOLD analysis project Ga0007854, IMG submission 60382) | Freshwater microbial communities from Crystal Bog, Wisconsin, USA - CBH12Aug08 | ecosystem: Environmental > Aquatic > Freshwater > Lake | place: Crystal Bog, Wisconsin, USA | collected...
ATACACTTTTTAATTTTCAGGGTATTTAGGGTATTTTTTGTTGATTTTTATTAAAAGTGTCCTACAAGTCAGTATAGTATAGGGGGGTTTTAGTAAAAATTAACAAAAAATACCCTAAATACCCTGAAAATTAAAAAGTGTATTATATAATATATGTCATATAAAATACAAACGACAAATTAAGACTTAAAAAGACACACATATATTTTATTAACAATGACTGACAATAAATATCATAAAGGTAAAATATATACTATCCGTAGTTATCAAACTGATAAATATTATATAGGTTCAACCTGTGATGCTTTACATAAACGATTATACAATCATAGATTCCATTATAAGCATTATTTAAATGACAATTATAATTTTGTATATAGTTTTGATATTATGAAATATGAAGACCATTATATTGAGTTATTAGAGGATTATAAATGTGAAAATAGAAATGAATTAACTAAAAGAGAAGGTGAATTGATACGAAAATATAAAGATGAAACAGTTAATTATATTGTAGCAGGAAGAACACGTAAAGAATACAAAAATGATAATAAAAAGAAAATTAAAGAAGATAATAAAAAATATTATGAAGATAATAAAACTAAAATTAAAGAATATTCTAAAGAATATAGAACTAAATTATATGACTGTGAATGCGGTAAAAGTCAATTAGTATTAGCAAAAAAATCACGACATATAAAATCAAAGTTTCATTTAAACCATATTTAATTAATTTAAAAAAATATTTTCTTTACTCCTTCTCATCGTTTTTACAATCCAACTCCCATATCCATTTAATATTTCTGTAAATATATAAACCATCACTTTTAACAGCTTCTTTATGTTTATTATTAAACATAGTTAATATTTCTTTTTTTTTTAATCTAATAACTATTTCATTTTCTTTACAATATTCTAAATAGTTATCATATACCATATCTCGTTTAATGTTATCTTTTTTGTTATCACTTAATACTAATCTATCATTAAAGAAACCTTCAAAACTGTTTTGTTCGTTAATATATTTGTCCTGTGATTTTTTAACAGATAAAGGAATGTCTTTTTCAAATGATATGTCATTAACAATATTTTTATACCCATCAACAATCCAACTAAAAAATTCATTTAAATGATTTTTAATTATATCATTTAATAAACCTTCATCTTTTTTGTATTCATTAATTTTTTTAGGATTATCACAAAATGTAGCATTAAATTTAAATAATCTTATTCTTCTTACGAGTGAGTGTTGAGTAGAGTTAAATTGTGGTAGATTATTGGTGCAAAGTATTAATTTTATAGTTAATTTTGTATCAAATTCACCTAAATTACTGTATAATTTTTTACAAGATAATTTATCTCCACCTGAAATTTTTTTAGCAATATCTTCATTTAATTGTTCTCCTTCATTGGTTTCACTAACAAATCCTACACGTTTATTCGTTAAAGCATATAAAGCATTTGATATATTAGAGTTTTTATTATCTTTAATCATTATTGCTTTGTCAACTGCAGCGTAGAAATTACCCATAATATTATCAAGTAATGATAAAATTAAACTTTTACCATTAGCACCACATCCATTAAACACAAATATTAATTGACCTTCATTTAAACCAGAAAAGCAATATGATAATATTTTTTGTAAATATAAAACTTCATCTATATTACCACAACATATATCATTTATCATTTTTTCAACTTTATTGCTTTTATTATCTGTATATTCAACATTAAAACAATAACTAAAATAATGTTCTTGTAATCTGTCAATAATCTTTGATGTTTGTAAATCATAACACTTATTATTTTTCATAGGAATAAGATGTGGATGACACCTATTTAATTTATTTAAAAATTCTTTATCAGATATTTCAACTAATGAATATTTATAAACAGCATCAGCATATTTAATTGTTGTTTTTGGTGTTATTAAATCAACAAATGATTTAATATCTTTTTGTTCCATTTCTTTACCGAAAATATTTAAATAATTAAGTTGTGTTGCTTGTATCCAATCACAATAATCAGAATAAAATATTTCTTTAATACTTTCAGTCCATAATTTAATCTTATTATCAAATTTATATAATCTATTATCACAAAATTTATATAAAGAACAACATTCAATAAATAATTTTGCAGTCGTTCTTTGACTACTAATATTTTCAGTAAATTCCTTAATTGATTTAGTACAAGTTTTCATTATATAATATTAGATAGACATAATTATTTAAGTTAATTAAAAATAATTATATTTTTTTATATACAAAAAAATTTGCCCTGAAAATTGTTTAAATAAAAATTACATAATATACTTTTTTATATTTTCAGGGAGTTTAGGGTATTTTTTTGTCATTTTTCCTAAAAGTCCCCCTACAAGACCGTCTCGCAAGAGGGGTTTTATAAAAAACCGTATTTTTTTACCCTAAAAACCCTGAAAATTATAAAAAGTATATCATGTAATTTTTATAAATAAAATTTCAGGGCAAATTTTTTGAAACATATAAAATTAATTATTTTTAATTAATCTAAATAAATGTCTATATATAATATTATATAAAATGAATAATTCTGATAATGCTAAATATGATAACATAAAAGATATATTATTTAAAGATGAAACAGAAGAGATAAGTAAATTAATGTCTCATATATATTTAGAATATAGACCTAACCCACGTATGAGGGATACTATTGATGATAATAATTTGATTAAATTATTGAATTTATTGAACAAAAACAGAGCACAAGACCTCATATATGCAGAAAAAATCGCAGCTATTATTAAGTCTTATAATTATGAACGTTTTGATATATTCTATAATTTTTTTAAGAAACATTCAAAACAGATGAATAAACATCAACTTTTAGAAATATGGAATAGATTAGGATATACATATGATTTTTATGTTTTAGTTGAACTTGCAGCTAAAGATAATAAAACTGACACATTATTATTTTTAGATAAATACAAAAAAGAACAAGAGAAAAAACAAGAACAAGAAAATAAGAAAAAAGAACAAGAAAGAAAAAAATTTATAATAAACCAAAAGGTAGAATTTAATTATAATCTTTTTAAACATAAGAAATTTGATAAAGAAGTTCCTGTTATTATCCTTCAATAATTATTTTTTTATATATAATAATATCATTATCTTTGTTATTAATATCATTATCTTTGTTATTAATAAAATTTAAATGTTTTTTGCTTTTATTATGTATGTGTTTAGAATAACTTTTAAATATACCACCACAAGCACATCTTAGATGATCGCATTTATTCATATATGTCTTCATATAAATATTTCTTTTTTTATCAATTTTCTTATCCATTATATTATATACATATATTTAATAATTTAAGTTAATTTAATTAACAATAATTTAAGTTAATTTAATTAACAATAATGTAAATATTTATAAATAAAAAGTCAAAAATTACAAAAGAAATTATTAAAGATATACAAGGTTAATATTATAATAAAAGATATACAAGGTTAATATTATAATAAAAGATATACAAGGTTATTATTATAATAAAAGATTAACCATCATCCCATTCAAGATCACTCATACATGCTATATTATAACAGATATCACAGCAAACAATGTCTTTTAATCGTATAAAACCGCAATAACATATAATACATTCAAGCATTATATAAGAAGACTATATAATTATATTTTAATAATCAATACAATTTGATCTTTATCAATAACATTATCATTAATAGTATAATATAATTCATTTTTTTTAACTTTTGGTGTTTTTTGTTCTTTATCAATAATGATAGGTGGAATACTTCTTATAACATCTCTACAACGTGTTTTAATATGAATCATATACTAAAATATCACACAAATAAATTTTATATACTTATAATAAATGGAAGGACTAGAAGATAAATTAAATAAAATTGAAGAGACATTAAATGTTATTATGAAAAAATTAAATATAGAAACAGAGAAAAAAAAACCTGTAGATTTAATTGAAAAATACGGATTAAAGCCATTATCATATTATGAAAATAAAAATTAATATATAATCATAATATATATAATTATGTCTCATCATCTAAAACCACATATGGAACATCATAAAGAACCTCATATGGCACCACGACATTCAGATAAAGAATTTGAAGAATCAATGGCTTTAATTGATATGAACCATTTAAGATATGAAGCACCTGAAAGCGTCTGTGCAACAAGCAACGCCAATAGAAATCAAATCAATTTTAATCCAAATGCTTATACTGTCAGTGGTGGCGAACAGCCATCCTTACTTTTAAATGTTGGATCTAGTTTTACTGACGGCCAGAAATCTATGATTCAACTAACAATGACTGTTAATTGTGTTGCACCTTCAAACGCTGTATATTTTGCTTTCGGTAATAACGTTCCTTCTAGCACTTCTGGAAATAGTTATTATAACTCAAACGGGTCTATTCTTAATTTAATTTCTGAAGTAAATCATCAATCTAAATCTGGAGAATTACTTTATCGTGAATTATATAAAAATCAGACACAAACAACATCAAGATTATATAAAATTGACGCCCAAAGACGAAAATATATTGGTGTTATGGGTAGTTCAGAATATTTTAACGGTTCATGGAGATTTCCTGTATATCCTATTAATCAGCCTGTTACGTTTATGATCCCATTATGTGAACTGTCATCATTTTTCAATACTTCCCAATTAATCCCCCCTATGTTATTATCTGGATCTATCATGCGTTTAACTATTGCTCCTATTGCTACTGCTCTTGTATTCTATCAAGCAAACGGTACATCATTAGCAACTGGAACTATTGGTTTAACAAATATTAGTCTTAAAAGTATGGTTGCATATCTTCATCAATCCGAATTATATGATAGTGTAAATTCATTAATTTTATCGTCTTCCGCGTCGTTAGAAATGAATGGTTTGCAATATGCATATAATACTCAGTTCAATACCATTTTTAACCCAACATCAAGTACATTTAACTTTGATATTCAATTAAGCGCAGCCAAAATATCTTCTCTTGTTTTAAAGTTTGTTCCTAAAAACGCATTTACTTTTCCTATTCCTGATGGTAATTTATCAACAAAACAAGATCCAGTTGCTTCAGCAAGTATTTCAGATTTAGCACTAACAGCAGGTACACCTGGAGGAGATCCAAATTCGTTAGGATTCAGCGTACAAATTCGTTTAGGAAATTTAGTTATGCCATTATTCCCGATTTCATCTGCAGTAGATATGTTTCAACAAACTTGTAATGCTCTCAACCCTATTTCCTTTTCTGGATGCGACGATCCTGATCCACTTAAGACTATTAATAAACTACAAGCAGGTGTAATTTCATATCCTGAATATTGCAGTGTTTCACCATCAGCATCTAACGCACAAAAGAATGGTGCAGGAACTGGAGCAACCTTATTTGGTTTTAGTTTTGAACGTTCATCAGCTGTTAATATTGGTGGTTTATCTTCTAACAATGCACGTATTTTATCCGTAGAAGTTCAAAATATGGCGAATTCTTCAAACTTTCAATGTATTGCAAGTGTGACTTATTTACAAATTGCAAATGTTTCAACCGACAATATCGTAGTAAATCGTTAAACCGACAATATTGTAGTAAATAAATAAATAATTCTTTATCAAAATAATAATATATAATATATATTATATATTATGTCTTCTCAATTACTTGAAATAAATAAAATTTCATATGAAACTCCAGAAGTCCCTTGTGTAGCAAAAAAAACTCAAAGACAGCAATTTTTTGCTAATCCTAATACTTATCAAGGTTTATTTGGTGGTGAAGTCATTCCAATTTTATTTAATACTGGTAAAGGATTTATAGATGGTTCAAAATCATCTTTGTCTTTTCAAATGTCATTAAGCATAGGATATACTGGTGGTGTTTCACCAGATTATTATCAATTTGATACAGGTAATGTTAATAGTTGTAGTGGTTCATCAGTTGTAAATATAATAGATCAAGTTTTATTAGAACATCGTTGCGGTGAATTAATGGATAGACAGATATATAAAAATCAATTACAAACTGTTAGAGAATATAGAATAAATTATGAAAAGAAAGAAAGTTTATCTATTATGGGTGGTTATTCAAATACGTTTGGTTCTTATCCATTATATGTTAGTACTAATTCAACAAGTTTCAATATTCCACTTTCTGAAATTTCATCTATCTTTAATACATCACAACTATTACCTGAAGAATTACTTAGCGGTTCAAAATTAACATTAGTTATAGCGCCACCTATTAATAATGTTTGTTTTTTCGGTCCCGATGGAACAACAAGTGTCCCTAGAAGTGATATTAGAGCAGTAAGTATGACTTTAAGTAATATTTCTGTTCTTCTTCACCAATCTGATTTATATGATGGTATATATTCTGTCTTAAGGTCTTCCATCCTTGATGGTTCTAAAGGTTTGCAATTTCCATATTATAGTTTTCAAAATTCAAAATACACTCCTATGTCAAGTTCATTTACATACGATATTCAATTAGCAGCGTCTAAAGTATCTTATGTAGTTGTAAAATTTGTATTAAAAAATAAACCACAAACAGCAAATGCTTTTTCACCAACAGCAGCAGCTAGTATATACCAATTAAATAATAATCAATCTTTGAATGATGATAATGGTTTAGGGTTCAGTATTCAATTTAGATTGGGTAATATGATTTTTCCAACCTATCCCCTAACAAATGCTCCTGATGCTTTTGTAAATGTAGTACAAGCACTCAATCCTATTTCATATTCTAATACTGAAGATCCAGATCCTTTAAAAATCACAAACAAATTACAATCAGGATGTGTAGGATATAACAATTATTCACGAATTTCAACAACTGCAAACGGTCTATCAAACGGTGGAACGATATTCGGTATAACTTTAGAAAAATCAAATAATATTGGTTTATCCGGTCTCACTACCTCAGCTAGTAGGGTAATTAGTGTTGAAGTGCAAGGAATGAATGGATATGATTTAGTTGATATGTACGCACAAGTAAAATATCTACAAGTTGCTTCAATATATGAGAATAATGTTGTTGTTTCAAAATAAAAATATATGATATAATTATATATACTTTATGGAGAATCTAAGAGATATAAACCATTTAAATTATAATACTCCTATATGTTTAGATGTTGTAGGAAATGCAACAATAACAAATTATAATTTTAATCCTAACCAATATGATAATTGTATCGGTGGTGAAATCTTACAAATAGAATTTGATGAAGGTTTAGATTTTGTAGATGGATCAAATTCTTATATTAGATTAGTTTTAAAAGTTAATGCTACTAATCCTGACCCTGCTATTAGTTTTTATTCTTTCAATGGAACTAATATAACTATTCCTGCTTATCCACCACAAACACAATTGCAAGCATATATGAGAAATAGTGCATCAAGTATTATGAATTTAATTGATCGTGTTGAATTAGTTTCTAAAAGCGGTGAAACAATATTTAGAGAATTATATAAAAACCAAGTTCAAACATTACGAGAATATAAAATAAATAATTCAAGAAAAGATTTTTTAACGATTATGGGTAGTAATGTAAGTGATATAAATAACACTGGTAATAAAGATAATTTAAATATGTATAACATTAATAATACTGCAACTTTTTTAATACCATTAGCATTAATTAGTCCATTTTTTAATACTGGATCTCTAATTCCACCACAATTATTAAATGGTTCAGTTTTAAGATTAACATTAAGTTCTCCTATAAATAGTATAGTTTTAATAGATAATACAAGAACTGTTATAAATAATGTATCACCTGTATCTGTTAGTCTTTCTAATATGGCAGTATTATTATCTGAAAAAGAATTATTTCCAGAAATAGCAGAAGTAATAAATAAACGTTTATCATCACCTGAAGGTTTAGATTATTCATATTATAGCGAATTTAATACATTTTTTATACCACCGTATCAAAGGGCAGATATAACACCAATTTTTCAATCATTTCAAATACCAATTTCATTAAATGCTGGTAAAATAAAATATGTTGCTATGAAAAATATACCTAATGCTAATGGAAGTCCTATATATCCATTTATAAATTGTGCAATGAAATGGTCTGATTTTTATAATTTACAAAGTCCAAATTTATCAGAAAAAAATAATTTACCCTTTACAGTAAAAGCAAGATTAGGAAATGATGTACTTTTAACATATGATTTAACAACAATACCTGAAGCATATGAAAATACAATTAGAGCATTAAATAATATTTCTTTTTCTAATACTGAAGATGTAGATGTTGAAAAAAATATAAATAAATTAGCCCCTTGTTGTGTAAGTGGATCAGGATATAATTATATTATTACACCAATAGATAATTATACTGATACTACAGGAGGATCTATAATAGCTTTTGATTTTGAAAGATTACAGGCTATAGATTGTGCGGGATTATCTACGAATCCAGAAAGACAATTAACACTAGAAATAGATAATTATAATAATAGCGACCAATCAAACGGTATAATAATTAGTGTTGAATATTTATCTGTAGCAAAAGTGTGGAAAAATGGTGAAATAGCAATTAATCGTTAATTATTATAAATATTATATTATGTAATAATATAATATATTATGGCTCGTATAGGATGTATTAGACCTCAATCAAGAATTTATAATTTAGCACTCGGAAGATATGAAAATGAATTTGAAATGGAAGAAATAGGATTAAAAAAACAACCGTTTTCAGGTTTAACAAGTAGACAACGAGTTTCTGAAGATCCATTAGGACCGCAAAAAATTATTTTTGGTTCTTATGATGCTCCACAATTCACATTACAAAATACAAACATGTATTCAAAAAAAAAATTACAAAAAGATGATGTTCCAACAACAGAATATCAAAAGAAAATAGGTATTAGATCACATAGTTCATTTATGCAAAAAGCAGAAGATAAACCATATATAGAATTAGGTGGATCAGCATTAAACGGCGACATATTTGGTTCAGCACCATCAACAGATTTATTAACAGAACAAGAGAAATATGAATTGATGACAGTTTATAAACCATCTATGGCAAAACCTAAAACAAAACAAGAAGAAATTATAGAACATGTAGCAAAAGTAGGACAACCATATTTACAAGAAAAATTAAGTAGAGCAAATACTAATCCTAGAGAATTTATTGAAAATGATTTACAAAAAATAGAATTATACCCATCAGAAGAAACTAATAAAGGGGATGGTGGTTCAAATCTTGTTTTTGATTATAGAAAAGAATTTCATAAAGGAACTCAACCAAAAACCAGAAAACAATTATATGATGAAACATTTAGATCACGTAAATCAACATCAAATATTAATACAGCACAAAGAACAGCACAAACTGCTCGTAATGTATTAGGTGTGTATGGAAATAAACAACATGAAGGAGGTAAACAACATGAAGGACAAATACCAGATATAGTACCGACTAGAGTAGAAAAAAATTTAGAAGTTGAAAAAAAATTAGAAGATGATATTGAAATGAAAATGGATGGATATGAACTTGTAAAAACAGGAGCACAAATTGCAAGAACCTTACTGCAATAATAAAATATCTAAGTATATAATATATATTTAATGACTACAAATTATAATGGTTCAATGGATTTTCAAGGAAGAAATGTAATCAATCAAATAAATCAACCAATTCCACCACAAGATTTACCCGATCCTTATGATAGAATTAATGTAAAAACTTTAAATATTGTAGATGACAATAATAATATTTTATATACATTACCACAACAACATGTACCAGATCCAAATGGTGATGTAATTGTTCTAAATTATAATGGAACATCATCACTACAACCATATATACAACCTATTCAAGCATTTTTAAGTGCAGAATCACCACAAAATTCGCCAACTCTATTTTACGTTCAAAACGGCCAAACTTTACCTGTTCCCTGGACTTTATCAGATACTTTATTAAATGAAAATTTTATATATGATGATGCTTCATCAGCATATAAAGTTTTAGTTGATGGAACATTTAGATTAACTTTTAATGTATCTATTAGTTGGTCTGCAAGTATAGGAACTATTTATAGTATATTTTTAACACCTACTGTAAATGGAAACCCTGTATCAACCAAAACTGTTTATTTTACTGGTAATCAAGGATCAAACTTATATTATATGCAATTCGACCAATTATTTCAAGCAAAAGCAAATGATATTATAAACGTTCAAATTAATAATCCAACATATAACGGACAACGAATAGCTTTTGTTTATTGGAATATGTATATAAATCGTGTTGCTGATTATATAAATAGAATTACGGCAACTGCTATTTATGGTGTAGGCACCAGAAACGAACCATTTTCATATTATGAACCACTTGTTTTAGATGGTTGTGATAAAAAGAATTTAGTTGTTCCTTATCCTGTATATGATAAAGCAATTAATAATGTAGGAACTGTTATTGTAGATACTCCATTACCTGCTAATGTTCCTAAAGATTTAGGATTAAATCCATATAATACTTATGGTGTTAAAATAGATTCTTATCTAACACAACAACCATATACTATTACTTTTTCAGGTTCAATAATTCTACATGCTACCGGTTCAGAAATAAATACTATATTTGCAACTTTACAATATGCACCTGATGGTCTTACATTTAAAGATCTACCACAAGCACCAACCCTAATATATACAAATTACTTAGATGATGTAGGATTTTATAAAACTAATGGTATTCCATTCTATTTACAAGCTGATAATTTTATTTCTGAATCAAATGTAAACAGAGGAACTTTTCGTGTTGCTTTGAAAATAAACCCAACAAATACAAGTGGTGTTTTTTCACCAAATACTAAAATATTTGTAAATTATCCAGATCCTATTAAATATGTAGATACACAAAATTTAAGTATAGCATCATTTTTTCAACTATACCCAACACCATCACCATCAACATCAACCTTTTTTTATTCAACCGCCGGAACTACTTATTTAGGAAATATAAAAAATTATTATTTAATATCTGATAGTAGTGTATCACCATCTGTTTCTTTACCTTTAGTATGGCAAAATGAATATTTCACAACAAATAGATTTAATAGAAATGCGGTCATTTTATCTTTTGGTGATGAAATTACAAGTAAATTTCAACCAACAAAAACGAAATTATTATTAAGTAGTAGTGTAGGTGTTAATTATGCACTACAATATAGAGGTTATATTTTTTATAATAACTCAATACCAATATCTAATTTAACTGTAAATCTAATTGCTAATGGCACCATATCACAAAGTTTATCTGTATCATCAGTAGCCCAACCAGCACCTACCCTTTATCTTTTAGATTTTACATTAAATTTTAATTATACGTCAGTAGGTAATGACATTATAGAATTTGAACTAAGATCTCCATTAATGCTACCTAATTTACAATTTACTATGAGAAATCAAGATAATGTGGTTGATCCTAACCCTTCACTTTTTAATATTGTTCCTATTTAAATTTTTTCAATAGAAAAAGTATATTTATATTTTATAAATGTTGTTTCTACTAAATTTATTAATTCATTTACATTATTCATTGAATAATAATTTCTATCTTTTAAATTTGGATTATATTGAGTATTATTAAAATAATCTTCTATATTTTCATATAATAAATCTATAACTATTTTTTCTGCTTGTTTTTTTGTTTTACAACGTTTATATTGTGGATATATATTTTGACTATCATATGTATCTTCATAATCCTTAACAATAATTAAATACATTATAATATACTATATATTTTTTTTATAATTATTATATAATGCCAACTGTATTAAATAAAGATTTATATGACAAAGCAAGAGAAATTACAAATAAAAAATATGGAACACATACATCAGCCTATCGTTCAGCGTTTTTAGTAATGACTTACAAGAAGCTAGGGGGAAAATATGCCGATGATGGTAAAGAAGCAAAATTAAAAACATGGTTCCGTGAACGGTGGACAAATTTATCACCTAAAGGCTACCCGACGTATCGTCCCACGATTCGTATCAATAAAGAGACACCATTAACTGTAAATGAAATTGATAAAAATAATTTACAGAAACAAATTGAATTGAAACAAAAAATAAAAGGAACTAAAAATTTACCACCGTTCAAAAGAAAATTATAAAGCAGATGAAATACTCATTATTACGGGAGTTGTATTTGTAGCACTAAGAGCAGGTGAACCAGTTGTAGAAGTAACCCGCATGAAAAAATTAATAGTTAGAGTTGTTGAAGATGTAGCATTTAGACCAAATATAGCACCAGTACCGGCCATATATGCTTGTAAACTATCATTTCCACTAACAACAACAGCACTAGATGGAAAAAATTCATTTGTAGCGTTTGTTTGACCGAATGCTCCAGATGTTGTAGGATTAGTTGTTGAATAAGTCATATAATAAGCTAAACCAATACTTACATTACCACCAGCGTTTACTTGTTGAAACCATGCAGAAGTAATAATCCAACTTGTAGCACTTGGAACATTTCCAAAAGCACTAAATGGAACAGCTATTGAAATTTGAGGATTAGCGGGATATGTTAAAGCAAGAGTAGTAGAATTTAATGTATATGTGGCAGATTGAAACAATTTTGTTTGAATTGGAGCATTTGGTCCAGTAGAACCTGTAGCACCTGTTAAACCAGTAGAACCTGTAGAACCTGTAGAACCTGTAGAACCAGTAGAACCAGTAGAACCTGTTAAACCAATAGAACCTGTAGAACCAGTAGAACCTGTTAAACCAATAGAACCTGTAGAACCTGTAGAACCTGTAGAACCTGTAGAACCTGTAGAACCAGTAGAACCTGTTAAACCAATAGAACCTGTAGAACCTGTAGAACCTGTAGAACCTGTAGAACCTGTAGAACCAGTAGAACCTGTAGAACCTGTAGAACCTGTAGAACCTGTAGAACCTGTAGAACCTGTAGAACCAGTAGAACCAGTAACACCTTGTGGACCAGTAGGACCAGTAGCACCAGGAACACCACTACTATTTACAGGAACACCATTAATATATATTTGATTATCAAAATTATATCTACTACTGCCTTGAAAATTTGTATTAGCAGTATTATTTTGATTATTAACAACTAAATTACCACTTACATCTTGATTTAATGAAATAGGCAATAAAGAATTTGTTAAAACTAAAAGTGATCCACTTTCAATAAATAAATTATTATCAGTTTCAACAAAACCATTTGAACCACCTAAAACCAAAGATCCGCTGTCACTTTCTTTTACTATTGAATGACCTATAGTTAATGTTTTATTGTTAAACAATAAATTTGGATTGGGTGTAGCTTCAAAAGCATTAGCACCAGTAGCTACAACAACTTCACCTGTTACAACAGGAATTAAAGGACTACCCGAATATAAAGCATTTACTGTTATATCATTAGTAGTAGCAACACGAACACCATTTTCATATAAAGCATTATTTTGTGTTGTTAAAGAAACACTACTTGTAAGATTATTTATAACTACATTTGGATTAGGGAATGACATATATATATTATATTTATATAATTATTGATAACAAACTTTAAATGAATAAAAAATAGGAGTGTTATTTGTTCCATTTTCTAAAACATTACCAAACTGGTCGACAACTCTCATATCAACAGTATCTAATGTTAAACCTTGAGATAATACAAACATTCCACGTTTAGAATTATTATCATAATAAGTTTGATATGTACCCCAGGGTGAAGTAATACCTAGAGCCATAATTTCAGAACCATTTTGTGATTGTAAATCACGATTAATTTCATTATCTGCGGGTAGTAAAACATTTAAAATACTTCTTGCAGATACTAATTTATTTGAAAATATATATACTGATGTTGCACCAAATAATGATGGCGGATATGGTAATGGACTATCAACATTAGTTGCAGAATATCCACCACCGTCTACAGAAGAACCAATAGTGTATAAAAAATTATTTCCTAAATAATTAAAATTAGGTCTTAATGTATCAGGATTTAATAATATAGTTGTTCCAGCAACACCAGTATTAAAAACAATTCTTTTTAGAGCACTACTATATGTAATTGTTAAACTTGGAGCAAAAGGGACACATAATGATTGTAATAAAGTACATAAAGCAGAAACTTCATAATATCCAGGAGGGACAGTTATTTTATTAACAGTATTTCCAGCACCTGAACTAACTAATAAATAAAAAGTATTATTATAAGATGCAACATTATAAAAGTTATTACAAATATTCACATAGTTTAGATTTAATTTAACAACATTATTTATATTTCTGTTTTGTGTAAAATCAATAATACAATTAGTATCAGGGTCATTAAAATTACTTCTGAAACTTGTAGATATCCTTAAATTACATTCATTATAGAGTTTTAAGTTATCCATATTAGAGTTGAATGATTCCATAATGTATATATTATATCATACTATATTAATTTTTTTTAAAACTATCAATATCAATAACATCTAATAAACATTTTCTAAATCTTTTATCCTCACTTTGTCTTCTATCAATATGTATGAATGGATGTGAATACTTTTCATCTTTAGTCCAACAAAACCCTAAAATATCACCAAATTCTTTTTTACTTAAACTAGGTGGTGTAAATGTATCTGCTAGAGCATCTTTATCTTGTACGTTTCCTGAAAAACAAAATATATTCGTAGCATTTTGACGACATATTTTAGGTAGACTGAAATAATATTGAGAAAGAACAAAAACAGAACAATTAATTTGTCTAGGTCTAGAACATAATGATTTAAATGTATTTGATTTTATAATATCACAATCAATAATATCATCTAATATAATAAATATTCTAGGTACCATACCCCAATCACCATTACTTTCTAAAACTTTTTTTTTTTGTTGTTTAATAACATTTTTTAAATGTTTTTCTTCTGGATGATGTTTAACATGTTCTTTAGGTATAACATCATCATCTATTAATTTTTGTAATATATCATCTGATGAATTAGTAAATACAAATATTTCATCCCAATAAGGTCTACCCGTTTTATCTTTTCCATACATATCTTTATTTAATAACATGTTGCACAGCATAACCGTTTTTCCTGAACCGATACTACCTATAACCATATTAATACTTGGATGTTTAGGTATAATATTACTTTCCATTGTTGGACGTTGATATGTCATATTTTTTGTTGAATCTAAACCAATAATTTTTAAACCTTCAAATTTAGGTTCTTGTTTTGTTGGTAGCATAGGTGGTCTTTTTGGTGGATTCTTAATATTTGGTTTAAAATAATCATCATCATCTTCATCATCATTAGTTTCAGAATCTGATAATTCATATTTTTTATTTTGTTTTTTAAAAACATTATCTACTTTTTTTGTAATTTCTAAATTTTTTTTATGAGTCCATGGATTATATAATTCTATTCTACCATTTTGATTAGCTTTTACTGGTTGTTTGTAATTTGGTTTTAATTGTTTTATTTTTAGTTTATGCATATATATTAGCATACGATATTTGTTTTATATTTTTGTTTTATCCTTAATAATGGATCATCTAATGACATTACTGAACTAAACTCTAAAGTGTTTTTAACATTATTTGGATTTCTTTGTGCTTGATCGTATGGTTCCATACCATAAGATGATGCAAAAGGGTTATGTGGTTTTATTCTAGGATCAGTGCATTCAAAGTTATATAATTTTTTATTAGCAAATTGTTTTTCATCAATATTTACTTTTCTTGCATGAGGATTTGTTGATGTTTTAAAACTAAATTCTGTTGCAGGTTGCATAATACCTGATAATTTATATGCAGGAACTAGAGGATATGTATTAAAGTTTTTAAACTTTTTAACATCTTCTTCAGTATCTACTTTAGGTAATTTATTTGTTTGCATAAAACATTTTCCATATCTTCTTCTATCATCTATATCTTCCATTCTTTGAAATGGTGATGCATAACCTAATTTACTATTTTGGATACTATCAACCCATCTGAAATTTGTAAATCGTCTAATAGATTTAGATCGTTCTGTTTCAGGTAATAAAACATCTTCTTCTTTTGCAAGTTCATCCATAGGTCCTAAAAATCCTATAGCTCTAATATTACCAATATCTTTATCATTATTTTTATTAAGATATTCAGCATTTTCAGTTTCATAATTAATTATTTTATTTTGTTCATCACCATATACAAGAGGTTCAAACTTTTTAACATCTTCTTTAACATCTTCTTTAACTTCTTCTTTAATTTCTGGTATATTTCTCATTGTTCTTTTCATTGTATTTTCTTCTTTAACTTTTGGTAAATTTCTTAACAATTCTCTGAAATCATTGGTTGATTTTTGTATTTTCTCAAAACGTTCTTTATCTACAAAAACAGGTTCAGAAACACCAAATATTCCTGATGAAACAATTTCACTTTTTCTATCTATTAAATCAAATGTTTTTTGTAAAGTAGATAATTTTGATGGAGTAGTTGTTTTTTCTGATAATTCAACAATTTGATTTAAAACAATAGCAGTTGCTTCTTGTATTGATTCTGCCTTATCTGCTGTTGCTTCATGTTCGTTATCTTCTATCATTAAATCTAATGCTTTTGCACCTTCTTTAATAACATTTAATGTGATATCTTCTTTTTCTAAATTTGCTATATCTTCAATAACCTTTTCTTGTTTTTCAAATCTTGTTCGTTTTCTTTTTGTTCTTTCTTTACCTGAACCTTCTTTAAATTGACCTGATAGTTTATTAATATTTAAAATATCTTTTTTATAGTCAAAATCTGCAACATTTGATTCGTCAATAGGTTTAAGATTTTGTGCTTCTAAAATTTCATCAATTAATAAAGGAACACTTCTCGTCATTTCAGGTTTAAGTCTTCCTTTGTATTTATCAACGAAAATATATTTTTCATATTCTTTATCTTTTTGTGCCATTTCTCTTAATTTTTTTAATCTTTTTCTTCCTTGAACGGTAGGATTTAAATCAGCATCTTCTTTAATATGTGATTTATGTGCTAAAATTCTTTTTAGAATATCTTTTAGTTCTTCTTTTTGTAATAATTGTAAATATTCTTTTGTATAAGGCATAATATAATATAGTAATATATATAATAAAAATTATAGTTCAGTTTTATAAGATGGTTGTATATCCTCTATAGGTTCTTTTTGATTTTCATTCATAGTATCAACTTCAGGTTCATTTATGACATCTTTATCCATAGTATTAATATCAGATAAATCAGGTGTTTCTTCTTCTAAATTTTCTTTGGAACTATAATCTTTAGTTTCAAACATTTCATATATTTCATTAAATGTTTTTTCATGATCGTCTAATGGTTCTTCTTCTAAAATATCAACCATATTTAATATTTGTTTTGGTTCATTTTGTAATAAATCATCTATTAATTCAGAATCTTTTAAATCGTCTTCTGATGGTTTTGGTGGTTCTGGTAATTGTTTTGATATTTCAAATTGTTTTTCAATATATGTTCCATTAAGAATAAATATATCTGTTAAATCATTTTTTAATTCTGATAAATCAGGATATATAATTTCTTCATCTAACCATTCATCATTTATTTTAATAGGTTCTAAACCACCTTCATTTAAATATTCATTCTGTAATTTTTCAAATGTTTCTTTTATGTTTTCTAATTCTTCATCTGTTATTTCATGGATTACAGGTTTAATAAAACTTAGTCCTGTTAATTTTTCAATTCCAAATTTTAAACTCATTGCAATTAAAGTAATTAATGAAAAAACCTTATCTTTTATTAATGAACCAAATATAAATAATTTTGCAGCTTTAGGAACATTTTTAACTTTTTCTTTCATATTTTGTAAAGCATATTTTAAATATTGATCTGTATGTAATCTATTTAATAAATTTCTGTCTGATTCCATGAGTTTATTAAATTTTGCTAAACCTAACGGTCTACCTCTTTTTTTTACAGGTGAAAATTTAGTAAATGGATCAGATGTTTTTAAATATTCATATGGTATTGTTAATGGTGCTAGAATACCTTTCATAAACAGTTTTGCAGGTTCATATAATGTATAAATTCCAAAACCATCTTCAACTAATGTTATCATATAATTAAATATAGTTTTAAATGATGAAGTCCATGTTGTAAAATCATGATTATAATCACCAGTAATGAAATTATGATTGAAATTAACAACATATTTATTTAAAATATCTTTTAACATTATAATATCTGCATTGTGTAAATCTTTTTGATTTCTTGCTTTTGTATATCTAATATCATGATCTCTACATATAGTATCTATTTTATACATTCTATTAGGATCATCTAAATCTTTTTTAATATTTTTGTATATATCAGTTCCTGGGCCACACCATGCTCTAAATGAAAGTGAAAATAATATTTTTTCGTATACTGTTAAATCATCTCTTTTAGTTCTCCATTCTTTTAAATCATTTGATAATACTTCTAATCTTACATTATTATTATATAATTCTATCATATCCTGTATATTCTGTTGTTTTTGTGTCGGATTTTCTACTTGTAATTTTTTATTTATTTTATTTAAATAGTTCATTAACTTATTGAACTTTTCATTATGGACTGGCATTTTACCATATGATTTTATAAATGACTCTTTATGTATCCTATCCTTTTCTGCTTTTAATATCTCGTCATATTTCTCTTTAACTATAGACATAATAATATAATATTAGTATTGAAAAATATTATATATAAATGATATACTATGGGTTCTTGTTGTGCTAAAAAAGATGAAACATCTAAATTACCTGAAGTTAAGTTAAAACATATTTATTGCTGTGATAATATACGAAGTAATTGTTGTATTAAAACAAAACATCATAGACATAAAACAACACATTCTATTAATAACCATAAACCAAATCAACACCATTAGGTAATTTTCTTGTATAATAATTTTTATAATTTGGTTCTGATATTCTTACACGTTTAAATTTTGCTGTTTCATGAATAGGTTTTATAGGATGTAAATTATGTGTATTCAAAAACTTTTGAATTTCTAAAAATGAAAACGATTTAGGAAATAAAACTGATTGAATCATATAATTAAGCATTCCATAATAAAATTGCAGCCAATTTACCTTTACCTGAATATCTATCCTTTTCATGTCTTATTAAATATCTTCTTCTATGTTCATTTGCAATTTCTAATCCATATTTCTGTTTAAATGTATAATAATCATCATATCCTATTGCACCTACAGAACCTAAATATTCATCACCTTTAAATACTGCAATTTTTTTATGTTTAACTGTTGAAGGTTCAACTCTTAATCCATGTCTTCTTGCTGATTCTCTTACACTATTAGGTATTTTATATGACATATATTATATAATATACTTTCATAATATTTTAGGGCATTTAGGGTATTTTTTGTTAATTTTTACTAAAACCCCCCTATACTATACTGACTTGTAGGACACTTTTAATAAAAATCAACAAAAAATACCCTAAATACCCTGAAAATTAAAAAGTGTAT
>Ga0007854_10000865_pt1 | contig 19550 bp, 19 predicted proteins | sample CryBogCBH12Aug08_FD_60382 | JGI IMG/M metagenome (GOLD analysis project Ga0007854, IMG submission 60382) | Freshwater microbial communities from Crystal Bog, Wisconsin, USA - CBH12Aug08 | ecosystem: Environmental > Aquatic > Freshwater > Lake | place: Crystal Bog, Wisconsin, USA | collected...
AAGAGATAGCTAGAACTGGCTCAATTCAAAGAGGTATTGCTAGCGTAAAGTATCCAGATATAAAAAGATTCAAAGTCCCAATTGAATATTCATAGATAATATAATCTGGTAGTATAATTGTTACTAGAGAACGGAGATTTCATTGATTAATTTCACTAAAAGATTAGATAAAGCTATTCGAATTTCGGCCTGGTGCCATGAACAAGCACATGAACATCGTAAAGGTGGAGATATTCCATACATTATTCACCCTTACGGAGTTATGTTAATTGCAAGTAATGTTACGGAAGATGAAGATACATTAATAGCCTGCTTACTTCATGACGTCTTAGAAGATGTATCCAAGAGTATTTACGACGAAGATAAAATGAGAGTAGACTTCGGAGATCGAGCAACCAATATTGTGAAGGATGTTACTAAAGATTCCGCCCTGAAAGATTGGTATGGTGTTTCTAGTGCTTATTTACATCATCTTGAATTTGAAGCAAGTGATGAGGCAATAATTGTTAGCGCTTCGGATAAAATTCACAATTTAGAGTCTACACTATTTGACTATGAGGATATTGGCGATAAGTTGTGGGAAAGATTTACGACTAAGAATTTATCCGATCAAATATGGTGGTATGAATCTGTATACAAAGTAGTGAGTAAACGACGTGCACCTAAATACTTATTAGATGAATTAGCTAGAAATATTAAAGATCTCAAAGCTTTAGCTTAACTATAATTCTCTCGAGCTATATTCCAAGGTATGCTTTTACTGCATCTCCTACAACACAATCAAGTTGACCATTTGGCCCATTTACAAATTGACCATGCTTATATCCATTACCATATGTTTTAAGATTTAAAACCGCATTACAAGTAGCATTACCGAAAATACCATCAACGGATAATCCTGAATGAAGAGGACTTGAATTTAGCGCATTTTGAAGATTGGTAACGTTAGTACCGCAAGATCCTATAGATAATGGGAAGTCACTATTGTTACACTGTGGGGGAGTTTGGGGAGTTTGGGGAGTTTGGGGAGTTGGGGGAATAGCTTGACTCGTATTATTATCTCCAGGTACTGCTGGAACATTATTCCAAATTGAATTCCCGCTAGCATCGTTTATAGTTAAGAAGTTATATGCATTTAGAGATAAACTTGCAGCACCCTGATTGGCGGTCTGAGATGCCCAAACTAGGTTTCCTCCACCTCCATAGATTGACAAATTACCATCACTCTCCATGTGGAATGTGTAATTACCTGTCGCACCATCGCTTTGAGTACTCCAATCAGCCTGATTGTTGTCATACTCTACGAGGTTTCCATCATTTTGCATAACTAAAACGAATGAATGATCAGCTGAAGATAGTACATACGCGTAGGGTTTACTAGGGCTCACACTAAAATCTATATTTTTGTTGTTATTGAAGTTAATAGACTGTGGAGCTGTCTGAGCTGTAACTGGCTGAGGTTGTGTAGTCCAAAGCATTATACCCTTCGAAGTAGTAATATTCAGATAGCCAGCTTCGTCTATTGTAATGATTGCGCCAGGATGCCCTGAGGTATTAGACTGCCATAATGGAGTTCCGTTACTACTCACTATTGATGGATTAGTGACTTCAAGATTACCGTCATTAACTCTTGCAAATGCGTGTGGATGTCCTGCAGTGCCTGATTGCCACTTAGAATTCTTTGTTTTTACATTGTATTCAACCAAATTACCATCTGATTGCATCACTAAAGCATATTTGTTATTCGCAGAGATTAGTCTATCTCCCTGTTCAATGTTGATTCCACTAGTCAGAACTGTAGATGTTTTGGCTCCGGCAAATTTTGATGTTGGTGCATCACAATTTGGTATGGCCTTTAAATTAACTGTTGCAATTGCTAATTTATTTGTATAGTCGGCTTTTGTTAATGGTTTTTTTGGTGTCACAAAAATATTTGAAATTGAAATTCCGAATATGATCTTTGGAGTTCCATTCTGGATAGTAGAGGTATCTACTGAGGGAATAGTTTTAGGAGTAGCAGTAATTCCTGCTGAATCCCATGGCGCTTCATTTATTGTTTTTGGATCAGTGCTGTCTTTACTACCAGCCACTACTGCTCCATTAAATTCAACAAAGTAAGAAGTGGATGTGCCATATGCACCATTCTTTAAACTAGCTGGGTTGGCAAAACTAGCCGAGCTGGTAATATTATATTTAGTTGTTGCTTTACTGTCAGCGTCTAGTACATTTTGCTTACAAGCAAGAATAGAAAAATCGCCGTCATCTAATGCTTTGTGTTTTGTATTGATTGTAGCAACAACTTGACTTCCAGCGTGAGCTGACTTGTTGTGCTTAAAAACGTAGTATCCTATGCCAGATACTACAACCAATACCATGATTAACAAGAAGGACTCTATGTGTGAGAAGCCTCTGTTGTTTAGTTTTTTTATCATTATTTTTTACCTTGTTTATTTTTAGTATTTGCGGATATAGTAATCCAAATAGAACGATAATGCAAGTGCTTATTTTGAAAGACTTAAGTCTAAAATTGTATTAATAAGCTCTGCATGGCTCCACACCAATGGAGCAACGGAAATAGGCTCACCATCTGTTGGATTGAATTGTTCGCTCAGTACTCCACTCAAAAGACTATACTTCAAAGAAAGTTCTATGAGTTGGAGCCCTCTATCAATTGAACCCATTCCGATATAGTATTGAGCAATCCATAAAGTAGTAACGTGCCATGGATTCCCCAAATATGGTGGCTTAGATTCGAAATAATGATCATTTTCATACCTTACGGCACCGCCAATAGGTGTTTTTTTAATTAATTTATTCTCAATTGAATTCAAGGTTTTATGAATGTTTTCGGGGGCTATTATATTTTGACCGAACATCATTCCGCCATAAAAACTAGATATGTCTAATACCTTATCCTCATCAACTACATTTTCTTCATTCAAATAAAATCCTTTGATGAAGTATTCTAGTTTGTCGTCATAAAGTCTGTCTATATTATTAGCAATCCTATCAGATGCTCTCTTCCAATTTAATGCGTCATCGGGATATTCAAACTTCTCTGCAAATTGGACTGCCACTTTTAACGCCTGATAAGTTAGGGCAACTGTATATGTAGATGTAAGAAATTTCTCCTCCCATAAATCATAGCTTGCATGAGGAAGATTTGTTGCATCATCAAAATAAGAAGCCATAAAATTAGCTGCTGGCTTAATTAGGGTTTCGTACAGTTTGTATATGTAGTCCTTATCGTCTGTATAGTAATAGAACTGGCCAAGCATATATATGACTAAGGCTGTTTCATCCTCTTGTATGGCAAGTTCTTTGCGCTTGCCGTGTATCAAAGGGTGCCAGGTGCTGCCTATGGCTTTATCTGGCTGGTATTTATGCATCATATAACCGTCTGGACTCAGGGTGTCTCTACAAAAATCGAAGAAAGCTTTTGGCTCTTCAGTGTAACCCATTCTAATTAGTGGCCACATTGCATAGGCACCGTCTCTAGGCCAGACATAGCTATAGTAATCTTTATTGTAGTTATAAATTGTTGAGTCACACGATGCTATAATTCCACCTCTTTTATCAGTATGAGCCTTAATTATCATCATAGACTTCTTAACAATTGGAAGATATTCTTTATCTATCTTAGAAAGCTTTGAATCTGCAATCTTGAACCAGTCATGCCAAGAATTTCTAGTTTTATCTAAGTGCTTTTGTAACGAATCTAGTTTTATTCGGTTATGAATTTTTTCAGCATTGAACTGATTATCTGATGCAATAATCCAATAATCGACAAAATCGCTGGCTTTAGAGTCTAGGCTTATTGTAAATCCAAGCACTGAATCTATAGCTCCATGCTCTACAGGGTTATTAGAAAGTACCCCGTCTTCAGCATCCTTGAACGTTCCATTGTTGCTTGCTAAATCGTAGTTTCCGATGGCGTACTGATCAAAAGCTTTACCGTCAGATGTCTGACCATAAATAAGTAAGTTATATCTACCTTTGTAATCTAGAATATAGTTATCTTCCGGGACAAAGAATGCAGTATCTGCCCTACCTAAGCTAGATATTTCGAACATTTGGTGCATAAATAATTTAATTGTTCTAGGCTTATCGGAAAGATTAGTAATCTTAATTCTTCTACCGAATATATTGAGTTCACTATCTACAAAATCTTCACAAAGCAGTTCAATCTGCCTCTCTTTGTTGGTAAGACTAATGTTACTTATTAAAGCATCTGGGTAAAAATCGACTTTGTTTTCCCAGCTATCATCGACCCAAGAAAATTTAGAATCTACCCAAATACCAATCTTATGACCTAAACCCTTAGAAGAACTTAAGTTTTCAAGACCGACATATGGATAGTAGAAATCCTTAACTAGCCCTTGCTCGTCTAGTCCAACTGTAAGCTGACTATTGCCCAGAATTACAGGTCTGGCCATGGTTAAATTTCAACTCCTTTTTCATTTAATCGGAATCTTAAATCATGCCAAGCATTCATGAAGTTTATTGTTGCGTCGTATGGCGTTTTATATGGACTAAAATAAGCGTGAATATCCCCATCATTGAAATATTTAGTACACATATAGTAAAAGTGATCGGAGGTTTGAAGTCTCCGCCAGTCCTCAATTAAACTCCAGTCATCTGTTCCAAGTATTTTTGAAGACAGGCTGTATATTGCCTTAATTGCTTGTTGTTGCATGGCATTCCCAAGCCAGGCCGACAGATCTCTTTCAGTATCGGCCCAAGTTATAGTTTCCGGTACGTCAATAGCATCAACCACCTCATAGTTATCAATTGCTTCCGATACCGTCATAAAAGTATTATTTGAATCTTTAAGCCATATCGGAACCATATTTTCTAAGAAATCAAATATTCCAGTATCTTCCCATTGATGCTCACCAAAAGTTTCATAGTCCATGAATAAATTGAAGATTTCCGAGTCCTGAGAATCATTAATCCAATTTATATATTTATCTGCAGTTAGTGGCCATTCACTCCAATTACGATTACCAAACCTAAAAGCTATATCGTCAGAAAGTTTATAATTTTTCATGAGCAACTTAACATTCTGAGTATTAATGGGTTTGTATAAATGATTCGAATTTCTCCAGCCGAGAACTTTATCCCATCCTTCTGCAAGTAAACCTTTGTAGCCTGCTTTATCGGCCCAAATTGCTAGATCATTATTATATGCAAGCTCTGTGTTCCTGAAGACTTTAGGTGTTTGGCCAAATACAGATTCTATTTTCTCTCTATGCATCCTAACCTGGATCTCGAACTCTTGAAGTGAATAAAAGAAAGCTAGACTGTGGTGATAAGTCTCGGCTACTATTTCAACCTTACCGGTATTTACAAGATCCACAAATGACTGCAACACATCAGGCGCCCATTCCTCAAGCTCAGTAATCAAAGTACCTGTAATCGATAAACTCACCTTGAAATCCGGATATGAATTGAGAAGATGAATTAATTTCTTATTAGTAGGTAGATAAGATTTTTCAGATACTTTATCGATTATCTTCTGATTACCATTAGAATCTGAATCATCGCAAGAAAAATAGTCATGATTTTTTCCAACTTCAAATATTGAATAATTTTTAACTCTGTAAGGCTGATGAGCGTGAAGATAAAGAATTATAGATTTTTTCATGCCAACACCTTCTTGTGTTTGTCATATTCACTAATAGTCGCTTTGGCCGACTTGTCCCAATTCATAGACATGATTTCATCAGTGGCCATTTCTGTCATAGTTTTTGCAAGACTATCATTTCTGAGAAAACCAATGATCTTATTAGCCATTTCATTCTTATCCCAAAAATCTACCTTGAGACAATTCTTATAAATCTCACTTACTCCCGACTGATATGAAATCAGTGATGGGGTTCCATAATTTATAGCTTCTAAGGGAGTAATTCCAAATGGTTCGGAGACTGAAGGCATTACGAATAAATCTGCTACCGAAAATGCATCTCGCCATTTCTTACCGCGTTGAAATCCGGCAAAGATTACGTTAGGTAATATTCCAAGCTCTGCGCTTAGTGCAATTAGCTCTTGATATTGATCGCCGTCGCCGACGATTAAAAATATTGTCTTAGGCAAAACTTCGATAACATCTTTAGCAGCTTGCAATAGTCCTGTGATATTCTTTTGAATTGTCAGTCTTCCCACATTGGTAACAATTTTATAGCCACTGGACTTGAGAAGCTCTATATACTGATAAACGTTTTCATCATCAAGTTCACCCAACTCATCAATATCTAAACTGTTATGCACAACGCTTATTTTGTCTAATGGGATACCATACTCTCTTGATATTGATTCTTTCGTCATCTGACTAACAGCTATAACCTTATCTGCCATCATCAGTCCAAGTCTCTCAATATCTCTAATTATTGGGTTTCCAGATTCTCCACCAGACCTATCAGACTCTATTGAATGAACATGGACAATCAACGGTAGGTTCGTAGCTTGCTTAGCCTTCATTGCTGCCCTGAAAGTTAACCAGTCATGAGCGTGGATTATGTCATATTCATTTTCTTTAGCCTTTTCAGCAACAAAATGCTCGTAGTTGAGCTGCTCACTGGTAACTGCATGGCTGGATAAGTAATCCATTCCGTCATAGGCGTTTAGATGATTTTTGAGTTTTGAAAAATGCATTGGAGTGGTGGAATGAATTTTCATAAAATCATTCTCTTGATCTGTCTTGTAAGGCAATACGAAATCAATATCTACGTTATTTTTAGCTAGTGACTTACAGAGCTGAAAACAGGCAACGCCTAAACCACCACTATTATGTGGAGGCAATTCCCAACCTAACATCAATACCCTCATAGTCGATTTTTGTATTATTGCACCTATTTAATTACTTAAAGTTTACCCAAATAACATAACCTTTTTTACAATTCTTATCATATCAAATAACAGATTATATATCTAAGAATTTTTAATTATTGTTGTTGTTATTTTTAATTAATTCCCATTCATTCAATAAATTTTTTACGTCTACTTCAGAAAACCTATCTTTTCTTAAATTTTCAATCATTTTTTGCTCGTCTAGCCAGACGTAATCTTTGAGCTCTTTATAGTCGAGGATAATTTCACCACTTTTGTAGCTAACCCAATAGTTTTTTCGATCTTGGCCTCTATATCCGTATTTATTTACTAATTCTTCTGGCCAATCATAAATCAATCTTATGGCGCTTTTTTTGATGATCTCATATTCTATATTCTTCCCTATCTCTTCAGTAATTTCACGGTTCAATGCTTGTGTTTCGCTCTCGCCAAATCGCATACCACCCTTCACAAAATCAAGCTGGCCCTTAGGAGCATCAACCTTATTAACCATCAAAAATCTTTTATTTTCATCAAAAATTATTGCCGAAACATTAGACCTATATTGGCCCTGGTGCAATTCAGGCATTACTTAATATAACCCGCTCTTTTTGCTGCAAGCAGTGATTCGTTAATCTTTGAGTGAAGTGGTGATGGCAAACTCTCTAGAGTAAACCAATCTATAGCATCAATCTTATTAGGCTCGTTAATCTTTACCTTTTTTGGATCTACTTTTACGGCATGTACTAAGGCTACCCAATGGGTGTCCTTTCCTTCATGCTGCCTAAGAGCATTGAAGGCTTCCAGAAACTTTATATTAATCGGCTTAACACCAAGTTCCTCCTCGACTTCACGGACTACGGCATCATTCCATTCTTCACCAAACTCTAACGCACCACCTCCAACATCCCATCTACCCTGCTCATCTCGTGTATTTTTGCTCCTTTTTTGCAGCAAGAAATTGCCCTTGCCATCATGCACAACAAAAGTAACAGTGATTCCGATGAAGTCTATTCCTCGCTTTTGATTCATGCTGGACTCAATACCTTTTCACAGGCTTTTGAGCAGGTATTGTTTGAAAAGCATTTTTCGCAAATAAGAATTAATTTATTACAAGATTTATTAGCGCAATTTTCGAAATTACTTGTTTTGCCATTACAGTGAGTACACTCACCAATGTCTTTGGCCTTATCGGAAAATTTAGTTCCCATTCGCTTGTCAAAGACGTATAGCGATCCATCCCACAATCCTTTGTCGCCATATTTTTCACCATACTTAACTATTCCACCATCAATCTGGTAAACATCTTCGAAACCTCGATTTTTCATAAGCATACTTAGGACTTCACACCTTATGCCACCAGTACAGTAGGTTATTACTTTTTTCTTTTTGAGTTCGTCATATTTAGGATCCTCTAACTCTGCCTTGAAATCCCGAGTCGTATCAACCTTAGGAACGACAGCGTCCTTGAATTTTCCTACAGCTGCTTCGTATGCATTTCTACCATCAAAAAAGACCACATCATCACCATACTTTTCAACTAGCTGATTAACTGCCTGAGGGCTTAGATGCTTCCCGCCTCCAATAATTCCATTTTCATCAACTTTAATTTCATCTGTAGCTTTGAATGTCACAATCTCATCCCTGACTTTCACTGAAAGTTTCGGAAAATCATCTTTGTTCCCATCGGACCATTTAAATACTGTTCCCTTGAAAGAAGCGAAAGATTTTGTTTCTTTGACATATTCTTTGAGGTTTTCCATGTCCCCACCTAGAGTACCGTTGATTCCGTGATTCGAGATTATAATTCTTCCCTTAAGAGATAACCTCTGACAAAGATTTTTTTGCCACAGCCTAACTGAATCAGGATCGCTGATTGGAGCAAATTTGTAATAAAGTATGATTTTTTCCATGTCTATGTTTCATTTTAACAGATTAGGGGTCATTTTTTCAAAAGTTCATCCTGTGTTATAACTACATTATGAACAAATGGAAAACTGTTGCTTTGCTTGGTCTCGCTCAATTCGTAATGGTTCTTGATTCAACCGTTATGAATGTTTCAATTTCTAAAGTTGTCGAGGATCTACATTCCAGCGTTACTGCAATGCAAGGAGCGATTACTTTCTACACCCTTACAATGGCTGCATTAATGCTAATTGGGGCTAAGCTGGGCGATATTTGGGGAAGAAAAAAAGCCTTTCTCGTCGGTGCAGTTGTTTATGCTGCAGGATCTTTCATAACTGGTCTAAGCCCAAACATGACAACCCTATTTCTGGGATGGTCTGTTATTGAAGGTCTAGGAGCAGTCCTAGTCATACCTGCGATAGCAGCACTAGTGGCCAATAACTATTCCGGCAAGGATAGAGTAACAGCGTTCGCGATAATTGGGGCTGTTTCTGGAGCTGCGGTTGCGGCAGGACCATTAATTGGTGGTTTTGTCACAACATATTTCTCATGGAGATATGTATTTTTCTCTGAGGTAGCGATTATGGCAGTGGTTGTGATGTTCAGTAAGGTTATTAAGGATTCAGTCAAAAAAGTAAATTCTAAAATTGATATCTTAAGCGCCCTATTGTCAGCATCCGGACTAGTTTTGATTGTTTATGGGATGCTTCAAAGTAAGACCTGGGGCTGGATAATCCCCCATAACTCACCGTCATTGAACGGTCACGAAATTAAGCCACTCGGCATTTCAATGGTGGTCTATCTTATTATTGCGGGTTCAATACTTCTTAGACTTTTTTATGTACGCCAAAAGAAACTTGAAGACGGAAATATGAACCCATTAATAAAAGTTTCTCTACTTAAGGTTTCTCAATTAAGGGCTGGCTTAGGTGTGCTGATGGGTCAATTTATTGTGACCGCTGGACTATTTTTTGCAATTCCCGTTTATCTTCAAATGACCCTGGGTTATGATGCGCTAACTACTGGAATTAGAATATTCCCATTGTCAATTGGGCTCATTGCATTCTCAGTCATTGGGACAAAACTGACTAGCAAGTGGTCGCCAAGAAAAATAATCAGACTTGGACAAATAACATTGATATTGAGTGTATTAATACTATTAAGCTCAGTTTCTGTAGAACTGAAAAGTAACATATTTTTAGTAGCAATGTTTTTTGCAGGAGCAGCTTTAGGGCTACTATCTTCTCAGGTTGGTAATGTAAACATGTCTGCTGTAGACAAAAAAGAATCAAGCGAAATTGGTGGTCTTCAAGGCTTATTTCAGAATTTAGGATCATCTCTTGGAACTGCACTAATTGGTTCTATTTTCATCGCGTTTCTAACTTCATCATTCATTAATAATGTCCAATCCAGTAGTAGCCTCTCAAGCCAAATAAAATCAAGTGTCAGCGAAAAGTCTAAGTCAGGAATTTCGATTATTCCAGTTTCTGATGTTAATTACATAGCTCAGAAAAAATCTATTTCAGCCTCAGATGGTCAGCAACTTACTCAAATTTATGCCGACTCACAAGTTAATGCAATGAGAGAAGCTCTTACAGGATTAATTATTATTTCGCTAATTTCCTTGCTTCTATCTAAAAATATCCCAAACGAGATTATTAAGTAATGAATGCATACGATAAACATGCGTATAAAATCATTCTAAGTGCAGCTTTGATTACATTAGCAACCGGCACATTTTTTTATCATATATTTGAGAAATTATCCTGGGTAAACGCATACTATTTCAGTGTTATTACACTAACTACAGTAGGATATGGTGACATAGTTCCTAAAACTGCAGGCCAGAAAATATTCACTACTTTCTATATTTTTGTAGGAGTTGGGATAATTACAGCCTTCATAACTGCAACCATGAAAAGACGTGGTGAAAAAATAGAAGAAAAATATAAGGCCAAATCCTTAGACAAAAAAGACTAGTTTTGTTCGTATTTTCCAGTCTTAAACAATTCCCATGCTACTTTAGGGAATTTCCTAAATTTAGTATGTTTCATGTTCTCCATTAGAGTTTTGCCCAATAAAATTGCACCAATTATTCCAAGTATAGATTGAACGATTATGATTGTAATCAATATATGGCGTCTTTTGGAAGCCGTATGAACATCATCTGCAGTATCAACAATCCCAGCTACTAACCAAAAAGGTAACCACCACAAAAATACCAATAGAACTCCCAATTGAATCTTCAATTTTACTAACTTGATTTTTTTGTCCATTACTCCCATTATAGAGCATTACTAAATTTCTTCAGTAGAAAATATTTTCTCTAAATCAATTTCATTGAAGGCGGTGTCCCTTGGTGCGAGGGTGATAATTCTATTCTTATTTGTAGCTGACAAAAAAGATACCGATGACCAGTAGCAGTCTTTAACTTTTATATCTTCTAATAAAAGAGATCTTAACTTAGCTCTGGTATTGTTAGGTGGAGTTGCCTGGATTGAATGAATTAATTTTTCATTCTGGCTAATCCTAAAATTACCTCTTTCTCGAAGCTTAAGGCCGTTACCTATCCTCCTAGAGGTTATTTTTCCGTCCCTACCAGATATTTCCTTGTAATCATATCTAAGATCGGTAGCTCTAGATTTTACGTCTCCGAAATCTCTGCTAATTCCGAAATCTCGATCAGCCTCAATACCATCCCTAATTTGAGTTAATTTTGCTGCCCAATCTGCTCTATCGGCAAGGATTTTTATGTCAGCTTGACCACCAATAACTTTCTTCATATCGTCACAATAATCATAGATTTCATTTGCTATACGACGGTAGTTGTGTGGCAAATCAATGTACAAGCTTATATACTTCAATGCCAGTTCAGCGACTCTTTGCTGATAATCTAAGCCTCTTAATTGAGATTTTGACATTGTAATGTTACCGTCATCGCTCAATTCCATACTATTAAGGTTTTTAGTTGTGGCAATATATTCATAGTCACTCAAATAGTCAGTAAAGCTATCAAGTCTATCTAATTCACCCAACTCATTTAGAGCCAACATCAAACCCATACCACCAAGTCTTATCTGTGTTGCCCAATCGGAAATATTTATATCATTGCAACGTATTTCTAGTCTCATCGTATCAATATCCTGGACCACTCTGCCGACAGTGCCTCTATATCCATACCCATTTACTTCTTCTAGTCCACCAATCTTCTGTGAATAAAAAACTCCTTCATCTTCAGTAAAATATCCAGCTCCAGTTATAAAATTTCTTGTAGCTATGAATTGCTTTAAATGTGGAACTATTTCTAAAGAATCGCCAATTTCAGAATCATTTTCTATACAGAAGTTATCATGACAGCCTTTTCTGTTTCCATAGCTATCTACTACCCTTCTTTGAAGCCTTACAGTAACTGTATCCTCGGTTTCAGTGGAAGCATCTTTTATATAATTCTCTACAATTTGATCCATTATCATTTCACCAACTCTGATATATTTATTCAAATCATCAGGAAGAATACATTCTGGAGTAGATCTTTCAATATTTGTTGCCCTACCAAAATCTTCACTTCCACCAACGTAAATTCTAAAACCATTCGTAAGATATTCATCATGTGATCCCAAAAACGATGAAGGTATATAACTGGATAAGTTTTCGGCAATTTCGTAAGGCTCATCAAATTGATCGTCAAGTTTTACGATCATTCCAGTTTCCTCTTCATTACCCATTACAAGCGGTAATGGGGATTCAACGGACTCATGTTGCAACATTAATAAACCTCTTAAATATGTTTGAAACAGATAATAGTTCAATGAATGGATAATTACAATACCGGGACATGTCTTCGTATTTTGAGTTATATTAATATCATGAGAAAAAGCGCAAAAATAATAGTTCTGGATAAGGATAACAATATTTTAATTTTGAGAAGAAGCGATACTCATCCATATTGGCCAAAACATTATGATTTTCCTGGAGGCATTATTGAAATTAATGAAACTGCTGAAATAGGCATTGAGAGAGAACTCTTAGAGGAGACCGGCCTTAAGGCAGATAATGTTTCGCTAATCTACGAAAAGAAACATCTACTTGGATTCCATAGATTTATTTATATTGCCAAACTCGATACAGTCAAGCCGAAGATATTAATCAGTTGGGAACATGATCAAGCAAAATGGATGACCAAATCCGAAATAATTAGTCTAAAAATGCCCGTTGGAGTAGATATTTTCTACAAGAAGGTTATAGAAAAGATTAAGGACATTATTTGATGTATATACTTTTGCACTCTTCAAAAACTATGATAAAGAGTCCAGATAAGTCTTTGGAATTGACCACACCGATCTATATCAATGAAGCCACTACTCTTAATCAGTATTTGAGAGAAGTAGAAAAAGACGTTTTACAAGCTAAAATGAAAATTTCATCCAAGCTAGCAGATGAGGTCATGCTGCAAATTAATCAATGGTCAAACGAATATCGATCTCAAACTGCTGCTGCAGATGCATTCGTTGGGGACATATATTCAGGACTTCAATTCAATACTATGAGTGATTCAGATAAAAAAGTGGCCCAAGAGAGACTTAGAATAATTTCAGGTTTATACGGAATTCTTAAACCTCTAGACGGAGTTAGTTCCTACAGATTGGAAATGGCATACAAACTGGCTCCAAAACCATACTCGAATCTTTATACTTTTTGGGGAGATAAGCTAGCAGAGCAATTAGATAAGAAAAGAGAAACTATAAATCTAACTTCTCTTGAATACGGCAAGGCCATAATCCCCTACCTAGCCGAGAATAATATAATCAGTCCTATTTTTCTTACAAAGAATCAAAATAACGGTAAGTATGTTAACGTGGCGGTTCATTCTAAGATTGCCAGAGGCGCCATGGCTTCTTGGTTAATAAGAAACAAAATCGAAAATAGCAAAGATATAATTAATTTCGATGGGCTCGGATATAGCTACGATAAAGATGATAGCTCGTATAATATTCCAGTTTTTAAAACTGATTCATTTGGAGGCTTAGGGCTAAGCATTAGATTAAAAAAAGAATAGCATAATTTAATCTCTTATGTTATAATTTTGACAATGTAGAGGCGGTGCCATAAATGCATCGTATTTTTTTTATGAAACTAGACCCAAACCACATTAGAAACATAGCAATCATTGCACACGTTGACCACGGTAAAACAACTCTTGTTGATGGCCTGCTAAAGCAATCTAATATATTCAGAAGTAATCAGTCAGAAATGTCACAAGAGCTCATTATGGATAGCGGTGATCAAGAGCGTGAAAGAGGAATTACTATTACTGCTAAGGTTACTGCCGTTGAACACGATGACTACCGAATCAATATTATAGATACTCCTGGACACGCAGATTTCAGTGGTGAAGTCGAAAGAACAATTAATATGGCAGATGGCTGTATTCTAATTGTAGATGCGCAAGAAGGCCCAATGCCTCAAACTAAATTCGTATTAGGAAAAGCGCTAGCTAACGAACTTAGCCCTATTGTTATCATTAATAAAATCGATAAGCCCGGTTCAAGAATTAGTGAAGTTGAAGATGAACTAGCAGATCTATTTCTAGAACTTGCTGTACACGAAGACCAGTTACACTACCCAACCTACTACGCAATTGGACGCGAAGGCAAGGCTTGGGAAAAACCCCCTGTAGACCCTACTGAAGATACTGATTTGAGCGTAATTTTCGACGCCATCGTTAAAGATATACCTGCTCCAAAAGTGGAAGTAGATAAGCCATTTCAAATGCAAGTCTCAGCACTTGCCTGGGATGCATTCAAAGGTAAATACGCTATTGGAAGAATTACAAGAGGAAGAATTAAGACCGGTGGTAAAATTTGCTTAGTCGGTGAAGGCGATCAAGTTACTAAAGGTCAAGTTGATGGCCTCTTCAAGAGTTCAGGTGTTGGAAAGCTCGCTGTTGATGAAGCTATAGCTGGTGAAATTATTCAGCTTACTGGCCTTTCTAATGTTAAAATTGGTGACACAATTTGTGATATCGATACACCAGAAGCTCTTCCTAACCTCGAAGTTGAAGCACCAACGCTTAAGATTTATTTAGGACCAAATACTTCACCTTTCAAAGGACAAGAAGCTGAATTCTCAACCGGTAGACAAATTGGTGATCGATTACAAAAAGAATTAGAGACCAATATTGGGCTCCGAGTTGAAGAAGAAGGTATTGGATACTTAGTTAGTGGTCGTGGTGAACTACATCTTAGTGTTCTAATTGAAACCATCCGAAGAGAAGGATTTGAATTTGAAGTCCGAAGACCCCAGGTTGTTACAAAAGAAGAAGACGGCAAGACACTTGAACCAATTGAAGAGCTAATTATTGAAGTTCCTGCTGAATACGTGGGTGCAGTTCAGATGGAGCTTGGTGCAAGAAGAGCTACCCTTAAAGAGCAATTTGCCACACCAAAAGGAGTTACAAAGTTAATTTATGAACTTCCTACCCGTGCACTACTTGGTCTTAGAAACATTCTTACAACAAACACTAAGGGTACGATTATCATGAACAGTCTTATGGTTGGATATGAGAAAATGGGTGCTCCATTACAAAAGCTTAGAAACGGCGTAATTGTTGCTTATGAAAATGGCACAACTACACCTTATGCTCTAGAAATGCTTGAGGAACGAGGAACTTGTTTCATTAAGCCGGCCGAAAAAGTATATGCTGGTCAAATTGTTGGACTAAACAAAAGAAATGATGACATCGAAATGAATGTTTGTAAGGCAAAACACCTTACTAACATGCGAAGCTCATCATCTGATGGTACTGTACAGCTAACCCCTCCTACTATTCTAAGCCTAGAAGAGTGCTTAGATTTTCTAGAGAATGATGAACTATTAGAAGTTACTCCTCAATCTCTAAGACTCAGAAAAATTGAACTTGATCACAACAAGCGAAGACGTAGTAATAAATAATTATTACTAGAAAATTAAAAATAATTAAGCTAATATATTCTTTATGAGAAATAAAGAAACTTTTCAACCTGAGCTAGAATTAATCCACAAAGATCCTAGATCTCAATATGGAGTAGCAGGGCGTTTAATTGGTAGACTCGCAGTCGATGCAATTGGCGCTATCGCAAGTGCAGTTAAAAATAGACAGCAAATCGAGGGATCAAGCGAACCTTACCCAGAAAGATTAGTAGTAGATTTTATTGAAGATGGCACAATATACGCAGAGGTTGAAAGACCTAATGGCAATGTTAATCAATTAGTACTTCCCTTCAGAGATCTTAGTTTTCTAGGCACTATAGAATAGTCTTCTCAGCTTTATCTAAGATAAAAACATATAATAAAAAGTGATGAATGATTTCGTATTGAAAAATATTGACTGGATGACAAAAGACTCCTTAAAGATGGTGTTGTCTCCTAAGGACCCGTCTACTAGGATTCAATTTTTTCCTGGTCAATATATTGCATTGGGATTTAAAAAATCTGGACGTCCATCACCAGTAAGATGTTTTTCTATTGCGAGCTCTCCAAACAGTGATGAAATAACCGTTGGAATGAGAGTATCTGGATCTTTCACTAAAACAATATCGAAGCTTACTAGTGGAGATAAAATATTTGTTTATGGTCCTTTTGGGAACTTCGTCATTGATGAGGAAGTTGATAATAACATTATCATGTTTGCTGGTGGTATAGGTATTACGCCATATATCAGCATGCTCAACTATCTGGCCGAAGAAGGACTGAAAGTTCCCGTTACTTTAATATTTGGCGTTCGTAGCACTGACAATATTCCTTTTTATAAAGAACTATCCGACCTTGAAGCAAAAAACAAATTCTTGAGGATATTTTATGTTGTTGCAGATAGCATTGAGCCAAATCTTGATCCAAATAAATTCATAAAAGGATTTGTAGGCGGTGAATTAATTGACACGATTACGGCCAAAAATTATCGGCCCTACACTTACTTTATATGTGGACCCAAAGGCTTTAAAGATAATATTATCGGTCTTCTCGAAACAAGGAATGTGCCAAACGGAAACATAATCACTGAAGAATTTACTCCTTCAACACAATTAAGCACTGATGCCGAACAAGAAAGAAAACTTATTCCTAAATATACCTATTGGGCTTCAGCTATCACTTTTGGCCTAGGTGCACTTTTTTTCATGGCTATTGATCTAGTTAGATATGTTCCAAAAATTACAAACGCCCAAACAACAAGTACACCCATCACACAGACAGATAATTCAAGTACAACAAATACAGTTACGCCTACTACTGTGACTCCCTCAACAGATAATTCATCTTCACAGCCTACTCAGCAAAATACGACGACCACAACACCTCAACAGACTTATTATCAAGCACCAACTACTCGCGCATCATAATGATAAGAGTTCAAAAAGAAATAGAGTGCTTAGGCTCAACAGCTTTAATAACAATAGTTCAAGATAAAGACAGTCATAATGCTCAGCACGTTATTTCAGAAATTATTATTATGATTGAAAAATTCGAGAATAGTTTCTCAAGATTCAAGGAAGATAGTGAATTAATTAATTTCAATAAGAACGCTGGCCAAAAAATGACTATCTCCGAGGAATTTATCAATATTTTGAAGAAATGTAAGCAATTATCCAAAGATTCAAATTTGGCATTTAATCCATTCATACTCCCTACCCTGCAAAAAGTTGGCTACAATCGATCATGGAAAAACTCCGAAATAGTCTCAGATCAATTTGAGGAAGCGAACTTTGCGGAAGTTGATCATATTGAAATTGGAACTGATTGGGCAAAAATCCCCGTAAATACCGCCATAGATTTAGGGGGTATCGGTAAGGGATATATGCTTGATAAAATATCCGATTTTATGAAAATCAAAAATATTGAAAACTACTGGATATCTTTAGGTGGTGATTTAATCTGTAATGGAGTGGATGTTAATAATGAACCATGGAATGTTTCGATTGCAGATGCTCTTAACGACAATTGTGTAGTGGATAGCATTTCTACGAATCCGAATGGAATTACGGCCATTGCAACATCATCTACAGTTAGAAGAAAAGGCTTTTCGAACAATAAAGCTTGGAATCACATAATAAATCCAAAAACACTCGAACCTATAAATTCAAAAATATTATCTGCAACAGTAATCGCGGGTTCAGGAATAATTGCTGACGTCATGGCTAAGTCCATCATCATAAATGGTGAAGATTTTGCCCTTAAAATAAAAAATGACGGAAAAATTAAAGGCTTTATACTGCAAAATAACGATAAAAGCATTAGAATAGAGAGATAATATCATGATACATATAAATGAAATCAATATAATTAGTTCAGTAATCGAAACAGTTCAATCTAGAGTGGCTAGCTCTTGGCCGTGGTATATCATTAGAGCTTCAGGGTTTACTGCAGTTGCACTTTTAATCTTACTTACGATATCGGGCATTGGTCAGGTAACGGGTTTTGTATTCAGATTTATAGAACCTATTAAGGCATGGGCGATACATAAGACAATTGCCTTCGCGCTTTGTGCTGCGGTAATTATCCATGGAGGATTTCTCCTAATTGATCATTATGTAAAGTTTTCGCTTCCGCAAATTCTTGTACCATTTCTAAACAGATACAGTAACGGAAGCTCATTGTTAGGTATAAATTTGTCTTGGTTGGCTATAGCGTCAGGAATAATCGCAGCATACGGAATAGTCGTTGTAGTAGTTAGCTCATTAACGATGATAGACAGAAATAAAAAGGCATGGAAACTACTTCATTATTTAAGCTATGGTGTAGCTATTTTAGTATTTTTCCACGCTCTTTCGTCTGGAAGTGATCTTAAATATGGAATATTTAGGCTCGGCTTTATAGCATTGTGGTTGGCTATAATTGCCGCAATAATATCCAGGATCTATAGAGCTGGCATCATCAAAAACGAATAACACTACTAATGTTTGCTAAAATTACTTATTTATGCTAAAATTGTAATATTGTTTAAATGAATCCTCGGAAGTAGTGTTACTCGATTTTCATTAGAACAATCGACTAATACAACTTAAATATAAAGGATTCATTTTTTAATGTCTTATTATCAATCAAATCAAAATAATCGATTCAACAATAGAAATCGAAATAACAACTACGGCTCAAGAAAAAAGAGAAGTTTTGGTCAATATATCGATCCAAGCAAATTCATTAGAGTTGCTAAACCAGTTAAGAACGAAGAATACATCCCTGAAAATAAATTTACAGATTTTGATGTAAATGTTCTAATTTCAAATAACTTGGAAAGAATGGGATATGTAAACCCTTCTCCTATCCAAGACAAAACTATACCCGTTGCTTTAACAGGTAAAGACGTTGTTGGTATAGCAAACACAGGTACAGGTAAAACTGCAGCCTTCTTAATACCCGTGGTTAACAAACTTATGAATGATCGTTCATCTAGAGCGCTTATACTTGCTCCAACTCGTGAATTAGCAGAGCAAATAGAAGACCAAACTAGAGATATTGCAAAAGGTAGTGGACTAACAGGAGCGCTACTTATAGGTGGTGTATCTATGCAACCTCAACTTAGAGATTTACGATCTAATCCACAAATTATTATCGGTACACCTGGAAGAGTTAAGGATCATATAGAAAGACGAACACTCAAAATAAACGATACTAACATTGTTGTTTTAGATGAAGTAGACCGAATGCTTGATATGGGATTCATAGATGATATTACTGAAATTCTAAATCAAACATCTAGCGACAGACAGTCATTCTTCTTCTCAGCTACTATGGAAGGTAAAGTTAAAACTCACATCGACAACTTCTCTAATAATCCAGTAAAC
>Ga0007854_10000866_pt1 | contig 19545 bp, 18 predicted proteins | sample CryBogCBH12Aug08_FD_60382 | JGI IMG/M metagenome (GOLD analysis project Ga0007854, IMG submission 60382) | Freshwater microbial communities from Crystal Bog, Wisconsin, USA - CBH12Aug08 | ecosystem: Environmental > Aquatic > Freshwater > Lake | place: Crystal Bog, Wisconsin, USA | collected...
GTGCAGGACGATGGAATTGGCTTTATTGAATCGGGCTTATCAAATGGACTTGGGTCTCTGGGGCTGCTTGGCATGAAAGAACGAGCACAGTTCTGCGGGGGGAATGTTCATATTGCGAGTTCCCCAGGCAATGGAACTAGGGTTACTGTTCGCGTGCCTGTGGACACGCCCCGCGACGAGAGGAACGAGTCATGCACATCCTGATTGCTGATGACCATGCCGTGGTGCGCCGAGGCCTGAAGGAGATCCTGACAGATGCCCTGCCCGGCGTGGATTTTTGTGAAGCAGGCAATGGGGATGAAGTGCTAAGCCAACTGGGAAAGACTCAAATCTCCATGCTGGTGCTGGACATAAGCATGCCGGGGCGCAGTGGAATGGACGTGCTGCGGGATGTCAAGCACACATATCCGCGGTTGCCGGTGATCATACTCAGTTGCCAGCCAGAGGACCAGTATGCGGTGCGCTGTTTGCGGGCTGGCGCAGCCGCCTATATCAATAAGGATAGCGCTGCCGAAGAACTGGCGATGGCGACAAAGAAGATTTTGAGCGGAGGCCGCTACGTGAGTGCGAGTCTTGCAGACAAGCTGATCTCGAATCTGGATGAGTCCGCAGACAAGCCCCTGCATGAATCGCTCTCAGACCGGGAGTATGAAGTAATGAGGATGATCGCCAACGGGGTTCCCCTGACAGAGATTGGCGAACGGCTTCATGTGAGCGTAAAGACAATCAGCAGCTATCGGGCCCGGATTATGGAAAAAATGCAAATGAAGAGCAACGCCGACCTTACACGCTACGCCATGACGAACAGCCTTATCAATTAGCTTGACGCCGCTGTAGGAAAACCCCTACAGCGTATGCAGAATAAACCCTACGAAAATCACGGCCTTCGCTGATGCCGATTGCCTTTCACCTCCGGTATCTTAGCTCTAGGTCAAAGATAATGAATATCCTGATAGCAGATGATCATGCGAACGTGCGACGCGGACTGAGAGAACTTTTGGCGGACGCATTTTCAGGCGTTCACTTTTCCGAGGCCTCCAACGGGAGTGAAGTACCGGTCGAGTTGGCCGGCTTCCCGCAGGACGTGCTGTTGCTCGACATTAATATGCCAGGCCGCAGTGGGCTTGATATTCTGAAGGATGTACGGCTGGAATATCCCCTGCTCCCAGTAATCATGGTTAGCGTGCAGCCAGCGAACCAATACGCATCGCGCTGCCTACTAGCGGGCGCAAGCGCCTATGTGAACAAGGACAATGCTCCAGAGGATCTGGCGCCCATGATCAGGACGATTCTGGACAACCGGGCCAAGTTGGCGCGGAATCCCGATGTAAATTAGATGTTTTGAATTCCATATCAGCAAGAAGATCAACAGATTCTTCAACAATAGATAATTAGCGTATATAACTCACTTAGACACTTCCAGAAGTTACATTATGCGCTGACTCATTGCAAGCGCAGAGCCAGCGGCTCAATAGGTATGGGGTATATGCAATGGATATGGGGCAGAGTTGCATCTCTTCCCTGCATTCTATTGTGCTTGACATCAGTTCAATCGACTCTGAGGCGTAAGAGAAACCCTACATCAAATGACTCAAAACACCTACATCATTTATAGCCTTTGCCGATGTTCATGTTTCTGTCCAGTGAGTATCTTGGGTTTATTGAGATTGCAGCGGTTGACGGTAATTCAATCTTTTGCACCTACTCTGCACAAGTGAAAGGTATCAATCATGGCTACTAGTTTCGCAACTACGAACAGCACCGCACCGAGCAATCAGCTGGGCCGCTCCTTTCCTTCACTCCCGGTTGCACACAATAAAATGACTGTGGTCTCACGTGGTAGCAGCGCGTTGCCGGAACATGGGCCAGTATTTGATCTCCAGGTACCTCTGAACAGGCTCATCAGCGGCAGATCCAGACGCGAGTATGTGACCGGCGAATCAATTTTTTCGCAAGGCGACCCGGCCAATTCGGTCTACTACATCCAGAGCGGCAGAGTTAAGCTCACCGTCGTATCGATGAGCGGCAAGGAAGCCGTTATTGCCCACCTTCCCGAAGCCAGCTTCTTCGGTGAAGCCTCCCTGGCGGGCCAGAAGCTTCGCATCTCGTCAGCGAACGCGCTTCAAGACAGCACCATCATTCGTATCGACAAACAGGTGATGCAGGACCTGCTCCATCGTGAACCGGAGTTCGCCGAGCAGTTCCTCGCGCACCTGCTCACCCGCAATATCCGCATGGAAGCAGACTTGGTGGACCACCTGTTCAACTCCAGCGAGAAGCGCCTCGCCCGGCTGCTTATGCTGATGGCCAACTTCGGACAGGAATCGAAACCAATTCCGGTTATCGCAAAGATCAGTCAGGAGACCCTGGCAGAGATGATTGGAACAACCCGGTCGCGCGTAAGCTTCTTCCTCAATCGGTTTCGGGAACTTGGTTACATTGACTACAGCGGCGGTGGAATGACTATCAACAGCTCGCTTGTCAACGTTGTGCTGCACGACTGATCGAATCTTCAGCGCTGAAATTGCGGGTCGCGACCGTCATGGACACGTGACATGGAACTTTTGCAGCGTACCCGCCGCAGACGATGAACTACTTCAGGGGTCCACTCAACAACGCACTGATAGTTATCTGCCCAGTATCGAGAGATGTCCCATGGTATTTAGAAACACACGTGAGTGAAGCCGGCAGTAATCAGCGATCCCCATTCATATCTGGTTCAGATGGCTCAGACACAAATGGGTTTGATCACTATTCTGAAAAGCGCCTGGAGATTTTCCAAGAACCCGGCAATTGTATCTGAGTAAGTGCCGCAGGTTTGCACTATCGGATTTGCCAAGGCTATTGCAACTTCCATCGATGCAGAGCGCCATCCATCGCAGCCTGGTGCCATCATCCAATCACAATGAGAAAAGGATCGAAATGTTCACTTCATGCTCTTTGGTTCGCACAGGCCGGACGCCGGTACTGATGCTGGTGTTGGTAGCAGCCATGCTTTCCGGATGCAAGTCCAGACAGGACGTTGCACTGGATCAGGCCAAGGCACAAGCAACAGCTACCGGACAGCCGCAGCAAGTTATATCTGTTGACAAGAATGGAACCACCACAACAACGATGGTGCAGCCCCCTGCGCCCGGACAGAAGAACCAGGCAATCACCACTGCGGTAACACCACCGACCCCAGGAACGCCTGTTCCTGCCTTCTCAGTCCCAGTGGTCTCTGCCGTGCCTCTGCCACCTCCAGTACCAGTCGATGTCGGCATCCCGGCAGGAACCACGCTGGCGATCCGAATCGATCAACGCATCAGCGTGAAGGGGAGCCGTGCGGGCGACGCATTTACCGGAGAATTAGTTGAGCCGGTGATAGCGAGCGATAACAGTGTTCTTTTGCCAAAAGGTACAGTGGTGGGCGGAGTTGTAGATGTATCGCATCGCCGTGGTCACTTCAAAGGCAGATCGCTGCTTGAGCTTCGACTAACCTCACTCACACTGAATAACAAGCAGTATCCACTCAACACAAGGGACCTTGCGCGCACCAAGAAGGGCAAGGGCAGACGCTCATCCGCGCTGATTGGCGGTGGCGCAGGACTGGGGATGCTGGTAGGTGGCTTGGCCTCTGGCGGTACCGGACTCGTAATCGGTGGCCTAGCAGGCGGCGGTGCAGGTACGGCAGTAGCAGGGTTGACCGGGAACCGGGATATCGACATTCCGGCGGAGTCAGTGATTCACTTCAAGCTCGCCGAAGATCTGTTCGTTCAACCTGCACAGTAGCCGGTATTCATGCCGACTAACAGATCAATCCGGTGGATACGCTCGCTGTTGAAGTCGCTCGGCCCCGGTATCATTACCGGGGCTGCGGACGATGACCCCTCAGGCATCGCCACGTACTCCGTGGCCGGCGCGCAACTTGGCACCAAACTGCTTTGGACTGCACTGCTGACTTGGCCCTTGATGGCAGCGGTTCAAATGATGTGCGCCCGCATTGGTAAAGTGAGTGGCCAAGGCCTGGCCGGTAATCTCAGCCAGCGGTTTCCGCGTTGGCTGTTGCTCACGTTCATAGTCGCACTTCTAGCCGCAAACACAATCAACATCGCTGCAGACCTAGCGGGCATGGCTGATGCCGCGGCAATGCTCAGCGGAGTCAACTCACGCTGGTTTGTAGTGGCGTTCGCTCTCCTGATCTCCTGGGCAACGGTTCGTCTGCAGTATCGCCAGATTGCCAATGTGCTGAAGTGGCTCGTTCTCGTCCTGTTCGCATATCCCATTACCGCATTTGTAGTCGGCGCCAATTGGGGCCAGGTGATGCGCGATACCCTCATCCCGTCCATACCGCATTCCAAGGAGGAATGGGCTACCTTGGTTGCGATCCTTGGAACCACGATCAGCCCATATTTGTTCTTCTGGCAAACGAGTGAAGAAGTAGAAGAGGAGAAATCTGCAGGGCAAAGCACACTGGCTCTGCGCAGAGGGGCAACAGCAGAGGAACTGACTTTAAGGAACATTGATGTGGGTGTGGGTGCGTTCTTCTCGAATATGGTCATGTTCTTCATTATTCTGACCACTGCCCTCACGCTTAATCGACACGGCATTACACAGATTGAGACTTCTCGCCAAGCTGCCGAGGCATTGCGGCCATTTGCTGGCAATTTTGCGGCAACGCTGTTCACAATAGGAATCATCGGCGTCGGTTTCCTGGCAATCCCAACATTGGCAGGATCTGCGGCATACGCCTTTGCTGAGACACTTGGATGGCGACAGGGGCTCAATAAGAAGTTAACGCAGGCGCGTTGGTTCTATGCTCTCATTCTCGCTTCAACAGGGGTGGGCGTTGCGCTCGATTTTGTCGGCGTGAACCCTGTGAATGCTCTTTACTGGACAGCAGTAATCAACGGCCTGCTGGCTCCCTTTCTTCTGGTCGGCATCCTGGTTGTTGCTTCAGACAAGAACTTGATGCAAGGACAACCGAGTTCCCGGCTGGCATGGGTACTGGTAGCAATCACCACACTTGCCATGTTTACCGCAGGCGTGGCGATGTTCGTTGTGTAGATTCTCTATCTCAATATGTTATTCAGCACAGACGATCCTGCCATGCCGCGCAATTTCCTCTTCCTCATCAGATTTGCGCAAGCGCCTGAGCTTCCAAATTCCAAAAGCGACACCTGCTATCAATAGCCCCAGAAGAGACCAGAGTAAAGGTACCGACCATCTCTGAAGCTCTGCAGACCAGATGTGAACAGCCTTGCGCCCATAGAGCAGCGCAAGCCAGGCTATAAGGCAGTAGCGTAGGCTGCGTGCTGCACCAAATACAAGCAGAAAGCGATTCTGCGAGACGCCGAGAGCGCCAGCGGCAAGCACAAATGGTGACAGAGGAATTGGGGGAGGAAGTGCGGCGGGCAAGAATACAGCCAGGACTGGATGGCGCTCGACCCAACGGACGATACGCCCAAGGTGCCGCGCCGGCACATAGCGGCGCAACGCTGACTCGCCACTCTTCCTGCCGACTTGCCAGGTAGAGTATCCGCCCACGAGGCTGCCGGCTATGGCACTTGCCGCAAGCAGCCAGGGATCTCCGCCGTGCGCTACAAGCCAAAGCAAGAGCAAATCAGGGCTACCGGGAATAGTGATGGGGATTACCGATGAGTCAATCACTGCAACAGAGAAGACTCCCAACACGCCCAGGTGCGTTAGCCAGTGCGGCGGCGCTGCAACGCTATTCACCTGAAATGCAGCGCGTGCCGACAGTCTTGCAAAGATACTCATTCAGGCCTTGTCTTAGGGAGTGCTTGTTACCTCGGCGCTTGAGTTTGCTTCCAGCCATGCCAACAGACAACGGATGCTTCCTGTTGCAAGAGCAATGCAGGAGTCAGCAGCTCCGTAATACAAATAGATTGTGTCTCCATCCGCGCCAATCGTCTGTCCGCAGGGAAATACAACATCTTTTACATCGCCGTTGCGTTCATAGGGAGCTTCCGGGCCAAATATCCAGGAGTCCCCGCGCTGCAGGCATATCTCCGGCCTTTCGAGGTCAAAGAGCGCAAGACCCAAGCGATAGATGCTGCCCGATGCTGTCTGCCGCACGCCGTGATAGATCATCAGCCAACCCTTGGCCGTCTCAATAGGAGGCGAGCACAGGCCAATCTTGTTTGCATCCCACCATCCGCCGCGTCGCGCCGCAAGGATGATCTTATGGCTGCCCCAGTGACGCAGGTCGGGCGAGTAAGAGATCCACATATGCGCCCCTAAAGGAGTGGTCGGGCGGTGAATCAATGCCCAGTTGCCGCCAATCCTGTGTGGCAGAAGTGCTGCATCCTTGTCCTCTGGGGACATGACAACGCCGAACCGTTCAAATGTCCTGAAATCCTTCGTCATCGCAAGTGAGACTCCAGGCCCCCCACGCGCAAAGGATGTGTACGCAATGGCATACTGCTCCATCTCCGGCACGTATGTGATGCGCGGATCTTCAATGCCCCATACTTCCTCAGGGTATTCAGCGGGATTTGCCAGGAGTGTTGGCTGAGGATCTATCCGCCAACCGTTGAGGCCATTTGCCGAACGCGCAGCGCAGAGGTGCGACAAACCGGTTCTGTCTTCAACCCGGCAAAGCAGCAGCGTGTCCCCGTCAGGCAGCATTACCGCGCCTGCGTTGAACACACTGTTGATTGGGTAGGGCCAGTTCTTTCGGCTGAGAATCGGGTTATCCGAATGTCGTGTGAAGAGGGGAAGGTCGATGCATGCCTTCAGCCTCATCTGTTCCAGGTCAAGCAACTCAGGGGATTCCGTGGCCGGGCTAGTTGGATTCAAGAGATGCGCTCATTTCAGGGAAGTGTTGTTCCACGCTTGCTACCTTGGCTGCCTGCATTTCAAGCAGAGCCATCAAAAAAGAGAGTGTAGATTCTGCTCCCTGATTTTCATTTACGCGGTCAGGATGAAGCCCGTCTCTGCAGCCGCCCGTTATGGGGTCGTACAGCGGGACCTGAAGATCATTCTTGCCAAGGAACCACCGAAATACGCGCTGCGCCTCCTCAAGCCACTGCCTCTCTTCAGTAAGCCGGTAAACCTCAAGGCAGGCAGAGACAGTCGCACACGCCTCTACCGGCTGTTGATCAAATCGCGCCTTCTCATTCCCTTCTACAAAGAAGCCTCTTGAACCAATTGGAACGAAGACCTCTTTGTCGTCGCGATGCTGCTCAGCAACAAGCCATTTGAGCGAGTCCATCCCGGCTTCAATCATGCGCTGATTGCCACTTCGCCACCCTGCAAGAATGAGGGCCTGAGAGAGCCGCGCGTTTGAGTAGGAGAGGCTCTTCTCAAACCATCTCCACGAATCGGTATGGCTGCGCTCGTAAATATCCAATAGCCGATTTGCGAGCGCATTGCGAATACCCTGGATAGCCCTGTCGCCGGGAAACCAGTCAAGATAAGCTTGCATACCGAGGATGCAATATGCCCAGGCGCGCGGACTGGTGAAAGAGAGCGATGCAGGAACCGCGGCTTCAAAGAGTCTGCCAGCGGCTCCCCTCAGGCCTGCATTGCGAGAGTGTCCGAGCACCTTTCCCAAAGCCCACAGCGCGCGGCCATGGCTGTCATCTGATCCTACATCTTCAAGCCACTTCCGGTCGTATCCTAGAAAATTCCTGAACCTTCCAGAATCTGTGTGAAATGCAAGCCAAAGGAAGGCTAGATAGCGATGCGATAGCTCTGGAGCCGAGGCGTCACCCTGGACTGCCTGCTCCTCTGCCAGCACCGCTGAGACGATGAGAGCGCGCGCATTGTCGTCGGTGGTATATCCTTCGTGCGTGTTGGGAACCGAGAAGATTGCGTGCTGCAACATGCCCGTATCATCGGTCATGGTGAGCAAATGTCCCACGTTCATCTTCGGCAGAATATCCATAACCCCGGAAGGCGTTTCATCCGATTGCGCGGCCCTAGGCTTTAATGAGCGTTCAAAGCGCGCCCTCTGGAAGCTCGCCATGTAGGCCCGAGCGGTCTTCGGCCATGTCGTACCGCGAGAGTGCAAATAGGCACGCTTCCGCATCGCATGACGCTCGGCCTCGTTCTCCAGCAACTCAATAACGGCCTGTGCAATTGCCGCGGGGTCAGCAAATGGGACAATCACGCCCCTCTTTGCAGCAAGGAGTTCTTTAGCGTGCCAGTAGGGTGTCGAGATGATCGCTTTCCCAGCACCAAGAGCGATAGCCAAGGTTCCAGAGACCACCTGGGCCTCTTGCAAATAGGGTGTGATGTAAATATCTGCTCCACCTACATGCTCCACCAACTCTTCAGCGCTTACAAATCGGTTGTTAAGGATCAGGTGATCGGAGACACCAAGCTCTTCAGCCAATGCAACTAGCTCTTCGCGGTAGCGCTCCCCTTCACGCTTACGAATATGCGGATGTGTCACACCGGAGACGATATAGACAACATTCGAGTGGCAGGCAAGAATCGCAGGAAGGGCGCGAATCACATTCTCAATTCCCTTATTTGGCGAAAGCAAGCCAAAGGTGAGAAGTACAGGCTTGCCCTCAGTGCCAAACTTATCCTTGAAATAATTTGGATCCATGAATGGAAGATCAGGAACGCCGTGCGGAATTATGTCAATCTTGCCGTTTGGAACGCCATAGGCATCCTGTAATAGCTGGGCCGCCAGCTCACTCATGACGACAAGTCTATCTGAGAGTCGCGCAATCTCTTCAAGCACACTACGTTGATTTGCGTCCGGTTCGCGCAGTACGGTATGGAGTGTGGTCACTAACGGCATATTCAGTTTTCGCAGCAGCGAAAGAATGTGTCGGCCCGCAGCTCCACCGTAGATTCCATATTCATGCTGCAAACATACAAGATCGTTGCCATTGAAGTTGAGAAACTCAGCGGCTCGTTCATAGGAAGCCAACTCCTCTTGCTCAAGCTCAAGACGAACACGGCCAGGGTATTCATAGCACGACTCAGGATCGTTGACTGGGATCGCAAACAGGCGACCGCTGCCATATTCGTTTGCAAGCGCATCGCACAGGTCCGTAGTAAAGGTGGCGATGCCGCACTGCCGCGGCAGATAGTTGCCGATGAATGCAACCCTGGTGGGCAGCGGCAGACTGCATGCCTTCGATGCTATAGGCGCAAAGGGTACTGGCAGGGATCGACCAGCTATTCCGTCAGAGTAGATCTCTTCAATATTTGACATACATACCTGCCTTCACTTGTATTGACGCTGGCGTAGCCATCATTGCAAATTGCTGAATTGGAGGTGACTATCGCACAGCATAGCCATCACCTACATGTATCTATCGCACGACAGCATTCTGGGAGTCTGATGATCTAAGAGCTTCTCCAGATCTGCCGAATCGTTGACTGTTCTACGATCGAGGAAGGCTTGGAATATCTGGCACTTGTGTATCTTCAGCTGCAGCTTCCATCACGACAGCCGATAGAGTGCCCCCTGGAGAGAAATGCTCTACTGAGAAATCCTCAACAAAGACAGACGCTTCTGCTTCTATCAGCGAATCGTCTAGCGGCATTCCAACCGTATCTGCCAACACATTTGACGGAACTATTTGGATGCCGTTGAACTTGCGAGCAGCGAGACTTGTCTTAACGCCGGTATTCTTGATGGTGGTCATTACAACTCCATTGATTCTGGTGCGTCGTTGAACGGTGCTCATTTGGAGCGTGCCTGCCTAGATCCTCCCAAGAAGGAGGAGAATCAATACAATTATCAATACGAGGCCAATCCCGCCGGTCGGATAATAGCCCCAACTTCTGCTATGTGGCCAACGAGGAAGCACACCCAGCAAAGCCATAATTAGAATCACAATCAGAATTGCTCCGAGCATTCTCGACCCCTCACATTTATCCGTAATGCAGATCATCTTGAGGTAGGGCGCGGTCCCTATCGAGGCCGCGCCCTGTTCTCAATTCAAACAACTAACAACGCAGATGCGACACTAGCGTAAGCTGCCTACCGTCGAGTTTGCCTGGCCGCCTATCACGTCTCCTGAAACGACAAGCTCAACCCTTCGGTTCTGCTGACGCCCGCTTGCATTCTCATTTGAAGCAACCGGCAAGGAATTTCCAAAGCCCTTGGCACTCACTGATGTTGATGCGACACCCTGTTCTACAAGGTAGTCACGGACTGAGCCAGCGCGATTCTCTGATAGCTTCACATTCATTTCATCGCCGCCAACGTTATCTGTGTACCCGCCAACTTCAATATTCAGACCAGGATATGCGATTAGAATTCCTGCGACCTTGGCAAGCTTCTCTCTCGCGCCTGGCTTCAGCGAATATTTCCCGGTGTCAAACAGAACGTCTGACATGCTCACGATCAGTCCCCTTGCGCTGTCTCGTGTCTCAAGAACCTTGTTTAATTGCTCAGACAATTGCGCACGCATTGCGGCCTTGTCATTAACTGCTTTTTGTTCGCCCTGCTGCGCTTGTTGGGCAATCAAGCGGGATTGCTCCGCGTCAGCCTGCGCTGCGGAAACCGCTGATGCAGATGCTGCGAGGCTTGCTTGCTTCTCTGCCTGTGCTCTTACTGCCTCGTCTTTGGCCCTAACCGCCTCAGACTGAGCCGCTGCGCTGTCCGATTGAGCCTGGAGTTTCAGCCGCGTTGCGTCTTCAGCCTGTGACTGAGATCTTGCTTGAGCATCACTGGAAGCCTGGAGCACCGCATTCCGACGCTCTTCATCGATCCTCTTGACAGCGATCTCTCGCGCGTCTTCTGCTGTCTGTACGGCCTGTCGTGCAGCCGCAATCAGCGGCTTCTTCTCGACATTCTTCCGTGTAGCATAAGCGTCAGCACTATTCATATACTCGACAGCATGCTGATAGCTAGGCCCCGCATAGGTCTCAGCGCCCTCTGACTGTGCAATACGCAGCGCATTTCTAGCCTCGTAGAACTCAAGTGGAAGACTGGCGCTCAGGACCACTGGATCGAACTTGTATCCAGTTGGGATGTACCCCCCACGCTCCATGAGTTCATACTTCGCGTTTACCTGTTCTGTAGTTCCCTTGGTATCAGCGTTAACAACATTCTCCAGAATTACAACATTGCTCGGTTGCCGGACGGCGTAGTAAGGCTCAGCAGTAACAATAAGTGCGAACGCCTGGAGTTCTGTGGTTGCAGTCAGCTTGCTGCGATCATTGTCACCCACCAATACTTCGCCGAGATTCACGGCACGGCCTTCAGGAGAAACTGCCCACAGAACATACGTCAGATACTCATTGCCGAAGATTGTTGGATTCTGCAGGCTTCCAAATTCAGCCTCGACCTCCAGGGTTCCGCGCTTGCTCCGTACCTTAGCTTTACCGTTGGCGGAGGGGAGCAAAGCAGTGCCGGCAAAGTCCACCTCTGATGCGCCGCTGCGGTGCCGATAATTGACAGCCTGAACTGTACGGCTGACTACTGTTACCTGAAAGGCATGACCGGAATCTGTCGACTGCACGACCACTGCCGCCCCTGGATTGACCTGGGCCATTGCGCTCAAGCTGAAGATAGTACCGACTGCAAGTACAAAGATGCGCTTCACTTTTTCTCCTGTATACAGTTGTGTGCCATAAGGTTTATCTGTGCATTGATTAATCGACTGCAATTCCGCCAACCAGGACAAACCGTATTTCAACGGCCAACGCGGAACTGGGTGATGTACTCGAAGAGACCGAACATCTTCATGAGCCAGAGAACAAGCACAATCACTACAACGCCGTTCAATATCCCTTTGATCTGCCCCTGCATCGGGATGAACCGGTTTACAAGGAACAAAAGCAGCCCGACAACAGCCAAGGTGATGACTACAGTGACAAGGGGCTGCCCAACACCGAGGGCTGTCAGGTATTCAAATAGACCGAAGATCTTCACAAGCCAGAGGACTACGGCAATCACTACGACGCCGTTTAGTATTCCTTTGACTTGGCTCTGCATCGGTATGAAACGGTTTACGAGAAATAACAACAGGCCGACTACTACGAGCGTGAGAACAACAGTAACAAGAGGCATACTCTTCCTCGCATAATACAGTTAGCTAAGAGGGATAGTCACCAGTTGAACTGACTTAGCTCAGGAACCGGACCAAGGCGAGACATACAACTCGCCTTCTGGACCATTCTTGCAAATGCCTGAAGTTGTGGCTGTGCTATTCCGCTCAGGGCGTCCAATTGAGCCACTGCTCACATCTCTGATTCTCAAGCGCCAGTTTGCTGGGTCTCGACGGGCCTTCTAGAGGACGAGCCAACTCAATCGCTGCCCTCGAGGCTCACAAGGTGCAGGCACATAGTCTGCTGCTCATTTTGACGCTACGCCTTTGGATATTTCAACTGTTGCTGGTACGTCACTGCCCGCAGGGAAGATAAGCAGCTCAATTGTTCCCGCATCCACTACCGACGTCGCTCCGGTTTGCTTGCCTAATCCCAGGGTCTTAATCTTACTGTCATCGAATCCGAAATTCTCAACCAGATATCCGCGAATAACCATTGCTCTCGCCTTTGTTAGCTCAAGCTCCTTGGAACTGTCTCCTTCAAGTCCGGCTGAGACAACTACTACAGCAAATCCGAACGGAGTATTTACGAGGTATTCTCCGCTTTCATTAAGTGATTTTTGATTCTGAAGCTTGGCTGTGTCCCGGCCAGCGAAGAGTTGCTTTGCAGAGTAGTCAAATACCTTTGCCGGGGTGCCTTTCGGAAATCCATCGATCTGATTGTCAGTGAGATCAGCGGAATTCTCATACCCACGCTTCTTGAAGTAGCCGTTCAAGAGGAAGTTGTGCTTGAGGGCCTCCATATTTTCCCGGAAATCCGTTACCCCAGCTTCCGCCTGAACCATCGTCCCGCTCAGTGAATGTGTGGAGTTTTGCAGGTTGCTATACAGTTCCCTGTCATTGATCAATGCGCCCACTGAGCCTTGGCCGGAGTCGATTTTCGCACTCACAGAGTTGAGGTGCGCTGTTGCCTCAGATGCGTTTTGAATGGCCTGCTGACTGCTATCCAAGATGCTGTTTGCCTTCTTGAATAGCTCTGAGACCTGCAAGGGGGGCTTGCTTGGAATTAGGTCGCCGTCGTGAACGTCTGCTTGCCCCGCTGATCCAAATGAGATGGCGAGATACTGGTTCCCCAGCACGCCCTCAGTTTCAATTGATGCGACGGAATCCCGTTTAATGATTTCATGCGTAGTGCTGTCAACGTCGATTAGGACAGTAACTTTATCGCCTGGCTGGTGCGGCAGCATAATGCTATGCACAGTTCCGCTGTGCACGCCGCCCACCTCTACATTGGCTCCTGCTGACAGGCCCGCAACATTGTCGAATAAGGTCTTCAACTGGTACGTAGATCGAAACAGGTATGCCTTGCTTCCGATAGTGAAGACCGCTGCTGCCAGAATCGCCAGCGTCAATACGATGAATGCCCCTAACCGAGCCACTCTGGACATGTTTCCTCCTACTACTGCCTTAAGAAATTCTGTACAAATCTGATGTCACTTCGCTCAAGGTCTTCAAACCTACCCTCAATCACGACGCTGCCTTGATCCAGTAGTGCAAGGCGATTGGCAATTGCCTTCGCACTAACCATGTCGTGCGTCACCACGACGGAGGCCATCTTGCGCTCCCTCTGCAGCTTGAGAATCAGGTCGTCGATTTCCCTTGAGCTGATCGGGTCAAGACCCGCCGTAGGCTCATCGAGTAGCAGGATTTCGGGTTCCAGAGCGAGCGCCCGTGCAAGGCCCACCCGCTTCTGCATCCCACCGGAGATGTCAGACGGCATCCTGTCAAGACCGCCCTCCAGGCCTACTTCAACCAGAAGTTCTTGAACACGAGTAGAGCGCTCAGCGTTTGACATCTCTCTTCTGTGATGTCGCAACGGAAACGCAACATTCTCAGCAACTGTGAGTGAATCGTAGAGTGCAGCATGTTGAAACAGGAAGCCCATTCGCTTTCTGATACTACCCAACTGATCGATATTCATACCGGCGATATCTTCATCGCAGATGCGAATCGATCCGGAGTCTGGCTTATCGAGACCTATGATCAGCCTCAGCATTACGCTCTTGCCTGTTCCGCTTCGGCCAAGTACAGCTAACGTCTCTCCCCGATTCACGCTCAAGCTAACGCCATTCAACACCCGATGCGCACCGAAGGACTTTTGAAGATTCTCTACCGCCACCACCGGCGCACCGGTTCTCGCTTCAGCTTCACCTTTGACAGTCGGAATTGTTTGAACGCTGGTCATTGCTGCTTCACAGACCTTTCTATACGGTGCTAAGGAAAGACAACGAGGATGAATTTGACCAGCACCACATCCGCCAGAATGAGGAACAGAGAGGCAAGCACAACGGAATTGGTAGCTGCCCGGCCGACTCCTTCAGCACCGCCACGGGTACGCATCCCCTGGAAGCATGCGACTAGGCCAATAATCAGTCCATATACAACTGTCTTGAATGTAGGTGGCAGGAAGGCATTGAACGTTGCACCCTGAAAGCCACGCTGCACGAACTGATGACAAGAAAGAGGCTCAACCAAAGCCTGTGCAAACCAGCCTGTCAGCAACCCGCAGGCGTCGGCTGCGATGGTTAGCAGGGGCAGCATTAATATGCAGGCCACGATTCTGGTTGCAGCAAGCAATCTATACGGATTGATTGCGGATGCTTCGATTGCGTCAATTTGTTCAGTGACTTTCATCGAAGCCAATTCCGCACCGATGCCCGCCCCTACGCGCCCACTCACAACCAAGCCCGTAATGATGGGACCCATCACCTGGATCACCGAGTACACGAGCGTGGCGGGGAACATTGACTTGGCACCGAACCGGCTCAGGCTGTAGCGGGCTTCAAGAGAGATGACAATTCCTATTGCAGATCCTGCCAACGCAACAAGGGGCAAGGACTTTGACCCAACCTCGTCCAGTTGCCTAATCAACTCGCGCCACTCAAATGGCGGTGTAACTGCGGCGCGTACAACCTGCCAAAAGAAGATACCAAGACTGCCAAACCACTCGAAGAAGTTGTTGATGACTTCAGTGGTAGAGTCCACGAGCGCAGTAGTCTCTACGGCTCGCCAGTCAAGAGTTTTGCGCTGATTCACAACGGCTGGTGTAGTGGTGGCGTTGCTCATTTGTTCCAACCAGGCTCTGGCGCTCCACGCATGCTCTTCATGTGCATGCGCGACAGCAGAGAGTGCGGCTTTGAGGCAAAGAACTCGAGCGCGATGTTTCCGCCTACCTCAGTTAGTAGAGAATAGTTACCTATTCGAAACGCGTCTTTTACGCCATAGCGCTCTGGATACCATGCGTACACCCCGGCTGCCGCCCCAACATAGGGCGCTACGAGCGCGGAGATTGAAAAAGCGCGATGCCCATCGCTGCCATGACGTGCGGTCACGGTGGAGAAAACTGCATGACTCGTGCGGTGAATTACGCCTGTGCATGCGCAACGATAGTACATTGCATCTTCTCTGAATACTTCAGCGAGGGAATATCTTGTGGTGGTTCCAATCGCCGCAATGCCGAAATTGGACCCAACACGCTTGCCGAAACCCGCCGCATCCTGATTCCATTCGGGCGGAGAATTGTCCAACTGATTGATACCCGCTGCGAGAACCGCACCGCTGATGGGGTATGGACCAAATGTATCGAAAGCATAATTGCCCGCGATCACCCTATGCGTTGGGCGTATGTAGATTTCTTGATTTTGTAACATAGGGGCGGTTGCGGAGATTGACGAGTCGTTTGCCTCCAAGACCGCCGATTGCGCCGCCGAACTCTCTGAGAAGACAATGGGCACAAAGAGACTTGAGATGGCAAGGACTGCGAGGCGCGCCTTCGCGGCAGGAGCACTCAAATTGCGTATTCTTCTTGGTACCTGGAAAAACGCTGCAACGGTGGACGTAGTCTCAAATCGATTCTTCGAAGCTCGGAACATCCGCATCCCCCGTTCAATTTCATCTTCAGCAGATGACTCGCGATTGCGCTAATCCACTGCCCTTGCAGTGTTGCAGCAGCAACAGGTATTGCGATGGTCACATTTGCTCGTGGAATGCCTAACAGGTTTGACCTGACCGCACGATCGCAACCTGAGAGATGACAAGGGCCCCCATTTGCCTGAAGGAATTCATGGTCCTGGATGGAATCAACACTGTGTGGGAAGGTGTCAGATACGCCTTCGGAATTGCACGGTAATTCACCGAGACCGGCTTTGGCATGGCGAGCGGCGGATTTTGTCTTTATAGTGTGATCAGTACATGTGCATGGTATCAACGCGCATTCGAACGACCACGGCGCAGGAGCGGAAGCGATGGTAAAAGCACAATATCTTCAAGCAATTTACATACAGGTTCATCCGCAGGACAATGTCGCTATTGTTGTCAATCCAGGCGGGCTGCCTGCTGGCACTCTCTTCGACTCAGGCCTCGTCCTTGTGGAGGATGTCCCCGAAGCACATAAGGTCGCTTTGGTCGATATCGGCTCCGGCAGGCCTGTCCTGCGCTATGGTGTGGTGATTGGCTATGCGGAAGCGGACATCGCCAAAGGGACGTGGGTGCATGAAGGCGTTCTGCGCTTGCCCCAGGCTCCTGCTCTCGATGCGTTGCCGATGGCCACAGCTGTGCCTGATCCCCTTCCCTCCCTGGGTGGTTACACCTTCGAAGGCTTTCTGAACCCCGACGGCTCAGTCGGCACCAAGAACATTCTTGGCATCACCACCACGGTTCAGTGCGTTGCGGCTACTGTGAATTATGCTGTGAAACGAATCAAGCTGGAGCTTCTACCTCGCTTTCCATACGTGGACGATGTGGTTGCCATCAACCACGCTTACGGATGTGGTGTGGCCATTGATGCTCCTGGAGCAGAGATCCCGATACGTACGATTCGCAACCTGAGCCTCAACCCCAACCTGGGCGGAGCACCGCTGGTTGTGAGTCTTGGATGCGAAAAGCTACAGCCATCGCGGCTAATGCCCACCGGCACATTCCCCATCCTGGAGTCTGACTCCTATACCGTTCGCCTGCAGGACGAGCAGTATCGCGGGTTTCTTGGGATTGTGGAAGCGATCATGCGCCTGGCAGAAGAGCGCCTTGCTGTGCTCAACCAGCGGAGGCGTGTCACTCGCCCTGCTGCCGATCTTGTTGTCGGGCTGCAGTGCGGCGGCAGTGACGCTTTCTCCGGCGTCACCGCCAACCCTGCGATCGGCTATGCAGCCGATATGCTGGTCAGGGCAGGAGCTAGTGTGATGTTCTCAGAAGTCACAGAAGTCCGCGACGCCATAGCCCTTCTCACGGCACGCGCGGCTAACACCGAGGTGGCTGACCAACTCGTTGAGCAAATGGACTGGTATGACAAGTACCTGAGCCGGGGAGAAGTGGATCGAAGCGCCAATCCGACGCCGGGGAACAAAAAAGGCGGCTTGACCAACATCGTCGAGAAGGCCCTTGGATCGACTGCCAAAGCTGGAAGCACGGCCATCATGGAAGTGCTGGCACCCGGAGAGCGAGTTACAAGGAAAGGACTCATTTTTGCTGCAACACCAGCTAGCGATTTCGTCTGCGGCACCTTGCAGCTCGCTTCTGGAATGAACATGCATGTGTTTTCGACAGGGCGCGGAACGCCGTATGGCCTGGCGATGGCTCCTGTGATCAAGGTGGCCTCGCGGAGTTCATTGGCTCGCCAGTGGCCTGATTTGATCGATGTCAATGCCGGCACTATCGCTACTGGTGACGCGACCATTGCCACCGTTGGCGAAGAGATATTCAAGCTTATTCTCGACGTGGCCAGCGGTCGCAAAAAGACCTGTGCAGACTTTTGGGAACTACACAATGATCTCGTCCTCTTCAATCCTGCGCCCATCACTTAGTAATTCAGTGTCAGTGTGTAGCCGCCGAAGTGTGGCCGAAATCCTGAACCCAGATCGCATTAACACAGATACCTAGTGCTTTTGACCAAGAACTGGTGGCCTGGGAAGAAAACGAAATGGCACCTTTGTCTCGCAAAACAAGCGGGACTCACCGGAATATACTGATAAGTCCCTGCTTAGACGGAACTATGAAACAGGCCTATACGGGCACTACAACTGCGAGGAGGTTTGAAACGCAAGTAATGCCGGGCGCGGAAAAAGCGGCATGCGCGGCATCGTCATGTTCCTTCCACGAATGCACCTGGCCGCGCAGAGTGACCATCGTGCATTGAAGTCTCAACGATAATATCTCTCGCTTCAATGCGGGCGTCGCGCCTGAGTGCCTCCTCGATTTTGCTCTTAATGCCCGTGGCAGTTACTGTGGGCTTGAGATCAATCTCGTTTGTCACCGCTTTCACGCCCTGCAAGTACCGAACAACTCTTGCAGCGTCTTCCTTTTGGAATTGCCATTCTGCGGTCCCTTGAAGTGTGACCCAGCCGTTTGAGACCATGAGCTTGACGCTTACGGGCACCAGTGAGTTCCAGGTCAGGTGGTTGCTCGCCGCGGATGAGGCAGACGAAGAACAGGTTGCCAGGCCGAGGCCTTGGAACATTGGAGAGATCAAGAGGTTCATCCTCTGCATAGGACCAATCAGCACGATCTTCGACTACTCCACATTTTTCGTCATGCTGTCGGTATTCAAATGTTGGGATCCATCCCGCGCTTCAGTATTCCAAACTGGATGGTTGGTAGAGTCGATCATGACGCAGACACTGGTCATTCATATCATTCGCACCAACAAGGTTCCATTTCTGCAGAGCCGGGCAAGTTGGCCGTTGACGACGCTTTCAATCATGGCATTCGGAGCCTGGCTACCTTACTCTCCCGTGGCGCCTTCACTGGGGTTGGCACACCTACCAGGGATGTACTGGCCAATTCTCTTGCTTACACCTGTCGCTTATACAGGCCTTACGCAAGGTGTGAAGGTCTATTTGCTGCGAATGAAATGGATATAGATTGATCCAAGCCGCTACTGCGGCGTTCTGGATCGATGGGGTCTCACAGTACACCTTGGGAACAAGGGACAGCACCACACTGAACGGTCTGGCGGGCTTCGCGCAACTGTCCTTGGGCAAGCGACGGGACTCATGATCGAGATGAACCGGGAATCTCGGCCCTTTCCTGCTCGCCCTATTCAGGCTGCCCATACTTCAACCGCGAGCTTCGCAATTGGAGCATTGATGCCCCTGATAGCCACGACAATAGCACCGGGAACTTGGTACTTCCGCTCAGTTTGGTTCTTCAGCAGTCCCGGAAGCAGCCCAGTCGGGCACGCTCGGGGCTTTGAGATGGCAACGGATGCGAGAAATGGACCAGGCGCGGCAACCCAATGTACATTGATTGGCAGCAGATAATGAACATGGAAATTCAGGGTGACATGAATTGAGGTTGCAATGAACGACAGAACGAACCAAAGCCGCAGGAGTTTCCTGAGGGGCGCTGCGGCGGCGGCGGGGATTTTCGCGTATCCCGCGCTGGCGAGCGGTGCGCTGAGCGCGGCGGAGAGCCGGATTGGTCCAGCGCGCGTACAGGATGGATTCAGGCCGCTGTTTGACGGCAAGACGCTGAATGGCTGGAAGCCGCAGCCGCGCGATCTGAAGCAGCCGAGCCTGGGGCTGTG
>Ga0007854_10000867_pt1 | contig 19535 bp, 18 predicted proteins | sample CryBogCBH12Aug08_FD_60382 | JGI IMG/M metagenome (GOLD analysis project Ga0007854, IMG submission 60382) | Freshwater microbial communities from Crystal Bog, Wisconsin, USA - CBH12Aug08 | ecosystem: Environmental > Aquatic > Freshwater > Lake | place: Crystal Bog, Wisconsin, USA | collected...
AACGACTGCGTAGGATTTAGAATTGCACCCCTCAAAGATTGACTTAGATAAGACCGTAAAGGATGTCTTGTCAGAAGTGTCAAGAATCTACTGTCCATTGACACCGGTGGAGGCGGATTTCTGGTCTAAATGCGACTCAATTCCATTTCTGCCTGGTTCCGCAACCATCAGACCCCTTCCTAAGGGGCACTTGAACTGGAAGGTTTCCCGATCAGGACAAACCCTTAACTGGCCCCGATTCCCCGATCTTTGGCCTGAATCCACCCGCCGAATCCATCGAATCGAAATGCGGGAATCGCATCATGGCGGTTCCCATCTCCATCGAGGTACCAGACTTTGGCGGGTGGAAACGGCAACGTCTCTTTAGATCGAGTGCCGTAGGGAACGCCAGACCTTGGATCAGTAAATAGCGACTTCGGGTCGATTCGAGTACCAGCCACGTCATAGTTCGCCGTCATCACGTTTGTGGATCCGGCTACTTTGTCCAAAGACGGTCCGTTGTCAGCGGTGACCAGGCTGGGACGCGCTTGCTTGAAGTTGTCAATGACATTGTTGACGAACCGTGCGGATGATGTCGGCGAGGTCAATAGCAGGACAGGCGATGCAAATTCCGTTGAGATCTCGTTATTGATCAGGTAAATCGTGCCGTCTCGAGTGCCACGTTCCTGGCCAAAGTGAATCACGGTTCGGTTGCCGTTCGCCTCAGGGTTCTTGCGGATGACATTGCCCATCAGCAACACGTTTGAGTTCGGGCGAGCGGTATCCCATGACTCGACAAAATCCAGCTCACGGTTGGATGAGTCGTGAATCTGGTTGTAAAGCACTTGAGCAAAATGCGCTCGACATTTCAAGTTGTGGCCAGTCAGCGAGTCATGGATATCGCAAAACTGAACCGTCACACTGGTTCCACCCAGATAGAGGTTGTGATTGTATCCCGGGTCTGCGAAGTCGCCATTTTTGAAGATTTCGCAACGTTCGATCAGCTGATTTGAGGCGGCTTTAGGGTCACCGGGAGCACCGTTGGACATGATCCCCATGTCGTTGTTATGGATGGAGCAATTGCGTACTGTGCAGTCGCTGGCCCCGTTGATCCGTACGCCAGCACCGTTATGGCTCTGATTGTGGGCACCTTTAAGTTCAAATCCTTCAATGATAATGCCCGTTGCTTCGGGGTTTATCTGGAAAATCCCCCTTGGAGTTCGTCCTGAGCCGCTATAGTCAAATCCACTTCCGTCGATGCACGGCTTGCGTCTCCCGATCAATTTAATACCACTCTTGGTGATGAGAATCGCGGTCCCTTTGTAGTTGTCGGGACTCGGATACACGTCGATCTCCATGCCTGGAATCGCAAAGGACAGCGCATCTTCAATCCGAGCAAAAGTCCGTCCCGGACCGACATCGACTGTTTGGTGGATATTAAAGAACAGCATCGTTCATCGGAGTATATGCCCATTTTCGGGAATCGGGGAGTAGCAAGAACGGGCGAGGGGTTACAAGTTCCGGAAGGCTGCGCTCACGGATAGGTGCTGAAAATTCGTTTCCAATGTTGGGGCTTGGACCACCTCTCCACCTTTCCCCCAGTTTGTCTGCTCAGGCGAAAGAGAAGCCAAAGTTCATGCCATTAAGCAAAGGCAAATTTCACTGAGTCTTTAGCCCCTGAGACCGTGACAAACGTGATCGGTGACCCAATATTGAACTATGTCGCATTTGACCATCGGTTCCACGAAGGCAATTCGAATCGCCTTTGCTGCAGCTGGATTAATGATCGCAAGCTTAAGCTCCGCTCAGACCTTTAATGTTTACGAAGGGTATGGAGTTCTGGAAAACGGCTGGTCCGACTGGTCATGGTGTAGTCGCGATTTCAACAGCTCGGTTTACACTTTCAATGGTCGACCAACGACCCAAGTGCAGTACACCGGCGGATGGCAAGGATTGTTTCTGAACCTGGATACGCCTTTCCCGGCTCAGTACTTTAATGCACTCAGTTTTCAAATTAATGGTGGGTCAACAGCCGGGCGAACAGTGCTTGTTTACCTAACCGTCAATGGGAAGCAGACAACCGGCTTAGATCTCAATAAGTTCATTCTGGGTGGATCAGTGCCTGCAAATGGCTGGAGCCCTGTCACGATTCCTCTGTCTGCATTCGGAGTAAAGCCGAGCGATATGATCAGTCAGATTCTGTTGCAGGAAGGTACAGGAAGTGCACAAGACAGCTTTTATCTGGCTCAGATCGGTTGGGTTCCAAACCCTCCTCCATCCAGCGTGGCCATAAAGGTCAATGCTAACACTGCAGTACACACCGTGGATCGGAAGATGTTTGCCGTAAACACTGCGGTTTGGGATTCTGGTTTTACCACGACGACTTGCAAGAACTTAATGGCGAATGCAGGCTATAAGGCGTTTCGATTCCCAGGTGGTTCACTCTCTGACGGCTATCACTGGAAAACCAACACGACCGATAGCAATACATGGAGTTGGGCGACGAGCTTTGATGACTTTGCCTCCGTCGCAGTAAAACAAACGAGTGGACAGTCCTTTATCACAGTTAATTACGGCACGGGCACTCCCGCTGAGGCAGCCGCATGGGTGAAGTATTCCAATGTCACCAAGAAGTACGGATTCAAGTATTGGGAGGTGGGAAACGAAGTCTACGGAAATTGGGAGGAAGACAGCCATGCCCTCAAGAACGATCCGGTCACTTATGCGAACCAGTTTGCGCAGTATTACGCCCAGATGAAGAAGGTGGATTCAACCATCCAAATTGGGGCGGTTGTGGTCAACGGTGAGGATGCCTATGCAAATTACACAAACGAAGCGGTCACCAATCCACGAACCAAGGTGAAGCATAGCGGTTGGACCGCAGTAGTGTTGGCGACATTGGCCAAGCTCAAGGTTACTCCTGATTTTGTGAGCTATCACCGATACCCTCAGTATCAAATCGACAGCGATTTTGGGCTTCTGACCGGTAACGGGGGTTGGGCATCCGACATCGCGAATATTCGGCAGCAGATGAGCGATTACATGGGCTCAGGAGCGACTAAGACACAGATCATGTGTACTGAGAATAACTCAGATGCTGGGACTTCTGGAAAGCAGCTTTGTAGCTTGGTAAACGCACTCTATCTTGCCGATTCTTTCGGGTGCGTTCTGCAGACCGAAGCGACAAGTTATGTCTGGTGGGACCTGATTAACGGACCCGGTACAAGTTCTTTAGATGGTCCATGGATTTATGGTTGGCGCAATTACGGCGACTTGGGAATGTTCTCTCCAGACTTCTCTCAGGTCTACCCAACCTACTTTGCTGAGCAGATGGTGAACAAGTTTGCAGCGGCGGGGGATACCACCATCCAAACCACCTCAAGCTATGGGTTACTGACGGCTTACGCCACCAAACGATCGGATGGGACTCTGCGTTTGATGGTGGTGAACAAAAATCCGACTGCCACCACGGCATCGAGCATCACCTTCACTGGCTACAAGCCGGTCAAATCTGCGACGCAGTTCTTTTACGGAATCCCTCAAGACACCGCAGCCTCAAATGGACAAAGCCAGGCGATCCAGACCACGAGCGTTACGAATGCATCTGCCACGATGACCATGAGTTTCCCACCCTATTCGATTACTGTGCTCCAGTTCTCGAATAAGTGATCGCTTGCAAAAGGTGATCCGAGAGTTTAGGATGCCGCTTAGAATGCTCCTAAGTTAGTTGTCCCGTCAGCCCAGCGTTTTCACCACTGGGCTGACAGCTCACGTCCCTTCTGGACTATGACTTGACACCTCGGTTCCGTGCCTTCCGACACTTCCCGCGGTATTGCCCGAGTCGCTAGTTGTAGCCCTTCGACTTGAAGTATTCGAAACTTTGCCGAACCGCGTCGATCGGGTCACAAGGTGATTCGTCCAATTCGATTGAACCGAACGCAACGCCGATCTTGTCGCAAGTGGGAAGGATAGCATCCCAATCCAGAATGCCTTGGCCAGCGGGTTGCCACTGGGGAGTCTTGGTTGGATCGTAATCCTTGAGGTGGACCATCGGAGTTCGGTCGGCAAATTTGTTTAGGTACTCAACCGGATCGGCACCGCCGATGTGTACCCAGGCGAGGTCGAGCTGAGCCTTGAGGATGTCGGGGCTGGTGGCGCCATAAAGTCCGTCCAAACCATCGGTTGCAAACTCAAATGCATGGTTGTGATAACCCAGATTCAGACCATGGTTCTTCAGCATTTGACCGATCGGTTGCAATTCTCTACCGAATGCATCCCAGCCATCCTTGTAATGCTCTTCACCAATCCAAGGGACGACGACGGTATCAATTCCCATCGTTTTACAGTTCGCCACGACCTCATCAAAGTCGTCATGAAGGGCTTCAAAACCGATGTGAGCAGCGCTGAACTGAAGTCCACGCTCATCCAAGAGAGCCTTCCATTCCGCAGCCGTCTTGTCGTAGTAGCCTGCGAATTCCACGTATTTCAGGCCAATTTCTTGGACCTTGTCCAGTGTGCCGGTCAAATCTTGGGCTAGCGCGTCGCGCAGAGTGTAAAGCTGCAGGGAGATCCTCATGGCCCCATTATGGAATAACTCCATGCTAGTTGGGCGGTTTGATCAAGATTGGTGTGTGAGGATTTAATAGAAGGCTGCACCGTCTGAATTGAAGTTGGCTGCGAACGTGTTCTGTTCGCGGCAATTTACAGCGAGGGACAAAGTCAAAGAGTCGCAGCAGCTCGTCCCCTAAGCGCAGACAGGTCAGAGTTCGATTCCGGGCTCAGACCATAGGACAGGAATGAGATTATTCTTTCTCATATCCGCAAACAAAAATGGGCCGTCCACCAAATCCAATGGACAGCCCGTTGCTAGGAACGACTTACTTCGGAGCCTTGTCCTGAGTCGCTTCAAGCGACAAATGCACGTTCACGTCGTTGGACACGGTTTCAGCGTCAAATGTCATGCCGAAATCTGAGCGATGAATAACCAGTGGATCTGCAACAACTCCGATGCGAGTGTTGCCCCAAGGATCCTTGATCGGACCGTATTGCTTGAAGTGAATTGTGATTGGCTTGCTAACGCCGTGGATGGTGAGGTTTCCAGCTGCGTTGTAACCGTTTCCGGCTTTCTTGATCTGGGTGCTCTCGAAAGTAACTGTGGGGAACTTCTCCACATCGAAGAAGTTTGCTGATCGAAGGTCAGCATCTCGGGGAGCAACCGCAGTATCGATCGAACTTGCGTCCGCAGTGACTTTGACCGAGGATTTAGACAAATCTTTGGCGTCAATCTGCAGTGCGCCAGTCATCTTGGAGAATCGACCTTGTACTCGGGAAAGGCCCAAGTGACCGATATCGAAGCCGAGGCACGTGTGCATGCCATCGACGGTATAGGATCCACCTTGCTGGAATGATGTTGCCGTCAAGGTTTTGGCGAGCACGGTTTCGGCATAAGCGACGCCCGGATGGTAAACGATGTAGCCGGCGGCGAGTACCGGAACGGCTGCGATTGCGAGAATTTGCTTGGCTTTCATGATTGTTTAGGTGTGGATTGATGTTAGGCGGAGGCAGTCTTGCGTCCGGTGAGGTCAGAAATCTTGAACTTTTCGCTGAAGGAGAACGAGCCGGCACCAAGGATTAGAATTGGCAACAGCAAGCCGATCAGGCTGAATGGGTATTCAAACCCTCCCTGTTGAGTAAAGAACCCATTCTTACCGTGGACGGTGAAGATTGCTCCCAGCATGATGACGATGTTGGCGGCTGCTGAAAAACGGGGAAGTACCCCAACTAGAATTCCAAGCCCACCAAAGAATTCGCCGATGGCGACGAGGTAACCGATAGGACCCATGTGGGCGACTGTTTGTGCCAGTCCACCGCCTCCAAATGCTCCAAAAAGTTTTTGGGCACCGTGAGCCATAAAGATGATCCCGATGAAAATGCGAACTGCCAGCAGTGCCCATGCCACTGCGGGCTGATCGTTTGATGTTGTTTTAGGGTTGCTCATAGTTACTTCCAGATGGTATTATCACATATGGAACTATCTCATGTCAAGAGGCAGATATACTGAAGAGACAAATTGCCGAAGGAACGCAATGCCAACCCATTTCAAAGGAACCGATGATCAGATCCAGGCGCTCGACTTGTTTATCAAGTTGGCCCGTGCCAGTGAGTCGTTCCTTCATCGCTGTTCTGGCCCGATGGCAGAGGCTGGTTTGACGGGGACTCAATTCGGGGTGCTAGAAACGCTTTGGCATCTTGGCCCACTTACTCCGAGCCAACTCGCGGCCAAGCATCTGAAGAGTCGAAATAACCTCTCGGTGGTGATTGAGAATCTGGATCGTGATGGCCTTATCGAGCGGGTGCATTGCCCCAAAGATCGTCGCGTGCAGTACATCCATCTCACTGACAAAGGCAGAGAGCGGATTGAATTAGCGTTTCCGCACTTTGCAAACCAAGTGGTTAAAGAGGCAGGAGTCTTAACTCAAGAGGAACAAGCGCAACTCTGCGAGCTTCTTAAGCGTCTGGGCAAAGGCCACGATTCCTAATTGTCGTAGGTCTCAAAAGTCCGTTTGGAATTTATGAGACGCCCTGTATTCAGCTCGCTGCACGATCCAGTGCGACGAGCTGAAGTAATGGGCCACGCAAGTGATCAACCCAAATGGGCTAATTCAAAGTAGCGGACGGCTACTTCCAATTCAATGTCTTCGCACCTTCAGGTGTGACGTACTTAACATGACCATCCAAGTAGGCGATAGGTGTACGACCCTCGACAAAAACCAACTTCTCCTTCGGTCCAATGGAAAGCATGACTGTCGTCGCCGGATTGGCAAACGACGACATGGGCTTGCCGAGAATGTTTGGATTGATTCTCACATCCATCGGCTTCTTATCTGCATCAAGCCAGATGTTATTGCTCTTGGAATAGGGATATAAACTGTCCTTGAGCTTGGCCTGGGTCAATCCGAATTTCTCATCATGGTCGGTGATAAACAAAATTACCGATAAGGCCAGCTGCTTCATATTGGAGAGAAGGACCGAGCTCTTTGCCTCAGCTCGTGACGTTTGCATCTTGCTGGGGTCCTTAGCCATCGCTGCAAACTGGCCAAATAACATGCTTCTAGAGCCACCCGAAACTATCTTCCAATCATCACCGGTCTTTTTGAGAATTGCTTGGTCTTCGGCGTGCTGACTCCCTTTCATATTGGAGATTTGAATGTCAAACGTGACCGAGCCCGATGCGCTATCCCCAGTGATAGTGAATGTCCCAAGCTTGTAATCCAAGTTAGGAACAGCTGGACTCGCTTTCAACAATTCGTTGAGAACTTTTGCTGCCTCTTCGACCTTGGCGCCTTCAAATCGGCTAAAGAATCCAGTCCAATCCCGCTTGTTGAATGAATCCAACGCACCTTGAACAGTTGCTTGGGGAGTGGCGTCGAATTTGGCGAAAAGGACGAAACCAATGAGAGACGTTAGCATTTGCCCAAGTATAGAGGAAAACTCTAAGGCCGCCAATGTCGTGAGATGAGATAAGGTCCTAGGGCTTCCGACCTGAGCACAATTCCCTATAGGAAATGGGACTTTGAAGCCCTTCAAAGGTGCAATTGAACCTGATAAATAAGCTGGCTAATATTGTGTGAATGCTCAGATAAAAATGTCACGGAAATCCGTAACTTGTGGTGCAGAATAACCCCGACTATGATTCAGCACATGGATGCAAAGACGTTCCTCAGCAATAAGCATAATGCCGCAATTGAAGAGCTAAAGGCGCTCGAAGCAGAGTACCAGCAGAAGAAACTGGCTGCTCAGGCAACGGTCGACCTAACGAAGAAGTGGTTGGATGAGATGGGTTTGGACTTCGGTAAACCAACTCCCGCGCCAGTCGAGAATGAACTCCCAAAAAAGCCTTCTGAGAACTGGGTTTCGGCTCGTGACCTGACTGCAAGAGTCAGCCCAATGGGTAGCAACTAAGTTCTCAAAGCCATGCGATATGCCCTGCCGCTCTTCGTGAGCGGCAGGGCAACTTTGTTTAGAGTGATCGAAGTGCGTCAACAGGGTCTTTCTTGGCAGCATTGAGCGCAGGAATCAGCCCAAAGATTCCACCTACCAACAAGCTAACCGAGAACGCAAGAACCACGATGGGAACGGTGATCATCGGCTTGACGGGAGTAAACCGATACAAGGCGGTGTCGACTCCAAAAGAGACAATTAGCCCTACCATTCCGCCCGAACCTGCCAGCAAGACTGACTCCACCAAGAACTGCTGAAAGACATCGACTTTCTTGGCACCAACAGTCTTCCGAATACCTATCTCCCCGGAACGCTCGTTGACTGCCATGAGCATCACAGTCATGATTCCAACTCCTCCGACAAACAGCGCAATGGAGGTCAGTCCCGTAAGGAGCCAAGTTAAGATTCCCATGAGCTTATAAATCAATCCAAGAAGATCTTCTTGGGTGAGTACTTGGAATTGCTGGCGGTCTAGGCGTTGCTCAAAAACCTTGTCCAGGCGTTTGATGAGGGCCTTCGGCTCTGCCTCGGGTCGAATCTGAATCATGATTCGATCGGTTTGCAGGTCTGGCTGAACAGTTTTTAGACGACGATAGGGAAGGTAGACGAGGTTTTGCAGACTTCCAAAGCTCAGAAGGCTCTTCTCTTGTTGCTTATCCTCTGTAACCCCTAAGACTCGATATGTCCTTTGGTTGACATCGACGGTTTTGCCTACTGCTGGTTGCACACCAAATAGCTGCTTTTTGGCGATCGAACCCAGTACAACGACATCGGAATTCTCGTCAGCTTCCGTTATGACTCGTCCTTCCTGCATCTTGACAGGGCGCATCCTAAACCATCCCGGTGTTGCGGCTGCAAGCAATGGAGAAGCAACATGGGATCCGTTTCGAATTCCTCCACCCACAAATGTGAACGGCTCAGCTCTAACAACACCGGGCACTTGGGCGCATCGGCTAGCATCCACCTCTTTGAGATAACTCATGCCACCAAAGTTAGGGTTGAATGTTCCTTCTTCGATCCGTCCGGGAACAACGACGAGAACATTCATCCCCAAGTCTTGAACTTGCGATTTGACGTCACTCTGAACTCCGGTTGCAATTGAAACCAACAGAATAATTGCGGCAGAGCCAACCATGATCCCGAGCGCACTCAACATCGCACGAACTTTCTGTTCGCGAAGGCTCTGAACTGCCATATGGAAGTTGCGAGTAAAGCGTGCCACCCCATGTACTTACGCGAATATGGGGGATTCATTGGCTCATTCAATTACTGGGATTGGGACTTGTGACGCAATCGCGGGGTTGATGGTTAAGGTGAATCCTCAACCAGCCGATAGATAAAAGACAAGCCATTGAGTTGAGAAACCATCATGACCATCAGCCACCGCAACCACCTCGCCCATCAACCCTTTACTTCCACTGCCCGAAAGCCGAGTGATAAGCAGACTGATGAAATATTGGCAACAGAATTGCCACTTGATCAGATTTTATTGGGCACGGTCTCAGTTGCCTGTTTTGCAGCGGTAGGTTTCTATGTTTCGTGGCCGATCGGTCTGGCACTTGGTGGCGCAATGGTGATCAAGTCCATCAGTAAACGGATGAAGGGACATTCATCAGCTGTTCAAGCGGTCTGGACAGGCATTCTCTAAGGCATAGCCCAAGGAAAGGGCAGAAAGGTAGGAATGTTTAGTGTGAGGGTGGAAAGTAAATCTCATTCCTGTCCAATGGCCTGAGTCCGGTATCGAGCTCCGACCTGCCTGCCCCGAGGCCGAACGTGTTTGAGCGAAGCGAATGTAGGCATAGGGACAGGTCAGCGAGATTGTGTTAGGTCTCAAGTCATTGGATGGGAACGCGCCGCCCGCGAGGGCACACCAGAATTAAGAATTGTAATGGAGAGAAGGCCCAATTCAGGTGACTTTCCAAGTTTTCCGGATCACCCATCCCAGCCCGTTCCTCATGTCTGGCGGGTCGCTTATCGTTCTCCTTAACGCGTAGCCGCCCTCTGGTTTGTGGGGGGCGTTTTGCATTTTAGAGACAACAGATCATGAAAGTTAAGAGTCGTTGTTGAGATGCTCGTTCGAATCCTCCTGCCAAATGCGAAAGACACCGTAACAAAGGGCTGGTGTTCCGGAAAGTAGAGCCCATGGATGGGCGCAGAGAGAGAATGCAAAACTAGAGGCAGGATGCCGAGCGTTTTGACAAACAATAAACATCCGCGAGCCAGAAGGGCGAGCGATTGGCACACGATGTGCTTTCCATCTCCTCTTACAAATCGAATTGGTCATTTGCCAAGACGCAGATTTAGATTACTTTCCATGGCAAGGCTACAAGAACGGAGTGTCTAACTCCGAGACGTGGGGTGGTGGCGGTGCCGATTACCGCACCCACCCGAATCTTGCCGGGTAGGATGCCCAAGTGTCCCCGACTCTTATAGGTGCCGTCCTGTTCTCCGCACTCCTTCATGCGGGCTGGAACGCACTCCTTCGTCAGAGCGAAGATCGGAGCTGGACGGCTGGCTGGATCGGAGCAGCAACGATGATCGTTTGCGCACCATTTCTCCCATTTGTCGGCTGGCCCACCACGATATGGCCATACGTTCTCGCGTCAGCTTCCCTCCACGTGGTCTACCTTGGACTTCTAGCCAAAGCCTATCGGCTTAACGAACTATCTTTTGCCTATCCCATCGCAAGGGGCTCATCGCCAGTACTGGTGGCAGTTGGGGGATTGATTCTGGCTGCGGAGCAGCCTTCTTGGCTTCAAGCGGTCGGCATATTTTCCATCGTGGCTGGAATCGTCGGAATTGGACTCGACTCAACTCACTGGGACAGGGAGGGGTTGATCGTTGCGCTCCAGATTGGTGCCGTAATCGCGGTTTATACGGTTCTTGACGGCATGGGTGCTCGACGTGGTGGGAACAGTCTTCAGTACAACCTGTGGTGCTTCTCGATCTACGGGGCTGCCATGTTAGTGAGGCAGTTTAAAACCCTTGGTCCTAAAGCATTTCACGGCAACGCGAAAGATGTGGGATTGGCGTTTGGCGGCGGTGTGACTAGCGTTGTAGCTTATGGCATTGTCACTTGGGCAATGGTTCATACCAAGATGGGAGTCGTTTCTGCTCTGCGCGAAACGAGCATCGTATTTGCCTCTGTTATCGGCATGGTCTTATTGAAGGAGAAGTTCTCATCGAGGAAACTGGCCTGGAGCACCTTGATCGCAGTCGGAGCCGTTCTGATTGGCATCAGTTCTCGCGGCTAAGCCGCCGGGGACAGGAGTCGCATTCGCGATTCGGGGCTTGTGATGGCTTTGCCATCATGAGGATGCGCCTACCGGTGCAGCCTTTACTTTTCTGGCCTTTCTCCCATTGCGGCCCTTCCGCCTATCGGCTATTGTGGCCTCGCCGGCCCGGCCATTCCCTTCTCCTGTCTAGGAGTCCTGTCATACGCTCACAGACCATCCCCTCGGTCAATACTCACTTCGTTCGAACACAGTGTGACCTCGGTAAAGGATGGTCTAGGTTCGCTACAGGCCTCAGGTCAGGAGAATGGGAATGAGACTTTCTTCCGGAAAACTCCTATGGCACTTAAACATGGATGAATCCACCAAGTTCCTTGCTAGCCCACATACCGAAATGACGGAACGAAGGAATGAAGGAAAGAGGGAAGGTTTGAATGCAGCGCCCAAGGATGGGCGCTGTAAAGAAGCGCAAGAATTGGCGCATGGATGCGCCAATTCTTGCCAAACAAAGTAAGTTTGCGAGCCAAGGATGGCGAGCCTAGAGGCACACGATGTGCCTTTACTACACCGATCCCTTCTTTTTTTTCCAGTGAACAAAAACCTCCGTTCGGTGCCGAATACGGCACCGAACGGAGGTTTGACGCTAGACAGCCCAGCCCGGCTTGTAAGCCGGATGAATCAAGGAGTCAAACTCGTTCGTTCCCTTGACCTTCATATTCTTGGCATCCCACTCCAGCTTAGGACCGTCGGCCCAAATGGCGAGGTTGCCGAGCAGAACGGTTTCTGCCAAAGGACCTGCGTAGCCAGGGAAGTTAGATACTGCTGGCTTTCCACCCAATGCAGCCCGAGCGAATTCAGCCATGTGGCCTGGAGACTCGTCAACCACTGCGTCAGGAATTTCTCCACCGCCGATCAAATGGAACTTGGTGTTCGATTCGTCTTCGTTGAAGATCGTGCCTTTCTCGCACACTACGATGGAGCCGTTACCGCCGACCTCAAATCCAGGGATGAGAGATGCGTCGGGCTTTTGACCACCGTCGTACCAGTGAACTGTAAGAGGTGGGCGACCATTGTAAGCGCCGAATTCGTAAGTTACGCGAACCCACTCAGGGAAGCTATCTCGGTTGTGGCCGCTGGTTGTCGCTTGAACAGAAATCGGATCTCGCAGATCGAGCGCCATGAACGGCATGTTGAAGATATGGCAACCCATATCTCCAAGGGATCCTGTTCCGAAGTCCCACCAACCCCGCCACTTGAACGGGTGGTAGCCTTCGGCGAAGGGACGATCCGGTCGTGGGCCGAGCCAGGTTTCGAAGTCCAAAGTCTTTGGAGCCTTTGAGGGTTCAGGTCGAGCGACGCCCTGTGGCCACCAGCCCTTGGCACGGTCTGTCCATACGTGGACTTCCTTCGCATGGCCAAAGTGACCGCTGCGAATTACCGAAGCGACCTTGCGCATCGGTGTGCTAGCGGTGCTTTGGTTGCCCATCTGTGTGGCAACGCGAGTCTCACGAGCAATTCGTGCAATCTGTCGAGCTTCCCAAATTGTTCGGGTTAGCGGCTTTTCACAATAGCAATGGAATCCAGCCTTCATAGAAAGCGCAGATGCCGGTGCGTGATGGTGATCGGGGATACTGATGACGACGGCATCAATCTTGCCCTTCATCGCCTTGATCATCTCTCGATAGTCATCGAAAGAAGCTGCCCGAGGGTGCTCCAACATCGCCTTGCTTCGATTGTTGACATCAACGTCGCAGAGCGCAACGATATCACCGTGCTCGGCGGCCTGCTCCATGCCGCTCCAACCCTTACCACCACATCCGATGATTCCGAAGCGTAACCGACCATCCGGCGGGGTGGACGGCGTCACTGCCGGTTCCGGAGTTGCTGCTCCAACCTTTCCCATCGTCAGACCCACAACTGCTGCTGCGGACCCTCGCAATACGTCTCTTCTCGAAATTTCCTTTGCCATGAAAGCTCCTTCGGCGGATAGTCTAACGCCATTCCGTCGATAATTTGGGTTTAACTCAGTATTAACGTCGACTTTTTTCGCTTGCCCAGGCGATTCCCTCACCGAGCATCTTCAAAAAGACCGGATCGGCATAAGATTCTTGGGTGTGCCCCATGCCGGTGTACCAAACTCGACCACCCTCAAAATCGTGGCACCACATGATCGGATGATCATTGGCCATCTTCGAACCCTTGTAACTGGATTGATCCAATGACGCCAAGACTTGGACGTTTCCTCGCGGAGAAGCCTTGTAGTCGTACCATTCGTCTCGCCGAGTCCAAGGATTCGGAAGGTCTTTGGTGCTGGGGTGGGTCGTGTCTTCGATTTTGACGGTTGCCTCTTGTTGGGCTGGGTGGGTCAGGAACCATGCCCCGATCATCTTCCCGTACCAAGGCCATTCATATTCAGCGTCTGCTGCGGCATGGATGCCGACCACTCCACCACCATGGTGGACAAAGTTCTGAAGGGCCTTCTCTTCTTTGGCTCCCAAAAACTTTCCTGTCGTGCTCAAAAAGACGATGACATCGTAGGAGCGGAGTTTGCGATCATCGAGTGAGCCCGGATCTTCAGAGCAGGTCACTGTCCATCCTCGGTCAATTCCAAGGTCGATGATCGCCCGTCGTCCAACCGGAATTGAGTCATGCCGAAAGCCGGCTGATTTCGAATATACAAGAATCGAGCGGCTCGGAGACGGAGCGGCGATGCTGCCGTAAAGAGCGCAAGTGCAGGCAATGGCGGATAAAACCATGTGCGCAGATTACCGCTCTGTGGCGGATATTCCAAGTCGGGGATAGAATAGGTGCCGTGTCCAGACTTGAAGTCCAGAACATCGTAATGGAATTCCCCGCCGTGAAGGCGCTCAATGGGGTCTCCATATCCTTCGCAGAGGGGGAAGTTCATGGCATTGTCGGCGAAAATGGGGCAGGCAAGAGCACATTGATGAAAATTCTCAGTGGCGTTCAGCAGGCGACATCTGGCCAGATGCTCTTGAACGGTCAACCCGTCACGATTCATGGGGTGAAAGATGCTCTCAAGCGGGGGATAGCCATGATCCACCAAGAGCTCAACCTGATCGACGAACTCACCGTGGCCGAGAATGTCTTCCTTGGGAGAGAGTCGACCAAGAGTGGGATGTTGGATCGAGCCAAAATGGTTCAAGCAACTGAGGTCTATCTTGAGCAAGTCCATGCTGGCTTTCCTGCAACAACAAAAGTTGCTGACCTATCAATCGCTGGCAAACAGCTTGTTGAAATAGCCAAAGCGGTCGCATCCAACGCTTCGATTCTCATCATGGATGAGCCCACCGCGGTATTGAGTGACCCAGAAGCAGATTCGCTCTTTGCCTTAATCGCCAAGCTCAAACAACAGGGAACGACTGTTCTCTATATCTCTCACCGTCTGGTTGAGGTCTGCCAGATCTGCGACAGAATCACCGTCCTGCGAGACGGGGTATGGATCGAGACGATGGATGCCAAGGGAGCGACCCCGGCGAGTTTGGCGAATTTGATGGTCGGACGCTCGCTGCAGGATTTCTATCCACCAAAGGCTCCCAAACCTACCGGGGAACCAATTTTCGAATTGATCGACGTAGCCGGTGCGGGACTCGCAGTACGAGCGGGTGAAGTCGTGGGCCTTGCTGGATTGGTTGGCGCAGGTCGCACGGAGTTGGCCGAAGCGGTCATCGGTACTCGACCCATTGGAAACGGCCAGGTAAAGATTAATGGCGAAGCAATAAAGATTCGCAGTCCCAAACAAGCGATGAAGTACGGCATCGCATATGTTTCTGAAGATCGTAAGGGACTCGGCTTGCACGTTTCGCTGAGTTCGGTTCAGAACATCACGATGGCCAACCTCCGAGATTACGGCGTGTTTGCCATTAACGGTAAGAAGGAGCAAGACAAAGCCCAAACTTGGAAATCCGATATGGATATTCGAGCGGGTGACCTCAACGCCGCCGTTTCGAGCCTGAGTGGAGGAAATCAGCAGAAGATTTCGATTTCCAAGTGGCTAGAAATTCAACCAAAAGTTCTCATTTTGGATGAGCCTACTCGAGGTGTGGATGTCGGAGCCAAGCGTGAGATGTACACGATCATCCAAAAGCTGGCCTCTGAGGGCATGGCTTGCATCGTAATTTCATCAGAATTGCCTGAAATCATCGGGCTGTGTCATCGTGCGCTTGTCATGCGCGAGGGCCGAATTGTTGGAGAGCTGGAAGAGGAACAATTGAGCGAAGAAGCTATCATGCACCTTGCCGCCGGAGTTGAGGCACATTGAAAAAAACAAATTTCTTAAGTGAATATGGCGCCCTTGTCGCCTTGGTGGTCTTGTTTGTTTACAACGCGATGCGCCACCACGGGACCTTTTTGCAGGTTGAGAACCTCCGCAATTTGGTCAGTCAAAATGCTTCGGTTGGTGTGATTGCCCTCGGAATGACGCTGGTGATCATCGCGGGTGGCATCGATCTTTCCGTGGGAAGCCTAACGGCACTTTGCGGTGCTGTCTGTATTCTGGTTGTCAACAAATTTGGCGCGGGGATGTCTCCCACCATGGCCATCCTGCTGGCAAGCGTCAGCGCTATTGTTATCGGAGCATTAGCTGGACTGATAAATGGTGCGATTGTGGCTTACGGACGAGTGGCAGCATTTGTCGTAACCTTGGGCGGATTGGCTGGGTTCCGTTCCATCGCCTTGGTGCTCGGTAATGGAGGCGAAATTCGGTCTCAAGTTCCGGCTTTGGGTGACTTTGGGTTCGGAGGCGTTGCGATTCCGTTTGCAAAGGATGCATCCGGCGGCCCGGTTCTTTTTTACTGGAGCGCCGTTGCATTCATCGTGATTGCCTTGCTCATGAGCTTCTTACTCAACAAGACCCGGTTTGGCCGATACATCATCGCAGTTGGTGCCAATCAGCGAGCTGCTGAGTACTCCGCAATCAATACACAAACCGTTCGACTTGCAGTGTTTACGCTTTTGGGAGCTCTTGTGGGTGTCGCTTCGGTCATGGTCGGTGCCAGAATGAACTCGGTCGGAACCGGTTCGGTCGGCCTTTATTACGAATTGGATGCGATCGCGGCAGTCGTTATCGGAGGCACAAGCCTTCGTGGCGGAAAGGGACGCATCTGGGGAACAGTGGTCGGAGTCTTGCTCTTGACTCTGATCTCGAATATGATTACGGCTGAGAATATCGACACCAACTGGCAGGGACTGGTTAGAGGCGTTGTCATCTTGGTCGCGGTGCTGATTCAAAGAGGAAAGAAAGAAAATGAATAGATCAAAGGCGTTCTTGTACGCTTCGCTCGGCATTGCTGCCGTGTCTCTCGCCGGTTGTCAGTCGGGTACCGATGCTGGCGCAGGCAAAGATGGTGGAGCTGCTACCGTCGGTAAGGCTGGAAAGCAGTATACGGTCGGTGTTTCAATTCCGGCTGCCGACCACGGCTGGACGGCTGGTGTTAAGTATTGGGCTGAACAAGCAACCAAGCAGAATCCTGATATCAAGTGGATTATCAAGGATGCCAAGGAGCCTAACGAGCAGATTTCTGACCTGGAGAATATGAAGACCCAGGGAGTAGATGCTCTGGTCATTCTCTGTACTGAGAGCGCTCCGATCACTCCGATTGCGGAGAAGCTGCACGATGCGGGCATCCTGATCGTCAACGTCGATCGTGGCTTCACCAAGCCGGTTGCTGACTTCTTCATCGAAGGAGACAACAAGGCATTTGGTCGCAAGTCTGCTGAATACATGGTTCAGAAACTCGGTGGAAAGGGCAAGATTGCCGTTCTGGAAGGAATTCCTTGTACGGTAAACACCGACCGTGTCAATGCTGCCAAGGAAGTCTTCAAGGCCAATCCGGGTATCCAAATCGTCGCTGAAGATAGCGGCCAGTGGAACCGTGAGAAGGCTGAGAAGGTTGTTCAGAACATGCTTGTCTCGAATCCGCAGATCGATGCGATTTGGGCAAGTGACGACGACATGGCTCTAGGGGCGGAGACTGCTCTGAAGGGCGCAGGCCGAAAGAACACTTGGATTCTCGGCGGAGCCGGCATGAAGGATATCGTCAAGCGGGTTATGGACAAAGATCCGGTATTCCCGGCTGACATCACCTATCCGCCATCCATGATCGCATTTGGTATTCAGACCGCTGCCGGAATGCTTAGAGCAGGCAAGGCCGATGCCAAGAAGTACGTTCCTCGTCATGTCATGATCGATATCGACTTGATCACTCCTGACAACGCGAAGGACTATTACTTCCCCGATTCAATCTTCTAAACAAGAGGTTCGGATAAATTGGGATCGCCATGACGTCATTACGTCATGGCGATCTTTTCTTTGTGTGCCTTAGCCGCCGTCCTGACCCAAACTCAAGGGTCCGTGTATGCCAGGCTCTTTCCGATACCGAGCGGCACCAACGGGTACGAGGAGTACGTGCAGGCGGTTGATGTGCTCAAGGACAGCCATTGGGTTGCTTACGAGCAATGGCGGAGCTACTTGGCAAGTCGTTCCAAACCAAGCCCACCATCGCAAAGCATGGCTTCGGAAGAATCAGAGCCGGATCGTCCAGAAGGGGTCTCATTGGACATGACCGATTTACAGGTCAGGAGAGTACAGGATCAGCGTTACGGGAGCGCACTTCACTGGCTCAAGCAAGGCAACCTAAAGCCTGTAGTCAGCCCATATTCCAACATCACATTCGCTACGATTTTTCCCGAGATGGCAGGATTCAAACTCATCGCAAAAGCCGATGCCAATCACGCCTATTTGGAATTTGCCGATGGTCGATCTGACTTGGCGGTGAAAGACCTTCTTGAAGGGCTCAAATTTAGTCAAAAGATCTGTACGACCACTAGAATTGGGTGCCTGGTGTCGATCGCCTGTCAGTCGATCATCTTGGCCGAATTCAACTTGCACTTATCACAACTCTCGGAATCGGATGCGATGGATATTGATCGGGCGACGAAGCAACTTATTGCACAACCCGTCCCCATGTCTCAACTGCTTCGGGAAGAAGCCCGCGCGTCTGTGTCGGTACTCGACGAAGTCGTTGATCATCCAGAATCCTTCTTGGATGACATGGAGGGTCGTAAAGACAAAACCAAGCCTTATAACCTCTCGCCCGATGATAAGGCCAAGTTGAAATCCCTGATCCTGAGCGGGATCGATAATCGCTTAAACGAGGAAATCAAGCGTTACGAGGGTCCAGAGACTGGTTGGGTAATTAGAGACCGGAGTCCCGACCCGATTCCAGGAACGAATGATCGTTCGGTCTCAGGTTTGGCACTTCAATTTGTAAATTTCCTGATGGGGAAAGAAACGAAGATCGGTTTTGCGACTGCGGTTGCAAAGGCACGCATTCAGCTACGGCTTCTTCGGCTCCATGCTCAGGTCATCGAGTACAAATGGCAAAATGGATTCTTGCCCAAAAAGCTTTCTGAGTTTGCTAGGGACGGTGCTGGATTCGATCCCATTGTGAACGCTCCATTTCACTATGAGCCCAAGAATGGCGCTTACACTCTTTATAGTGAAGGAACTCCAGAAACCGGGCGTATTGAATTGAAATACAAACGAACTGCACCTGCTACTTCAGACTCCAATGATCCTGGCCCTCCATAGGAAGACGGGACCGGACAGATAGCGACACAGGTGGAAAGCTTTAATGAATCCTAAGATCTCCTGAAATTTCGGAATCCCAGTTTCACCTAGGGGACGGAGCGTCCCCCTTCTTTACCAACCTCGAAGAGTTGGCGGTGAAGGGGGACAGGTGATGAGGATCTTGTCCTCCAGTCCTAAACGAGCTTGTAGTTCGGCAAGGTGAAGCCCTTGCGATAGGCTCGCTTGTACTGCTGGGTGTTCTTACCCGCCTTACCGACGATGTCCATCTTCTTCTTATCCCATCGAACGGTTTCGCCTGCGTACAGAGCGATGTTCGAGAGATGGCAAACGATGGTTGTCTGAGCAACTGAACCGAGGTGAGCCCGAGGCTGGCTTCGATCCTTGACACAATCAACCCAGTTTCTCCAGTGGCTGGGTGGTGCTTCGAACTCTTCCTTGGGCAATTCCTTGCCGCCTGGATCGAGAATCTTCCATCCACCGCGCCATACGCGAAGCGTTCTGCCATCGGCACTGACAAACTCGGTACCGTGACCATCCTTGTCTGGGTGATCCTGACCAATTGCCCAGTGCATGGAGAAGCCCTCGTCTTTGAAGTCGTAGATCGCTTCCATGACGTCGGGAGCAGTTCGGTCGTCATCCAGAATGGCTCGTTGACCACCGACGGCAGAGACTGAACTTGGCATAACCAAATCTTGGTCTTTGCTCATGCC
>Ga0007854_10000870_pt1 | contig 19485 bp, 18 predicted proteins | sample CryBogCBH12Aug08_FD_60382 | JGI IMG/M metagenome (GOLD analysis project Ga0007854, IMG submission 60382) | Freshwater microbial communities from Crystal Bog, Wisconsin, USA - CBH12Aug08 | ecosystem: Environmental > Aquatic > Freshwater > Lake | place: Crystal Bog, Wisconsin, USA | collected...
GCAACGTGCCGGTTATGCTACCGACCCCAATTATGCTGATAAACTGGTTAAGGTCATGAGTCGTATAAATTCGTTATCGTGAAACGAATTGAGTTTGTTGAAGTCTTATTATCTTGTGGCTTTATAAATGTTGTCCTCCTGTCTAACTTTGTTAGAATGAAACGGATTGCCTAATTTCAAGTGCTTTGGGATGAGGAAATTACTAAAGTGCCTTTTATACCTTTAAACCGTAGGGTGGATGCGCTGCGCTTTTCCACCCTACAACTACAACTGGTATTTAGTTACGGTTTTGAATGCTAAAGTTAATCTTTATACGGCCGATATTAATAATCAGGGTAAATGGAGTGTATAGGAATAGGCTATGAGCGATATATTTAGTGCAGCTGTAAGTGCGATGAACGCAGCCCAAATGGGATTGGCCACAACTGAGCATAATATTGCCAATGCAAACACCCCCGGTTACACGCGTCAGTCGGTTGTGCAAAGTGCTACTCCTGCGCAACTTACCGGATCCGGATTTGTCGGAACGGGGGTAAATGTTGCCACGATCCAGCAGGCCTATAATCAATTTCTGACGACGCAGGTTAATCAGCAGCAAACCATATCTTCCCAACTCAATACACAATACAGTCAAATTCAACAAATCGACAATATGATGTCAAGTTCTACGACAGGGATAACGCCTGCGGTACAGAATTTTTTCAATGCGGTCAACACGGTCGCTAGTAACCCTAATTCCATGCCTTCAAGGCAGACCATGCTCAGCACAGCTCAGTCACTTGCATCCACGTTTCAAACATTAAGTCAGCAGCTGACCAGCATAGGAAGTAGTGTAAATAATGAAATAGCCTCCAGCGTTTCCAATATCAACAGTTTCGCACAGCAAATCGCAACGCTCAACAACAGCATAGTAAGTGCACAAGCAGCCTCCGGCGGTCAACCTCCCAATGACTTGCTTGATCAACGCAACCAACTGGTTGCCCAACTGAATCAGCAAGTCAATGTGTCTGTTGTGAATCAGGGTAATGGCAATATTGAACTAACTATGGGTAACGGGCAAGTGCTGGTGATGGGAGGGCAGTCCTATAATCTGGCAACCGTGAATTCCAGTACCGATCCATCCCAGACAGAAGTAGCTTTTGCCGGCGCAAATGGAAAGATCACGCCGTTTCCTTCAAACAGTATTCAGAGCGGTAATTTGGGCGGATTGTTGGCTTTCCGTAGCCAGAATCTGGCTCCTGCCGAGAATCAATTGGGGCTAGTAGCAGCAGGAATCGCCGGAACGTTTAACCAGCAAAATCAGCTGGGTCAGAATTTGAATGGAGCGATGCCCAGTAGCACGAATAGCTTTTTTTCGGACCCTGTGCCGTTGGTGGTGAACAATACGTCCAATACGGGCAATGGCACTATTGCAGCAACCATTACGAACTATTCGCAACTGACCGGCAGCGACTATTCTTTAACGTACGATGGAAATAATTACACTCTAACGCGATCCTCGGACAATAAAATTGTCTCAACCTCTTCAACTATGCCGATAGCGGCTGACGGAGTAAGCATCAGTTTTACAAACGGAACACCCAAGGCCGGCGACAGTTATCTTATTCGCCCAACTGCAAATGCAGCTGCCAACATGCAGGTTGCCATCAGCGATCCAGCCCAGATTGCGGCTGCCTCTCCGGTTATGACTAATGCACCGACAACCAATACAGGAAACGCAACAATTAGTTCAGGTTCGGTTGACGAAACGGGAACGAATGTACTTACGGCTGCCACAGCTCCCGGCCCGATTACCTTCAGCGGGTCGGCGGCCAATAGCGCGATATTTTCCGTTGATGGTGTTCCTGTAACTGTGAATCAGGACGTAACTGTGCCCGGTAATGGTACGGGGCCGGGGACTTTGGCATCGGCCATTCAAGCAGGACTAACTGCAGCAGGTCTTTCTTCTTACAGTGTATCAAGTGTTGCGAGCGGTGGGCTGCAAATTACACATGCCGGTTCGTTGGCTCCTGTCGCTATTTCCAATGCAAACACGGTGGCAACAAGTAACGGCATCGTGAATGGTACTGGAACACCGGGTCCGGTGTTTACTCCGGCAAACCTTTTGCCTCCGGTAACCCTGACTTATGCGTCGGGTACCCCGGGCACGCTCACCGGATTTCCGGCTAATATGCCCGTTACCGTGACTAACAGTGGAATTCCAACTACCTTTGCCGCCGGCACACCTGTAACTTATACCGATGGATCAACAATCAACTTTGGGGGCATCAGCTTTTCGATTTCCGGCACCCCCGCCAATAATGACTCTTTTAGTATTTCGCAGAATACCAATGGAGCAACCGACAATCGTAATGCTTTGTTATTGGCCGGTCTGCAGACCAAGAATACGATGCAGGGTGGAACCACCAATTTTATAGGGGTGTACAGCGAACTGGTTGCTCAAGTGGGCAACCAGACCAGTCAATTAAAAGTGACCAGCACGGCTCAGACTACCACATTAAATCAAACGATTGCTTCGCAACAATCAGTTTCCGGGGTTAATCTGGATGAAGAGGCAGCCAATCTCTTGCGATATCAGCAGGCTTATCAGGCAGCGGGCAAGGCGATGCAGATTGCGAGCACCTTGTTTGATACTTTACTCTCATTAGGAAAGTAGGTGTGACATGCGCATTAGTACAGGGACTCTTTATAGTACCAATATTACCCAGTTAGACACGCTACAAAGTAATCTATTGACGACACAACAGCAAGCTTCAACCGGACTGAAAATACAGACTCCCGCGGATGATCCCGCTGCTGCTGCCCGCGTACTTCAAGTGACTCAGACGCAATCGACCAATACTCAATATATAGCCAACATTAACTCCGCTAATAGTTCAATCAGTCTTGCTGATGGAACGCTTCAGAGCGTTGACAACCTGTTGACGAGTATACAGTCGACGGCAGTGGGTGCAGGTAATTCATCTTTGACTAATGCAGACAGACAAACATTAGCCAGCACGCTTCAATCCAGCTTGACTCAGTTGATTTCGTACGCCAATACGACAGATTCCAACGGGAATTATATTTTTGGCGGATTTAAAGGCAGCACACAGCCTTTTGTTCATACGCCAACCGGGATCCAATACGTTGGTGACAATGGACAAAATATGATTCAGGTCAGCCAAAATCAACAAGTGGCTACCAGCGATTCCGGTGCGGCTATTTTTATGAATATCAAGAATGGTAACGGGTCTTATGTTGCGGGAACCGCTACAGGTGGGTCGAGTACTTTGACGAATTCTGCAGCTGCGATTGTTCCGTTTGCCTACAGCAGTGGCGGGAATGCGACATTCACGGTCGATGGCACCGCAGTAACCGTCAATCAAGATGTCACCGTTGGCGGTACAGGTTCCGGCCCCGGTACTTTGGAAGCGGCTATTCAGGCGGGACTGACTGCAGCAGGCCTCAATTCATATTTAGTATCTGCCGCAGGCGGAGGCGGTCTTCAAATCACCAACTCTGCTTCAAAGACCGCTGTCGCGATAACGAATGTAACCGACCCGGGCGGGAATATCGTTGCAGGTACGGGTGCGCCTGGCAATAGCGGAACAGGTAACATCAGCTCAGTGAGCACTGCCAATCCCGCACCGACTGCGGCCCAATTGGGGAATAGTTACCAGCTTACTTTCAGTGTTGCGGGTGGAGTAACTACCTATTCCATATCCGGAGCAGACTCGAATGGCGTTGCGCTACCGGCGGGATTTTTACCGACGCCTTCGACGGGTTTGCCCTATACAAGCGGGCAAGCAATCAGCTTTAACGGTGTTCAATTCAACATTGCAGGAGCGCCCGCAAACGGCGATCAATTCACTGTTGCGCCCAGTACCAATGAAAGTGTGTTTACGACTATTTCAAATCTTATTAATACGTTAAAAACCAAAATTGATCCAAATAATCCGGCAAGCCAGGCAGCATTTTCTGCCGGTCTAACGCATGCTCAAGATGGCCTTAATAATGCCTTGAGTAGCGTGTTGACGGCACAAACTTCTTTAGGGGCACGTGGGCAACAGTTGGATGTGCTGACGACTAATGCAAACAATCTGGATATTCAGTATCAAACAACCATAGCAAGCTTGCAGAATGTGGATATGAACGCTGCTTTATCTAACTTGGCCCAGGAAAAGCTTATGTTGACAGCTGCCCAGCAATCATTCGTGCAGATAGAAGGACTATCAATGTTCACCTATTTAAGATAGCTAATTATCCCATTTGGATTAACCTTTTGTATTGCCGTAGCATTCTAGGGTTTGCCCAGTTGCTGAATGATTTGCAATGCGGTACCGAACCCGCTACGAGTCATCATATCCAGCAGAGGTGCGAAGTAGGGTATCGCGAGTAAAAGAACAGCAAATCCAACCGCAAGGGTAATCGGGAAACCTATCTGAAAGATATTAAGCTGGGGCGCACTACGAGTCAGAATGGCAAGTGCCAGATTGGTAATGAGTAATGCGCCAATCACGGGCATGGATAATTGCAGGGCATCCGCAAAAATGCTTCCACCCCGTGCGACTATTGTGTGCAGTGCTTCAGCATGGGGGATGGAGGTACTGATAGGGAAAGTGTGAAAGCTATCCGCCAGTGCTTCAAGCATATATAGATGTCCGTTCATACCCAGAAACGCGAGAGTGATAATCGTGCTGAGGAATTGTGAAATAACCGGCGAATAAGCGGAATTCAGCGGATCGTAAAAGCTGGCAAACCCCAGTCCCATCTGCATTCCCGCAATTTCACCACACATTTCAACGGCAGAGAAAATCATCAGCATAGTAAAACCAATAGCCAATCCTGCCAGTATTTGTTCGATCAGTACAACCATTCCTAATGCAGAAGCAATATCAACATTGGGTTGAACATCCAGAGTGGGCGCAATAATGACCGTCAGCAGCAAAGCCAAGCCAATTTTTACCTGTACCGGTACTTGCCTGTTGCCGAGTATCGGGGCGCTGGCAATCAGGGCGAGAATACGCGTAAAAGGATAGATGAACAGCGCAAGCCAGGCGGATAACTGGGCACTGGTAACACTGATCATAATAGGCTCTGCTTAGTTAACCAGCCAGGGGATGCCGCTGAACAACCGCTGTATATAATCCACGAGCAGGCTGACCATCCATGGACCGGTGATAATTAAAACCAGAAACATTCCAAGAAGCTTCGGAATGAATGACAAAGTCATTTCGTTGATCTGAGTTGCGGCTTGAAAAATGCTGACTACCAAACCAATGATGAGCGCTGCCAATAATGGAGGGGCTGAAATCATCAGGGTGAGTTCCAGCGCTTGCCGACCTAATGTCATCACGCTTTCGGGAGTCATTGTTAACTTAATCCTTATGTGTAAAAACTCTGCACCAGCGATCCGATAAGCAGATTCCACCCATCGGCCAATACAAACAACATGATCTTGAATGGAAGTGAAATGACAGAAGGAGAGACCATCATCATACCCATCGACATTAATACGCTGGCAACCACCATGTCGATTATAAGGAAGGGGATGAATACCACAAAACCAATTTGAAATGCGGTTTTCAACTCGCTGGTCACGTAGGCGGGCACCAGAATTTTTAGCGGTACTTGGTCCGCGCTTTGGAGCGGTTCACTGTTGGAAATTTTAACGAACAGAGCTAAATCGGTTTCTCGTGTCTGTCTGAGCATGAATGCTTTTAGTGGTTGACTGCCCTTGTCGTAAGCCTGCTCCAGCGTGATCTTATCCTGACTATAAGGCAGATAGGCTTCCTGATACATTTTGTCCAGCACCGGAGACATCACAAAAAAAGTAAGGAATAGAGCCAATCCAATCAATACCTGATTGGGAGGGGAGGTGGGTGTGGCAAGCGCCGTACGCAACAGGGAAAGTACAATGATGATGCGCGTGAAAGCAGTCATCATCAGCAGCACAGCCGGCAAAAAACTCAACGAGGTGAGCAGCAACAGCGTTTGCAGGCTGAGTGAATAAGTTTGTCCTCCCGCCGCCGCCGCACCCGTGCTGGTAACAGCCAGCAAACTGGTATCCGCAGCCATTGCCGGAGAAAGCAGATTGATCAGCAAAAAAGCGAGCAATAGTCTGCTAGCCCGCATTGCGCTTCTCCATAATCTGTTTTAACCAAATTTGAAATTTTCCATCAATGCCGCTAACCGGTTCATTTTGCGGGAAAAGCAAATCGGTTTTGGGCATGCTGTGCAAGGTGCGTACTTGGCCGGGTGCGACTCCTACGACCAGCCAAGTATCGTTTACTTCAACCAGCACGATTCGTTCCCGCTGACCGACGGCGACACCACTGATTACTTTAAGAACACTTCCCGCACCTTGTTGAGGCAGGTTGATGCGTTTCAAAATCCAGGCAACCAGCACGATTGCGGCTAACACAAGAACCAAACTGAAGATGACTTGCAATACACTACCGGTTGAAACAGCCGGTGGAGGGGTGAACGCAGGACGAGCTGTCTGAGCTATCGCAAGCAGCGGGGTACAAAAACTCGCTATCAATAAATAATAGGCATGCTTGATCAAGGTAGCAGCGTTGAAAGTGAATTTCATATTAGCGACTGAGGCGACGCAAGCGCTCTGACGGTGTAATAATGTCTGTGACACGAATTCCAAGTTTATCACTGACTACCACGACTTCACCCTGTGCAACTAGAAAACCGTTAATCAAAACATCCAGTGGCTCGCCTGCCAATCCGGCCAGTTCAACGATCGACCCTTGTGCCAGCTGCAATAAATTCTTGATTGGCATTTTGGTGCGCCCCAGCTCAACTGTGAGTTGAACCGGGATGTCCATGATCATGTCCATATCGTTGGGAGCCGAGGAGCGTTGCCCGGAACTTGCTCCAAGGTTCTCAAATACGTGAGGCTGTGCGGCAGCCGGATTGGAATGCGTTGCAGCAGTTTGTTCAGCCATTGCGGCACCCCAATCATCTTCAGCGGGGGCGGTTGCAGTTTGTTCCGCCATCGCGGCTCCCCAGTCATCCGCACTAATTTCAGTGGTATCTTCAGCCATTTTGGCCTCCATCGCTTAATTCATTCATGGTTGCGGAAAGCATTTTTTCTACCTTTAAGGCATACTGTCCATTGGAGATTCCGTATTTGCATTCCAGCACCGGCACCCCATCAACTTGCACGATGATATTTCCCTCCGTATCGAGCTGAATAATATCGCCACCGTGCATTTTTAGCACCTGATCCAAAGTTATTCGGGCATTTCCAAGGATTGCCGTTAATTCGACATCGGCAGACTGAACCTGTTTTGATAAGTTGCGCTGCCACCGCTGGTCGGTCACCATGTGTTCATCTTGTACCGTGCTGTAGAGCAGCTCACGTATCGGTTCAATCATGGCGTAGGGCATCAGAACATGAAATGCACCACCAATACCGCCGAATTCAATATCAAAAGTGGTTACCAATACCACTTCGTTGGGCGTTGTGACACTGGCAAACTGTGAATTCATTTCCGAGCGAATGAACTCACATTCAAGAGGGAACACGGGTTCCCATGCTTTGCCATAGGATTCAAATACTGCATCCAGTAGCTTTCTTATAATGCGCTGTTCGGTCTGTGTGAATTCACGTCCTTCTACCCGGGTATGAAACCGCCCGTCCCCGCCGAACATGTTGTCTACTACAAGAAATATCAGGTTGGGATCAAAAATAAACAGGGCGTGACCACGCAGTGGTTTGGGTTGTACCACGTTGAAGTTAGCTGGTACAGGAAGGTTGCGGATAAACTCACTATATTGCTGAACGCGAACCTGCCCTACCGTAATATCGGCAGTCCGGCGAATCAAATTGAAGAAAGACATTCTGAACTGACGGGCAAAGCGGGCATTGATAATATCCAGCGTGGGCATCCGACCACGCACGATGCGGTCTTGCGAGCCGAAATTGTAGGGACGGACACCCTCCATCGTCTCCGGTTCGATCAACTCCGGCTCGTCATCGTCTCCCGTAACTCCTTTTAGTAGCGAGTCAACTTCGTCCTGGGATAGAAAATCTTTGCTCATGGCATATTTACTGGATGATAAAGGCTGTGAAGAGGACGTCCAGAACCCCTGCTTTTGCCTCACCGCCAGAGGACTCTGCGGATGCAGTTGCAGGTTGAGGGGCCTCGACAGCAGAGGTTGCTGAAGATGATACTCCGGAAGCAACTCCAGATACGGACTCTGTATTAGGTGCTACGCTACCTTCATGTACCGTAGTTTTTTGAGGCGCGGCAGTCATTCCGATTATGTTATTAATTTCAGCACTGATTTCCCGCGCCAGCTTTTGTTTACCTTCCAAAGGTACGAGTTCTGAAGCATGCTTGCTTGAAAGGAGGAACAGTAAACGGCTGCGTACGTCAGGCAAATTTAATCTAACTTTGTCCGCTAGCTCCGCACTGGAAATCTTGAGTGTAATTCCGATGTTCAGGTACTGGTCACTTTCATCATGCTGCAGATTGACAGTGAACGGTTCCAACGAAAAGAACGTTGGGGGCTCGACTACGGCAGCTTTGGGCGCTTCCGGTTTACTTCCCTTAAGGAAAAACCAGGCTCCCCCCCCTGCAGCAGCCAAAACTAGCACAGCCACTATGATTAGGATTAATTTTTTATTTTTCGGTTTTGCCGGGGCTTCAGCTTCTGCTGGAGCCGGCTTTGCAGATTTTGCCATGACTGATCCTTAACGTCTTAAGGTTGTTCCAAGTCGGATTATTAAACGAATTCAACCAATATGATAACCGGAATAGGACAAATAAATTGCTTCAACTTGGTTTTTTCCAAATAGGTGTCCGGACATCAGGCAAAAGTATCCACCATTCCCTGATGCCGGGCTACAGCTGAAACTGCCACAACGGACGAAATACTACCTGATGCTGCCGGAGTATCAAGTGTACCTGCTGAACCTCTATTACTCCTTTGTTGCTTGCTTGCTTGCCAGGATTGCTGGTCTTTGGGAGATTGGTCACTGACCATGGCATTACCTAAAGTAATTCCATTGCCCGCCAACATATCTCGCAACTGGGGTAAAGCTTGCTGCACGGCATCCCGAACTGCGGCATGTGGCGACGTAAATAATGCTGTAGCTTGATCACCGCTCACTTTAAGTACCACATCCAATGGCCCTAGGTTGGGCGGGTTCAGGTGCAGTTCCGCAGTTTGGTGATTTTGGGTGGCCATCCAGGTAATTTTTTGGTTGAATTCATTGCCCCAAGCCTGATTGGTAACCGGGGTATTGATTATGGTTTGTGCTGCTTGAACCGTGCTGTTTTGGCTGGAATTATTGATTAGAGCGGCATTTTGCAATGAAAAGTCAATCACTGCGGGGGCAGATTGTTGTTGACTGCCAGTTGCAGCGGCAGTGTCGCTTGCCGAGGAATGAGTACTCTGTTTACTTAACGCTTGAAGTACAGAAGTAAACGCACTCTCTTTGACTGAAGTGACACTAATAGCTGGAGCTTCTTTACTGATTGGGGTATTTCCGTTGGCTGGTGCGATGCTGGAAACTCCATTAATTCTAACAACTTCATTAGTAAGTCCAGTACTTCCGGTAAAATCGGTAAAGTTCGGAATACCATTAGTGTCCTTGATCCCTGAAACTCCGGAAGTTGATTTTTTCACTGAAGATTGCAACGTGCTGTCAAGTGAATCAATGGTGTTAGATTCTGAAGCAGTTCTAATACCTGCCTTCGTCAGGATCCCTTTAATTTCATTTCCATTAGCTGCCGAAATATTTGCTCCCGAGTTGGCAGGTAACATCATTGCCAGCATATCGCTGGCCAAGGTATGGTTGATGCCTGAGGAAGAGTCTTGTGAACTGTCTTTATCGGTGCTGGGTGTGACCGGATTGCCACTTATTATAGATGCAGGCAATAATGCTGCCAGAATGCCACCGGATAAAGAGGATACATCCGGGGATGGCACTTGGACAGGTTGATTGTTTGCTACAAGGCTTGTCGAATCAATGGGAGGTGATGACTTGGTATGTTTGCTGTCGGTTTTTTTGCTGTCCTGAAATGGGATTGAACTGGATTGCTGACGGGCAAGTATATGACCAAAAGGCTCCGCAGGTTGTCCTGCGGCATTATTATCCGTTGAGGTTGCCGTGGCCGTTGATAATGCGGGTGCGGGCGTTGAGGCAACAGGCAAGGCACTGACAGTGGGCAGATTTTGCATTATTAGGCTCCAGTCATTAATTTTCGTTTTGTGCGGCAGACGCCTTGATGGAAGAAACTCGTCCCGTGTGCTCATCTTGCAGTCGTTGTTCTGATTTGGCTGCCAGTTTCATTTCACTTTGAATATGTCTTTCCGCCAGGGTGTCAAAAGATTTCATTTTTCGTTGTGCTTCTTGTAGTTCACTTCGTCCCAATTGCAACAGGCTTAAAGCCTGCTCGTTTTTGATGCGTTGCTGCAAGATGGCCTCGTCCAAACGCAGAATGAAATTCTGGAAATTACTCAATTCAGATGGGCTGATGCCATTTTGCTCAGCTAGTTGGAGTCTTTCCTGATAATCCTTCCGATATTGATGCAAGGTCTCCAATTTGGCCTGTGTAGCCTGCTGTTGCTGGTTAAGCTGTCCGAACTTCCTGATAGCGGCCTCATTCTGCTTCTGCGCAAGAAGCACCAAGGGTTGCAGGGAAAATTTCTTTGGCATGATCGGTTATTTAAAATAATGGGTTTACAAAACTATTTATCAAAAATATGCGTGAAAGTTTCAACCCCTGTGGCATAGTCTACGCGCTCAAACATACCCTGTTTGAGAAAACTCTCCATTCGCGGGAACATTGCTATTCCTTCATCCAGTAACGGGTCGCTGCCGCTGACATAAGCGCCTACACTGATCAAGTCATGATTGCGCTGGTAGTGGGCATACATGTGCTTGAAATGGTTAACCGAACTGAAATATTGCTCTGATACCAGACGATTCATTGCGCGACTGATCGAAGCTTCGATATCAATGGCGGGGTAATGTCCTTGCTCGGCAAGGCGACGCGACAAAACAATATGGCCGTCCAGAATCGCACGAGCACTGTCGGCTATCGGGTCTTGTTGGTCATCTCCTTCAGTCAGCACCGTGTAGAAAGCGGTAATTGATCCTCCACCTTCCGTTCCGTTACCGGCTCGTTCCACTAACTGTGGCAGCTTGGCAAAAACCGAGGGAGGGTAACCCTTGGTGGCCGGTGGCTCACCGATTGCAAGAGCAATTTCTCGTTGTGCCATGGCGTAACGGGTAAGCGAATCCATAATAAGTAACACATTTTTTCCCTGGTCACGGAAAAATTCGGCAATGGTTGTGGCATAGGCCGCGCCCTGCATGCGCATGAGCGGGCTGGTATCGGCAGGAGCGGCGACTACAACAGAACGGGCCAATCCTTCCGGCCCCAGAATGTCGGTGATAAATTCCCTGACTTCACGGCCCCGTTCACCGATTAATCCAACCACGATGACATCCGCGCTGGTATAGCGTGCCATCATTCCGAGCAAAACGCTTTTTCCTACACCGCTTCCAGCAAATAGTCCCATGCGTTGACCGCGCCCCACAGTCAGCAAATTATTGATGGCGCGTACGCCTACATCCAATGGCACCTCAATCGGTGCGCGATCCAGAGGATTGATTGGACGGCTTTGTAACGGTGCGGTGTCCGCTTCCGGAAGCGGACCGAGCTGATCCAACGGGCGACCTGCGCCATCTAACACGCGTCCAAGTAGCATATTGCCTACGGGCAGGTGGCGAGTTCGATCTGCAGCACGTCGTGTCAAGGAGCGATTTTTTCCTCCGAGTTTGGCTATCACGATGGGCTCTTGCGGAATCACCCTCGCGCCGGGCATCAGGCCCTGAACATCATTTTCTGGCATCAGAAAGATTTTTTCTCCGGAAAAGCCCACCACTTCTGCTTCGACCCGGCTATTGGGTAATTCCACAACACAGGTACTGCCGACGGCCATTTTCAGGCCGACTGCTTCCATTACCAGACCGGTAACTCGGGTGAGCCGGCCACTGACCATAAGCAATTTTCCCTGCGAGACAGATTCTTTGTTGTCTTGCAGGCAATTCAGCCAACGCCGGGTATGGGGGCTTGTGGTAGCTATATTTCCAGCCATGAATTATCCTGTCCGATCGATGAGACGACACGCTTCCAGCGTGTGCTCAAGCTGGCATCAATTTGGCTGTTCTGGGTTTCTGCCCGGCAGCCGCCAGGCTCCATTTTTGCATCTTCCAGAATTTTCCAGCCAGTGTGTTCAAATTGCTCACCCATTTTACTGCGTACCATTTCTACATCGGAGGGATGCAAAACCAAATGTACATGCTGGTTGAAATGGGGAAGTTCATTAATGGCTTCGTTGATGACGGGAATTAGAAGTTCCGGTTTCACTTTCAGCGCCTGATGCAGCATTTGCTTGGCAACCTCCAGCGCCAAATCTAATAAGTTTTGTGCCACTTGTTGATCTACTTGCTGAAATTCCTTATCAAGCGAGCGGATTATCTCTACCAGTCTTTGAGTTTCGTCGCGGGCTGATTGTTCCTCATCACGCGCTTTTTGTGCACCTTTGGTATACCCCTCGGCATAACCTTCATCGTATGCCTGCTTCTGGATCTGCTCAAGATCTGCTGCAGTAGGCAGGGAAATGACAGGCATGGCTTCAACCGGCTCCTTGACGACATCAAAAGTAGGAAGTTCCCAACGCTGATAGGCGGTGAGGTGCTCCTTGGCAATTAAATCAGACATAGGATTCATCTCCCTTGCCGCCTAGTGCAATTTGTCCTTCGTCGGACAGGCGGCGTACCACCTTGAGAATTTCTTTCTGTTCGGCTTCTACCTCACTGATCCTGACGGGGCCTTTTGCCTCAAGGTCTTCGCGTAACATTTCTGCAGCGCGGGACGACATGTTTTTAAAGATTTTTTCGCGCAATTCTTCGCTGGCACCCTTGAGGGCAACAATCAGAGATTCAGACTGAACTTCACGAAGAATCAGCTGGATACCGCGATCATCAACCTCGGCCAGATCATCAAATACAAACATTTCATCGATAATCTGCTGTGCCAAGTCAGCATCATAACCGCGCACGGTTTCAATAACGGCACCTTCCTGCACGCTACCCATGAAGTTCAGAATTTCGGCTGCAGTACGCACTCCACCCTTGATGTGCTTTTTCCCGATGCCTTCACCTGTTAACAAACCGGTCAGCACATCGTTCAATTCGCGTAAGGCAGTGGGCTGTACGCTGTCAAGCGTGGCAATGCGCAACAGTGTATCGTTACGGATGCGTTCGGTAAAAAATCCGAGAATAGCCGAGGAAAGTTCAGGTTCAAGGTGAACCAGAATCGTGGCAATAATTTGGGGATGTTCGTTACCAATCAATTCTGCAACCTGTGACGGATCCATCCATTTGAGACTTTCTATCCCGCTGGTATCGTCGCCTTGCATGATTCGGTCTAACAAGCCTATGGCTTTGTCATCCCCAAGTGCTTGGGTCAACATGCGGCGAATGTAATCGTTGGAGTCCATGCCGATAGTTGTTTTCTCAGCCGCAATCTTGTGAAACTCATCAAAAACATCGCTGATCTGTTCACGGCTCAGATTTCTCAGCGCTACCATGGTTTCGCTGATTTTTTGCACTTCCCTCGGCTCAAGATACTTCAGGACTTCTGCGGCTTCGCTTTCGCCCAATGTCAGGAGTAATATTGCGCTTTTCTGATAGCCTTCATCACTCATCTTTGCTCACCCAATCCTTGATCACGGCGGCCACCATTTTTGGATCATTCTGTGCTAAAAGTCTGGCACCCTGAAGACTTTGTTCATACGGCGGTTGTTGTGGCTCGTGCGAAACAGCCTCCAAATGTGCCTTTTCAGCATCTTTCACCGCTTCTTCTTTAGCTTCCTGAGCTTTCTTACGTGCGGCTTCGAAATTCTTCAAAGCTGGCCGAATCACGCCAAATATTAAATACAATCCAATACCCGCTATGATTAAATACCTTAACGCATCTTTTGCCAACGAAATCATTTCCGGCTGTTTCCAGAGCGGGACATCTGCAACAGTTGCCTCTTTCTCGGCATTGAATTCGCTGTTTAACACGTTCAATGTATCACCACGAGTTGCGTTGAAGCCCATGGCTTCTTTTACCAGCGCGGTGATTTGATCTTTTTCGCTGTCGCTCAGCGGCCTGGACGAGGTTTTTCCGTTCTTGTCGGTAACCATGCGATTATTAACTACCAAGGCTACGGACAATCGTTTGATGCTACCCACCGGAAGTTTGGTGTAACGAATCGTTCGATCCACTTCATAATTGGTGGTGGATTCTTTATGCAGGCTGGGATTAGTGCTGTTACCGGCATCACTTACAGCACTGGCCGGGGTGACAATGGGGGCAGTGGCTGGAACCGGTGGCTGGTTCGATAATGCACCTGGAACTCCGCCCGGATTTTGTCCACCCGCATTGCGTGATTCATCGCTTTGCTGGCTTCGGACTGCCGCCTGATTTGGGGGTTGGTTGGGACCAAAAGTTTCTGCTGTTTGTTCTGCCTGTGAAAAATCGATGTCCGCTGTAATCTGCGCATGCACATTTTCAGCACCTACCAACGGCGAAACGATGGCTTCGATACGTTTTATGTAATCCTGTTCGATCTGCCGTACATATTTAATCTGGGAAGGATCAAGCGGGGTATCGGCACCTTCTCTGGTGGGGCTCAAAAGAGAACCGCTTTGATCCAGAATCGTGACATTTTTGGCTGGCATGTCAGCCACGCTACTTGAAACAAGATGAATGATACCGTTAACTTGCCCGGGATCCAGCGTGTGGCCCGGAAAAAGCGTCAGCACGACAGATGCGCTGGGTTTGAGTTGTTCCTTTACGAAGACGGAAGGTTTGGGCAAAGCCAGATGAACGCGCGCGCTTTGTACCGCGGCCAGAGTTTGCATTGAACGGGCCAATTCGCCTTCCAGCGCACGCTGATAATTGACTTGTTCCAGAAATTGACTGGTGCCGAACTTCTGGTTTTCCATGAGCTCAAAGCCGACCAGACTCCCTTTGGGCAGTCCCTGAGACGCCAGATGAAGGCGCACCTCATGCACCTTGTCTGCAGGAACCAGTAAAGCGCCCCCCCCTTCAGAAAACTTGTAAGGGATATTTTGTTGCTGTAGTGAGTCGATGATCGCCCCGCCGTCGCGGTCGGAAAGATTGCTATATAACACGCGATATTCGGGGGATGTCCCCCACAGCCACATTCCAGCAATCAGAGATAGGGTGGCTGCCAAGGCAACCATCAAAGATACTTTTTGCCTTGAACTAAGCGTACCAAGAACCTGTGCCAATTGGGATGGCGCTGCCTGCGTCGAGCTTGGGGTATCTTCTGCCATTTTATCCGCCGCGATTTCCAATTTTAAGTGCTGCTAACGGGCATGGCAAATGTGCCGCCCTGAATAATGAAACTCGTGATGCCCGTTTCCCCCTCCCTCTGGATAAAACAACTAGCCATTCGACTAAACTGCAAAAGACCGCAGCTAAGTCGCTGGTTACCCCGCAAGCGGTAGAGGGGGACAAGGTCTCGCTTCGCGAGTTTCACTTCATAAATTCCATTAACTCATACTATGCATTATCACCGCACCTATCACTATCGGTACAGCGAAAAGCGAGGGAATTCCACAGCTTTTCCAGTACTATTAGTGTGACCGGGACTGATATTGTTCAATCTCCGAAAATGGAGGTGGACTATGAATGTTTCCGGCATAGACAGTATGTTGGCCCAAATGCGTTCGGCAATGGCGATCGCGCAAGGTGGCGTAGCGTCGTTATCAAGTAATTTGACAGCAGGTACGACTGGCCCAAATGGTACAACTGATTTTGCCTCAGTTCTAAAAACGACTCTCGATGGTGTGGCACAGATGCAAAACCATGCCGAATCGGTACAACAGTCATTTGTGCTGGGGGACAATAATGTCAACCTGAGTGACGTAATGATAAACTCGCAGAAAGCTAACATAGCATTTCAAACGACTGTTCAAGTGCGCAACAAGGTGATCGCCGCATATAATGACATTATGAACATGCAGGTATAGTTTGCAAGTTTGACCTGTATTTTGCAGATGCGCACAGGTAGCGCTATGCTACCAATTGATTTATGGTTCCCTTATGAACAGTCCTTTACTTAAGGAAAGTATGAGCGAGACTTCGCCAAAAGATTCCGAGTCATTTTCACTCGACCCATTGAATTGGGCGTCACTGCGCTCGCAAGGTCACCTGATGCTGGACGATATACTGGATTATCTGGAACATATCCGCGAACGTCCGGTTTGGCAACCCATACCGCAAGAAGTTCGTTCCAAGTTTCATGAGGCATTGCCTAACGAGCCGTGCGATCTTGCGAAAGTGCACGACACGTTCATGAAGGATATTCTTCCCTATGCTGCCGGCAATGCTCATCCCGGTTTTATGGGCTGGGTTAATGGAGGAGGCACACCCGTTGGAATGTTGGCTGAAATGCTAGCTGCCGGTTTGAACGCCAATCTGGGCGGACGTAATCAAATACCGATTGAGGTGGAGCAGCAAGTGCTCCGTTGGGTACGTGAGCTATTTGGATTTCCAGAAAGTGCAAGTGGCTTGTTCGTGACAGGCACTTCCATGGCGAACATGATTGCCGTTCTGGTTGCCCGTACTGCAGCACTGGGGGGCAATGTGCGTCAGAATGGAATTGCCGCAAGTGGCAAACGTCTCGTCGCTTACGCATCTGCGGGTGCTCACGGTTGTGTCGCCCAAGCGATGGATTTGACTGGACTCGGATTTGACGCGTTGCGCCGGATCCCCATGAATGAGTACTTCCAGATGGATGTCGATGCACTGGCACGGACTATTTCCTCGGATCGGGAGGACGGATATACGCCATTCTTGATTGCCGGCACGGCAGGTTCTGTCGATGTCGGAGCCATTGATGATCTTTCAAGGTTGGCAGATATCGCAAAAAAAGAAAAGCTGTGGTTTCATGTAGACGGGGCGTATGGCGCACTAGCCCTGCTTTCGCACGAAATTGGACCAAAACTAAAAGGGCTGGAACGGGCAGATTCCATAGCCTTTGATTTTCACAAATGGGCGCAGGTACCCTACGATGCCGGATTTATCCTGATGCGAGATGGTGAGATGCATCGCAGTACTTTTGCATCACCCGCTGCTTACCTGAAACGTGAAACACGTGGCTTGGCTGGCGGCTCACCGTGGCCATGCGATTTTGGCCCCGACTTATCGCGCGGATTTCGTGCACTGAAAACCTGGTTCACCATTAAAGTTTATGGCGCGGAAAAACTGGGCGCTGTAATTGCCCATACCTGCGCGCTGGCCCAATACATGCAACAACGGATAGTGGAAATGCCGGAACTGGAGTTACTGGCTCCTGTTTCACTCAATATTGTTTGCTATCGATATCGTTGTAAAGAAGCCGACCGAGTGAATGCAGAGATCGTTTTAGCCTTACAAGAATCGGGCATTGCCGCACCCTCTAGCACTACGATTAATGGCCAGTTTGCGATACGCGCCGCTATCGTCAACCATCGTACCTGCTCAAGTGATATTGATGCCCTACTCAGTGCGACGCTTGAATTCGGTAAAAGTATTCTTAACAATATATCTCCCCTATGAATTCCAATTCAACAACTTTTGTCACTCCCCCTCACCCGTTGATTGGTCTGGCAAAGCTGATGAGAATGAGTGTTGCCGGAGATGATCTCGCGCAATTGGGTAATCAGTTGGTGATTCGTGCCGGCGCAGAAGAGGGTGTCGTGGATGCCAATGCGTTTATGGATTTGTCGACTATTTTAATTCTCAGGGGGGAGCGCAAACTTGCCATGGATATGCAAGCGCAGGCCCTTGGGTTGCAACAAATTTATACACCGCCTACTGCAGCTGGTCCATCATCAATCCGCGTCCTCGCTTTAATGGGGCCGGGAGATTTGATGGCCAACACGCCACTTGAATTAATCATGGAGCAAATGGATGTTGAACTTAATATGTTCTATGTTTCTCCCCAACTACCTTTGCCTCCTTCTTTACCCGATCATGATGTGCTGTTTGTTTCGATTGGTGAATCTGAGGAGAATCTCCCTTTACTTAAAACCATTGGAAATGCCATTGAGTCGTGGCCGCGTCCGGTGCTTAATATGCCTGACCGGATTGCCTTGTTGGCGCGAGATAGCGTGTATGCAATATTAAAATCTGCACCAGGAGTGGATATTCCGGAAACAATCCGGGTTAACCGGAAAACACTGGAACAAATTGGCCGTAACGAATTAACAGTCACGACCGTGCTTTCAGATGGAAACTTCCCGCTCATTATTCGTCCGATTGATTCACATGCGGGCAACGATCTTGCCAAGTTAGATAATACAGCCGCCATTGCACCGTACTTGTCTACCCTGTCGGAAGAAACATTTTATATTTCCCGGTTTGTCGATTACAGCGATCAAGATGGGCAGTTCCGGAAATACCGGATTGTGCTGATAGAAGGCCATCCATTTGTTTGTCATATGGGCATCTCCAGTGACTGGATGATCCACTACCTGAATGCAGGCATGATTGAAAGCGCTGAGAAACGTGCGGAAGAAGAACGCTTCATGGCCGACTTTGACAAGGAGTTTGCCATTCGGCATAAGGACGCCTTTCAAGCGATCAACGAACGCATGGGACTGGATTACCTCGGCATTGATTGCGCTGAAACGGCGGAGGGTAGCCTGCTAATTTTCGAAGTGGATGGTAGCATGGTGATTCATGCCATCGATCCGGTTGATATATTTCCGTATAAACAACCCCAGATGAAAAAAGTATTTGACGCATTTCGGGAAATGATGGTTAACTCGATGAAGCGCGGTGTGTAATTAATGTACCAGAGTTACTTTGGCCTTGCCGAAGCTCCTTTCTCCATTGCACCGGATCCGCGCTATCTCTACCTGAGTCAGCGGCATCAGGAAGCACTTGCCCATTTGCTCTATGGCGTGAATGGAGGGGGCGGATTTGTTTTGCTTACCGGTGAAGTTGGCGCGGGAAAAACAACCGTTTGCAGGTGCTTGCTGGAGCAGATTCCTGGATTATGCGATGTAGCTTATATATTCAATCCTAAACAGACGGTTGTCGAGTTGCTTTCGTCCATCTGTACCGAATATAACATTGCGACACCCACAGGCAACACCAGCCCCAAAGTATTTGTCGATTGCATTAACGCTTACCTGCTGGATGCGCATGCCAGAGGTCGGCATACGGTGTTGATTATTGACGAGGCGCAGAATCTTTCTGCAGATGTTCTTGAGCAAATGCGCTTGCTCACCAATCTTGAAACCAGCCAGCACAAGTTGTTACAAATCATTCTACTGGGACAGCCAGAGCTGGCAATGATGTTGGCAAGACCTGAACTCAGGCAGCTCGCACAACGGATTATTGCGCGATATCATCTGGGTCATCTTGCAAGAAATGAAGTGGGTGACTACATCAGGCA
>Ga0007854_10000872_pt1 | contig 19476 bp, 25 predicted proteins | sample CryBogCBH12Aug08_FD_60382 | JGI IMG/M metagenome (GOLD analysis project Ga0007854, IMG submission 60382) | Freshwater microbial communities from Crystal Bog, Wisconsin, USA - CBH12Aug08 | ecosystem: Environmental > Aquatic > Freshwater > Lake | place: Crystal Bog, Wisconsin, USA | collected...
CTGCTGTTAATGTTGTCTTACCATGGTCAACGTGTCCAATTGTGCCTACGTTAACGTGTGGCTTGGTACGTTCAAATTTGCCTTTTGCCATTTTTTTCTTCCTTTAACTGACTTCATCAAGTTAAGCTAGGTGCACATGAGTACGCAAATTCATAACGCACCACCGTAATACCAGCACCGTACGTGGTGCCCATGGCGGGAATCGGACCCGCGACCTCTCCCTTACCAAGGGAGTGCTCTACCACTGAGCCACATGGGCGCTAATATTCTTTAAAAGATTGACTTAAATGGAGCGGGGTACGGGAATCGAACCCGCGGCTCTAGCTTGGAAGGCTAGGGTATTACCATTATACGAACCCCGCAATCGAGGCTAGCTCGGCAATAAAAGCCTTCACTTGGCTCCAATTACTTCAAATCAAACAATTTAAATTCTTGGTTTAAAATACATTGGTGGAGGGGGAAGGATTCGAACCTTCGTACTCTGAGAGAACGGATTTACAGTCCGTCGCCTTTAACCACTCGGCCACCCCTCCAAACCGAACCCAAGATTATGCAGATATTCTTAGATGCTGTCAATCCTAATATTGACTATTAATTGGACTTTTAAAAACACTAAGTCTATGTCATTTGAGGTTTGCGGGCTTAAGTTCAGGATAAGCTTTTACGTAAATCGCCAAGTCAGGATCCAAAGTATCCCAATTGATGGTTCGGGCTACCAATTGATAGATAAAGTTCACGATTGGATTTTTGTGCTTACAATAGTTACTCAAAGGCACCATATCATTACCCAGCTCGATTTTTGGCGCATAGCCTGTTTGCCCACTCTGAATTGAGGATGCGCCTACACTATAAGACCACTCCACGGCCGCATCCCACAACCTAAAATACAAAAACCACTCTTTGGGCTGGTTATAATCAATCCCAATAAACTTATTCACCACATGCTCACCAAGCCTAAAGCACAGCATAAAAGACAACATTTCGTTTGATTCTTTTTTACGCAAAATTACATAATACGAATGCTCATATTGAGAGATCACATCGAAGAACGATCTATTTAGTTGCTCAAACTTTGTATTTCCTTTTTCATAGGTCTGCCAAAATAAGCTGAAGATCTCATCCATCACCGCTGCACTCGGCTGAGCAACAACTTCTGAATATACGGGCGCATCGTTTGCCTGCTTCATTTTCTTTTTTATCTTGTTACGGCGCGAAGCCTTAAGTGAGGATATATAGTCATTTTTATTTTTCCCCTCCAAATGCAAGCTAGTCCCAGGAAAACTTACCAAATGAAACAATCCATCATTCTTCAACAAAGAAACAAGCGCCGACTGATGCTCTTTCGAAAAATCTTTCCACACCCGCATCGACGCGCCTAGCTTATCGGCCTGATTCCGCATCGCTTTATTGATCATTGAGAATACTTCAGTGGCATTAGCACCATCCACAAGACCGACACGGCCTTCGTCACTACACGGTGACCCAATAAAAAATGTTCGCTGGTAAAGCAACGAAGGAAAAAATTTGCCCAAGACATTAAAAAATGGAAGCAATGCAGGTGGAATCACCAAAGCAATTGGCACGTCCATCAGAAAGGCCGGGGCAATACCCACGGGCTTATCATTGAATAAAATCAGCCCATACATAAATTTGAACTGTGCCTCTAGTCCAGCAAGTTCAAGCGCCGCATACCACCACTTACCCTCATATGGCGCCGCAAAGCATTCCTGCCACAAATCTTCGGAAATATCTTCGACTGATGAATGCCACTGAATTTTATACATGCGCTACTTGCTCCGATATAACGTCGCATATTCTAGCGAAATCTCGCTCGCTCAACCAAATGCAATTGGTAATAATAAAAGTATGGGCGGCAAATGCCTGCGCATTTTGGACTTTAGCGCCTGCAAAATAAGGCGCCAAATATTCATAATCTTTAAGAGCATGAATAAACAAACGCCCAACGCCGACACCCTTATTCCACAAAAGATCAAGCACATTATCTCGAGCTTCTTCAGATGGCATTTTAACAATAAAAAATGGCCAAACACCCTGTGCATCTTTGACATCAAGAACAACGCTAACGCCCGAAATCTTGGTCAATTTCGCTAAACGCTTTTCAGCTAAATTTTTGGTTTTTTCAATAAATTCTGGCAATCTATCTGCAGCTTTAGCACCAATCCACTTTCGCCAAATGCCAACTTTGTGCAATGGAAAATCAAGAGAACAATCATCCCCCACTGCCTCAATTAAATTACCGCGTTTCAATTTATCGCGTAAATGGCATCCAAATGCCAATCCCATGCCTAACGGACGATACAGAAAATAATACGCAATCAACTCTATTGATCGACGTAATTCCACCAAATAATTACGCGGCAAATGATTACTAACTCGTCGTAAAGCCTCTCGGATTTGCTCATTCGCACTCACGACCACCCCACCAGAAAATATAGTGAGCCCTTTTCCAACTCCCAAACTATAAAATCCAACATCGCCAAACGTACCAACCGATTTATGGTGCAACTTAGCGCCTAATGATTGAGCCGCATCCTCAATCACATACGCACCGACACTTTTAGCGATAGTGATCGTTTTTTCAACATCAGCTACTCGACCAGCAAGATGCGTATGGACTATCGCCAAGGTTTGATGATTCACAACGGATTTAAGAGACTCTTCACAATAGTCGAAATGTTCTGGCCGAGAATCGGCAAGTACAGGTGTAAGTTGCGCCTTGATCACCGCCAACGCGACCCAGGGACAGGTATAAGCACTAATAACAACATGCTTTCTATCGCTCAACATCTTGATTGCCTCAAGCGCGACAACCAATGCAGCAGTTCCAGAGCATTCAACTTGAGCCTCATCAACACCGATAAATGAAGCTAGCTTAGCCTCAAGCGAAGCTTTTGAATGTAGTGAAAATAGTGGCGGAATAAAATCACGCCAAGTTAGCGCCAAACCTGCAGTTGGCGCGGCCTCAGTGAACTTCATCTTTTTCATGCTCAGCCTCACTGAAGCTCAAACAAACAATTCCAAGCACAATTAATAATGCCCCGACAATCTGCATTGGAGCTAACCTATCCCCAAAATAAACTGCTGAGACAATTAACACCAAAACCACTTCCAAATGTGATGCCGCAAAAGCTGGCCCAACTGGCGCATGTTTAAGTAATGTCATCCAAGCGACAAACGATCCTAAATAACCTAGAACCGCACCGTAAATCCAAGGCTGAGAAAAAATTGAGAGGAACCACGCTAACTGCATGGCGAACTCACCACCGTGATTCGATGCAAGCTTAAAAGAAATCTGAGTAAGCGTATCGCAAAGCATTAAAGCTGAAAAGCCGAAGATGTAAAACTGCGTCCTCTTCATGCGTAAATCCCCACAAAGACAACACCTACAGTAATCAATGCCATACCCAAAAGGCGCATACGATCTAATTTTTCTTTGAAGACTAATCGGCCAGCAATGACGATTGAAACCATATTAATCGCACCAAGCAACACCCCTTGGGACAAAGAGAGAACTGAAAGAAATGCTAACCAAACGACAAACTCAAGACAAAAGCAGACAATACCAAGCCAAAGTGGCAAAGAGCCCAACATATACTTCCAACGTGCTAATTCAGTAGATTCTTCAGAGTCAGTAACTGCGGCGAATTTAAGCGCAACATGTCCAACTGTATCGAGTGTTACATTGATAACCCAAATTAAAATCGCGATTGAGGACAATAGATTTAGCTTCGGGTGATTAAGGGAGTGGTGCCGGATGTCGGAATCGAACTGACGACCTTCGCATTACAAGTGCGCTGCTCTACCAACTGAGCTAATCCGGCAGGTTTTGATTTAATCAACTACATTTACAACGGACGCTATTTTACCAACTTTAGGGTGGTTTTTTTCACTTCAGATGAAATATTTTTTTCTTTTTTTTCAGAAAAATCTATCTCATTGTTTTTATTTTGATTTGCGTCTTCCGGCAACACTTCAAAAAACATACCCTGCCCATTTTCTCGTGCAAAAATGCCCTTTATTGCACTAATTGGAACGTATAAGTTGTTTGAGACGCCGGAAAAACGTGCCGAAAACGTCACTGCATCGTTGGTAAAATGTAAATCTTTAGTCGCTGAATAATTTAGATTCAAGACGATTTCACCATCTTTCACGTACGCCATCGGCACTTTTGTTTCTTTATTCACTGCAACCAAGAGATGAGGCGTTAATTGGTTATCAACGCACCACTCATGAATTGCCCTAATCATATAGGGCTTGGTTGAAGTTAAGTCACTCATGCTTATTTACGCATTGCCTTTTCAGATGGCGTCATCGCTTCGATGTAAGCTGGACGTGAAAAAATACGCTCTGCGTATTTCAACAATGGCGCAGCTTGTTTAGGCAACTCGATACCATAATGACCAAGGCGCCATAACAAAGGTGCAATGGCCACATCTAACATAGAGAAGTCATCGCCAAGAATATATTCTTGTTTACTAAACAAAGGCACGATTTGCGTTAAATTATCACGGATCGTTGCGCGCGCTTTGTCTGCTGCTTTCTGATTGTCAGATTCAAGATCTTTAATATGGTTAAACAATTGCTCTTCAAAGTTATGCAAGAATAAACGTGCGCGTGCGCGCATTACTGGATCCGCTGGCATCAATTGAGGATGCGGGAAACGCTCATCAATGTACTCATTGATAATGTTTGCTTGCTCCAACACCAAATCACGTTCAACCAATACTGGCACAGTATTGTGCGGATTAATGACCGCTAAATCTTCTGGCTTGTTAGCCAAATCAACGTCAATCACTTGAAAGTCCATACCCTTTTCGAACAATACGATACGGCAACGATGGCTATATGGATCGGTAGTACCTGAATAAAGTGTCATCATAATTTCGGTTCCTCGCTTACAAAAGCAAAACGGGAAGCCAGCCGAAAAGCTGACCTCCCGCTAAGTTGTTATTTTAGTGTATATCTTTCCAGAACTCTTTTTTCAAATAGTATGTCAGTACAAACAATAGGCCTAAAAAGGCCAATACCAACAAACCTAAATGCTTGTCTCGCTCTTTAAATGGCTCAGCCATAAAGACTAAGTAATTAACCAAGTCTGCAATGGTCTCATCATATTCAGCAGGCGTCATGGTGCCTTGTTTCGCCAATACTAATTGATGCGACTCAGTTTTCTCGTCAATTTTTAACACCTGCTCACCTTGCAAACTCCAAAGAACGTGCGGCATTGCAACTTTGTCATAAACAACGTTGTTCCAGCCTGTTGGTCTTGTATCGTCACGGTAAAAACCACGCAAGTAGCTATAAAGCCAATCCGCACCACGAGCACGTGCTTCAACTGACAAATCAGGTGGCGTTGCACCAAACCATGCTTTCGCATCAGCTTTTTGAATTGCAACCGTCATGGTATCGCCAACTTTTTCACCAGCGAACATCAAATTTGATTTAATTTGTGCATCCGTCAAACCAATATCTTGTAAACGGTTATAACGCATATAAGCAGCACTATGGCAGTTTAAGCAATAATTCACGAACACTTTAGCACCACGTTGAAGCGATGCTTGATTGTTAGGATCGATAGGTGCGTGATCTAACTTAACACCCTCATTTGCAATTGCCATGAATGGCATTAACAAAGCTAAAACCAATAGAAGTTTAGTTTTCATTATGCTGTTACCCTTTCTGGCACTGGCTTAGTCTTATCTTTCTTAGTGTACCAAGGCATCAAAGCAAAGAATGAGAAGTAGACCAAACTAAAGATTCTCGCTACAACTGTTGCACGGTCTGCACCGCCAACAATCAATGTCTCAGGAGCAAATTGACCCCATACGTTTGATGGCTCGGTTCCCAAGTATCCCAAAATCAAGAAGCTGACAACAAATGCTGCTAGCCATTTCTTATACAAATTACCGCGATAGCGAATTGATTTTACTGGGCTGCGATCTAGCCAAGGCAAGAAAGCAAAGCTGACCACGGACAAGCCCATTGCGGCCACACCAGGGAATTGTGAGTTCAAGATTGGTGGAACAGCACGTAAAATCGAGTAGTAAGGCGTGAAATACCAAACTGGCGCAATATGTGGCGGCGTTTTCAATGGATCAGCCGGGATAAAGTTATTCGCCTCAAGGAAATAACCACCCATTTCTGGTGCAAAGAAAATAATGGCTGAGAACACAATCAAGAACACTGAAACACCCACCAAATCCTTTACTGTGTAGTAAGGATGGAAAGGAATGCCATCTAATGGGATTTTTGTTTTTGGATCTTTATGTTTCTTAATTTCCACACCATCAGGATTGTTTGAACCTACTTCATGCAATGCAATCAGGTGAGCAACAACTAATCCCAACAACACAAGTGGAAGCGCAATCACGTGGAATGCAAAGAAGCGATTAAGCGTTGCATCAGAAACAGTGTAATCGCCACGCAACCACAAGGAAATATCTGGACCGATGAATGGTATAGACGTGAACAAGTTAATAATTACTTGTGCACCCCAGTAGGACATTTGACCCCAAGGCAATAGGTAGCCAAAGAATGCCTCACCCATCAAGACCAAGAAAATGCCAACGCCGAACAACCAAATTAATTCACGTGGTGTTCTGTAAGAGCCGTAAATCAATCCACGGAACATATGCAGATAAACAACCACAAAGAACATGGATGCGCCTGTAGAGTGCATGTAGCGAATCAAGCGACCCCATGAGACATCACGCATGATGTATTCAACTGAAGCAAAAGCCAATGTCGCCTCTGGCTTGTAATTCATGGTCAAGAAAATGCCAGTCAAGATTTGAAGAACCAAGACCAACAAAGCTAACGAACCGAAAAAGTACCAAAAGTTAAAGTTTTTTGGCGCGTAATATTCAGTTAAGTGTGCTTTAACGTTGGAGGTAAGTGGGAAACGCTCATCCACCCAGCCCAGCAAATTAGTTGAAGCTTGCTGAAGTTTATTATTAGCCATTATGCAACTCCCTTATCGTCTGCACCAATTAGCACAACTGAGTCACTAATGTATTTGTGCGGCGGAACAACCAAGTTAATTGGCGCTGGAGATCCCTTAAATACACGGCCAGCCAAGTCGAATTTAGAGCCGTGACACGGACAGAAGAAGCCGCCCGGCCAATCAGCACCCATATCAGCGCCTGTTTGTAATTTTGGTGATGGTGAACAGCCCAAATGCGTACAAATACCAACCAATACCATGATGTTTGATTTAATCGCACGTGCAGGATTAACGCAGTAATCGGGCTGCTGACTTGTGACCTCTAATTTTGGATCAGACAATTTGTCGTCGTGGCTCGCTAATGCATCAAGCATGGCTTGGCTACGATTAACAATCCAAACAGGCTTGCCGCGCCACTCAACCGTAATCATTGACCCTGGCTCAATTTTGCTGATGTCAGCCTCTACTGGAGCGCCTGCTGCTTTAGCCCGCTCACTAGGCATCATGCTCGTTACGAAAGGAACAGCAACAGCTGCTGCTGCCACGCCACCCGCAACTGAAGTTGCCGCAATCAGAAACTTGCGCTTACTTTGATCTACTTCTTGATTCGCCATCACATGTCCTTAATTTCTAAACTACATTGACGCAATATTAAAATTTAGCCTCGCATTTTACAGGTTTCAACTGAAAACTTAAACCCTTGAAACCTTTAATTTACGCCATCAACCAAGAAAATCACGTACCAGCAAAAATCTATCGATCAAACTGGATTATCAATATCAATAAACTCATGCCCCAACGCGAACTCAGAAGCCAAATGTTCGCCTAAAGCCTTTATGCCGTAACGCTCAGTGGCATGATGCCCAGCGGCAATGTAAGCCACCCCAGATTCACGTGCCAAATGAACCGTTTGCTCTGAAATCTCACCACTGATAAAAAGATCTACGCCCAAATCAATTGCATCTGTTATGTAACCCTGCGCCCCACCTGTGCACCAAGCTACACTCTTTATTGATTGAGTTAAGTCACCAATGACTAAAGGCGTTCTTCCTAGTTGGCTAGCAATATGCTGCGCGACCTGTCCTAATGTTTGCGTCCCACCCAAGGCAGCCTGTGCAATTAAACCTTGATTGCCTGAGTAGGCTTTGACATTTAAGCCCAACACTTTACCCAACTGCACGTTATTCCCAAGCTCCGGATGTGCATCGAGCGGCAAGTGATAAGCCAACAAACTCATATCATTATCCAAAAGAAACTTAATACGATTGCGCTTCAAACCCACAAGGCAAGCGTCTTCATTCTTCCAAAAATACCCATGATGCACTAGCACAGCATCGGCTCCTGCTGATTTTGCAGCCTCCAAAAAATCCATACTTGCGCTAACGCCCGTCACAATTTTGTTTACATCGGATTTCCCCTCAACTTGCAAGCCATTAGGGCAATAGTCAGCGAATCGCTCCACCTGTAAAATTTGTCGGGTATAATTTACTAGTTGTTTTAATTCCATATTTTTTCCGAACTTGTTACGTTAATTATTTTTATCTGGTAACCCATATGAAGAAGCTTTGGCTCATTTTCGCACAAACCGTCACGATCAGCCTTGCTGTTGTTTTTGTAGCGCAAATTTTTTACCCGAAATTCATTCACGGCAATATCCAATACATTGAAGACAACCTAACAAAAAACCCACAGCCAAAGAATAGCGCAGGCTCATATAGCGACGCCGCCAAAAAAGCCATGCCTTCAGTGGTGAATATTTTTACAAGCAAGAAAAACTCAAATAACCCGCATCAACAATTCCTAGATGATCCGCTATTAAAGCATTTCTTTGGGGACCAATCAGACGAGCAATCGCAACGTGAGACCAGCCTTGGGTCAGGAGTGATCGTGAATGAAAACGGCCTCATTCTCACCAACCAGCATGTGATTGAATCAGCCGATGAGATTCAAGTTGCATTGGAAGATGGGCGAACAGTTAAAGCGCATGTTGTTGGATCAGACCCAGATACTGACCTTGCAGTTCTAAAAATTGATGTTAAAAATCTTCCTGCAATTACCTTTGCTGATGCTGAGAAAAACAAAGTTGGCGATGTGGTGCTCGCGATTGGCAATCCTTTTGGAGTCGGCCAAACCGTGACGCAAGGCATTATTAGTGCCCTCGGCCGTAACCATTTAGGCATAAGCACTTTTGAAAACTTCATCCAAACGGATGCTTCCATCAATCCAGGAAATTCAGGCGGCGCACTGATTGATGCCGATGGCAATTTAGTGGGTATTAACAGCGCAATTTATTCTCGCAATGGTGGTTCTATGGGTATTGGCTTTGCCATCCCTGTCAGCATTGCCAAACAAGTCATGGAGCAAATCATTCGCCAAGGTAGCGTGACGCGAGGTTGGATAGGGATTGAAGCTCAAGATATGACCGCCGAACTCGCGGAGTCATTCAAACTTAAAAACGCCCAAGGCTCTCTAATTGCAGGGATTATTAAAAATAGTCCGGCTGAACGCGCTGGGCTTAAAGCCGGCGATGTGTTGTTAGAAATAAACGGACTTCAGGTAATTGATAGTAGCAATATGCTTGGGCTTATTTCTGAATTAAAACCCAACAAACAAGCAATATTGAAAATCACCAGAAACCAAAAAGAGATTAACGTACCGGTGATGATAGGTCGCAGACCTAAACTTGAAGCGAATTAGTCACTCGTGCGAGGCGCTACAAAGCTTGCGACAAAAACCCCAGCTTCGTACAAGAACCACAAAGGCACAGCCAACATCACTTGAGAAATTACATCCGGCGGCGTCAAAATTGCGCCGACAATAAACGCGCCAACAATCACATAAGGTCTCGCTTCTTTTAGCATCTCGACTTTAACGATATTAAATTTCACCAAAACGACCACTGCAATTGGCACTTCAAAAGCGATGCCAAATGAAACGAACATCGTCGTCACAAAATCTAAATAGCTTCCTATATCTGTCATAACTGCCACGCCCTGCGGGGCAGAAGCAGTGATAAATCCAAACAACACAGGAAATACCGCAAAGTAGGCAAACGCCATTCCAGCAAGAAACAGCAACGTGCTAGCAATAATCAAGGGGCCAATAAAACGGCGCTCATTTGCATAAAGGCCAGGTGCAACAAACGCCCATGCTTGATATAGCGTGTAAGGTAAAGAAACGATAATTGCCACTAGGGTAGATACCTTCATTGGCACCAAAAAAGGTGTGGTGACCGCGGTAGCAATCATCTGGGTGCCTGCTGGCATATGGCTTAACAGTGGCTGCGCAAGCCACGTATAAAGCTCGTTTGAAAACGGCAGAAATGCAATGACACAAACAACCAAACCCAAGACAATTTTAAGTAACCGATTGCGCAATTCAAGCAAATGCGAAATAAAAGTCTCTGTCACGCTCATTTGGACTTAGGTTTTCTCAAGGACTTAGGTTTTAAAGCTGGTTTTGTTGCTGGGGTTGGATTTACTAAATGGATCTCAGTTTGCGCTTGAGAAACTTCGCTTGGCGCAAGAATACTATTCTCAACTTGTTTTGACTGTGCCTGAATTTCTTGCTGCAATTTTTTGAGGTCTTCAAATTGCATTTCGCGCTCGACTTCAGATTTCACATTATTAACATAGCGCTGCATACGCCCTAACAAAGCGCCAGCTGTTCGTGCGACTTTAGGCAGTCTTTCAGGGCCAATTACAATCATGGCAACTACAGCAATGAGCACCAGCTCTGAAAATCCTACATCAAACATAAACTAGTGTTTCGTTTTATCAATCACTTCAGCATCGATTGTTTCAACTTTTCGAACCTCTTCAGGCTTAGCTTCATCTTTCATGGCATCTTTAAAGTTCTTAATAGCACCACCTAAATCCCCGCCAATATTACGTAGTCTTTTTGTACCAAATACAACAAGTGCAATCACCAAGATAACAATTAATTCTTTAAACATAAGTAACTCCTAATTAAGTCTTGGGTAAATTCGCGCCGCCGCCAAACACATGGATATGAATATGGAAAACCTCTTGACCGCCTTCGCGACCAGTATTAATCATAGTGCGAAACCCTTTCAGGCCTTGTTCTACCGCTAATTTAGGTGCCAATAATAACATTTTACCAAGCAAGGCTTGATGGGAGGGTTCTGCCGATGCAAGGCTTTCAATATGTAGCTTTGGCACAATTAAAAAGTGAACGGGCGCAATTGGATGTATGTCATGAAAAACGATAACTTCATTATCTTCAAAAATCTTCTTTGAAGGAATTTCAGCCTTTGTGATTTTGCAAAAAATACAATCTGCGCTCATTTTCACCTCTAATCTTTAGGGCGTGAAGCTTTTTCAGCGATGCCAGACAAACCCTCACGACGTGCTAACTCATCCAAGACATCCTGAGCACTCAAGCCAGCCTGTGCAAGCATCACCATGGTGTGAAACCACAAATCAGCCGTTTCATAAATTAAGTCTTCTTTACTACCATCTTTAGCAGCAATAATGGTTTCAGCCGCTTCTTCGCCAACTTTCTTAAGGATGCTATTCATCCCTTTGCTGTAAAGCTTTGCCACGTAAGAAGTTTGTGGATCCGCTTCTTTTCTTGATTCTAGCAATTCAGTTAATCGCTGAATGATGTCATTCATGTTTGTAAATTTCCTCTGGATTTTTAATCACAGGCTGATCTATTTTCCATTCACCATTTTCAAGCTTTTGAAAAAAACAGTCATGACGTCCAGTATGACAGGCAATCCCGCCTATCTGTTCAACCGTCATTAAAATAACATCAGCATCACAGTCTAATCTTAAATCATGTACTTTTTGCAGATGCCCAGACTCTTCACCTTTGTGCCATAGTTTGCCACGTGAACGTGACCAATAAACAGCATGTCCTGTTTCAACAGTGAGCTGCAAAGCCTCACGGTTCATAAAAGCAAACATTAGTACCTGATTGGTGCCAAGCTCTTGAGCAATTACTGGCACTAGGCTATCAGTCCATTTTACTTGATCTAACCAGCTCAAAGTCGCACCTCGATGCCATGTTCTCGCATATATTCTTTAGCCTGATGCACAGTATATTCACCATAGTGAAAAATGCTGGCTGCAAGCACAGCATCAGCCCCTCCTAATTTCACGCCATCCACGAGATGCTGCAAGTTGCCGACACCCCCGGAGGCAATAATTGGCACATCGACGGCATCGCTAATCGCTTTATTTAGACCGAGATTAAAGCCTATCTTAGTCCCGTCTCTATCCATGCTAGTGACAAGCAGTTCACCAGCACCTAGGCTCACCATTTTGCGCGCCCATTCAACGGCGTCTAAGCCTGTTTCTTTGCGACCACCATGAGTAAATACTTCCCATCTAGGCTGACCTAAAGCATCAACGCCAACTTGCTTCGCATCAATGGCAACCACAATACATTGCGAGCCATAGCGGTCAGACGCATCCGCGACTAATTGTGGATTAACCACAGCAGATGTATTAATACTTACCTTGTCAGCTCCTGCATTAAGTAAGCGGCGAACATCTTCTACCTCACGAACGCCACCACCTACCGTCAAGGGAATAAATACTTGCGAAGCTACTTCCTCAATAATATGAAGGATGAGTCCACGATTATCAGAGCTCGCAGTAATGTCTAAAAAAGTTAGCTCGTCGGCTCCTTGCTCGTCATAACGGCGAGCAATTTCAACAGGATCCCCTGCATCACGCAGTTCAAGAAAGTTAACGCCTTTTACAACGCGACCATCAGTCACATCCAGACAAGGAATGATGCGTTTCGCTAGCATTAACCGTTTAACTCGTTTGCTAAAGCTTGAGCCGCTTCAAAATTCAAAGTGCCCTCATAAATGGCGCGACCAGTAATAGCCCCCATAATACCTTCGCTCTCAACGGCACAAAGCTTACGGACATCATCTAAGTCTGTAATACCGCCACTTGCAATCACTGGAATAGTCAGGGCTTGCGCCAAGGCAACTGTCGCTTCAATGTTCACACCACTCAACATGCCGTCACGGCCAATGTCTGTATAAACCACCGCCTCAACACCATAGTCTTCAAATTTTTTCGCCAAATCAATCACGTCATGTCCAGTTAATCTAGACCAACCGTCAACAGCAACCTTGCCGTCTTTAGCATCCAAGCCCACCATAATTTGACCAGGGAATGCGTAACAAGCTTCGTGCAAAAAACCTGGGGTTTTCACTGCAGCTGTGCCGATGATGACATAGTCGATTCCGCTATCAAGATAGCGCTCAATGGTTTCTAAATCACGGATACCACCACCCAATTGAATCGGAATCTCACCGCGACAGGCTTCAACAATGGCTTTAATGGCACCTTCATTGACTGGCTTACCAGCAAAAGCACCATTCAAATCTACAAGATGCAAACGTTTACCACCTTGATCCACCCAATGGCGTGCCATAGCACCGGGATCTTCAGAAAACACCGTAGCATCTTCCATCAAACCTTGTTTTAAACGTACACAGTGACCGTCTTTTAAATCGATAGCAGGAATAATTAACATAATATAAAGGCTGTTTTACAAATTAAATGAGATTAATAGATTAAGGTTTGCCATTCCACTGAACAAAGTTGGATAACAACTGTAATCCAGCGTGCTGACTTTTTTCCGGGTGAAACTGAACTGCAAAAATATTGTTGTGTGCAATAGCGCCTGTGAACGGTGTAGGATATTCAGTTACGCCCGCAACTAAACTCGCATCATGTGGCTGAACATAATAACTGTGCACATAATAGAAACGCTCACCATTTGGAATATCCTTCCACATCTGGTGAGTTTGTTTTTGATAAACCTGATTCCAGCCCATGTGTGGCACTTTAAGTTTATTGCCCTCTGCGTCATGCATCGCATCCGCAGCAAAGCGTTTCACCTTTCCTGCCAAAATGCCCAAACCGTTAGCATCGCCCTCTTCAGAGTGCTGAAACAAAAGTTGTAAGCCAATACAAATACCAAGGAATGGTTTACTAGCAGCTGATTGCACAATCACATCATGCAAACCTCTTGATTCAAGTTCGCGCATGCAATCTGGCATAGCTCCTTGCCCTGGGAACACAACACGCTCAGCATCAATGATATCCTTAGCGCTACTTGTAACCACCACGTTTTTATTGGGGGCGACATGCTCCAAGGCTTTTGAAACTGAGCGTAAATTGCCCATGCCATAATCTACTACTGCGATATCAATCATGATACTTTTCTGAAAATTTCATCATCTACTCCTAAAGTTTAGATGAAGAAAGTTTTGAGTAATTAACACTCAGACTTATAAAGTTCCCTTAGTAGAAGGCATGATGCCTGCCATACGAGGATCTAATTCGGCAGCCATACGCAGCGCCCGCCCGAATGCTTTAAAGATTGTTTCTGCTTGATGATGTGCATTGTCACCACGTAAATTATCAATGTGCAATGTCACTAGAGCGTGATTCACAAATCCTTGGAAAAATTCATGGATGAGATCCACATCAAAATCACCAATGCGTGCACGTTTGAATTCAACGCCAAATTCCAACCCTGGACGGCCCGATAAATCAAGCGCAACACGTGACAATGCTTCATCTAAAGGCACATATGAATGCCCATAGCGTCGCAAGCCTTTTTTATCGCCAACGGCTTTTGCAAAAGCCTGGCCCAAGGTAATTCCAACATCTTCTACAGTGTGGTGTGCATCAATGTGCAAATCACCCTTTGCTTCAATCGTAATGTCCATCATGCCGTGTCTAGCAATCTGGTCAATCATATGGTCAAGAAAACCTAACCCACTCGCCAATTGAGAGGCCCCAGTACCATCAAGATTAATTGAGGCAACAATTTGGGTTTCTAGAGTATTACGGCTAACTTCAGCTTTACGCATGAGAGTATGTTTTCTTTCTTAGTTTACAAATAAAAACCGCCGCAAAACGTATTAGTTTGTTTTGCAGCGGTCTCTTATGGTCGTTTAGTACCTTTTATTTAGCCAACTTATAAATTAGCTAAACAAGCCTTTCAACCAACCGAACAAACCACCAGATTTGCCAGCATGTGCAATTGCAGTGATTTCTGCAGCAGAAGCAGCAGGATCAGCAGCGCCGTAGATAGCAGCACCAGCTACAATGATAGATGCACCAGCGTCACGAACCTGCGCTGTTGTAGAGGCTTTAACACCACCAGCAACAGAAATTTCAACGCCAAGGTTCAAACTTGCAACCAATGCCAAATCAGCAAATGGTGTTTGGCCAGCAGCTTGTTGGTCAAGACCTGTGTGAACGCCAATGATGTGAGCGCCTAGTTTAGCAACTTGCTCTGTCAATGCTTTTTTGTCAGCAACGTTGATCAAGTCAACTTGAGCTTTTTTGCCGTATTTGTTAGCAACATCGATAACACCTTTGATAGTGCCGATATCTGATGTACCCAAAACTGTTGTAATGTCCGCACCAGCTTTGAAGAATGGCTCAGCTTCGTAGAAACCAGCATCAGCTGTTTTCAAGTCAACCAAGATCTTGTTGTTTGGGAATTTAGCACGTAGTGTTTCAACCAATTTGATACCGTTATGCTTAATGCATGGTGTACCAATTTCAAGGATATCAACGTGTGGAGCAACTTTAGTAGCCAATGCTACTGTTGCGTCAAAATCCAATGAATCTAAAGCCATCTGTGTTAATGCCATGTTACTTCCTCCGCTTAATTGCACGTTTACGATTTAACTACACGCGTTATGATACATTTTTTTATCATGTTAATGGTAAATAGATAGCTTTTACCAAAAGTAGCTTTATATAACGATTTTGCATTTTGGTCAAAATTCTTTACATTTTGAGGGTCTTTTTAAGCGCTTGTACCAAGGCTTTACATTCAACATCCGTACCAATGGTGATTCTTAAAAACTGATCGATTCTTGCTGGCTTCTTGAAATGACGAATAATCACTTTTTGCTCTCGCAATGATGTAGCTAACGCTTCTGCTTCATATTTAGGATGGCGCGCAAAAATAAAATTGGCGCCTGATGGCAATACCTCAAAACCCATCGCTTCGAGGGCATCTACAACACTCTCGCGCGTTTTGATAACCCGCTGACGGGTCTCTTCGAAATACGCTGTATCGTTCATCGCAGCAATTGCACCCGCTTGGGCAAAGCGATCGAGGGGATAAGAGTTAAAGCTATCTTTTACGCGATGCAAAGCGTCAATCAAATCTGGATGACCAACAGCATAACCAACACGCAAACCAGCAAGTGAGCGTGCTTTAGAAAAGGTGTGCGTGACAAGCAACTGCGGATAACGACTCACCAACCCTACCGCAGACTCTCCACCAAAATCTACGTAGGCCTCATCAATCACAACCACAGAATCGGTGTTGTGTTTTAATAAACGCTCTATCTCAGACAGTTTCAATAAGCGACCTGTGGGTGCATTTGGATTGGGGAAAATAATCCCCCCATTTGCTTTCAAGTAATCATCTACGTTAATTTCGAATGCTTCACTAAGCGGAATAGTTTCAAAGTCAATTTCGTATAAACCACAATAGACTGGGTAAAAACTATAGGTAATATCTGGAAATAAAATCGGCTTATCATGCTTGAGCAACGCATTAAAGACGTGAGCTAAGACTTCATCAGAGCCATTTCCAACAAACACCTGATTAGCATTCAATCCATGATACTCAGCAATCGCTTGTTTCAGTGCATCAGAATTAGGGTCGGGGTAAAGACGCAAACTATCTGCAGCTTCTTTTTGCAAAGCAGCAATCACCTTCGGACTTGGTCCATAGGGATTCTCATTAGTATTCAACTTAATGAGATTATTGATTTTAGGCTGCTCACCTGGCACATAAGGGGTCAGCGTGTGAACTAGCTTACTCCAGTATTGACTCATTTTTTTAATCTATATTCAGCAGATTGCGCATGCGCTTGCAAGCCCTCGCCATAAGCGAGAGTAGCCGCTACTTTACCCAAAGTTTGCGCGCCAGTTGATGATACAAAAATTAAGCTAGAACGTTTTTGGAAGTCATAAACACCAAGCGGAGATGAAAAACGTGCAGTGCGTGAAGTCGGAAGTACGTGGTTAGGGCCTGCGCAATAGTCGCCAAGCGCCTCACAAGTATCACGACCCATAAAGATGGCACCAGCATGTTTGATTTTCTTGCTGAATGCGAGCGGATCTTCAAGCGATAATTCTAAATGCTCTGGCGCAATATAATTGCTAATTTCAGCCGCCTCATCTAAATCACGCACCTGAATTAAAGCGCCACGATCGCTAAGTGAAGTTTTAATAATCTCTTGACGCGGCATAGTTTGCACAAGTCTCTGGATGCTAGCATATACTTGATCTAAGAATGTGGCATCTGGACTCAATAAAATTGCTTGTGCCAACTCATCATGTTCAGCTTGGCTGAATAAATCCATCGCTACCCAATCAGGATTGGTTTTTCCATCGCAAATCACCAAGATCTCAGAGGGTCCTGCCACCATATCAATCCCCACAACGCCAAATACACGGCGCTTTGCAGCAGCCACATAGGCGTTACCTGGACCAACAATTTTATCAACCTGAGGAACTGTTTCAGTTCCATAAGCCATCGCACCCACAGCCTGAGCACCACCGATACAGAATACTCGATCAACACCTGAAATTGCAGCTGCTGCTAACACCAATTGGTTTTTCTCACCATTAGGGGTAGGCACCACCATAATAAGTTCTTGCACACCAGCAACTTTAGCAGGAATTGCATTCATCAATACAGAGGAAGGATAAGCGGCTTTACCGCCTGGCACATAAAGACCAACACGATCTAAAGATGTCACTTGCTGACCTAGAATCGTACCGTCAGCTTCGGTGTATTGCCATGAAGCCATTAATTGCTTTTCATGGTAACTGCGCACACGGTCAGCGGCGGCTTTTAAGGCCTCGCGTTGCTCTAACGGCAAACCATTTAGCGCCCCTACGAGTTCAGACTGTGAAATTTCCAGCTCAGCGATTGAATGCGCATTTGTTTTATCAAAGCGGTTGGTGTATTCCAACACCGCAGCATCGCCTCGTTTTTTTACGTCTTTAAGAATACCTGCAACAACTTCATCAATGCTGTCATCTTGTGCAGTTTCAAACGCTAACAAAGCTTTTAACTTGCTATCAAAATCTGTTTCAGCGCTAGAAAAACGTCTTATTTTAATTTCGGTACTCATCCTGTATTCAACCTATTTTCAAACTCATGTTTAGTCTATTTACCAATTGCACCAATAAAGGCATCCATCATCGGCTGTAATTTAGTGCGGTTGAGTTTATAAGATGCCTGGTTCACCACCAAGCGGGAGCTCACCTCCCCCACCTCTTCAACTGCTTTAAGATTATTCGCACGCAAAGTACTCCCGGTGCTGACCAAGTCAACAATCACATCCGCCAAGCCAACCAAAGGACCTAGTTCCATTGAGCCATAAAGCTTAATCAAGTCAACATGCATCCCTTTTGCAGCAAAGTGCTCACGTGCCGTTTTAACGTATTTGGTCACGACTTTAAGACGTGCACCGCTTCTAATTGAAGCAAAGTAATCAAAGTCTTCACGCACTGCGACCATCATTTTGCATTTTGCGATTTGTAAATCTATTGGCTGATACAAGCCTTCACCGCCATGCTCATCAAGCACATCCTTCCCTGCAATCCCTAAATCAGCTGCTCCATATTGCACATAGGTTGGCACATCGGAAGCGCGCACAATAATAAGACGAACATCTTCACGGTTCGTCGGCAAAATTAACTTACGTGAGGCTTCAGGATCTTCAAGCGCATGAATACCTGCTGCCGCCAACAATGGCGTGGTTTCTAGGAATATTCTGCCTTTTGAAAGTGCGATGGTTATCATGTTGTCATCAATTTTCGTTATTAAGAAACGCGCTTCACATTGGCGCCAAGTGCATTGAATTTCTCTTCGAGATTTTCGTATCCACGATCGAGATGATAAATACGCTCAATCACCGTTTGGCCTTTAGCAACCAACCCAGCCAATACTAGACTAGCTGAGGCACGCAAATCAGTTGCCATCACAGTCGCCCCCTCTAATTCAGCCACGCCTTTGACTAATGCCGTATTGCCATCAATATCAATATTTGCTCCCAAGCGCTGCATTTCTTGAACATGCATGAATCGGTTTTCAAAAATCGTTTCGGTCACTTTTGAAACCCCTTCAGCGACAGTATTGAGTGCCATAAATTGCGCCTGCATATCAGTTGGAAATGCTGGGTGTGGTGCAGTACGAATATTCACCGCTTTTAGCTTGCCATCACTTTTAACGGTAATGCTATTTTGGTCGCAAATCACTTCAGCACCGGCCTCACGTAATTTTTCAATAACTGCATCAAGCAAGTTCTCTTTGACATTGAGAAGTTTAACTTCCCCACCTGTCATTGCCGTAGCAACCATGTAAGTACCCGCTTCGATTCTATCGCATACCACTTGATGGACAGCCCCGTGAAGCTTATCAACACCTTCAATGGTGATCACATCAGTGCCAGCACCTTTAATTTTGGC
>Ga0007854_10000873_pt1 | contig 19456 bp, 18 predicted proteins | sample CryBogCBH12Aug08_FD_60382 | JGI IMG/M metagenome (GOLD analysis project Ga0007854, IMG submission 60382) | Freshwater microbial communities from Crystal Bog, Wisconsin, USA - CBH12Aug08 | ecosystem: Environmental > Aquatic > Freshwater > Lake | place: Crystal Bog, Wisconsin, USA | collected...
GTGGGCCGCAAGCTGTGGATGCGCCAGTTTGTAGATGGCAACGGCGGCAACATCTCCTATCGAATCGGCCCCAACGAGATCATCTGCACCCCGACCCTGGTCAGCAAGTTCGACCTCCAGCCGGAAGACCTCAGCATGGTCGATCTTGAAGGCAATCAGATTGCCGGCACCAAGCCGCGCACCAGCGAGATATTCCTTCACCTCGAAATCTACAAGGCGGTGCCAGAGGCAAAGTCCTGCGTACACTGCCATCCGCCGCATGCCACCGCATACGCCATCACCGGCAAGGTTCCGCCGAACAACATCATCCCTGAGTTTGAAGTCTTCGTCGGCAAGGTTGCTATTTCGCCCTATAAGACTCCCGGGACAGCAGAGTTCGCGCAGACTGTTATTCCCTTCGTGAAGAATCACAACACAGTGCTCCTGGCCAATCACGGCATCATCTGCTGGGGAGACTCCGTCACCCACGCCGAGTGGTACGCTGAGGTTCTTGAGACCTATTGCTGGACCCTCATGCTGGCTGCGCAGCTTGGCACGCCTATCTCCCAGATCTCCCATCAGCACGCCGACGATCTGCTCGCTATCAAGAAGAAGCTCGGCCTCCCCGACGCCCGCTTTGATACTTCGCGCATGAAGGAGTGCCAGTTGGCTGATCTGGAGGTTCCAGGCTCCATTGCGCTCACTCCCACTCCCTGCGATGGCAACACGGGCAGCAGCGGCAGGTCCGCTGACTCGGATGTTGATTCGCTGGTCAAGTCGGTCACCGACGCTGTGATGGAGGCGCTCGGCGCTAAGTAACGAGCGTTAACCGGGTGGAAAGTGAGCTGCCTGACAATGAAAGCTGCTGAACGGCAACTTAGAATCCGCCAGATGTTTGAGTCCAGGGATTTTCTTGACCTGGAAACTCTCTGCCGCGAGTTGGACGCTTCCGAGTCCAGCGTGAGGCGCGACCTCGACATTCTGGAACAGGAAAAAATACTGCGCCGCGTCTACGGCGGCGCAGTCTCCCAACAACCCCCGCCCAGCCGGGCATTCGACTACGCGGTAGAGAGTGTACGCTTCAGCGATGAGAAAGACCGCATCGCGCGGCTCGCTGCGGATCTGATTCAGGACGGCCAGACCGTCATCCTCGATGGCGGCTCCACCGTTGCTGCCGTTGCGCGCGAGCTCTCCGCCAAGGCGCTCCACATCGTCACCAACTCCCTGCCTATCGCTGAAAGCCTTGAATCGCTGCGCAACATTGAGCTCACCTTGACCGGCGGCTACCTCGACCCGCGACTCCGCGTCATGCTTGGACCATTCTGCGAGCAGATGCTGGGCGGCATTCGCGCCGACGCCGCCATCATGGGCATCGGTAGCATCACTGAAGCCGGCCTCAGCAACAACAACACCCTCGTAGTTGGCTCCGAGCAGAAGATGATCGAGATCGCCGGCAAGGTCATCATCGTTGCCGACCACACCAAGTTCGGACGCGGAGGCATGTTTCCCGTTGCCCCGCTCAGCGCCGCTGATATCGTCGTCTCTGACACAGGTCTCGCTCCCGAATACGTCGAACTCCTCCGCGACAACGGGGTTGAGGTCCTCCTGGCCTGACCTGCGCCCCCCCACTTCGCTCCTCAAGGATTAGGTTCTGAGAGAATAGGGCTACTGATCGATTTTCGAGCCAGGGAGTCCCGATGCGGATCGATACCCACGACGTTCTCATCGTTACCGATGTTCAGAATGATTTCTGCCCCGGCGGCGCGCTTGCCGTAGCCGATGGCGACGCTGTAATCCACGCCATCCACCGCGTCGCCCCCCAGTTTGAGCACATCATCCTCACCCAGGACTGGCATCCAGCCCAACACACATCCTTTGCATCAGCTCATCCCGGCAAGCAGCCTTTCGAGGAAGTCGAACTCGATTACGGTACGCAGACCCTCTGGCCTCCGCACTGCATTCAAAACAGCAAAGGCGCGGAATTTCATCCCGCGCTCCATCTCCCCCAGGCAGAACTCATCCTGCGCAAGGGCTTTGACCCGCTCATCGATTCCTACTCCTCTTTTTTTGAGAATGACCGCGTCACACACACCGGGCTGGCCGGTTATCTGCACGATCGGAAACTCACGCGCGTCTTCTTCTCTGGGCTCGCCTATGACTTCTGCGTTGGCTACTCCGCCCTTGACGCACGCCGCATCGGCCTCCCCGCCATCGTCCTTCGCGACACGTGCAGGGCGATCAATTTGGGTGGTTCCCTCACCAGAATCGAAGCCAACTTCGCCAAAGCGGGAGTCACCGTCATTGACAGCGCCGCTCTTTCAGCCTGACGCCCCACCACGTAGAATCGCAACAGGCAAAGTAAGCCGTTACCGCCACCGCAACTATGTCCCGAAACCTGTACATCCTGGCCGCATCGCTCATCTTCTTCGCGCTCTTCGCCGGGGGCATGTCTCTTGTGCCCTCCAGCTTTCAGCCTGGCCTGCCCGCTAACGCCTCGCTGTGGCGCACTGTAGCCATGTTCCTGCTCCTCTTGGGGCTGCTTTCAGCCCTCGTTGGCGTCATGAGCCACCTCTTTGAGCAGGTAGACCGACGCAGCGAGCAAGCCCGGCAGGCTGCAAGGCGCAAACGGGGAAATGGGCAAAAACCGTAAGCTTCCTCCAGCAACTAAAATGAATGCAGGGATTCCTTCCCGACAGGATCGAGCAAACGCCGATGTATGAAGTCACCGTGGAGGCCGGGTTCTCCTCTGGCCACTACCTTCGCAACTACCGGGGCAAGTGCGAAAACCCGCACGGCCACAACTACAAGGTCCGCGTAACCCTCGCCGGGGCCGCGCTGGACGACTCTGGCCTTCTGCTCGATTTCAAACTGCTCAAGCAGGTAATGCGCCCGGTCATCGACCGAATCGACCACCAGATGCTCAATGACCTTGAGCCCTTCACGGTCCTCAACCCCTCGGCCGAGAATATCGCTAAATATTTCTATGACCAGACTAGCGAACAGCTAGTCGGCATGACCGCCGGCCGCGTCCGCATCAAGGACTGCACCATCTGGGAGACAGACACCACCACGGCTACCTACTTCGAGTAGCCGCTCCCGCATCTAGTCCATCCGGCTTGACTTGGATTGCAGATACTTGTCGAACGGAATCTCGAAGTAGAAAAGTTCCTTGCCCTCCGAGTCGCGCAGCTTGTGCAGGTGGAGCTTGGCGCCCCGCAGCGGCCGGTCCAGCTCCGACACATCGTAAAACAGGAATCCCGCCTGTGTCGTATGCGGCTCAACCACCAGCGCTCCGTACTCGAAGGTGTCAAAGTCCTGTTCGATCTCCTTGTTGCTGGCCTTGGGCTTCATCTTGATCGGGGGCAGCGGCCCCGGCAGCGGAATCTTCTTCCCCTCGCGCTCCTTGCGCGTCATCAGCCGCTCCACGTCCTCCGGCTCCGCTGCCTGGATGCGGTCGCCAGACGCCGTCTGAAACAGTATCCGCGCGTCACGCAGTGAGATTGGCTTGTCGCCCTGGTTGGTCACAATCAGCCGCACCGGCATTACGCCGTGGCTCAGATAATCCACGCGGAAGATCGCTTCTCTTTCCTTCGTGTCATAAGGCTCGACCGCAATAGCCACCTTTTCGTCCGCATGCACTTCAACCGCGGCAAACGAAGTCGCGGGCTGCACGGCCGGCGGTTTATGATCGCTCGCAACCGCTGGCAGCGCCAGCCCAAGCAGAAACAGCGGAATTGCCCGCAACACACTCATTGTGCTCGACTGTATCATTCTAGGGTTAGACAAGTGAGAGGCGGTTTCCGTTACGCATGGTAATGTTTTTTTACAACCTCGCACTGTTTGCGGCGCTCGCGGCCAGCGCACCTTGGTGGCTGTGGAAGATGGCCACCACTCATAAGTACCGTGTGGGCCTGGCGGAGCGCCTGGGTTTTGTTCGCTTCAGCTCCGTCCGCCCGCTCATAGGCCAGCGCGGACGTCCCCTCATCTGGCTCCATGCCGTCTCTGTCGGTGAGGTGCTCGCTGTCTCCCGGCTCGTTAGAACACTCGACGACCAACTCCAGAACTTCTTTGTCGTAATCTCCACCACTACCCGCACTGGGCAGGAACTGGCCCGCGATCTCTTCGGAGCCGAGCGCGTCTTTTACTGCCCGCTCGACCTGCCCTGGGCCGTACGCGCCTACCTCAACGCCCTGCAGCCCCGCCTGCTCGTCCTTGCCGAAACGGAATTCTGGCCCAACCTGCTCAGCGCCTGCTTCCGCCGCAACATCCCCGTAGCCGTAGTCAACGCCCGCATCTCTGACCGCTCCTGGCCCCGTTATCAGGTTCTCCAGGGCCCCTGGCAGCCACTCGTCAGCAGAATCGCCCGCGTCCTCGCCCAAAGCGAGGTTGACGCCGAGCGCCTCCGCGAGCTCGGCTGCCCGTCGAATCGCGTTTCGGTCGCCGGCAACCTCAAATTTGATGTTCGAGCCGCCCAGGAGTCCGAGGCCGCCCGCCTACTCAAATCCCTCATTCCCGGACTGCGCCTCGTCGTCGCCGGCAGCACCCTTGAAGGCGAAGAAGCCGCTCTGCTTGAAGCCTGGCCGCGCCTGCTCGCCGCAGACCCCCAGTTGGCCCTCGTCCTCGCCCCGCGCCACCCGGAGCGTTTCGCCTCCGTGGCCGCGCTGCTTCAAAACTCCGGTATTGAATTCATCAAGCGGTCAAGCTGGGACTCGATTCCGGAGGATGCGCTCCTCACAATCAACCCCGGCCAGATTGTCCTGCTCGACACGATCGGCGAACTCGCCTCCGTCTACGCTCTGGCCGCAGTCTCCTTTGTGGGCGGCAGCCTTATGCCGGCAGGCGGCGGTCACAATCCACTTGAGCCTGCGCAGTTCGGCGTCCCCATCGTCATGGGTCCCAACTTTGCCAACTTCCGCGCCATCACAGACGATCTGCTGGCCTGTCAGGCACTTCGCATCGCAGCCACTGAAGATCTGGCCGCAACGCTCATCGATCTGCTCGGCAACTCCGCTGCCGCTGAAGCCATGGGCCAGCGCGCCAAACAGGTCTTCCACCAGCAGGCCGGAGCCACAAGTCGCTGCATTGAGGCCTTGCAAGAGCTGCTCTCCCAGAATGCTGCCGGAGAGCGCCCGGCATGAGCCAGCCCTCCTCCGTGCGCCGCCTGCTCCTGCCCCTCACCCCGCTCTACCGGCTTGCGCTTGCGGCACGGGAACTGCGCCTCAAAAAGGGTTGGGAACCAACTCGCTCCCTCCGCTCTACCGTCGTCAGCATCGGCAATCTCTCCACCGGAGGCGCAGGCAAGACGCCCTTCACCATCGCTCTGGCCCAGGCGCTCATTCACCGCGGTCTGCGCGTTGATGTGCTCTCCCGAGGTTACGGCCGCAGCAGCCAGCTCCCCCTCCGCGTCAATCCCGAGGGCGCAGCCCAGGACTTCGGCGACGAACCCCTCCTCATCGCCCGCCAGGCCCAGGTCCCCGTCTTCGTAGCCGCCAGAAGGTACGAGGCCGGCCTGCTCGCTGAAGCTGCCGCGCAAGCCGACTGCGACCAGCACACCCCCCTCATTCATCTCCTCGACGACGGCTTCCAGCACCGGCAACTCCGCCGCGACGTAGACATCCTGCTCATCAATCGAGACGACTGGCGCAGCCACCTGCTTCCCGCAGGGAACCTCCGCGAACCGCTCTGCGCTATCCGCCGAGCCACTGTCCTCGCGATTCCCGCAAATGAGCCAGAACTTGAAATTGAGCTGAGAGCCTGGGGATGGCAAGGCCCCGTCTGGCGCCTCATTCGCAACATGGAAGTCCCGCCAGTCGACGGCCCCGCCTTGGCCTTCTGCGGCATCGCCCGCCCTGCCCAGTTCTTTCAGGGTCTCGAATCCGCGGGACTCCAGCTCGCCGCGCGCATCGTCTTCGCAGATCACCACCGCTACACCGCCGGCGATCTTGGCCGTATTCAGTCCGTCGCCCGCTCCACGGGAGCAACCGTGCTCATCACCACGGAGAAGGACCTGGTCCGCATCGGAGATCTAGCCGCAGCCTTGCCGCAGTCTCTCCCGCTCCACACCGCCTGCCTCCGCATCAAGATTGAAGACGAATCCGCCGCCTTGAACTGGCTAGGCGAACGGCTGGCGCAGCCGCACGGAAGCTCGTCCTGAGCCATCGCGTCGCCGCTGCAACAGCCCCCCTCACACCTTTAGAAATATCTTCTTCCGGTAAAGCACCCAGACCGGAACAAAGCAGATAGCCGTAAATGAAACTGAATAAGCAAATGCGGCCCAGCCTGGGTCGGGAATGTGCGAGAACACATGCACATGCACCCAGCCAAATACATTCATCTTCCGTTGGCCTTCGGTCCAGTGAAAATTCCCAATCGCCCCTGGCAGCAGCTCACTGAACATGTAAGCCGTAATCGCATTTGAGCCGAACACCAGCCATGGCCATACCAATCCTCTGCTCCAGCCTTTGCCCTTGCCCCAGCCCTTCACCTCCACCGCCCAAAATGCCAGCGCAAACACCACCAGCGACCACCCCGCCGCCGTCAGCACAAATGAACTCGTCCACATCTTCTTGTTCAACGGAAACCAAATCGCCCATAGATACCCAAGCGCCAGGCAGCCCGCTGCTCCCGCAACCAGCCCCAGAGCCTTGGTCTTCACCGCGTGCTGTCCGCGCAGCCACATGCCCGCCAGCAACCCCAGCAGCGCCGTACCCACTGCGGGAAGGTCGCTCAGCAGCCCCTCCGGGTCGCACAGGTTGTGGGTCGTCCAATCCTCGTAAAGGTGCCCAGGCATCAGGTGCCGGTCCAGCCAGGCCACCAAGTTCAGGCCCTTGTCGAGAAACGCCATATCCCGTCCCGGCATCCCCGCCCCTGGCACCGGAACCCATCGCACCAGCACCCAATAGCCCAACAGTGCCCCGGCCAGCGCCGCCACCTTTGTCCATACCCGCTTGTCCCACAGATAGAACAGCCCTACCACCAGGTAGCACACCGCAATCCGCTGCAACACCCCATAAATCCGTATGTGCTTGAGTTCGAAAAACGGAAAGCTGTTCACCATAATCCCTAGCAGGAACAGGATCCCCGCCCGCTTCGCCGTATGCCACGCCAGCTCCGCGCGCGACGCCCCCTTCGCCAGCCGCACCTCATACGCAAACACAATCGACGCGCCCACCACAAAAAGAAACGTCGGAAACACCAGATCCGTGGCCGTCAGCCCGTTCCACTCCGCGTGGTGCATCTGCGCCCATGCGCCTGAGCCTCCGTTGTTGTTCACCATGATCATGAAGGCAATGGTGATGCCCCGCAGCGCGTCCAGGGAAAGCAATCGTTTCAACGGCGCTGCGTCAAGATTCGGGTTCGTCATAAAGATTCTCCGTTTGTGCCGGTTCCAGGGATGCTCAATACCCTACGCGTGCCGGGCTCTGTTCGCCAAGTCAGCTGCGGGCTTCACTGTCATTCCCCATGCCAACGCTGCTAAACTCGCTCTTCAGGGAATTCTGAACAAATCGTATAAAGCATCCGGTGGCTACCTGTGCCCGAATTTCAACCTTTTGTCTCAGCCAGCGAGAACCGCCCCGAGTTCACTCTCCGCGCCATTCTCCTCGGCTCCCTCTTCGGCATCATCTTTGGTGCCGTCACCGTCTATGTGGGCCTCAAAGCTGGACTCACCGTAGCCGCATCCATTCCCATCGCGGTCATCTCCACCAGCCTGCTCCGTCACAAAGGCAAGGCCTCGGTACTTGAGACCATCATCGTGCAGACCACCGGCAATGCTGGCCAGTCCATCGCCGCAGGCGTCATCTTCACCCTGCCCGCGCTCATCTTCCTCGGTTTCGATCTCGAGTACTTCCGCATCTTCATGCTGGCGCTCATCGGCGGCTATCTCGGCGTGTTGTTCATGGTGCCGCTCCGCCGCCCCCTCATCGTCGAGGAGCACGGAACCCTCCAATATCCTGAGGGAACCGCCTGTGCCGACGTCATCAAGGCCAGCGCTGGCGGTGGCTCAACCGCAAGCCGCGTCTTCTTCGGCCTCGGCCTCGGCGCGATTTATGCCGCGTTCCAGAATGAAAATCTCTTCGGTGCCTGGCCCGGCACTCCCGAGTATCGACCCGACTTCGGCTCCGACCATGTGCTCAAAGGCTCGTCCATCAAGGCCGATGCCACAGCTGAGTATCTCGGCGTCGGTTACATCATCGGACCCAAAACTGCCGGCATCATCTTTGCCGGCGGCGTCTTCTCCTGGCTCGTCCTCATGCCGCTCCTCTACTTCTTCGGCAAGGGACTCCCCACCCCCATCTATCCCGGCACCATCCCCATCGCGCAAATGGACCCCAGCGAACTCTGGGCAACTTACATCCGCCCCATGGGCGCTGGAGCCGTAGCCGCAGCCGGCCTCATTACTCTCTTTAAAACCCTGCCCACCATCATCGGCGCGCTCCGTTCCGGCTTCAAGAACATGCGCGTCACCGGCGCCGCCGGCGCAGCCAAACCCCTCCGCACAGATCACGACCTCTCCATGGGCTTTGCAGTCATCGGCTCCGTTGTCCTCATCGTGATCATGTTTCTCTTCCTCACCTTCAAGCCCGTTCCCGGCGCGCAGGTCGGCCTTCTCGCCAACCTCGGCGCTGCCCTGCTCGTGGTCATCTTCGGATTCCTCTTCGTCACCGTCAGCTCCCGCATCGTCGGCCTCATCGGCTCCTCCGCCAACCCCATCTCCGGCATGACCATCGCCACGCTCATGGCCACTTCGGCCATCTTCCTTGTCAACGGCTGGACAGCCCCCGCCTTCGGCGCGCTCGCCATTACCATCGGCGGCGTCGTCTGCATCGCCTCGGCTGAAGCTGGAGATACCTCGCAGGACCTCAAGACCGGCTTCCTCCTCGGCGCAACTCCCATCAAACAGCGGATTGCCTTCTTCATCGGCATCACCGTCTCCACCATCGCCATTGGCGTCACCCTCAACCTCATGAACCAGGGGCTCCAGGAGTTCCGCGAAGCTCCGCGAGCATGGGCCATCTCCGCCTCCCATCCCGGTGTTGCCGTCCAGCAGAACCCCCACGGGCTGATGGATCAGTTCACCGTAAAAGGGCCAAACAACACCACCGCTCTCCACCACAAATCTGAGTACGTCGTTCTCAACGCCCTCGGCTCCTCTGAGCTAGCCGATGGCAAATACCTCTACTCGCCCACTTCAGGCAAGATTGAAGTCCAGTGGATACCCGGCATCGGCAGCGAGAAAGCCGCCGCCCCCCAGGCTCGACTCATGGCCACCGTCATCAACGGCATCCTCAGCCGCAAACTGCCCTGGGGACTCGTCATGCTCGGCGTCTTCCTCGTCATCGCAGTTGAACTGCTCGGCGTTCGCTCCCTGTCCTTCGCCGTCGGAGCCTATCTCTCCATCGGAACCACCCTCGCCATCTTCACCGGCGGCGTCATCCGCTACCTTGTCGACTCGGCCGTCAAGAGGGCGGGCGGTTCTGACGAGGGCGATGTTTCCGCGGGCTCGCTCTTCGCCTCCGGCCTCATCGCTGCCGGCGGCATCATGGGACTCCTGGGCGTTGCCTTCAAGTTCTACGAGACCACCTGGAACAAGGACAACCCCATCGCCATCCCTCATACCTTCCTCTTCAACAACGGAGTCAGCGTCGTAGCGTTTGCCGCTCTCGCCTTCTCGCTCTATTACTTCGCAAGGAAGCCGCTGAAGAAGTAAGCCCTGAAGGTCGCCGCTCTCCCGCAGCATCCAAAGACTGCGCAAGAGCGGCGACCCCGCACCACCCCCTGACAGCAGGAGCCTCTCCATGTTCAGGCACTTTGCCCCTCTTTGCTTTCTCTGGTTTTCTCTATCCGCATCCGCTTTCGCCACGCCCGAGCAGTGGGTCCAAGTCAGCAGCCCTCACTTCACCGTCATTACCAATTCCAGTGACGTGCAAGGCCGCCATGTCCTCGACCAGTTCGAGCGCATGCGCTGGCTCTTTCAAACCCTCTTCCCTCGAGGCAAAGCTGCCCAGCAGCTCCCCATCGTCGTCATAGCAGTCCGCAATCAAAAAACATTTCAAACGCTCGAACCAGCGGCATATCTCGCCAAGGGCGCGCTCAATCTTGACGGCTACTTCCTCCAGACCCCCGACCGAAGCTACATCCTCGTTCGCCTCGACGCCCAGGATGAGCACCCATTCGCCGCCATCTATCACGAGTACACTCACTTCCAGTTCAGTGACGCCCTCGAGTGGATGCCCCTCTGGCTGAACGAGGGCTTCGCCGAGTTCTTTCAGAACACAGAGATTCGCAAAAAGGATGTCTTCTTGGGCGAAACCAACGCCGATGACATCCTCTACCTCCGCTCCAACCGCCTCCTTCCCCTTGAGACACTGTTCAAGGTCGATGCCCAATCGCCCTACTATCACGAAGAAAATAAGGGTTCCGTGTTCTACGCCGAGTCCTGGGCGCTCACCCATTACCTTGAGGTCACTGACCACGGGCAGAAGACCAACCGCCTCGACGATTACCTCAAGCGAGTCGCCCGCCATGAAGATGCCCTGGTCGCGGCTCAGGCGGCCTTCGGCGACCTGAAAAAATTGCAGTCCTCCCTCGACTCCTACATCCGCTCCAGCAGCTACAAGCAATTCGTCCTCTCCAGCGCCGCCGCGCCGCTCGACGAAGCATCCTACAAAAGCACAGCCCTCACCCAGCCCCAGGCTGACGCGGTCCGCGCCGACTTGCTCGTAAATGTCCAGCGCACCCAGGAGGCCCGCGCACTGCTCGATGCCGTCCTCAAATCCGACCCGGACAATGAGCAGGCCTGCGAGACCATGGGTTATCTCGCCCTCCGCGATGGCAACCGGGAAGAAGCGCGCAAGTGGTTTGAAAAGGCCGTCAAGCTCAACGCGCAAAGCTATCTCGCCAACTATTACTTCGCCATCATGTCCATGGGGAGTGGTGTCCTCCAGAACCATCAGCAGATTGAGGCCAGCCTACGCGCTGCCATCCAGCTCAACCCTGCCTTCGCGCCAGCCTACGATCAGCTCGCCAGCCTCTTCGCCATGCGCCATGAGAATCTCGACGAAGCCCACATGCTCAACATCCAGGCAATCCAGCTCGACCCCGCCAGCGTGCACTACCGCCTCAACGCCGCAAGCGTGCTCATGACCATGAGCAGATACACGGATGCAGCCGCCGTCCTGCGCATTGCTTTGAAAGTCGCAAAGACCCCCGGCGAGTCGACAATAGTTGAAAGCAGGCTGAAGGAAGTTGAAGACATCCTGGCTCTCGGCGCGCCGTCCTCCCGCATGCTCACCGCTCCAGCGACTCAAGTCAACGCGCAGTCCGCGGAGAAAATTGTCGTTGTCAAACCGGTACTGAAGCATCCCACCGAGCCCCTCGGCGGGCCGGTATACCAGGCGCTTGGCGTCATCCGCAATGTGCAGTGCAGCTATCCCGCTGTCATCGAGTTCCAGGTAATCTCCGCCAAAAAGACCGTCTCGCTCTACTCCAACAATCTCTTCAAAATCGACCTCTCGGTTCTCGGCTTCACTCCAAACGGCGACATGAGCCCTTGCAGGGACTTCGAAGGCTTCAAAGCCCAGGTAAAATACGCCGCATCCTCTGATAAAACCGTTGACGGCCAGATAATCGCAGTCGTCCTCATGAAGTAACCTCAGGCAGATATCCTCAAGGGCCTTTCGTTCTGCCCTGATAACATCACCCTGATAGGTAGACATCCTGTCTGTATCTGATCGACAGGTGGTCCGGGTCTCGATTCTAGGGCCCGGGTTTCGAAGCCTACCATCGAGAGTGAGTCTGAACCATGGATCGCCGCGCGTTTTCTCTTTCTTTCGCAAGCCTCTCCTTTGCCACAACCGCTCTCACCCCGGCGGCGGCGGTGCCGTTGACCCAGCAGCGCAATGCTTCGTTCCACGGCGTTTCCACCTTCACGCACACCGGCAAGGAACAACAGCCGTTTGTCGCGCATGAGGAGGCACCCCTCGCCGAGCAGGATGGAAAGGGTTATCTCGATCACATGTGGTTTGGAGGAGCTTTTCCCAACTACACAAAGCTGCGTCTCCGCATCTACATCGACCATGAAGCGCAGCCACGATCGACATGGAGTTGGGTCTTGGCGTGGGCGTCGGCTTTGCCGATCCCGCCGCCCCGTGGGGAACAAGGTTCAGCGGTATCACCGGCTCGCCAAGCGGCATCTACCTCAACTACCGCATTCCGTTCTCTACCCACGTCCGCGTTACCGCACAGCTGCCTGCCGGCGTTCCAAGGGACAAGGTTTTCTGGTGGATTGTCCGGGGCGTCCGGAACCTGCCCCTTGAGGTTTCGGGGCTGCAACTGCCCGAGCAGGCCCGGTTACGGCTCCATCAAGTCGAGGATCTCCGCGTGGAGCCTCTGCAAATATTCGACCTTTGCCGCGTCAACGGCGATGGCATGGTCTTCATGGTAACCATGGCCGCCAAGAGCACCAACCTGGAGTTCATGGAAGGACAAATACGCGCTTACATCGGCAAAAACAGCGAGCCGCAGTTTCTCTCCTCAGGCCTCGAAGATTACTTCCTGGGAACTTATTACTTCAATCGCGGCCTTTATCACCTTCCGCAGGCAGGCCTCACGCACAAAGACGAGATAGATAGTTCCTTCTCCGGTTACCGCTTTCACGACGAAGACCCCATCTTCTTTTCAAGCGGAATCCGCCTCGCCTGCAGGTGTGGAGAGAAGCGTGGAGACAAGGTCTTCGGCACGACCGGCAAGCCCATGCCTACGGTCTACACGGCCTATGTATGGACCTACGAATGGTAGCCCGGCCGGGTACCCCAAGTCTCGATTTTGAGACCAAGGATTCCGCGCCGCTCACGCCACCACCTGCAACCGCACACCCTCCTGCTCCTGCATGCAGGCACGGATATTGAGCAGATTTACCGCCCCACACTCCCCTCCGCCACCGGCCCCTCCACCGCCCCTGCATGGGTCACAAACCCGCCGTTGATCAGGTACACTGCCCCGTGATATGTGGGATACGTTGCGTTGTATCCCACCGTCGAAATGGCAAGCCCGTTCGGCCCCCAGTGGATGATCTTTGTCGGCAGTCCATCCAGAATCGGAAAGTGCAGCGTCCCGATCAAAGCAAACGTGTTGATGTTGAAAGCCTGCAGAGTATACGTCCCCGTCGCCTTGTCGCTCGTCGTCTGCCCAATCACATACAGAGTCCCCAGCGAGCCGAAAGGAACCCCAAGACCGTTTGTGTTGAAGGTGCCCACCACCGTGCCATTGGCGGGATTCACCGCTCTCATGCCATTGTCATAAACGTACTTGGTCGTTTTGTCGAATTGCAGGCTCACCAAATCGGGACCGTAGTAATCCGTCACCGTTCCAAATCCTGCGGAACTGATGGATGCCACAAGGAGATCTCCAGTTCCTTCCGTGCTTAGGCCAAAGAGTTGGCTTCCATCCGGGCCCCATGCAAGCTTGTCCCATGGCACACCCGGATACTCGCAGTTGGTCGTTACCTCGTCCCCACAAATGCCCATCGCGCGCGGAGTCGCGTTATCGAAAATCAGAACTCCGGCAGATACCGGGTAGATGCCAAAGCTCGCCTTCGCATAGCGCACAACGGCCAGCGTTGCATCCGAGTCCGGCGCGGACTGCATGTCTTCGACATAGTACGGAGCGAGCTCCACCTTGGTCACGCCCAGGTCAATCGAAATGTCGCTCGCCAGGCTTGGCAGTTTCAGCCGCTGCAAACCGGGAAGGACGTTCTGCGATGGTATTCCCCAGTCAAACAGGTACAGGTACTTGCTCGTGGCTGAAACCGAAAGCAGCTTCGGCTCGACCCCCACAGAGACCGCGGTCCCCAATGCGCCCGTCAGTGGATTCAGCGGCTGTATGGTATTGGCGTTGGTGGTCGCATTATTCGGGATCGCAAGATATATCTGCTGGTTCACCGGATCCCAGGCCATATCGTTCACTGCTACCGGCACCATCGTCACTCCTGCCGGCAGGTCTGTAACAGTGAATGAAAACGCCGCGGAAGCCGTCCCCGTCGAGTTCGCCACCGTGATCGACACGCTCCCGGGGTTCGCCGTATCCAGGTTGGGAACCTGCGCCGTAAGCGTGGTCGAACTCGTGTAGCTCGTCGTCAGCGGCGAGCCGTTCCAGTTCACCGTCGAGCCCGATGCAAAGTTCTGCCCGGTCACGGTCAGCGCAACTCCCGTCGTCCCCGCCAGAATCGAAGAAGGACTGATCGAGATAATCATCGGAGCAGACCCGCCGGGTTGTATGCCGCCGGAACCACCGCCAGAACTCCCGGAACCGCATCCGGTCAAACTTGCTGCGCCCAGGCACACGAATATTAAGAGCAATATGAGTGCAGATCTTCGTGGCATGGTCAAAACTCTAGACTCGCCGCTTTCCGAGGTCAAGCCGCCGCCTTATCATTCCCCTAAGAGGTAACACCCCTCATGAATCCAACCGGCAACACCATTCTCATCACCGGCGGAGGCTCCGGCATTGGCCGCGGCCTCGCTGAATCCTTCCACGCCCTCGGAAACCACGTCATCATCGCTGGCCGCCGCCAGCAGGTCCTCGATCAAGTCACCGCAGCCAACCCCGGCATGGCTTCTCTCACCGTCGATATCCAGGACCCCATCAGCCTCCGCGCGTTCGCCGCCCAGGCCATCTCCCGCTTCCCAACCCTCAACGTCCTCATCAACAACGCCGGCATCATGCGTGCGGAGAAGCTTCTCGCCCAGCAGCCTGACCTCGCAGACGCCGAGGCCATCGTCGCCACCAACCTACTCGGCCCCATCCGCCTCACCGCCGCCCTGCTGCCACATCTCCAGGCGCAACCCCACGCCACCATCATCAACGTCTCCTCTGGTCTGGCCTTTCTGCCCCTTACCCTCACGCCCACCTATTGCGCCACCAAGGCCGCGATCCACTCGTACACTCTCTCGCTCCGCTACCAGCTCCGCGCCACCACCACTGAGGTTCTGGAACTCGCTCCCCCCTATGTCGCCACTAACCTCATGAGCGGAGCCTCCGACCCCCGCGCCATGCCCCTCGACAAGTTCATCGCTGAGGTCATGGAGATCCTCAAGACCCAACCCACACCGCCCGAGATTTGCGTCGAGAACGTAAAGCGCCTCCGTTTCGCCGCGGAATCAGGACATTTTGACGCCATCTTTGAAGGCCTCAACGCCGCCATGGCAGATATTCACTAGCCTCTCTGCAAGCAGCAAAGGCAGCAAACCCCATATCTGCCATGCCACCGGTGCCCGGCCGAGGATATACTTGTGCCCAACCGGGAACGCAAACCCTGAATCCTGGTTCCAAGGAGCTAGCCTGTGAAATTCAATCTGAAGCACGTTGCAGTTTTCTGTCTTGCAGCTTCCATCGTCACCCCCGCGTTCTCCCAGTCGGGCGGGGCAGATATCTACAAAGCCAAGTGCCTGATGTGCCATGGCGCTGACGGACTTGGCGCAACCCCCGCCGGCAAGGCTCTCAAGGCCACATCGTTCAAGGATGCGGCGGCCGTGAAGGCATCTGACGCTGACCTGATCGCTATCGTCACCAATGGCAAAAACAAGATGGTGGCTTACAAGGGCAAGCTGACCGACGCCCAGATCAAGGCAGTCGTCACCTACCTGCGCACCCTGCAAAAGTAAGTACCAGATCGATCCAGGCGCATAACCAGCGTTCTGGACAGCTTCACGAAGCACGCTCTGCAACTGTTCCGCTTCTGAAGAATTTCCTCCCCAACTCCTTGACGGGCGTGCCCTTGTGGCGCGTCCGTCATTTTTTGTGCCCTGCTGCCTTGCTTTCTTCATAAGAAATAGATTGGCGTAAATATTGATTATTAAATAAGTGATGTTCGTCACAGACCAGCATTCTTCCCGATCCCTAACTTTCTCCCACGGCAAACTGGCGGGGTGTTTCTGCCTTGAAACGCTCACGGTTGGTTTGTATGTCAATGTCCAGGGTGGGAGGTCGCGGCCTTTGGTGTGCACAGTTGCTACGCGTTCAGAGTCTTCAATCAGGCAGTTCCGGCAGGAGGTGCGCTAGATGTGTGCTGATCAGCTACCCTCCTCCCAGGCCTCGCGCCGCCGCGCGATTGAGATATTTCTTGGCGGCGGCATCCTCGCCTCTTTTGCTTCCTTCCTCTACCCTGTGCTCCGCTATTTCGTCCCGCCGGCCGTGGTTGATCTCGGTGGGGATGAAGTGGTCGCCTCCAAAGTTGCTGAAGTCAAGCCAAACACCGGCAAGATCTTCCGCTTCGGCAACCGGCCCGGACTGCTCATCATGAACAGCGACGGCACCTACCGCGCCATGTCCGCCACCTGCACGCATCTGGGTTGCACCGTGCAGTATCGTCCTGACCTGCGCGAAGTCTGGTGCGCCTGCCACAACGGCACCTACGACCTCAACGGCCGCAACGTCTCCGGTCCTCCGCCCCGGCCCCTTGATGTTTTCGATGTACACCAGCGCGGCGACGAAATCGTCGTCAGCCGGAAGCGGGAGGCCTGATCGTGATAGCAGCCCTCATTCACTGGCTTGATGAGCGCCTCCAGCTTGACGGCCTCATCGCTCCCTTGCGCCACAAGACGGTCCCCACCCACCGGCTCTCCTACTGGTACTTCTTCGGCGGCATCACCCTGTTCCTCTTCATCATCCAGGTGCTCACCGGCATCCTGCTGCTGCTCTACTACCGCCCCGGCGCCAATGAGGCGTTTGAGAGCGTGCAATACATCATGACCAGGGTGCAGTTTGGCTGGCTCATTCGTTCCATTCACTCCTGGTCCGCCAACCTCATGATCTTCACCGCCTTCGTCCACATGTTCAGCGTGGTCTTCCTCAAGGCCTACCGCAAGCCCCGTGAACTCACATGGGTCACCGGCATGCTCTTGCTCTTCCTGGTCATGGGATTCGGTTTCAGCGGTTATCTGCTCCCCTGGAATACCCTCGCTTTCTTTGCCACCAAGGTCGGCACTGAGATTGCCGGCCAGGTTCCCTTCATCGGCAAGCCGATCATGATCTTCCTGCGCGGTGGCGAAGAGGTTACCGGCGCCACTCTCACACGCTTCTTCGGATTCCATGTCGCCGTTCTTCCCGGCATTGTCACCGTCCTCATAGCCATTCACCTGTTCTTGGTGCAGCGCCTCGGCATGAGCGTACCGCCCAAGGTTGAGGCCGCATGGGAAGCCAACCCCGCCGCGCGGCGCGAGATGAAGTTTTTTCCCAACTTCATGCTCCGCGAGCTGATGGCCTGGTACGTCGCCATTGGGGCGCTCGGCGCACTTGCCGCTCTCTTCCCTTGGGAACTCGGTGTCAAGGCTGACCCGTTCGTCTCCGCTCCCGCCGGCATCAAGCCCGAGTGGTACTTCCTCTTCATGTTCCAGACGCTCAAGATCATCCCCTCCAAAGTCTGGCTGTTTGACGGCGAGGTTCTGGGTGTCTTGGGTTGCAGCCTCGCCGGAATGCTTTGGATGCTGCTGCCGTTCTTTGAAGGCGACCGCTCTGCGCGCATCAAGGCGTGGTTCACAGGTCTTTCCATCTTTGCGCTTGTTTATGTGATAGGGATGAGCATCTATGGCTATGTTGCAAATTAATCTCCGGCCCCGCGCACTCCGCTCTGCCTGCCTGGCCGGCTTGCTTGCGCTCGCGGCCTGCCTCGGTTACGGGCAGGCCGTTAACTCCTGCCTGGACTGTCATTCCGCACAGCCCGGCCGCCTTGAAGTTACACCGGAAAAGTTCAGCCAGGACATCCACGCGCAGAAGGGGCTCACCTGCACCAGTTGCCACGGCGGCGACGCCTCCAGCTACGACCCCGAGCAGGCCATGAGCCGCAAGGCCGGCTGGAAGGGCAAGGTCGATCGCAAGCAGATTCCCCAGTTGTGCGGCTCCTGCCACGCCAATCCGGCGTTCATGCGTACCTATAACCCCAGCCTGCGCACTGACCAGCTCGACCAGTACCACACCAGCGTCCACGGCAAGCGCCTCGCCACCGGAGACACCAAGGTGGCCGTCTGCACGGATTGCCACAGTGTCCACGATCTTCGTCCGCCCAGCGATCCACGCTCCACCGTCAACCCCGTCAACGTGGCCAAGACCTGCTCCCGCTGCCACTCCGATGCCAGTTACATGAAGCAGTACGGCATCCCTACCGATCAGTTCGCGAACTACTCCACCAGCGTCCATCACGATGCGCTTGCCGTTCGTGGCGACCTCAGTGCGCCCACCTGCACCACCTGCCACGGAAATCACGGCGCTGTCCCGCCCGGCGTGGACAAGGTGCAGAACGTCTGCGCCAACTGCCATGTCTTCCAGGCTCAGATGTACCAGAAGAGCACCCACAGCAAGGCCTTCCAGGATAAGGGCCTGCCCGGATGCGTGGTCTGCCACACCAATCACGGCATTCATTTGCCTTCTGACGCAATGCTCGGCACCGGGCCTCAGGGCGTTTGCATGCGCTGCCACGCTCCCGGCGACCATTGCGACCGCGCCCGCGCCACCATCCAGGGCAACCTCACGCAGTTGGACCAGTCCATCAAGGACGCTGATCAGGCGCTTCGCCTCGCCGAGTCAGCCGGCATGGAAGTCAGCGAAGCCCGCCTTAGCCAGGACCAGGCCCGCGACGCCCTCACCAAGGCCCGCGTCACCATCCACAGCTTCCAGGCTGCTCTCGTCAATCAGGACATTCAGGCCGGAATGAAGATCGCTGCTGCTAACCAGAAGGCCGGCAAGGATGCCATGGTCGAGCGCAACCATCGCCGCATCGGCTTGGGTATCTGCCTCATCGCCATCGCCTTCATGCTCGTAGGCCTCTGGCTCTACATCAAGAAGCTTGAAAGCTGATACTGAACCAGCGCATGTATACAAGAAGAGGCCCGGACTGCAAAGCCCGGGCCTCTTTTGTTCCGCTCTAACCTGCCCGTCGTTATCTCACAGTCAGTGCAACCGTTGCGGTATGCGTAGTGCCTCCACCTGTCGCACTCACCGTGATCGTGTAGTTCCCTGTGGTCGCATTCGAAGCCAGCTTCACGGTCATCTTGGATGTTCCGCTCCCCGGCGCGGCAATGGGCGTTGGACTAAAGCTGACCGTAGCCCCGCTGCCCTGCCCGGATGCTGACAAGGCAATTGCCGAGTTAAAGCCGCCAGAGACGGTTGTCATAATCGTCGAACTCCCGGAGTTGCCCCGCGACACCGTGAGTGAGGTGGGCGATGCAGAAACTGCAAAGTTCGGAGGTGCCGCCACCGTCAGTGACACCGTGGTTGTCTTGGTTACGCCTCCACCAGTGCCGGTTACGGTAATCGTGTAGCTGCCTACCGCAACGGTCGCGCCCACCGCCATGGTCATGGTAGCCGAGCCCGCACCCGGTGATGCAATCGACGTGGGACTGAAGCTCACCGTCACGCCCGTTGGCTGTCCGCTTGCTGACAAGGCCACAGCCGAGCCAAACCCGTTCAGTGTGCTTGTTGTGAT
>Ga0007854_10000874_pt1 | contig 19448 bp, 11 predicted proteins | sample CryBogCBH12Aug08_FD_60382 | JGI IMG/M metagenome (GOLD analysis project Ga0007854, IMG submission 60382) | Freshwater microbial communities from Crystal Bog, Wisconsin, USA - CBH12Aug08 | ecosystem: Environmental > Aquatic > Freshwater > Lake | place: Crystal Bog, Wisconsin, USA | collected...
TCTTCCATGCTGGCGGCGGTTTCTTCCAGGCTGGAAGCTTGTTGTTCGGTACGTTGCGACAGGTCGGTATTACCGGAGGCGATTTCTTTGGAGGCAGTATTAATCGTTTCCGCTGATTCCTTAATTCGGCTAATAACGTCGGTGAGTTGCTCCACGGTTGCGTTGGCATCATCCTTGAGCTGCCCAAAGATGCCCTGATAATCGCTCTGGATGGTTTCAGTCAGATCCCGATTAGCCACATGGCTGAGTACGTTCGAAGTGGTGTTAAGCGCTTCCTGGGTGGTTTGGAGCAGTTTGTTCAAGCCGGTACAAAGTGCAGCGATAAAGCCCACCTTGCCTTGTTCATCAATTCGCTTCGAGAGATCCCCCATACTGGCTGCCTGAACAATTTCTTCCACCTCCTGTTCCGCTAATATTTCTTGTGTGCGGTCAGTCCATTCTGCAACTGTCCCAAGTCGCTGGCCTTGGCTATTTATCACCGGGTTGGCTACAATGGTGAAATGGCGTCCGCCGATTTCCAATTTTGCGGTATGCGTGTTACCGAGCGAACCCAACAAGTGCGCCTGATGGGCGGGATTTTTGTGGAACAGATCGATATTACTACCCAGCAGAGCGTCCGCACTAAACGAAGGCAGGTGCTTGCGAATATCCTGCTCCGCCTCTTTGATCATACGAACCACGGATTTATTCGCATAGATAAGGGTACGGTTGGTATCGGCAATCATTACACCGGTACTGACATTATCCAGCGCAATTTTGATGCGCATGGTGGCATTGGCAAGCTCGCTGCTCTCACTGATCATTGAACCGAGCAATATCTGGGCGGATTGAATCGAGCAAAGCACTTCCCCCATTTCATCGCGACCATAAATATCAATATTCTCTGACATCTTTGCCGCAGAAAGGTCGAGCAAATATTTTTGGGACGCTTCAACAGGCCGGGTCACAAACCGCCTGACCACATCCCTGATAAAAATGAACAGAATAATTTGCAGGACAAGCTGCCCAACAATCAGGGCGATTACCATGGTTTTGTACCGCGCCATATCCCCGCTGATATCGATTTCGAGGTCTGAAGCCCCATTAACGCTGCCATCTTCTACCTGATGACAATTCAGGCAGTCGGTTCCATGAAAACTATGGCTTACGACGTAAGGGGTTACCGCCCGGAATATCGGCCCCTTTTCGCGATACTCGACTGCATAATGTGGCTGTTTGCTGGCAATGGCTTCCGTTTCGACCCCTTCCTGGAGATGCTCCTCGGGTAATCCTTCGCCAAATTGTTTGACAACTTGCGGCGCACGAACGATTTTCAAACCCACAATATGGCCCGTTGCAGCAATTTTCTTCATCAACAATTTTCGATTTTCAACTTCACCGATCTGCCCTGTCTCCATCAGCATGTTGGCACTATCGATGACTTCGTTGGCAATACCCTCTGCACGCTGCTGCACTGCCTCCATCATCATTTCTTTGACATACTGGGCGATAAAATAAGTGGCCGTACACATTAATACAAAGATTAACGACTGAATCAGCAGTTGCAGCTTAATTCCCAAAGACCAATTTTTAAAGCGCCGACCGATTGAAACACCTCCATCAGGAGTCACACCTGAACGGTAAAGCGAATCAGCGGATGACACTTCGTTTGCGGTAGGTTTACGCCTGACTGACAGATAACCGGTTACGCGGCCGTTCTCGACAATCGGTGACGCCGTCGCGCGAACCCAATAGTGATCACCGTTCTTGCGGCGATTTTTAACGATACCCCGCCAAGGATGCCCATCAGCAATGGTCTGCCATAAATCTGCGAATGCCCATGCCGGCATGTCAGGATGACGCACCATGTTATGCGGTTGGCCAATCAGCTCCTTTTCCGAGTAGCCGGATGCTTCGATAAAATCATGATTGACGTAAGTTATCACGCCTTTCAAATCTGTTTTGGAAACAATCGTTATGTCATCTTTCAACAGATATTCAACGTTCGTTACCGGTGTGTTCATCCGCATAGCTACTCCTCCTAAAGTTCCGACTTATATTATTTTAATATTACATGGAGTCAGTTCTATTCACCTCGACTCCCTTGATGCGGGTATGTTTCCTTGTTCAGCTTTTAATGCAGAGCGTAGCTTTAACGAACATAGCAAAAAGATACAGGGAAATTATATCCCATTGCATCGAACACCGAAGTTCCATAATTTCAAGCGGATCATTGTATTAAGGTTGAGTGGCCGGTGGTGCCACCTTGATGATCTCATCCAGCGTTGTAATTCCGGCAGCCAGTTTCGCCGCACCGGAGATACGCAACGGTTTCATTCCCTGATTGCAGGCCACCTCCCGAATACGTGCTACATCTGCTGTCGGTGTGACAAGTTTGCGTAGTTCGGGCGACATCAGCAGTATTTCATATAGTCCGATTCGCCCGGAGTAGCCGGTCATACGGCATTCAAGGCAACCCGTCTGATGCTGCAACTGGCCGGGACGATTGGCCTTCCAGGGAGAAACCAGATTATCCCATAGTTCGTTTTCATAATCCTGAAGCGGCTCGGGTTGTTTGCAATGACGGCATAAAGTGCGAACCAGACGTTGGCCCATCACTCCAAGCAGGGTGGCATTAATCATATAAGGCGCTACCCCCAAATCCAGCAGGCGGGTAATCGCCGAGGGGGCGTCATTAGTGTGCAGGGTGGAAAGTACAAGGTGTCCGGTGAGGGATGCCTGAATCGCCATATCTGCGGTTTCCAGATCGCGAATTTCGCCAACCATGATAATGTCCGGATCTTGTCGCATCAGTGAGCGCAAACCGTCCACAAATTCAAGATTGATACCGTGCTGCACCTGCATTTGGTTGAATGCGGGTTCGATCATTTCGATCGGGTCTTCAATGGTACATACATTGACTTCAGAGGTCGCCAGATGTTTAAGCGTTGAATACAGCGTGGTTGTTTTGCCCGATCCGGTCGGACCGGTCACCAGAATAATGCCGTTGGGCTGTTTGGTCATCTGCTCCCAACGCGTACGGTCTTCAGTAGAAAAACCAAGTTCAGAAAAATCGCGAACCAGCACTTCCGGATCAAATATCCGCATCACTAATTTTTCACCAAACGCTGTCGGCATGGTGGATAGTCGCAATTCGACCTCTTGCCCCTCGACGGTACGCGTTTTGATCCGGCCATCCTGCGGACGACGTTTTTCAACCACATCCATGCGCCCCAGAATCTTGATACGGCTGGTCATGGCGGTCATCACCGACATGGGAATCTGGTAGACCTGATGCAATACGCCGTCAATGCGAAATCGAACAATTCCCATGTCCCGTCGCGGCTCGATGTGAATATCCGATGCACGCTGTTCAAAAGCATACTGCCAAAGCCAGTCAACGATATGAACAATATGCTGGTCGTTGGCATCAAACTGGCGGTTGGATTTACCCATATCCACCAGTTGTTCGAACGAGGCTTGTCCGGAGGGGGCATTACGATTTTTCTGTGATGCAGTCTTGACTGAACGTGCCAGATTATAGAACTCAACCAGGTAGCGGGTGATATCCACGGGTGTCGCAACCACACGGCGAATTTCCTTGCGAAGCGTGTGTACCAGCACCTTCTCCCAATCGCGAAGAAAAGGCTCGGCGGTGGCAATCACAACCTCATCCTTGGTCACATGCACCGGCAGAATGCCAAAACGGGTTGCATAATCATTTGACATGATATCCGTAACCGCTGAAAAATCTATTTTAAGCGGATCAATGTGGAAATAATCCAGCCCGACATGACCTGCCAGCCACTCTGTCAATACTTCAATATTCAGCAATTTGTGAGGGGACAGCAACGACCTGAAGTTCTTGTTGGCCACTGCCACCAGCGGGTGAGAATCAATGCGATTGATACGCCGCTCCGTAATCAGCGCATCGGCATCCGCCTGAGAGACCATGCCATCCTCTACAAGCGTGCTTAAGACTTCAAACAACGTCAGCTTGTGTTCCCGTTTTTCCAACGCCATGGAGATCTCCTTCAATATGAGCGAACTATACTGTTATCTCGCCGGGCGCTCAATGGCTAAAAGCAAAGTCAATTCATTGTGTGAAAAAAATTGCCTCAGGGATATTGACAAAAGAACGTTCGTTCCATATCGTACGGCCTTATGGAAAACGATGCCACTTATCTCGCAAAACTTCAGGATTATTACGCTGACCACAGCGTATTGCCTCCCTATTCCACGATCATGACGTTACTGGGCTTCAAGTCCAAATCTCCGGTGGCTGCACTGATCGCCAGGCTCAAACTGCTGGGATTTCTTGAGTCCACTCCCGAGAAACGACTTAAACCCGGCAAACGATTTTTCGAACGCACCATTTTTGACAGCGTTCGAGCCGGCGCACCCAGCCCTGTAGAAGATTCAAGTTATGACACGTTAACCATCGACGAATATTTGATCAGCCACCCTTCCAGCACAGTTTTGGTCAACGTCAAAGGGGATTCAATGATTGATGCAGGAATTTTGCCTGGTGATACAGTGATCGTAGATAAGCGTCAGTCTGCAAACGTTGGCGACATGGTCATTGCCATCGTGGACAATGAGTTCACTCTAAAAACGCTCGGTAAAGAAAAGGGGCAGTTCATACTCATTCCCGCCAATCCCGCCTATCCCGCCATCCGCCCCCAGGGAAATCTGGAAATTTTCGGCACTGTTGTGGGGCAGTTTCGCAAGTATTAGGCACTTTGTTTGAGCATTATCACAATATTTAAAAAAGGGCTGGGGTAAAACACAAAAAACTGTCTGTACCATTGTACAATAACCACATTGATCAAAATTTTAGAGACCCCGCCATGGAACTCGCCTCATCCGAATATGCTGTCAACACTGCTTATGACGAACTTCTAAATAGTGACTTGCAACCCCGACCGACCTCGCGCCCCTTGTTTGACTATCTTAATTCACTTGACGAAAGTGAACTGGCCGCGCGTCGACATGCCGTGGATGCAACCATCATGGCAATGGGGATTACTTTTACCATTTACAGTGAATCCGGAAACATCGACCGCGCCTGGCCCTTCGACCCCATCCCCAGAGTCATGGGTCGCAAAGAGTGGGAGAAAATACAGGCGGGATTGAAACAACGTTTGACCGCACTTAATTTGTTCATTAACGATCTGTACAACGATCAACGAATAATCAAGGATGGAATTTTTCCAGCTGAAGTGTTGGAAGGATCGGGTAATTTCCGTCCGCAATGTGTCGGCATCACGCCTCGCTTTGGCGTCTGGGCACATATATGCGGAACTGATCTGGTGCGTGACCGCGATGGAACGGTCTACGTATTGGAAGACAATCTACGCGTACCCTCCGGCGTATCCTACATGCTGGAAAACCGCCAGATCATGAAGCGGATTTTTCCTGAAGTGTTCCGTACAACAAACATTCTCCCCATAGACGATTATCCGACGCAGCTCTACCGGACACTGGCCGCGCTCTCGCCCCGTCCGGGAGTTCAGCCGGTCATCGCCGTGCTCACACCCGGAATATATAACTCTGCTTATTTCGAACACAGCTATCTCGCCCAGCAAATGGGTGCCTATCTGGTCGAAGGTTCAGACTTGGTGGTGGGTAGCGATGACGTGGTCTATATGAAGAGCATAGACGGGCTGGAACGCGTTGATGTCATCTACCGTCGCATTGATGATGCATTCATTGACCCGGAGGTTTTTAATCCGGAATCTGTGCTCGGGGTAAAAGGACTGATGCGAGCCTGGCGCAACGGTAAAGTGGGCATTGCCAATGCACCCGGCGCAGGCGTAGCCGATGACAAAGTGGTGTATGCGTTTGTACCGCAAATCATCCGATATTATCTCGACCAGGATCCCATCCTTGCCAATGTGCCCAGTTATCTTTGCATGTATGATGACCAGCGTGAATATGTACTGAATAATCTCGACAAACTGGTTGTCAAACCGGCGAATGAATCCGGAGGTTATGGCATGATCATCGGGCCGCGTGCCACGCCTGAAGAACGCAAACAATTTGCCGAACTGATACGTGCCAATCCGCGCAATTACATGGCGCAACCCACACTTGACCTGTCTACGGCTCCGACTCTTGTGGACGGCAAACTTGCTCCGCGCCATCTTGACTTGCGCCCTTTCGTATTGCAATCAGACAAACTCTACGCCACCACGGGCGGATTGACTCGGGTCGCGATGCGCAAAGGCTCTCTGGTGGTTAATTCATCTCAGGGCGGCGGCAGCAAAGATACCTGGATCGTCGAAGAGGAGAGTCTGTAATGTTAGCCCGTGCAGCAGAGAATTTATATTGGATGGCCCGTTATCTGGAACGCGCTGAAAATACCGCCCGTCTGATTAACAGCACCACGCATGTCCTGCTCGATCTGCCTCTCGGCGCTTCATTCGGTTGGGCTAATCTCATTGTGGTAGCCGGTCTGGATAATTTGTTCCACAAGCATTATCCTGAAGCGAATGAAGAATCCATCATGCGCTTCCTGATTGAGGACAATCGAAATCCAAGCTCTATTTTGTCATGTGTACAGTATGCCCGTGAGAACACACGCACATTGCGCGAAGTACTCCCCGCCGAAATGTGGGAACGTATCAACAGCCTATATCTGTATCTAAAGGAAAATGCGTCGACTGCCTGCAGGAGTCGACGAGACCGGTACATGGTGCTGAATAACATCATTGATCAACGCCATACCATTATTGGCCTGGTTGCAGGAACAATGGCACAGGATATCGCTTTCCAAATTATCAAGCTGGGACGTAATATCGAGCGTGTTGATATGACCACCCGCATTCTGGATTTAAATTTGGCAGTTCAGTTTCCGGAAGACTCTGTTTTGCATGAAACCCTCATGGAACGTATTTGGATGAGTACGTTAAATACCTTGTCGGCCTACCAAACGTATCGCAGGATGATTTCAATGCAGGTTCGCAGAAGTGAGGTCATCAATTTTCTGCTGGACGACATGCGATTTCCCCGTAGTGTCAGGCATTGCTTGACCGAAATCGAATCCTGCTTCAAACTGATGCCAAAGTCTCAGCAACTACAAAATCTTGTTGCGCAATTGCGGCTCAAAATTGAGAACCGCCAAACTGACGACGTCAGCACGGTTGCCCTGCACAACTATCTGGATGGCATACAATCTGAACTTGCCGAAATACATGATGCATTAACCCATCGTTATTTTCATACCACCCATGATGGCTCCCAGCCAACCCAATCAAGTCAGCAAACTGAAATTGAATTTCCAAAAAAACATTAGTTTGACAAAATCAGGCTAAATTTCTTCGGACATATTTCCGAACTCAAAATAATTTTGACTTTACCAACATGACCTATTGCGTTGCTATCAACACCGATCAGGGACTGATCTTTTGTTCCGACTCCCGCACCAATGCGGGATTTGATAATATCTCAAGCTACTCAAAGATGCATACCTTCGTTTGGTCGGGTGAGCGTGCTTTCGTATTATTGTCATCCGGCAATCTGGCCACTACCCAATCCGTGGCAAAACGCTTATGGTCTGATATCGAAAGCGACTCACCGGTCAATTTACGCAATGTTCCCAACATGCTGGCAGCATCGGACTACGTCTCAAATGTCAGTGCTTTCGTGCAAAAACAACAAGCCACCCGCGATACATCGGGTACCATCTTTGAAGCTACTTTTATATTCGGCGGACAAATCGGAACCGCCCGTCCGGAGACATTGTTAATTTACCCGCAAGGTAATTACATCCATGAATCGAACGAGCATCCGTTCTTGCAAATTGGCGAAATGAAATATGGGAAACCGATTCTTGACCGTGTGATCAAACGTTCCAGCCCGTTGGCCCATGCTGCGCGTTGCGCGCTCGTATCCATGAACTCAACCGTACGTAGCAACCTGACAGTAGGGCCCCCAATTGAGTTACTTATTTACAAAAAAGACAGCCTAGATGCAGGGCAGCACATCATCATGACCGAAAATGATCCATTCTCGAAAGAGCTTTCAGAAGCATGGAATCAGGGACTGGTCCATGCCCTCGAAAATCTCCCCAGATTTCATTGGGAAACTTAACCATTTTGGTTTTATACTCCGCATTCTTTCTTGCGACCGTTTCTTCCCTATTTTTCTGAGGCGAGGCCGTAAATAATGAATAAATGGTGGAAATCACTTGGGATTGCAACCAAGCTCAACATTCTTATTCAAATAATGTTAGCAGTCATGCTATCTTTCGGTCACCTGTGGATAGTCACTGGCATAAAGGAGGATATTCTCAATGGCGCCGAAAGGCGTGCGACAATCTCTGCTGATGGAATAATCAATGGGATGAACATGCTCATGATTACAGGCATGATTTCCAACCCTGATAATCGTCGTTTGTTCATAGCCAAGATGGGCGCATCAGAAAATATAAAAGAGTTGCGCATCATTCGTGCAAAACAGGTACAAGACCAGTTTGGAATCGGCCTGCCTGAAGAACAGGTCAGGGACGATATGGATCTTCGAGCGATTGAGACGAAAACTCCTCAATTCTTGTTGGGTGAAAATCAAAATACTCCCACACTACGCGTAGTCGTTCCATTTATCGTAAGTACTAATTTTCGCGGCACAAACTGCCTGATGTGCCATCAGGTAAAAGCAGGTTCAGTCAATGGTGCAGCAAGCATTACTCTGGATATGACTGAAGAATTCAGCGCCATTGAGCATCGAAAGGCTTTGCTGTGGCTTGGAGAATTATTGTTGCAAATATTATTGTACTTTTCAGTCCAATGGCTCCTTCAACGGTTCATGAGCCCGATTAAAAAACTGCAAGCCACAATGGAGTCAATGCGAGTCAATGGCAGTATGGAACAGTTTTCCCCGATTAAAATAGAAGCAGGAAGCCAGGACGAGATATCGAAACTGACTTCTGAATTTAACCAAATGTCAGAATCCATAGCAAATTCCGAGAAATCAATGAAGCTGGCAACTTCAATCTACCAAACAAACGCAGACGCAATCATAGTGACAGATGAAAACAACCTTATCGTGGATGTTAACCCTTCTTATACGCATGTAACTGGTTACACTTTGGAAGAAGTTATTGGAAAGAACCCGAATATTGGGCAATCCGGTCGGCATGATAAAGAGTTCTATCGAAAGATGTGGCATTCGATCATTGTTAAAGGGCGGTGGGAAGGTGAAATTTGGGACAAACGAAAGAACGGCGAAATTTATCCAAAATGGGTTCAAATTCATGTTCTGCTCCGTTCAGATGGAAGTGTGTATCGTCATGTAGCACAGTTTTCTGACATCACCGAACAGAAAAAAAGGGAAGAGCTCATCTTTTGGCAAGCCAATTATGATCCTCTCACAAGTTTGCCCAATCGCCGTTTATTCACTGAGAGACTGGGGCATTCTCTTATCACCGGAAAGCGCAATAATCTATACTGTGCGCTGATGTTTCTTGATATGGATAAATTTAAAGTATTAAACGATACTCTGGGACATGATTATGGAGATATGCTTTTAATCGAAGTCGCTCAGCGACTCAAATCGAATGTACGGAATGAAGATACGGTTGCCCGATTAGGGGGGGATGAATTCGTGATCCTCATCGAAAATATCAGTGAGGAATCTGAAGATGCATCATTCATCATAGCCGGTGTTGCCGAGAAAATACGAGGAGCTCTGTCAGCCCCTTACCAGCTCAAACAGAATGAATATCTTAGCTCACCAAGCATTGGAGTATACCTGTATAACGGTCAGGATGAGTCGGTAGATGATGTGCTCAAACGTTCAGATATAGCCATGTATCAGGCCAAGGACTCGGGACGGAATGCGGTACGATTCTTTGATCCGCAAATGCAATCTTCGGTAGAAAAACGCTCCGAACTGGAGTCTGATTTGCTACGAGCTATACCTCACCGGCAATTTGAGTTGTACTACCAGATTCAGATTGCCCAAGATTATCGTCCTATTGGAGCAGAAGCACTAATTCGATGGAATCATCCACAGCGTGGATTAGTTGGGCCGATTGATTTTATTCCTTTCGCCGAGGGGAGTCATCTTATTCTGGATATTGGTCATTGGGTACTTGACACCGCCTGTCAACAAATTAGAACGTGGAGTCATAACGATAAAACACGAAATCTGATTCTTGCTGTCAACATCAGTGCACAGCAGTTCAAACAAACTGATTTTATTAACCAACTTGCAGCGCTTATTAAAAAATATGGAATTCAACCATCGCGTATAAAACTGGAGTTAACCGAGAGCATTGCGCTGGATGATTTGGATTCTGTAGTGACCAAAATGAATGCACTAAGACACTCTCTGGGAGTTTCATTGTCACTCGACGATTTTGGCACTGGCTATTCATCTTTGTCCTATTTGAAACGACTGCCCGTGGACCAAGTAAAAATAGACCGAAGTTTTGTACGCGATATCATAACGGACTCCAGTGACGCGGTGATGGTCAAAACCATCATCGACATGGCACATAACTTTGGCTTGAATGTGATTGCCGAGGGCGTTGAAACTGAAGAACAAATGGCTTACCTTAAGCAGAATGGATGCATGGCTTTTCAAGGTTACCTGTTTAGCAAGCCGGTTCCGCTGGAAGAGTTTGAAGCCTTGTTAACCAATAGCAGCAAGGGTTACAACGCTAGTAAATTAAACTCTTAATCTGGCAACGTAGCTGAATCATAGCTAATCCCAACCTGGTCCAGCTTTTTACTCACCTCCAGCAAGTGCTTAGAGGACAGATGTGCGTACCGCTCAACCATCCGCATAGATGCCCAACCACCCAACTTTTGCAGTTCCGACAAACTCGCGCCATTCTGTACACTAAAACTTGCCCAACAGTGGCGCAGGTCATGCCATCTAAAATCAGTAATACCAGCCCGCTTAAGAACTGCACGCCAAATTCTGCGGTTAGCATTTTTAGCAGGTTGGTCCTCGCAAGTAAAAACCCGCGGTGGATGCTTCCCTACCTGTTTCACCATTACATCATATGCATATCAGACTGAAATAACTGGCACTAACTAGATTTTTCATGAAAAACGATTTTTAGTTCCCGACCCAATACCATGGAAATGCGATGCAGTATCATCAACGATGGATTGGCCACACCTCGTTCAAGCTGCGAAACATATGTGCGGTTAACTCCCGCTTCTAAAGCAAGTGCCTCTTGAGATAGGCCAGCCTTTAATCGTAACGCCCTAAGCTCTGCCCCTAGCTGCCTTAGTAGTCCTTTGAATCCAAGTTTATTCATGCATGTAGCATGGTACTAGCGCGACCATAAGTCCACGGAATATAATATACATGCAATTTTGACGACGAATGGGCAACTTATGTTCCATACCCATCCACAAGCTGAAATTAGAATCCCACAACTTTTTGGCGATGTCAGGGGGAAAACCTGGCAATGGATTGAGCTTTCCCTATATATCCCTTACATCTAAGTATCTATACGCGTGGAAATCGAAGAAGGATCTTGCGGGCGCCATTTCCTTTTTAGTCATGTGATTGATGTACTGAACAGGATCGAAACTTCAAAGGTTGACTACAACAACAACGATATGGAAGTTGGCCTGTTGATTCCTGGGTACATGAATGGCAGTGATTTTTACCAGTTTTGCCGGGTTAAAGAAATATGGCTGTCCCGAAGTAACAACATACAGAAATTCGTGATGTCAGACGGGTCAATGTTTTACTTTCCACCGAATGAAGGCGTTCGAGAAGATAATAATATGGAGCTGGTTATGAACGCTTAGTTTAATAGCTTTCCAACGACTGACGGTTGACCATTATTAAGATTGTTATTCTTGATTCAAGTGATCATTGGATCTCATTTTAGCTCCTCGAAAAATTAAATAACCAGCGAACGGCAGGTATCAATAATGACAATCTAACAACATAGAAAGCTAGACATCTTGCGAGCTAAAAATTAGAAAGTTAACGCAAAATGCTAGACAGTCTATTAAAATAGCATTTCCAGAAAAATAATGTATCAAATCATGGAAGAACGCATGCAGTTAAATATGCGAATAGACAAAGAGTTGCCTGAAAGAATCGACAAGAAACGAATCGAGCTGGACAGCGAGCATCAGCGAATACCAACATGAACTTATGTAATCAAAATGGCGCTCAATAACTTTTTGAACATTGAAGAAAGACCGCAAGTAAAAACAAGAAATCCGGCTAAGAAAAGTGTTATAAGATGATTATCTATAATAAACAATATTTCCGTGCGCTATTTCTTGCGGGTGTATCGCTATGTGGCGATGTCGGTGCAGCGACGCTTTCCTATAACTACAATTTAACGGCTGGCTGGAACTTGGTTGGTAACAGCACGGATAACACCATCACTGTTAATCAAGTGTTCAGCAATGTGAGTGAATACACGACCATTTGGAAATGGGATTCGGTCACTACTGCTTGGGCGTTTTATACACCATCACTGTCAGACGGCGGAGCAGCCTATGCAAACACAAAGGGATATGAATTCCTTACGACCATCAATCCGGGTGAAGGTTTTTGGGTGAATGCAAAAAACACCGCAAGCGTAGCTCAATCGGGTACCGCATTTCTCCTGGGGTCCAGCGCACTCCTGCCAAGCTGGAATCTGGTTGCTACCGGAACCAATCTTGGGGCCGCAGACTTCAATCGCTCGCTCTCGGGTGTGCTTGCAGGAACCCCTAGCAATACTACGACCCTTTGGGCATGGGATGCAAATAACCAAAAATGGTATTTTTATGCACCCTCTCTTGATGCAAGCAGCAGCTTGACCAGTTATATTTCAAGCAAAGGTTATGAAGACTTCGCTACGGCAGGCATCACTCTAGGCAACGGGACCGGCTTTTGGCTAAATTATCCAGCGGGCGCAACTGGCTCGGTGGTTGATAATGAAACCAAGTTCTTTAATGCCATCAACTCAATGCGCTCAACCATGGGGATAGCCCCATTGACTCGGAATAACAATCTTGATCAGGCCTCAACTGCTCATGCCAATTATCTCACGCTAAATGCGAACTACCTCAGTTCGATCATGGGTAACATTGATCCAACTACTGGAATTGAATACGGACATTCGGAAGATGTGGGTAAGCCCGGATACCTTGCTGCCACTCCGCTCGCAAGAGATGTAGCTTCGGGCTATACCGGTGTGATTTATGACGAAATTCTCACGTTTGGCGGAAGTTCCGGTGTCAACGCCAACGGTACAGATGCTTTCAATGGATTGATGAATACGGTTTATCACAGGATAGCGATCCTGCAGGATAATCTCTGTGATATTGGGCTTGGCACAACCAGCGGCTTGGATTTTGTGGCAGACATGGGTTGCAAAGTGAATGCACCAAGCCTGACAACTGGTACATTAGTGACTTTTCCAGCAAGCGGGCAAATTGACCCCTATCCATATTGGGTAGTTGGTTCGGAATTCCCCAACCCGCTCCCTGCATTTCAAAACGGAACCGCAATTGCCGGTCCACTTAGCGTCACAACTCGCTCGGGCGATACGCTGGTCACAACTAGTTTCACCTTGACCCAAAATGGCAATAACGTTAGTTCGCAGCTATTAACCCCGCAGAATGATTCAAACATACCCTTCAACAATGTGTTTCTGATTCCTCTGGCCCCGTTGCAACTGGGAGGAGTGACTTACACGGCCTCATACAAGGGAACTGTGAACGGCACTTCCGTCTCAAAAACATGGAGCTTCACGACACCACCCAGCGCGATCAACGCAAGCCCCGGAGGGCCGATCACGATGAAGAATGGGCAATCTCTTGCCATTTCATTCCAAGCACCATCAGGTTTGGCTAGCTGGAGTTATAGCGCACCCTCGACTTTGGCATCTGGCGACATTCAAGTCGTTTACCTCTCCTCCTCAGAGATGATGCTGACCGTTGAAAGCAATTCAATCACCGGCCCAAACACGATCAAATTTACAATCAGTGATGAGAAATTTACGGGTGTACCGCCCCAAACAATACAGATCACGGTTACGCCTTAATCTCAATTAGACTGGGTTATGAAACTTCTGCTAGTAGCAATTTCATTGCTGTTTCCTTTGACAACGCATGCTACAAGTTCCTTCATGTAATGGCACCGGACTGAACATTGAACAACAAAGTGCTGGCAAGCTTCCGGCTTCCTCGCCTTTTGAAGTCAAAGAACTACAATTAGTTCAAGTGCCTTCGCTGATCAAACGCCCCACACCAAACAACTTGCCGCAAGGTTGGAATTTGATTGTAACAGGCGATAACCCATGCCAAGAGGATTTGCCAATACAATATCGCTCAATTCTTCGACAGCCTCCAAAGTTGCGGTAACCAGTCTAACCAGCTTATGGGCTTGGGATAGCCCATCGACCATTTGTACTTCTATGCTCCAAGTTTGGACAACAGCAGTGAATTATCTAATTTCATAAACAGCAAGGGTTATGAAGGCTTTACTGCAAAGTGCAAGACGCTTGATCCTACAACGGTATTCTGGGTGAATCATCCGTAGAGGGAAGTTCAAATAATCTAATCAAGATCAGTATATTTCACGACCTTCTATCCATTAAATATTACCTTCCATACGGATTTAATGATCATTTATCATTCGCATCTGAAACCGATGAGTGAAGTTGCATGAGCAGTTTGTATATATTATGATAAATATGCTAGCTAAATGTGCAACTTATAATGAATCAGAATAAAAATTCTGCTTGGAGTTACTGGGCGGCTTAATTATAAAAAGGGTATAACCCATGAATAAGTCCAACATAACTATATGGTCTTATTGGGAAGATAGTTGCGCGCTGTTGTTATTTGTATTGCTGTTGTTCATGCAATGCGCACATGCACAGACTGCACCTACCGCTCCGACTATTGGTCCAGCATGGAGTACTAGAGGAGGTGCTACCGTATCGTTCAATGCTCCAACCTCAACTGGCGGAAGTTCTATTACTGGATATACCGTAACTTCAAACCCGGGAAATCTCACAGCAACCGGTACAGCCAGTCCTATAACAATAACTGGTTTAACTAGCAGCTCGAGCTATACGTTTTCTGTCGCCGCGAACAACAGCGTGGGGACAGGAACACAATCAGCAAGTTCAAATCCTGTTACTGCACAACCCTTTGCCCCAACCACAGGCACTATAAATAATATAGTTGTTTTTGTAAGGTTTAGCGACCAGCCAGAATTTACCCAGACTTTGTCCTATTATGACGGCCTATTTAATTCCGCCAGCAATTCCGTTAAAAATTTCTATCTTCAAAATTCATACAATGCGTTGACGGTCAGCTCGACCTTTTATCCTTCTCAATCAGGTAACGCAATTGTTTCCTACCAAGACACAAATCCAACCTCATATTATCAACCTTACAATGCTACGAGCAACCCTAACGGCTATCCAGTAGGACAGGGGTCGGCTCGCGAGACTGCTCTGGTAATTAATATACTGAATGCCATTAGTTCACAAATTCCTTCTGGATTAACCCTCGATGGTAATGGTGATGGTTATGTTGATCATATTACTTTTGAAGTTTATTCGAGCACATCTTATCCGAATCCTTCCATGTTTAATTCACGTGCGACTTTTGATATAAGTGGTGGGGTAACACTTAATGGATTGAAGTTGGGTAATTACACCTGGATTTCAGGCTCCGAGGGCGGAGCTACGGCAACGAACCAGTTTGGCGGAACAGAAATTCATGAGATGGGGCATTCTTTGGGATATCCCGATCTTCGAAATAATGGTCAGTTTTACCCTGTTGGAAATTATGACGTCATGTCTTTAGGTACTGCTGTTCATTCTGGAGCTTATGAGAAATACAAATTTACCAATTGGATACCGACTATTCCGACAATCAGTACATATGGAACCTACACTTTAAATGATATTACTCAATCGTCAAGTAATAGTTACAAAATAGCAATACCCAACTCCAACGAATACCTTGTTCTGGAATATCGCAAAATTGCGGGCCAATTTGAGTCCAATCTACCAGGAAGTGGCTTATGTATCACTCGCGTCAACGAATCTGCCGGTAAATGGGGTAATCTGGGTGGTCCTCCTTTTATGCTTTATTACTTCCGTGCTAATGGTACTTTTTCACAAGACAGTAGTGCTGGTAATTTATTTACTTGTTTGGATGCAAATGCTGGGCAAACGCAATTCAATGATTATTCTAATCCAGCCTGTTTCCTTAGTAATGGAACACCTTGTGGTATAAGTATTACCAATATTGGAGCAGCTACTGGCACTTCAATTAGTTTTTCATTAAGTGACCCTGCAACAACGGTCGTTACTCATTCAATTAAGGGCAACGTAACGTATTCGAATGGTAGTCGCGTCGTTGGTGCAACAGTTTCTTTGTCCGGTGATGCTACTGGGACAATATCAACACCATCAACCGGTGGGTTGATTGCCTACTTATTTACGGTTAATGCAGGAGGAAATTACACCATCGTTCCTTTCATGGCAAATGTTACCTTTAGCCCACCGTCAGTCACTTTAAACAACCTGACTAGTGACACCGTTCAGAATTTTGTTGCAACCAAGGTCACGAATACAATTTCCGGTCAGGTAGCATCATCTGGTAGTGCATTGGTCGGCGTTCCAGTAATTATTAATTGTCCAGGGGGGGGGAATTATGTTGGCTCTACTACAACCGATTCTTCAGGTAATTACTCATTCACTGTTGACTCTGGAAGCACTTGTAGCATATGGCCGTCAATTATTAACTACTTCTTTTCACCCTCGAGTCCAACCTTTACCAACATAACAACCAACCAGGTTCAGAATTTTAATACGTACACAGCCAATGTGATATTAAGTGGCGTAATCTCCTCTAACGGTACGAATTTAAGTGGTGTAAGTGTGAGTTGTCCGGGGGCAAATACTTCAACTCCAATTATTACTAATGCCTCTGGAGCCTATTCCTTCACAGTGACAATTGGGAATGGTTCGGGATACACCGTAACTCCTTCAAGTTCCTTATATACATTTTCACCGGCAAATAAAACCTATAACGGGATTGTCAGTAGCCAGACTCAGAACTTTACCGGAACACCTCTTCCGACTTACACGGTGACGTATAGCGGGAACGGGAATACGGGTGGTGCGGTACCGACCGATGCAGGAACCTACGTACAAGGTGCCACGGTCACAGTGCTAGGCAACACCGGCACTTTGGTCAAAACTGGTTACACCTTTTCCGGATGGAACATGTCAACTAATGGCAGTGGGACAGCTCAGGCGGCCGGTTCTAGCTTCTTGATGGGGTCGGCCAACGTTACGCTGTATGCGCAATGGACGCCAATAACTACAACCACTACGGCTCCGACCACAACAACAACTTCACCCACGACGACAACTACAATCGCTAGTACGACAACTACTACTCAAATCCCCACCACAACGACTACGACAACAACTACAACGACACCAACGACCACCACCACGACTGTACCCACGAACACAACAGCTACAACTGCACCTTCAACAACCACTACTGTTCCGACCACAACATCTACAACTACACCCACGACCACAACTACAAACGCTAGTACGACAACTACAACTCAGATACCCACCACTACAACTACAACGACACCAACGACTACCACCACGACTGTACCCATGACCACGACATCCACAACTACACCCACGACCACAACTACAATCGCTAGTACGACAACTACAACTCAGATACCCACCACAACTACAACTACACCAACGACTACCACCACGACTGTACCTACGACCACAACATCCACAACTACACCCACGACCACAACTACAATCGCTAATACGACAACTACAACTCAGATACCCACCACAACTACAACTACAACTACAACGACAACGACTACAGTTACCAGTACGACAACTACAACATTAGTGTCTCCAGTATCATCAATCAACTTTGTCTCAGGATGGAACCTCGCAGGCAACAGCATCAATGCTCCACTGCAGGTGTCTCCAGCATTCAGCAATTCGACCAACGTTTCCACTGTGTGGAAGTGGGAAACCTCCGGTACAACACCAGGCATTACCTATCCTGCTTGGGCTTTCTATACTCCGTTACAAGCTGATGGTGGGCTAGCCTATGCTACAAGCAAAGGTTACGACTTCCTGACTGTGATCAACGGAGGAGAAGGCTTCTGGGTGAATGCTAAATCCGTTTTTGCATTGCAATTGCCTTCAGGAACGCCGATAGCATCCAGTGATTTTGCAGATCAATCAACTCCTCCGAACAAGTTGCCATCTGGTTGGAGTTTGATAGCCACGGGTGATGATCCAACACCAAGAAACTTTGCCAACACAGTTTCGCTGACTCCGCCAACTGCACCAAACGCGGTAGCAACCAGCCTTACTACCTTGTGGGCATGGGACAGTGTAAATACGATCTGGTACTTTTATGCCCCGAGTCTAGACATCAGCGGTGGATTGACGACCTACATTACTAGCAAAAACTACGAGGATTTCACTGCGAAAGGCAAAACGCTTGATTCGACGACAGGCTTCTGGGTGAATCATCCATAGTAGTTGTATTGGTTTAAGTGGCTTTGAATTGCTTCTTTGTGGGATGCTGAGGTAGCAAATTCGGTCGAAACCGAAAATCGTAATTACTGCTTTTATACCTTATTTTTGGAAAAACTACATGCAGGTATGTGCCAGAAGGAGAAACTTGGTACAAAAAGAAAAAGCCACAAATGGGATTACCCCACACTATTTATAGTCCGTTATGCCTAGACCGAAATATATAGGCCGTTCGGGATATATGAATCAGAAATAAGTTTGTGTATAGTGAAATATGATTAAAAAGCAATGGGTTCCCCAACCCTTTGCCTGCACTCCTCCATATTTGGGTGATCGAAATGTCACCCTTCTTTTTTCACAAACCTTTAACAAACTGATGCTATAAATATCAGTCACCCATGGGAAATTGTGAAGAAAAATAAACTATTTTAACAACTCGAATTTATAACTGGAATAATTTTCCCCTTGATATTTCCACACAGGAGAATAAAACATGCCTCAAAAAGCTGTTAAGAAATTAATTACACTATTAATATCACTTTTTATTACAACTCAAGCAATAGCACAAACTCATACCCTAGTCCAAGGCTGGAATATGGAAGGAAATGACAATGGGGCCGCTGTTGACCCTAATGCCATTTTCGGTAACGCCTCAGCAACTACCAGCGTGAGTCCAAGTATAACTACCGTTTGGGTATGGGACAAAATTTTAGGGCAATGGGACTTTTTTGCTCCCAGTCTGACACCCACAGCTCTTGGGACATACGCGGCATCAAAAGGGTATGGTGTGCTGACCAGTATTCCAAAAGGTGAGGTTCCCTCGGTATTTCGTCTTCCAAGAGGTGGCTTTCATGCTACCAGTTTTTCTTCCCGCTGAGCAATGAACCAGTCATCCAGAAACTGAATTGGTGACTTGTAGCCGAGC
>Ga0007854_10000877_pt1 | contig 19406 bp, 15 predicted proteins | sample CryBogCBH12Aug08_FD_60382 | JGI IMG/M metagenome (GOLD analysis project Ga0007854, IMG submission 60382) | Freshwater microbial communities from Crystal Bog, Wisconsin, USA - CBH12Aug08 | ecosystem: Environmental > Aquatic > Freshwater > Lake | place: Crystal Bog, Wisconsin, USA | collected...
CCCCGATCGGCGGGCAGCAGGTCACCGTGGGCAGCCAGACCCTGACGCTGCCGAAGTCCGGAGGCGTGCCGACCAGCTCGATGACGGGAGACGGCTACGACGTCTCCATCGACCCCCGCGGCTACGTCTTCAACGTCACCCATCAGCCGCTGAGGGGTGGCCCGAACCTCTACAACCACATCGAGTGCAGCACCCGGAGCGGTGATCCCTGCTCGTCGGCATTCCCGATGGATCTCCTGCAGTACGGCCTCGGGAAGATGAACCAGACCAGGACGTGGCTCGACCAGGCCCACGAGCACCTCTGGGTGGCGGCGCGTCTGGGCGACATGAGCGGCTTCATGTGCGTCGACGTGTCGGACATCGACGCCCCGGTGCCCTGTGGCGGGTCGATCCACTCAGCGTTCGTCGGATTGGGCGTGCAGGTGTTCGAGTATGCGGGCGACTACCAGAACATCGGGTCGCTCGCAGCCTTCGGGCACCTCTACATGTACAACACCTTCGACTCCACCATGGAGTGCATGGACCCCTCGGCCAACGGTGCCCTTGGGGCGCCGTGCGCGGGGCAGCCCTATGCGCTCGGGGCGACGGCGGTCGGCGGGCACGGACACGACCCCTATGTGGAGCAGCTCAGGGAGTTCGACGGCAAGATCCTGACGACCGCATCGAACTACGACGAGTCGGAAAGCTCGCTCACCTGCTTCGACCCGGCGACGGAGGGCATCTGCGCGGGTTGGCCCGCGGGAGGCCACACCGTCAACCTCGAAGCGTCCAACATCCTCGTCATGCCTGATCGCTCAGGCATCCCCAAGGCCGCATGCCTGATCCTTCGAGAGGCCTCCGGTGCCTTCCCGTGCTTCCGGAGCGATGGCTCATCGGTGACGCTGGACACTCAGCTCCCGGCGCTCCTCGATGGGACGACCTGGTACCTCGAGTACAACGACTCGCTCACCGTTGGCACCAAGGTCCTCTTCACCACCGCCTCGAAGCACAACCACCAGACCAGCCAGTGGGACATGTCGGTGTACTGCTGGGACGTGGCAAAGGGAGCCACGGGAGACTGGTGCACCGGGTGGGCACCTGATCCCACCACCGGCCGGCTCGGCCGTCTCGGGCCGGACGCCTATACGGTCGACCCGGACCCTGCGAGCCCCACCTGCTTCTGGAAGAACGGTGACGATGGCAAGATCGTGCCCTTCCAGATCGATGGCACCATCGGGTGCCCGCAGGGGACCCCCGAGCAGGCGCAGACCTTCACCCCGGACATCATGGTGCCCCGGCTCGACTGCGCCAGCGGATCCTCGACGGTGACCGGTTGGGGGGACTTCGTGCTGTCTGGTGCGACCCCGGGGTCTGGGACGGACAGTGCCACCCTGACGGTCCTCGACCCGTCGGGAAGCCCGGTGCCCGGCTACGCCAACCTCGCCATCCCTGCCAACGGCGTGGTCGACCTCTCGGGGATGAGCGCGACGGCCTCGGGGCAGTCCCCCTCGTTCCGTGTGGCCTACTCGGGGCTCACCGCCCAGACCCTGCATGCCTCGGTGCAGGCAGTCGGCGGAGCCCCCCAGCTCTGCGTGTCGCCCGTGCTGCGCTATCCCTGCCCGACCGGGGCACAGGTCATCACGAGCTTGGCCGACCAGCCGGGCACCGTGACCGCGTCGGGCACCACGACCCCGGCCGGGGGGTCGGCGACCACGCTGCCCTCGGACAGCACGACCGTCACCACCCTCGCCCCGTCGATCGCTGACTGCAGTGGCGTCCTCGCCGGTGCCGCGCTCGACGTCGCCAAGCGACCCGTGCAGGGAGCGACCATGGCCCTGCTCGACGGCACGGGCACCCCTGTGCTCTCTGGTGGCAGCCCGGTGACCACCACCACGGGCATCGATGGCACCTACCACTTCGCAAGCCTCGCGGCGGGCAGCTACGCCATCAGCTTCGCCGACCTCAACGGGCAGACCAAGGTCGAGAGCGCCACCGCCGTCACCGGCGGATCAGGAACGACGTCGGCATCCGGTGGCGTCGTCGTCTCGCCGACCGTGACGGTGGCGGTCAGCGCCAAGGCGGTGGTGAACGCCACCTATGACCTGCATCCGGCCGCCGTCCCTGACGTCTCGGCTGGGCGCGTCAACACCCCTCAGGTCATCGAGCCGCTGGCCAACGACGCACCGAGCGACACGGCGACCTTCGACGCCACCACCGGTCAGGTCGTCGTAGGCGTCCGCAAGACGCTCGGGGGCGATGGTGGCCACGTGGAGGAGGCTGGCGCCGACGGCGCCGGCCTCCGCGAGGCTGCCCGCTCGCACGGCTTGCGCATGGGCCACGAGGTGCTCGACCTCCCGACCGGTGCGCACGGCGTCCTCGAAGGATGATCGATCCATGGTTGCGTCACCCATGATCCCCCCAGATCTCGACGTCTGCTGCCGAGCCTATTGCGCCCCCCGCCCGCGAGCACGCCCCGCTGCCGCTCGCTAGGGTTCGGCGATGGCACGGGTCGATCCGACGTTGGCGGCGCTGCGAGCCCACGAGGTCCCGGCGTGGTGGCGAGCCGCCAAGCTCGGCATCTTCGTGCACTGGACCCCGGCCTCCGTGGCCGGGTTCGCTCCGGCGCACGGCGACTACGGCGAGCTGCTGACCTCCGGCCGTCGGGACGCGTTCAGCTACTCGCCCTACACCGAGTGGTACCAGAACTCCCTGCGGTTCCCCGGGTCACCGGTGGCCAGGCACCACGCCGAGGTCTGGGGGGACCGGCCCTACGAGGCCTTCGCCGCCGACTTCGAGGCGGGCCTGGCCACCTGGGACCCCGAGGCCTGGGCACGGGCCTTCGCCGACACCGGGGCGGGCTACGTGGTCCTGGTCGCCAAGCACCACGACGGGTGGTGCCTCTGGCCCTCGGCGATCGAGAACCCGCACAAGCCCGGGTGGCACTCGCGCCGGGACCTGGTCGGGGAGCTGGCGAGCGCGGTGCGGGCCGCGGGGATGCGCTTCGGCGTCTACTACTCCGGGGGGCTCGACTGGACCTTCTGCGACACGCCGATGGGCTCGATGGGCTCGATGGTCCAGGCCATCCCCCGCGGGGACTACCCGGCCTACGCCGAGGCCCAGGTCCGCGAGCTCATCGAGCGGTATGAGCCCTCGGTGCTCTGGAACGACATCGCCTGGCCGACGCCGGGGCGCGAGCTCTGGCCGCTCATGGCCGACTACTACGCGGCGGTGCCCGAGGGCGTCCTCAACGATCGCTGGATGCCGTGGTCGGCCCTGCTGGCCATGGCACGGACCGGGGTGGGCCGCCGGCTCATCGACTGGGCGTCCCGACGGCAGGCCGACCCCAACGGCGGCATGGTGCCGCCGCGGCCGCCCCACTTCGACGTGCGCACGCCGGAGTACACCACGTTCGACGAGATCCAGACCACGGCGTGGGAGTGCGTCCGGGGGATGGACCACTCCTTCGGCTACAACGCCGAGTCGTCGCCGGAGGACTTCCTGGCCCGTGGGGACCTGGTGGGCAGCGTGGTGGACATCGCGGCCAAGGGTGGGAACCTGCTGCTCAACGTGGGCCCCCGGGGCGCCGACGCCACGATCCCCGAGGAGCAGCTCGTGCGGCTCGGCTGGCTGGCCGAGTTCGCCCCGACGCTGCGAGGGGCGCTTCGGGGCTCGACGCCCTGGACCGTCCCCGGGACGGCGACGGCCGAGGGCGACTGGGTCCGCTACGTGGCGCGCGACGAGGACGTCATCGCCCTGCTGCGACCCACGGGGCCCTCGGCGACCCTGGTCGACGTGGCCGACCCCGGCGGGGCGTCGGCCACCACCATCGATGGGCGCGCCGTGGGGATCGCGCAGGGCGCGACCGGGCTCCGCCTGGACCTCGGCCAGCCCCATGGGCCGGACCCGGTGGCGATCGTGCTGGCCGGCGTGAGGCCGGCCCCGTCGCTCAGCTGAGCCAGGCCTGCCCCAGCCAGACGATCCCTTGGTCCATCCCGAGGGCGGGGCGGCCGGCGGGCGTGGTCGGGTTGTTCCAGTTCTGGACCTTGGCCGTCGAGGCCACCGCCCAGACCGCCCGGTCGGTCCAGATGTAGGGCAGGTCGACGGCAAGCCGCTGGTTGACCTTGGCGAAGGAGGCGGCCGCCTTCCTCGGGTTGGCCTCACCCATGCCGGCCACCATGGCGGCCTCGATCTGCGGATCGTCGTTGCGCGCGATGTTGAGCGACGTCCCCGTGGTCCGCAGGGTCTTGGTCGAGAACCACACGTAGTTGAGGTCCGGGTAGATGCCTCCGAAGGACTGCCACCCGACGGCCTCGAAGGTGCCGGCGAGGGCATCGGAGATGACCTCGGACTCTGACGCCGTCGCCAACGTCAGGTTGACGCCGATGTTCTTGAGCACCTGCTGGATGTAGGCCCCCTGCTTGGCCCCCTGCGGGGAGGCGATGCCGAGGCTGGTGAAGGCCAGGGGCTTGCCGTGCTTGGCGCGGTACTGCGCCGAGAGCTTCTTGGCCGCCGCCTGGTCGTAGGTCGGGTACGGGACCTTCGTGTACCACGGCGATCCGGGCTGGTAGATGCCGTTGACGGGGGTGTTGATCCCCTTGTCGATGATCTGGCTGTAGGCCTTCGCGCTGATGCCGGTGGCCAGGATCTTGCGGGCGAGCGGGTCGTCGAACGGTGGCTTCGACATGTTGAGCAGCATGCAGCTGACGTTGGGCGACCCGACCATCTTCCCGGAGTTGTCGACGTACGACAGCGAGCGGTTCTGGCGCAGCTGGCCGATGGTGGCCGCGTCGGCCGCGTGCATCAGGTCGATGGTGCCCGACTGCAGCGCCATGTAGCGGGCCGACTCGTCGGGGATGGGCTTGAAGATGATGCGGTCGAGGTAGGGGAGGCCCTTGCGCCAGTAGTGGGGGTTGGCCCGCACCGTGAAGTGATCGTTGGGCACCCACTCCTCGAAGATGAACGGACCGGTGCCCACGGGGTGGTCGGAGCCGCCGTTGGGTGCGGCGTTCATCGATGGCGCGGCGACGAAGGCGATCTGGGTGGCCGCGTAGGTGTAGGGGAACGAGACCCACGGGAGCTTGAGCTCGATGGTCATCGACAGCGGCCCGGTCTTCTTGGCACCGGCCACCAGCGGCTGGATGGCGATGCCGGCGAGCGGGCTGTTGAGCCCGTTGGTGAAGTTGGTCACCAGCACGTCGGCGTCGAGCGGCGTCCCGTCATGGAACGTGATCCCCGGCCGCAGCGTCACCGTCCACTTCGTGTGGTCGGCGTTCGGGGTGATCGACTGGGCCAGGTAGGGCGCTACGCCCCCGCTGGCGGTGATGATGAACAGCGGGTCGAAGACGGTCCGGGCCATGAGGAACCCCGCGGTGTCGAAGCGGCCGGTTGCGGGGTTGAACCCCTGCTCCTCGGCGTTGACGCCGACCCGGAGGGTCCCCCCGCGCTTGGGGCGAGACCTCGAGATGCCGTCGTGGCCCCGACCGTGGGTGAGCACGGCCCCCGCCTCGCCGTCGAGCGCGAGGCTGAGGCCTCCGCCGAGCGCCAGCGCGCCGGACCCCGCCAAGAACGATCGTCGATCAACCCCACCTGCCACCGAACACCCCCCGATCTCGGCCACGCACTGCTGTCGAAGTGATTCCTAGCAGCCCGGACCGCCGTCTGATCGGCTGGTGGTGCTCAGGTGCCGGTCTTGAGGACCACCGTCTCGACGGCCTTGTCGTGGAGCGTCTGGCGCTTGGGGTCCCACAACGGGAAGAGGTCGTCGACGAGGCGGCCGATCCAGATGATCTTGAGCAGCCAGGCCACGAGGAGGCGGAGGAAGGACTTGCCCATCCCGACCTGGTCGAAGGTCAGGTCGCGCACGCAGTAGATCTTGACGGCGCGCATGCCGACGGTGGCCCCTCGGGGCCCACCGATGGCCACGATGACGTAGACGGTCCACGCCAGGGCCCAGAGCACGCCGAGGGCGATCAGGATGCCTCCGCCGACGAGGGCGACGTTGCTGTCGGGGACGGTCCGGCACCAGGAGGTGCCGTTGGAGTACTTGATGCACCGCCAGTGCATGGTCGAGGAGACCGATGCGAACCCAGCGACCAGGAGGACGAGCAGGGGGATGCCGACCACGAGCCCGTCGATGAGGGATCCGGCCACGCGACGCAGCCAGGTGGCGTACTCGGCCGGCGGCTGGCTGACAGGAGCGCTCGCTGGCGGGGCCGTCGGTGGGGCCACCGGCGGTGCTGGCGGGTTCGCCGTGGCTGGGGCTTCGGGCGCTAGCGCTGCTCCACAGGTGGAGCAGAACGACCCGGTCGCCTCTGCGTTGCACGTCGGACAGGTGGCCATGGGCGGTCTCCAGTGGTCGTGGTGATGCTGGCGAGAACCTATCGTCGCCCTGGCTGTGCTGCGCGGAGCCCGGAGCGCCCTGGAGGCAGGGGTGAGCCGATGGCGAGGCCTCAGAACAGGGTGGTGGGCGGTGGCTCCTCGTTCCGCTCTGGTCCGTCTCCATCGCCGTTCTCTGCTGGGTCGTGGACCAACAGGTGTGTTCGGACCCCCGGGTCTGTCACGTGGTCGAGATGGTCGCCTTGGGCGGGATGTTCCACCTGGTGAGCAGATCCTCCACGTCATCGTCGGCGTAGTCGAACGGATCGAATGCACCGTAGAAGTCGAAGGTGCAGGCACGACCTCGGCGGAGTGCGTCAGCCGCCCGCTCGATGGCGCCTGGTGCGTCGAAGGCGTGGCCCTCCTCGAAGGCGCCAGTGACGAGTCCTGGGATCAATGCGCCTTGGGCGATGAGCAGGCCGCTCAGCAAGTGGAAGCCCATGCGCTCCTCGGAGGTTGATGTTGCTCGAAAGAGCAGCTGCTCACTCTCGCCGAGCAGCGTGGTGTCGTAATCGCACAGGACGTGGATCCAGTCATGGCGGCCGAAGTCCTCTCGCACCCCACCCACCTCGCCGGGAAAGCTCCAGCCGTGCGACCGGTAGAACTCCCAGAGCCCTCGGCCGAGTGTCCCGGACTCGAGGTGCTCGAGCTGGTGATAGCGATCCGCCACCTGAGGCGTCGACTCGACGCAGATCACCAGGGCATCGAGACCGTGCTCCTCGATGACGGAGTTGATCTGACCGGGGTCCATCGAGCGTGCGCCGAAGCGGGCCCGGTGGAGGTCGACGCGTGCCGCATGATGGTGCTCGATCAAGATCTCCCGGGTGATCCTGATCTCCTCGCCACCGACGCCCAGTCGTTCGGCCCATCGTTCGATGGCGGGGTGGGAGGTTGGCGCATCCTTCGGTGCCATGAGCTCGGTGAGCAGCATCAGGAGGATGATCTCGCGACGTGTGCGCTCTTCGGGCTGGGTGGCGAGCACCGCAGCGCAGGAGAGTGGTGCGAGGGCTCCGACGTCGAGATCTGTCGAGAACAGGATGCGGAAGAGCGCTCGAAGCATCTTGGGTTGAGCCGGCGTGCTCCACCCGCTGCCTCGGCAGGCGTCGACCACAGCGCGACCGATGAGTTCGGCGTGCGCTGGATCGGTGTCTTCGAAGATCACACGCGAACCGTATCGTACAGCGGCCGGGTGACGGTGGTGCGGTGACGATCAACACTCGTGCAGAGGATGACGACGCGGGAGTTGGTCGTGGCGCGGAGCTTCAGGATCGGAGCGGCCGCGCCAACCCTCAGAACAGGGTGGTGGGCGGTGGCTCCTCGATGAGCTCTGGTCCGTCGTTGCGGACGTTGCCGACGTCGCGCCCCACCGGGTGGTGGACCAGCGTCTTGGGAGGGGCGGGCCGGAGGAGGTCGGCGACGGCATCCTCCTCGCCATCGCCCTTGAGCCACAGGTCGAAGGTGTCGGGCTCGAGGATCACGGGCATCCGGTCGTGGATCTTCTTCATGTCGTAGCCGGCTGACGTGGTCAGCACGGTGGCGGTGCTGATGGGCGGCTCGTCGTCGGGTGCGGTGGGGTCGTGCCAGGCCTCGAAGAGGCCGGCCATGACGACGGGCGCCCCGTCGGTCCGGGAGAAGTAGTGGGGCTGGGGCTTGCCCGAGCCGGAGCGATCCCACTCGTAGAAGCCATCGATGGGCACCAGCAGGCGTCGCCGCTTGTAGGCCGACCGGAAGGATGGCTTGGTGGCCACGGTCTCGGACCGGGCGTTGAAGGTCCGTGCCCCGAAGGAGGCGTCCTTGGCCCACGATGGGATGAGCCCCCAGCGGTAGCGGTCGAGGACCCGTGACCCCTCGGTGCTGCTGACCCCGTCGATGCGCTGGGTGGGCCCGATGTTCCAGCTCGGGTGGCCCTCAGGGTCGACACCGTCGGCGAGGACGGCGTCGAGCATCCTGGCCATCGCGGCCGGTGGGGTGAAGATGGCGATGCGGCCGCACATCAGCTGTCGAGCGCGTCCATGAGCAGGGACATGATCGCCTGGATCGTGGTGATGGCCCCGTGGTCCTCGCGCGAGAGCCCATCGACGTCGTCCTCGGTGCGCAGGCCGAAGCGGGCCGCCGCGGCGGCGAGCACCATCTGCAGCGCACGGATCCACTGCTCGGCCTCGTCCTCGGAGATCTCGGTGGCCATGGCGGTGGCGACCAGCACGTTCAGGGGCCCCTCGACGGCCATCTGGCGCTGGAGCTCGAGCAGCGGGTCGTCATGGTCCGCGGTGAGGTCGATCGGGCCAAGGAGGCGCCGGTTGGTGGGGCCGCCGACCTCGACCACCTCGGCCCCTGCATCGGTGGCGAGGCCGACCAGCCAGGTGCGCACCTCGGTCGGGAGGTCGACGACCACGCTGTCCGGCGTCCGGTGGAAGGGCTCGCTCACGTGCCTGGCTGGATGGTGGCCCCGAGGGCGTAGCCGTGGAGGGCCACGCAGTAGGCGGCGGCGGTCTCCTTGTCGCCGCTCCACACGACGGCCTTGCCCTCGTGGTGGACGGTCATCGTGAGCATCTCAGCCTTCTCCTTGGAGTAGCCGAAGACCTTGCGGATCACGCGCACGACGAGGGAGATCAGGGTCACCGGGTCGTTCCAGAGGATGACGTCCCACGGCACGTCGAGCGCCTGGGTGGTCGACGTGCTTCCGAAGACGTCGGTGTCTTGCTCCGCCATGGGGATCCTCTCTGGGGCGTGGCCTCAAGTGTTGCACCTCGAACGCGGGAGTTGGTGGTCCATCGGCCGAGGGGTGCCGAGCGGCCCACGCCTCGGCGGCGAGGCTGGCTCGGAAGGCGCTGGGGCTGCCATTGGCCGCAGGCACACCCTCTGGCTAGTGTCGAACATATGTTCGCTTTCCAGACCTCGCCGGGCCAGCCGAGGCCACCGGTCCCCGACGGCCTTCGCTCCCGCATCGCTCCTGTCCTGATGGCCGCAGAGCGCGTCCTGCCGGTCTCGACGGATCTCGCCGACCTCCTCCCCGGTGGCTCCCTGCGCCGGGGGACCACCACGGTGGTGAGCGGCGCGCCGGGCTCAGGGGCGGTGTCGCTGGGGGTGAGCCTGCTGGCCGAGGCCTCGTCGGCCGGGCACTGGTGTGCGGCAGTCGGCATCGCAGACCCCGGGGTCCTGGCGATGGCGGAGATGGGGCTCGACCTGCGCCGGGCGGTCTTCGTGCCGCGACCTCGGGCGGACTGGGCTGACGTGGCCGCCGAGATGCTCGACGGGATGGAGCTCGTGGTCCTGCGGCCGCCGAGCAGGGTGCCGCATGGGGCTGCCCGCGTGCTCACCGCCCGAGCCCGCGAGCGTCGGGTCGCGCTGGTCGTGATCGTGGACGACCCGCGTCACTGGCCGCTCCCCGCCGAGGTGACCCTCGAGGTGGGTGCCTCGTCATGGCAGGGCATCGGGATGGGCGATGGCCGACTGAGCGCTCGACGCTGCGAGGTCTCGATCCGCGGCCGTCACGGCAAGGTCCGTGAGCGCACCGTGCCGGTCTGGCTGCCCTCGCCGGCGGGCACGGTGCGGGTGGCCGGCGGGTCCTGAGGCCACAGGTGGAGCGGCTCATCGTCCTGCGCTGCCCGACGCTGGCCCGGGAGGGCCAGGAGGGGGAGGAGCTCCGTCGCTTCGCTGCGGTGCTGACCGCCGTGGTCCGTCGCTGCCCCTTCGTCCAGCCGGTCCGCCTCGGCCTGGCTGCGCTCCCGGCGCGCGCCCCGAGCCGGTTCTTCGGAGGCGAGCAGGCCGTGTGCGACCTGTTGGCCCAGGATCTCGCACCGCTGCTCGACGACGAGGCCTCGCTGGGTGCCGCCGACGGGCTCTTCGCAGCGACGCTGGCGGCACGAGGAGGCCTGCTCGTGGCTGCCGGGGGATCGGCTGAGTTCCTCGCCCCCCTCTCCATGGCGACCCTGCGGCGCCCGGAGCTCGCCACCACCTGCCAGCGGCTCGGGGTGAGCACGCTCGGTCGGTTCGCTCGACTCGACGTCGACCGGGTGATCGAACGGTTCGGGACCGAGGGGGTCCACTGCCACCGGGTGGCCTCTGGCCTCGAGGGCGAGCTCGACGGCCTGCGCGACCCGACCATCCACGCCCGCCTCGCTGCACTCGACGAGCCACCGCCCCTCGCCGTCCAGCCCACCTTCTTCGGTGGGACCTCGCTGGCCACCGAGCGGGCGCAGGCCGCGGCCTGGAGGCTCCAGCGCCGGTTCGATCCGACCATGGTCCAGGTGGCACGGCTCCGCGCCGGCCATGACCCGGCAGAGCGTGCGGTCCTCGTGCCCTTCGCCAGCGCCGGTGACCTCGGGGCCGAGGCCCCGGCGCCCTGGCCGGGGAAGATCCCTGCCCCCTCGCCGATGACGGTGCTGTCCACCCCGGAGCCCGTCGAGCTGGTCGACCCAGCGGGCACGCCGGTGTCGGTCGACGGTCGGGGGCTGCTCACCGGGGTGCCGGGTCGGGTCCACCTGGCCCACTCCCCTCGGCCTGACGAGGTGGCGGCATGGGCAGGACCCTGGCCGCTGACCACGCGGTGGTGGGGAGATCGGCGACGGCGGGCACGCCTGCAGGTGGTGACGTCCTGTGGGGTGGCCCTGCTGCTCGGGGCGGAGCACGGTCGATGGTGGATGCTCGGGCGGTACGACTGATGGACCGGTACGCCGAGCTCCACTGCCACTCGGGCTTCAGCTTCCTCGACGGCGCCTCGGATCCCGAGGAGCTCGTCGTGGCAGCGTCGCGCCTCGGGCTCGAGGCCCTGGCGCTGACCGACCATGGCGGGCTCTACGGTGCAGTCCGCTTCGCCGAGGCGGCCCGGGCGATGGGGTTGCCCACCGTCTTCGGTGCTGAGGTCACGCTCGGGGTCCCGAGCCCTCGCACGGGCGTGCCCGATCCAGTGGGCGAGCACCTCGTGATCCTGGCGCGCGACCCGGAGGGCTATGCCCAGCTCTCGGTGCTCCTCGCCGAGGCACACCTGCGCGGCGGGGAGAAGGGTCGTGCCGTGCTCGGCCTGGCCGACCTGGCGACGGCCGCCCGGGGGCACTGGTGGGTGCTGACGGGCTGTCGCAAGGGTCCGTTGGCCGCCGCCCTGAGCGAGGCTGGGCCCAGCGAGGCCCGCCGTCGGCTCGATGAGCTGCGCGAGGCCCTGGGCCCCGAGGCGGTGGCGGTGGAGATCTGGGACCACGGCGATCCCCTGGACACGGCCCGCAACGATGCCCTGGCGCTGCTGGCGGCGGCCACCGGGTCGCCGCTGGTGGCGACCAACAACGTCCACTACGCCTCGGCCGCCGACTTCCCGCGCTTCACCGCGCTGGCCGCCACCCGGGCCCGACGGAGCCTCGCCGACCTCGAGGGCTGGCTCCCGCCGGCTCCGAGCGCCCGCCTGCGCGGGGCGACCGAGCAGGTGCGGCGCATGCGTCGGTGGCCCGGGTCGGTGGATGCGGCGGTCATGCTGGCGCTCGACTGCGCCTTCGACCTCCGACTGGTCGCGCCCAGGCTCCCGGACTTCCCCTGCCCCGGTGGGATCAGCGAGATGGCCCACCTCACCGCCCTGGTCGAGCAGGGAGCGACCGCGCGCTATGGGCCGAGGGGGGGCGAGCGCGTTCCGGGCGCCTGGGCCCAGATCGACCACGAGCTCGGGGTGATCGGCCTGATGGGGTTCGCCGGCTACTTCCTCATCGTCCACGACATCACCGAGTTCTGTCGGGCCCAGGGGATCTACTGCCAGGGCCGCGGCTCGGCGGCGAACTCGGCGGCTTGCTTCGCCCTCGGGATCACCAATGCCGACGCGGTCAAGCTCGGCCTGCTCTTCGAGCGCTTCTTGTCGCCAGCGCGCGACGGCCCGCCCGACATCGACGTCGACATCGAGTCGGGACGGCGGGAGGAGGTGATCCAGTACGTCTATGCCCGCTATGGCCGGCGCCACGCCGCCCAGGTGGCCAACGTGATCACCTATCGGCCGCGCTCGGCGGTGCGCGACATGTCCCGAGCGCTGGGAGCCACGGTCGAGGAGTCGGACCGCTGGGCCGGGAGCGTCGATCGGGGCTGGGGCGCAGGGGCCGACCGGGCCGCTGTGGGCACCGCGGCGACGAGCCCGGTGCCCGGGACGGCGGACTCAGACGCGCCCGCGGCCATGCCGCCGCTGGTGGCGACGATGGCGATGGACGTGCTGCACCGGCCGCGCCACCTCGGGATCCACTCGGCCGGCATGGTGCTGTGCGACCGACCGGTCATCGAGGTGTGCCCGGTCGAGTGGGGCCGCACCCCGGGCCGTAGCGTGCTGCAGTGGGACAAGGATGACTGCGCGGCCATCGGCCTCGTGAAGTTCGACCTCCTCGGCCTCGGGATGCTCGGCGCGCTGCACCGGATGGTCGACCTCGTGGCCGAGCACGAGGGGATCGCCCTCGACCTCGGGCAGCTCCCGCAGGACGATGCCGTCTACGACATGCTCTGCCGGGCCGACACCGTCGGGGTGTTCCAGGTCGAGAGCCGAGCCCAGATGGGGACCTTGCCGCGCGTCGAGCCGCGATGCTTCTACGACCTGGTGATCGAGGTGGCGTTGATCCGACCCGGCCCGATCCAGGGCGATGCGGTGAACCCGTACATCCGTCGCCGTCGTGGCGAGGAGCCGGTGACCTACCCCCACCCGCTGCTCGAGCCGATCCTGCGTCGGACGCTCGGCGTCCCGCTGTTCCAGGAGCAGCTGATGGAGATGGCGGTGGCCATCGCCGGGTTCTCGGCCACCGACGCCGACGAGCTCCGCCAGGCCATGGCCGCCAAACGGTCCGACCTGCGCATGGCGGCGCTCAAGGAGCGGCTCTTCGCCGGGATGGCGGCCAAGGGCGTCGACCCTGAGACGGCCGAGTCGCTCTACCGATCCTTGGCGGCCTTCGCCAACTTCGGGTTCCCCGAGTCGCACTCGGTGTCCTTCGCCCACCTCGTCTACTGCTCGTCGTGGATGAAGCTGCACCACCCGGCGGCCTTCACCGTGGGGCTGCTCGTGTCGCAGCCCATGGGCTTCTGGTCGCCCCAGAGCCTGCTCGCCGACGCCGAGCGCCACGGGGTCCGGTGCCTGCGGCCCGATGTGCAGCGCTCGGCGGCCGCCACGACGCTCGAGCACGACGCCGGCGAGCTCGCCATCCGCCTCGGCCTGACCCAGGTGCGGGGGGTGGGGCCCGAGGTGGCCGAGCGGATCGCCGCCGGGGCACCGTGGGCCAGCCAGGAGGACCTCGTGCGACGTGCTGGGGCGACGCGGGCGCACCTCGAGGCGCTCTCGGTGGCCGGGGCGCTCGACTCGCTCGGCTCCAGCCGCCGGGCATTGCTCTGGGGGGCAGGGGCGGCGGCCCAGGCGACGCCCGATCGGCTGCCTGGGGTGGTGACCGGCCTCACCGCTCCGGCGCTGGACGCGTCGTCCCCGCTCGAGGCGGTGGCCGACGACCTCTGGGCGCTGGGGGTGACCCCGGACGCCACGGCGGTCGGCCTCGCCCGAGCCCACCTCGACGGCCTTGGGGTGGTCCCAGCTGCCCGGCTCGCCGAGACCCCGCCCGGCCGGATCCTCGTGGCGGGGGCGGTGACCCATCGCCAGCAGCCCGAGACGGCCCGAGGGGCCGTGTTCCTCAACCTTGAGGACGAGACGGGCCACGTCAACGTGGTCTTCTCCAAGGGGGCCTGGATCCGGTGGAGGCACGTGGCGAGGTCATCGCCGGCCCTCGTCATCGCCGGTCGCCTCGAGGCGGCACAGGGCGTGATCAACGTCGTCGCCGAGCGCGTGGAGGCCCTCGACCTCGGGGCGCCGACGATTTCGTCGCGCGACCTCCGCTGAGCCATCGGGAGTCCTAGCGTTGCCGCTTGAGGCCAAGGAGGATCTCCAATGAACCGCAATCGACTCATGCTGGGTACCGGGGTGGTCGCCTCGGCCGCCGCGCTGACGCTCGCCGCCACGACCCTGCCGGCCTTGGCCGGCCACCACCACCGTCCGTCCGGGGGGCCGACGACCACGGTCGCTGCCGCGGCACCGACCTCGGCGTCCTACGGCTACTCCGTCACCCTCACCGGACTGCCGAGCGCCGCCGGGCCGCTGACCGTCTCGGGCAGCGCCGTCGTCGACCTCGTCAGCCACCAGGCCGAGATCACCGCCAACCTCTCCAAGCCCCTCGGTCCGATCGGGACGGGGACGATCACGGCGATCGTCGCCGACCATGCCGCCTACCTCAGCGCCCCTGGCCTGTCGGTGCTCACCGGTGGCAAGGCCTGGGTGTCGATCTCTGGGCACGCCATGGCGGGCACCGGTCCGGCCATGGCGATCTGGAGCACGCTCGGCTCCGCCATCGCCAACGTCCCCGCCGCCATCTCGTGGGCGACCACCCACCCGTCCGCCCACCCGCTGGCCACGGTGACCTCCACGTCCACCTCGGGCGGCTCGACCGTGACCGACCTCCAGCTGGTCCTGCCGCACGGCAAGGCCAAGGCATCGGGCCACGGCCTCCCGACGACGCTGCCGATCACGGTGACCGCCGACGCCCAGGGCCGCCTCGCCGCCGTCTCCTCGTCGTTCTCGGCAGCAGGCGTGGCGATCTCGCTCACCGCCACCTCCACTGGCTTCAACGCACCGACGGCGATCACCGTGCCAGCGGCGGGTGACACGATGGCCCTGTCGCCGTCGATGCTCTCGCTGGTGTCCGGCCTGGTCGGGCTCCCGGGGCACGCTGCAACGACCCCCGCAGCGGCCGCCCACGTGGCGGCCTCAGGGCTCTCGGCCCAGGTGCACCGCGCAAGTGCCACGGTCTCGGGGTGGCTGCACGCGCTCGACCACGACGACCGCTGAGCCGCATCTCCCTCCACCGCTGTCGAGGATCGCTAGGGTCACCTCTCGTCGATGGAGACGGGAGGTCGCATGCTCGGAGGGGTCAACACGGCGGAGGCGAGCCTCGTCGCCGGTGGGCTGGCGGGCCTGTGCGAGGTCGGATGGGGCTCGACCCCCGAGCAGCGCTCGGTGCTCGCCGCCATCGCGGTGAGCGCGTGGGGGCTGCCCACGCCGATCGATCCGATCGATCCCGCCGTGCTGCGCTCCGTGGAGCGCACGCCGCTGCGCCGCCGCATCCTGCAGCTGGCCATCGTCCTCGAGCTCTGCCGCCATCCCCGCTGCGATGACCAGCGGTCCGAGATCGAGGACCTCGCCGACGCGTTCGGGGTGGGAGCCGAGGAGGTCGAGGCCGTCCGGGCCTTGGCGACGACCTCGGCCGACGAGGCGACGGGAGACTTCATCCGTCGCTACGGCGAGTACCGCACCGACCTCTCGGAGGTCAGCCTGCTGGCCGCCAACCCCACCGAACAGACGTCGCTCTTCGCTGCCCTCGATGGCTTCGTCGACCTGCCGGAGGACAGCCTCGGGCAGGCCTACCTCGCCTTCCATGAGCGCAACGGGTTCCGCGTCCCGGGTCCCACCACCCCGGTTCCCGCCTACTACGTGAGCCACGACATGAACCATGTGATCGCCGGCTACGAGCCGACCGGACCTGGCGAGATCGCGCTCGGCGCCTTCAAATTGGCCATGGGGGACACCGAGGCGAACTGGATGGCGTTGATGGCCAACCTCATGATCCATGAGGCTGGCCTGATCAAGCACGGCACCGAGGAGCAGTTCACCCCATGGGGCGGCGACATCTACCGTGACGAGGCTGGAGAGGGTGCGCTGCACCTTCCGGGGGCCGCAGCGCTGCTCGGCGAGGCCTGGGCCCGGGGTGCGGCCACGACGACGGACTTCAGCCAGATCGACCACCTGGCGCTGGCACCGCTGCCGTTGGCCGAGGTGCGCCGGCGCTTCGGCGTGCTCCCGAGGGCCGACGGCTACGACGGCGGCACCGGTGGACCGTGGTCGGCCTGATCAGGTCCGGACGAGGCCCTTGCCGGTGATGAGCGGAAGGTCGAGGGCGGTCAGCAGGCCGGGCTCGCCCTCCACGACGGCGGGGACGGCGTTGACGATCCGCATGGCGGTGGCCTTGAGGCCGGCCGTGTTGTGGTCCCCGTCGGTGCCGAGCAGCTGCATGTCGACGGTGTAGACCGGCTCTCCGGTCACCTTGACCCGGTAGCAGCCCTCGCCGGCCGGCTGCGGCCAGTCGGGGGCGAGGTCATCGTGGAGGCGGGTGACGTGCTCGAGGACCACGACGGCCTTGCCGTTGACCATGCCACGCAGCTCGAAGTGCAGGCCCGCCACGGTGCCCTCCTTGACGGGGCCGGCGTCGACCTCGAAGTCGAAGGGGGCCGGGACCCGCTCGTACCACTCGTCGATCGAGTCGAGCTCGACGCCGAGGCCGGCGGCCAGCTGGGCGATGACCGAGCCCCAGGCCAGCGTCGGCACGCCCGGCTGGAGCAGCATCGGGACGTGGTCCATGGGCTGGGCGAAGCCCATGATGTCGAAGAGGACCTCGGCCTGGTTGTAGGTGGCGTAGTTGAGGATCTCGTAGCAGCGGACCTCATCGATGTACTCCGAGATGCCGGTGATCACGAGGGGGAGCTGGTCGTTGCCGAAGCCGGGGTCGATGCCGTTGACGAAGATCGAGGCTCCGCCCGCCACCGCCGCGTCGACCACGGGCTGGGCGAGGCCGTCGGCCACGCCCCAGGGGTACTGGAGGAACACTGGGGAGGAGGAGACCACGTTGATGCCGGCGTTGAGGAAGCGCTTGAGGTCCTCGAGCGCCTCGAGCAGGCGGCTGTCAGCCCAGGCGGTGTGGACGATGCAGTCGGGCTTGAGCGCGATGAGGGCATCGGCGTCCGTCGTGGCGGTCACGCCGAGGTCGCGGCCGAGGTTGGCCAGCTGGCCGACGTCGACGCCCTCCTTGGCGGGGTTCGAGACGAAGCAGCCCACGAGCTCGAGGGCGGGGTTGGCATCGATGCCGGCGATGGCGTGGACGCCGACGTTGCCGGTGCTCCACTGGACGACGCGGTAGGTCACGGGATGGCTCCTTGTGGTCTTGGGTCTTCGAGGGTGAACGGGGTGCGGGCGTGGACTACAGGTCGGGCATGTTGAAGTCGAGGTTCGGCACGTCGATGCCGCCGTCGACCTCGAGGGTCTTGCCGGTGACGTAGCCGGCGGCCGGGGTGGCGAGGTAGGCCACGGCGGTGGCGATGTCCTCGACGGTGCCGAGCCGGCGCATCGGGGTCATGGACTCCATGGTCTCCTTGAGCTCCGGCGTCGACGTCACGATGTCGAGCGCCGAGGTGGCCGTCGACCCGACGCCCACGGCGTTGACCCGGATCCTCGGGGCCAGGTCCTTGCTGATGAGCTTGGTGTAGTGGATCAGTGCGCCCTTGGCGGTGCCGTAGCCGACGTAGCCCCGACCGGCGACCCGACCGATCACCGAGGCGATGTTGACGATGGCGCCACCGTCGGTCTCGAGCATGGTGGGGACCGAGGCCCGGACCAGGGCGTGGGCGGTGGCCACGTTGAAGTGGAAGGCCTCCTCCAAGAAGCGTGGCGAGGTGTCCATCAGCGGCCGCGGCATGGTCCCGCCGACGTTGTTGACGAGGACGTCGATCCGACCGAGCTCGGCCTTGGCCACCTCGGCCAGCCGGCCCACGGCGTCGAGGTCCGAGAGGTCGCAGGCCACGGTGATGGCCTTGCGACCAAGCGCCTCGACCTGCGCGGCGACCTCGTCGAGCTGGGTCTGGGTCCGAGCGGCCAGGACGATGTCGGCGCCGCACTCGGCGAGCGCCAGCGCGGAGCCGGCTCCGATGCCACGCCCTGCGCCGGTCACGATGGCCACCTGGCCGTCGATGTTGAACCGATCGAGAATCATCGCCCCTCCAATGCTCACATCGCCCCCCGGCGATGGAGGGAGGATAGCCCCCGTGGGAAGGATCTGACGTCGAGTCAGATTCCCCGTTGTTCCGACGTGGTCGCCGAGCGCTCTCCTACGATGGCGGGCACACCGCCGTTCGAGGAGCTGCCATGCCGAGTGACGAGACGCCCATGGCTTCCGATCCGGTTGACGAAGGAGACACCGAGAGCGATCGCGACTTCCGCAACGACCGTTGGCCGGCCTCGCTCGCGCTCCTCGCCTGCATCTCCCTGTCGCTGATCCTTCCCGCCGAGGTCACGATCAACCCGCGCTGGGCCGTCCCGCTCCTCGAGCTGCTGGTCCTCGTGCCGTTGATGATCGGGCGGCATCGCCACCCGGAGGAGGCTCGGTGGATCCGTCGGCTCACCCTCGTGCTCATCAGCCTGATCACCGTCTCCAACGCTCTCTCCGTGGTCCTCCTGGTCCACCACCTGCTCAAGCCCGGGACGGTCCATGCGCTCGGTCGCCCGCTCGTCTACTCGGCCATCGTCATCTGGTCGACCAACGTCATCATCTTCTCGCTCTGGTACTGGGAGCTCGACCGGGGTGGGCCGACGGTCCGGGCCACCCCCGCGGAGCGGCTCCCGGACTTCCTGTTCCCCCAGATGGGCCTCGACGCCCCCACCCGCGCCGCGATGGTCGAGCCCGGCTGGCGGCCGCGCTACCTCGACTACCTCTACGTGGCGCTGACCAACGGCGCCGCCTTCAGCCCCACTGATGCCATGCCGCTCACGCGCAAGGTCAAGGGCATGATGGGCTTCCAGTCCATCGTGTCGATGGTGACCGTGGTCGTCGTCGCCGCCCGGGCGGTCAACATCCTCACCTGACGCGGCGCCGCGGCCTCAGCCAGACAGCCTCAGGCCGATGCGGCACAGGCCTTGCGGATCACCGTGAGCTGCTGTCGGGCGGCGGCGAGGTCGTCGCCGAACTGCGTGGGCGAGGCGCCGGCGAGGTGGATGCGCGTGACGACGAGCTGGCGCTTGAGCGCCTTGACGGCACCGGCCGTCGATGGGGGGAGGCCGCCCTGGACGCGCTTGAGCTCGGTGGCGAACTGCTTCACCGCCGCGGTCAGCGTCTCGGGCGTGGCGGTGGTCACGTGGACGGCCTGGCCGAGCACGGCGTTGGCGTGGCGCAGGTCCTTGCACGACGAGTTCACGGTGGTCGGCGTGCTCGAGGACGAGCCCCCGCTCGAGCAGGCGGCGGTCG
>Ga0007854_10000879_pt1 | contig 19399 bp, 24 predicted proteins | sample CryBogCBH12Aug08_FD_60382 | JGI IMG/M metagenome (GOLD analysis project Ga0007854, IMG submission 60382) | Freshwater microbial communities from Crystal Bog, Wisconsin, USA - CBH12Aug08 | ecosystem: Environmental > Aquatic > Freshwater > Lake | place: Crystal Bog, Wisconsin, USA | collected...
TTCCACTGCTCAGTGGATAATTCGTATCGGGCTCTGCCACGTTTTTTTATCATCATAATCCTCAAAACTACTGCCTTGAGAATCAATTATATCAGATTATTGAATGTCGATACTACCTAGATCATTTGCAGGTAGCTGATAAATGCCTTTGTAAAATTGAACCAGGCAGATTCGGGGTTTTATCAAAGCAAGTTGAATTTGCAAGTAAAAGGCCAAATGGTGGAAAACTTTCTTTGGTTGAAACTCAACAGCTAGCGACATTGGCTGAAAAAACCGGTTTTCGCGATTGGGTTGGAAATTTTAATTGGGACGACGCCTCAGGCCGATTAACTTTTTATGACACAGAGGATAACTCATTTGTTATAGGAAGAATTAGAGGAATGCAGGGAAAAGAGCTGCCAGATCATTGTAAGTTTAATTTCGTAGCGTCCTTGATGGTTTATCAACATTGTATGGTTCCTGAAGCGCAAGAATGGCTGAATACAAGGCTTGTTGAACTATTAGATTCAAAAGACGGTGTTGCAGAGGCTGTTATATTGCCATCAAACTCTGCATATGATTCTGATATAGATTTTCAGGAAGTCAAAAAGCAGTTAAGAGCATATAATGATCATTCAAAAAAATCGTAAACACAAATAAGATAAAAGATCGACCCCGGTTACAGCTCTCGCACTTTCAACTCTGAATCTGCTGGATTAACAGATAATCTAACTCATTTTGTAGTTATGGGCATAGATTTTATAGTAGCTTTAGCGTAGTAGAGTGTTCCGTTGCGAAATTAAGGGATACTTGTTAGTAGGTTACTTAGTATCTTCACTACTTTTCTGGGACAGTCTTTTATATTGCTTTCTATATGCATGCATCACGCCTATATATAGTAAATATGCAAGTAATATGCCTAAAAAATTAAAAAAACCTGTGTCGCGGGAATTCTTAATAGTGAAATCAATATAATAACTTTCTAATAAGCTAGCTAACCATGAACCTGTTTTAATCATCCAATAAAATGTAATAAAACCCAGAATAGTGGGGTAATCAATATTTGTGATTTGTCTGAATATTGCTGCATCTGAGCTTTCTCTTAATTTTTTATCCACAAAACACCTTTCCATTTTATAATGGTTATTATAGAAATAATTTTTGTCTAAACAACGGGGATAAGTCAATTAAAACGACAGTTTGTTAGGTAAATGGGTATTTCCCGGTGGTAAAGCCAGAAACTTTTGCCAAAAAGAAGTAGCGCTTGGTTTATTTGGTTGCAAGACGATTGGCTTTTATGGTTGGTTTACTGATTCTTGATGCTCATTTTTGGTTACAAAGTTAACTTGTGAGGTGTGGTTTTATTGGTGGTATGCAGGTTGTGTATATGTTGTTAATGCTAGTAATATAAATAAATAATTGATTGATATTTTCATAATTTACCAGGGTTTTGATTGCAAAATTTATGATTGTTGTTACAATTTTGATAATAATTATAATCAGTTATTTATAATTGTCTTCTGTAAAAATTTGGGGCTGTAGCTCAGTTGGTAGAGCGCATGGATGGCATTCATGAGGCCACCGGTTCGACCCCGGTCAGCTCCACCAAATTGCAAAGCAATTTGCCCGGCATAGCCTTGGCGACGCCTGGGTAGTCATTTCATATCTTAGTTTACATATTTTAAGTTTGTACAGTCTAACCTACAAGCACCTATATTGTTTAAATAACTTGCTATTAAAATCAGCACTTTTACTCGTTATGAATTTAGTATGATTAATACCTACGTTATGGCTAAAAATACTAAGTAATAAAATAAAGAAATAAGTTTTAGTTGGCATTTAAATTAACCTAATTTCAATACTCTTGCATTATATAATTTCTGGATATTTAATTGGATCGGCTAGGCAATATTTTTCGCCAAAGCTATTTTCTGGATGCTCAGCAATGGTAACATATTTGCGTTCATCAAAGCCGCCTCTTTTCTCAACTTTAGCCGCCTGCGCTGCAATCACATCATTTTTAGAGATCTGGTTTAGCTTGCACAGACTATCAAGTACCTCAAAGACATCGGCCAGCTCGCCAATCAAATCTTCTTTGGATTTTGCTAGCCTAACTTCATCCGCTTCTTCGAGTAGTTTTAATCTTAATTGCTCATTAAATTCGCTATCATCTAACCGACGCCAATGTATAATTGAACCATGATTTTGTTCCATCATTACATTAGCTTTATCGCGCCATAATTTGTTTTGTAAAAATTTACGCATTTTAATTTGAGTCATGTAATTTCTTTCCTAATTCAAATAGCTGTCACTGCCTGGTCGGCCAAATATCATGATTTTCATAAAATGAAGTGTAACACAAATTCAATCTAAGTTGAAAGATAAAGAAGCAGTAAAACAAAGTGTGCAAATCAGATTGAAACACATACCTTTTTAAGGTAAATTTTAATTATTAATCCGCATTTAAATGGAGAAATTGATTTCTTATGTTAAAAAAAACAATACTTTTAAATATATTAGTCAGTATAAATATAACTGCTTCAGAAGCCCCAAAAGACGTATCATCTAAAAAATTGCCAACCGAAATACGCTCCATTGATCCATTTTACAATCCAGCCAACAACCTGATCACGGCAGCAAGTTATACCAAATCATTGGATGGTCTTACGATTTTAACGTCTGTTAACAAACACATAGTCTCTGGCGAGCTTACAGTTAAAGCTAAGAATTGTAGTGTTGTTGGTGATATAGGTGGCAGTGAAGATGTTGCAGCAGAAAATGCAGTAATCGATCTTTTAAAGATTAGAATTGCTGCTTTCGAAAGCACAATCAGGCCATCATCAAGTTTTAGGCAAAAAGCTCATGCAGATTATTTGGCAGAAAAAGCATCAAGATCTTTTGGGCCTGGTTTTCTGCGTAAATAGAAAGATCATATGAATTCTTTAAAAAAATTATTAACCTTCGCGCTAGTCTTACTTGCTAGCAATCAGATTTATACCAAAGACATTATTACTATTACAGAACAAGAATTACAAAGCGGTGGTCAAAATTTAGAGATAAAATTACGACAAGCCGCCAGAGATGGCTTTTTTTATGTGCAAATACCAACTAAAGCCCAAGATCTAATTGCTCATGGCCTAGATTTTGCTAATAATTTTTATAAAGATACGCATTTTACTTCTTTGGTAGATTTGCCTAAATTTACCGGCTATCGCAAACATGAACATTCGCAAGTAGAAGGTTTTTATTGTGAACGAGAATTTTGGCATGAACTTTATCCGGCCGAAGTTGCACAATTAGCCGACTGTTTTAACAATTTATCACTAGATCTTTTTCGCAAAATTGTACCTTTAGTTTTAGATCAATTACCGGTTGAAAAATATAATCAGGCGACTGGTGGATTGTACAATGACAGGGGCATGTATCATTTTGAATTTAAACATTATCGTACAGAGCAAGCCGAAATCGGCATTAATCCGCATCAAGATACGGGCTATATTACGCTTTTGTTTATCGATAAAAAAGGTTTGTATGTCAAAATAAACGATATATGGCAGCCTGTGCCACCCAAACCAGGATATTTAATTGTAAATTTTGGTGGTACTTTTGAGATATTGGTAAATGATAAAAATAAGTTGCAAGCTAGTTGGCATTTTGTAGAACGCATTACGCCCGAAAAACATGGTGGCGATCGCATTAATTTTGCATTGTTTAGCAATAATAGTCTTGATGTACCTGCGCAAAGGGCTTTAGTAACTGGTGAATTAGAAGTTGTATGTGCTAGTTACCAGGAGTTTCTCGAAAAAACATTTTTGACGGTATACCAACAAATGGATATACCAGAGATTAGAGAATGATACGCGCAACTATGCGTGCCGGGGCGCGTCAATATGCGTCATATTACCTTTTTTATTATTAAGTTTTTTATTTTTGATCAGGTTGCATGTTATCGTAAATATCCAAGAACCAGATGTTATGCGCTTCTTCACCAAAAACTTGCTTATAATTTTTGATAAAATCTCTAAAGCCATCTCGACTTTTGGCCATCTCTTCTGGTGTTTTGATATCATTTATCTCTGGTGCGTGATGCAAAAATCTGCCAGCATGGTTTTTGCTAAATTCAGCGTATTCCCTGGTGAACAATATAAAACTGTGCCATAGGTTATCGACATCCTTGCTATACATGCCTACATAATCATTATCCAAAATTATACATAAGCTTAAATAGCGTTTAAGCTCTTTTTCCAATATTATCATATCCGCATCGCTATAACCAAAGTCTTTTTGGCAACGCTTAATAACATTAGGCATTTGATAAGCCATGACTTGACTAATCGTCTCGCTTTGGGGCTTAACATCAATCTGATTGGTATTAGCAACTAAATATTTAATACCTGCAAATAAAACACATGAAAACAGAATAATTTTAATTTTTGACATCATATAAAAAAACTTGTGGTATCAGAAATTCTGATACCACACCTCATTAATAACAATTACCTACCGTGACCACACTTATCTTGTCCACAGGCCTGTCCACTGCATTTTAATTGAGCTACAAAACCAGTACATCTACCGCTACCACATCTTGATTCGACTGAAGTCACATCGTTTTTAATAGCTTCGATTTGATCTTGTGCGGCAGCAAGCTTGCTACCAAGGTCAGCACGGCTTTGAGAAACAATTAAGCTAGTAGCAAATAGTGCATATAATAATTTCATAATTTCCCTTTTTATTTTGTATGTTAATAATGCTTTACGCACCGCCAATTATATTACTTTCATGGCCTTAATGCAAATTCGGTCCAAAAATTACCCCTCTCTTTTGTGATGTAGCATATCTGCAGGATGCGTTTGCATTAATATTAATTTAGCTTTTATGGTTAGCTGTCTAATTACTTTCCCAATAAATTTTATATTCACTAGCCAACTCTTCCCAATTTATATCAGCTATTTGGGCTTTGATATGTCCCATTTCTAGGTCGTATTTTAGCTGCTGTAATTGCTGTAGACGGGCGCTAAATAATGGATGGGTTCTTTTAAAAGTTTCTTTAGGTACTGCATGTTCGTGATCTTGTATAACCTCGTTTTGCATATATTTAATAGCATCATTTACATCTATGCCAAAACCTAGCACTGCAAACCGATCGGCTTCAAATTCGCGAATGCGTTGTTGAGAGTTGCTAAAAGTTTCATTGATCTTTAGAAGGCCGGGTCTAACTTCGTCTTCTTCTGTTTCATTTGGCAAGCCTTTTTTATGGGTAATATGACCTAGTACATAGTGGCTTAGCTCATGGGCGATGGTAAATTGTTTTTCGCCATCGGTTTCATCTATAAAATAGTTTCCTATTATAAATAGTGGTAGTCCATCGCTGATTAAGATAGCTATGCTAGCATTCATGGGATTTATATCATTTTGGATATGATTTTTACCCGTGGGGTCAAAGGTTGTAATTAGTGTATGTAGAGCGGGCGCAATTTTTGCTATGACTTCTAACACTGCTAATCGTTTTACGCTAGGGATATACTTTGCTACCGACTTACTATATTCATCGGCATAATAATTTAATTGGTCTTTAATGTCGTCTGGGGTATCAAGCATAATGTCTGGGTCTAAAATTATATTTGGGTACTCATACTTTCGATCGGTATGATAATATATTCCAGGGGGGATGGTATTAGATTGTAAAATACAGGCACGTTTCTCTAATTCATGACATTTCATTAACAATTCAAAGGCAGTAAAATTGAGATCCGCTATTAGTAACATTATGGCATTATAAGTCTCTTCAGGAAACAAAGACGGGTCAGATAGTGGTGCTGCGCCAGCGGCAGGACCATCACTAGCTATGATACTTAAATTACTCAGCAAAATTAATAGGGCTAATATGCGCTTCATAACCACTCTCCATACCACTCTCCATTATCATGGTTTTTGTCTATTTTACCTATGTTTAGTCTATATAATCTACATTAAGAATGTATATATTTTGGACAAAAGGGCTTGTAGTAGCTCAATAGGCGCATAATTTTGGCAAAAGGGGTCCAGGGTGTTGAATTTAGGCAAGGACAAGTGCCAATATTTAGTCTAAACATCATAAGGCCCAGGGTGTTGATACCCCGGGCCCTTATAAATTTATTGGTCTAACTTTTCTTAGTGAATTTGACTAAGAAAGTTTAGCTTGCTATCTTTTCTTAGTGATAAAAAATTAGGGGTGATTTATGTCTAATAAAAGGCTAGGTATCTATCTATCGCAATCAATTATTGGGGGCCATTATAAAGCCTTTATACCTCCTGATTTGCCACCAAATCCCCCAATCGACTTACAAACATTGTATCCATATTTAGAAAAAGCCACACAGGCTATAACTGAGCTTAATAATATTACCAAGAACATCCCCAATACTTCGTTGTTCATTTATATGTATGTTCGCAAGGAAGCGCTGCTTTCGTCTCAGATCGAAGGTACACAGAGCTCATTTTCAGATCTAATGCTGTTTGAGCATGATCAACAACCGAATGTCTCTTTGGAAGATGTAGAAGAGGTTTCAAACTATGTACAAGCAATTAATTATGGCCTTAAACGTCTAAGGAGTGGTTTTCCGCTTTCATTGCGTTTATTAAGAGAAATTCATGGGGTCTTGTTAAAAGGGATTCGTGGGGAGCATAAGTATCCAGGTGAATTTAGACGTACTCAGAACTGGATTGGGGGCACTAAACCCGCAGATGCCTTATTTGTACCGCCACCGATCACGCATATGCATGAACTATTAAGCAATTTGGAACAATTTTTACATGATAGTAACGATAATTTGCCGATTTTAATTAAAGCTGGCATTGCTCATGTACAATTTGAAACAATCCACCCTTTCTTAGATGGTAATGGCAGACTAGGACGCTTATTGATTACATTGTTACTTTGCGAAAATGGTATCTTGCAAGAGCCGGTTTTGTATTTGAGCCTGTATCTTAAGCAAAATCGTAAAGCCTATTATGATTTTTTGCAACGTGTAAGGACCAGTGGAGACTGGGAGGTCTGGCTAGAGTTTTTCTTAGATGGAGTTGTAAAGTCTGCCCAACAAGCAATATGGACCGCCCAAAAGATTAATATGACCTTTGAACAAGATCTTGCTAAAATTCAAACTTTGGGACGAGCCAAATTTTCCTGTTTGCAAATTTTTGAATATTTAAAAAAACTACCACAAATATCAGTTTCACCACTATCTCAAGAATTGGGGCTGTCTGCCCCCACAGTTAGAAGCGCCATTAATCATTTAGTAGCATTAGGTGTGCTTAAAGAAATTAGCAATAAACAGCGAGATAAAGTGTATGTCTATAAACAATATCTTGATTTGCTGTCAGAAGGGTCAGAGCCTTTATAAAGGCCCAGGGTGTTGATGCCCCGGGCCTTTATAAATTTATTGAATATTAGTAAGTACGATAAAGCGCATTCATAGCTTTGTGTGACGCTAAAATTGCAACTGCGTCTAAACTGTCTATACCGCCAACTTGTTTAACGCAGGCATCTCTGCCAGCAGGATAAGTGTTATCTTGACTATTTTCACGCATACATTTAGCCAATTCAGCTCTTTTTAGCCAGATTGATTGTTCTGCTTGGTTGATATGAGGACTTTTAGCCGCTTGTCTAGATATTATTTCACCTCTTTGAATCGCTCTTAACGTAGTTTCTATAGAGCCGGACAAATCTAATCCGTCATCAAATGGGTGGCTGTATTTATAAACAAAACTAGCAGATGCTTCGAAATCGCGTTTTGCTTTTTCATTGTCTTCTCTGAAGATTAATAGTGCATCAAACAGTTTTGACGCTTTATTAAGAGCGGCATGGCGGGCAATCATAGCATTTTCACGGCTAGCATAACGTTCTGCCATGGCAGCCATATAACTAACTTGGTCTAATACACTAAGTACAGTTTGGTCACCAATACAAAGGTTGGTAGTTACATCTTCTAAAATCTTACTATCAAGATCATTAAAACCGCTGGTAGATAAAGCATCGGCGACTTGGTCTTTCGTAAAGTTATAATAAGTGCAGTTAGGTTTAATAGGCTTAGATTGTTTAATAAGTTCTTCTATTAAGCTATTATTATCAGGTGAATATTTAGTAGTTTCTGGTTGGGCCTGCCCACTTATTGAGCCTATCCCCATAACTAGCCCTAAGGCGATTAATTGGTAATTTTTAGACATAAATAAACCTTTATTAATACGAGTTGTTAAATTTAATTATCAGGTTAAAGTATATACGGTTTAATGAAATATTAAAGGATTTTTTGGCATAAAAAAGCAGTGCCTAGCAATTAAGCTAAACACTGCAAAATATCAAAATATTTTAAATGATTATTGCAAATATTCTTCAAGTATTATGCTTCTAAATCCAGCCTCTGAAGTTAGTTTGTAAACATCATTTTTTAGAGTTTCAATTTCTGGGCTTGGTATGCTTGTAAAGAATTGTCTTAGATCAAAAAAATCTTCAGCTTTTGTAAGTTCAGTTGTAACTTTTTGACCATCAGTAACTATTTTTTTAAAATCGCGATCTGCTAGATGGTGTGGGTTGATACTACTTGGATAGACCTGTTTTACTATCTTGCTCAAATCATCTGAATAATAAAAACAACGATTTTTTGTAGAGTCAAAATAACTTGCAGGACTAATCATGCCCTGCATCAAGGGATTTGCTTTAGTAGTTTTAATAAAATTACCAGCCTCTAATAGTAAATTAGCATGTGCCTTTGAGCTTCTATGCATTAAAATACTACCAATAGCTGTTCCAGCTACTAAAGCTGCGCCAGTAGCATAAGCAGGTTTTACGTCAGATTTATATAAAGCAAATCCAGTTAAGCCAGCAGCGCCCAATGAGCTAGCTGCGATTTTACCCATCCCCATAGCATTAACTTGAGTATTTACACCTGCTACAACCAATAAACTTAAACTTAAAATTTTATTTACCATGTTCTTACTCCATTTCTGCAAAATATTAATTTATATTTCAGTTATAAATATAACATATCTATATGATTTGAAAAATGCCCCTATCTTGTGGCGCTAAAAGCTTGATCTGTAGCCCATAAAGACTAAATATTGGCAATAATCTATATTAATCGAAAATCTTTATTATCGCGAACTAATAAGGCTTTTGAGCAATTAAAAGCAAATAAAGTACTATGGGACCAGGAATTGCAAGAGCGAGCAGAATGGGGTGGCTTTTAAGTGCCTATGAAAAAGCGATTGTAGCTGTGGATGATGCTAAAGGTAAGATTGACGAGGGCATCTAAGAGGGGGATTAGCCCCCAAAGCCACTAGCGGTTGCGGAACTCTATACCCCTGATATAATTACAAATAGAAACAATTGGTCTAAATCGGTCGTTGCCAAGGGCTATGACGGTATAAATTGAGGTTTTTATACCCCATTGTACAGGTTCAGAAACATATGAGACTGGAAATTTAAAACTATTGAAGTAAAAAATTAGATTTAATAAAAGTCTGGTTTTTTATAGAAATAAGTTGATAAAATGGGCCTCCAAGGAAATTTTATAAAAAACCGAAGGAGGCCCATATGATACATAGCCGTATCATTCAAAAAAGATGCTACTACAAAACTGAAATAGATCCAACTATTTATTCAAAAGTTGTATATCAACGTAAAGCAATTCTCGATAGATACGAGCTTTTAAAGCAACAAGATTGTGATGAGCCAGCGATTATAGAAGTATTGGCTGTTTCACGTGCCAGTATCTATCGCTGGCGCAGCAGATTCAGAAAATATGGCTTAATTGGGCTAGAACCTGATAGCAGAGCGCCTAGAATTAAGCGTAAACCAGGCTGGTCTAGAGAGCTAGAATTGCGTATTTACCAGCTACGCAAGGAATATCCATTGTGGGGCAAAGCCAAAATAGCCGTGATGTATAAGCGTAAATATAGCCAAAAAGTTCCTGTTAGTACCGTAGGGCGTATTTTAAACCAACTAATTAAAACTAAGGCTATTTGGCCCGTTAAATGGCTTTTATTTGGCAAAATCCATCAAAACAGGGTTTTGAATGGGTATGCTAAACGTCTGCCCAAAGGGTTAAAAGCTACCAAAATTGGTGAATTAATCCAAATAGATCATATGACTGTCCAGGTATCAAAACAGGGTTATTTAAAGCATTTTAATGCAATTTGCCCAATTACCAAGATTGCCGTAGAAGAAGTATATCGTACCGCTACTAGCCAAAATGGGGCTATTTTCCTGGAAAAGGTGCTACAAGAGCTACCTTTTCCAGTTATTTCGATTCAAGTAGATGGCGGTTCGGAATTTATGCGTGATTTTGAGACTTTATGTGCTAAAAAAAGGGATTAATTTATTTGTTTTACCACCATATTCCCCAGAATTAAATGGCAACGTTGAACGTGTAAATGGCACTTTTAGATATGAATTTTATGAACAGTATAATAGCTCTGGGAGCTTGATTGAGTTACAGAATGCCCTACAAAAATTCGTTGTTTTTTATAACAAAATTAGACCCCACCATGGGGTAGGGCTTTTGACGCCTTACGAGGCTTATGAGTTAATTAATAAAAATGGGGGCCTTCAGTCTCATATGTAGTGAACCCAGACACCCATTTGCGCTTTATATAGGCTAATTTATACTTATTTATAAGATATTTTTTTAGGAAAGGTTATGAAATGATTAAATTAAAGGGTTTATTTTTATCTAGTCTACTTATTTTGGGACTTATTGGTAGCTCTACTGTAAAAAGTGAAGTTGATTTGCGCGTATTAACCTTAGTAGTTGCGGCGCAAGCAGCTTTTTGTTATGGGTTTATTGCTAAGACTAAAAAGGAAGACCCCTCTTTGCTCGACGAAGCGATTCAAGCCGGTTGTCTGATGGGGATGTTGTATTTATTGCCAATTACAGTAGATCAAGGCAAAGATTTTATGGAATCATTTAGTGACTTAGTGTTCGAAATGAAGCTTAAAAAATATGAATTAAGTAGAATGGGATGGTCATTATGAAGATTAAAAATCTATTTTTAACTATCACATTGCTATCTGGTTTAACATTTAATACAGCTTCTAAGGCAGATGATTTATGGTATGCCGTGACTTTTGCAAGTGCGTTAACTACATTTTTTGGATACAAAATTACGTCTAAAGCTTTAAAAAAAGATAAAAAATTAACAGATAAAATTGTTATGACGGTTTGTGCAGTTGGCTTGTTGGTTTTATTGCCAGACATACTGGATTTAAAAAGTGATGTTGAATTTTGGATGAAATATAGGAGGTAGTATGTTTAGAAAATATACAATTTTAACGCTTAGTTTCTTAGCTGTTGGTAGTCAAATTTTTGGTATGACAGCTTTGCGCCGTTTAAGTCCAGCTACAATTGGGGCAATGGCATTAGGCGTTTGTGGAAATAACTTGTTAAAAAAAGCTGAAGCAAGCGAGATAAGAGACGTTAGGGAGTTTAGTTCTTTGCGTAATTTAATGTGTAATATTGAATGTGAACCGACTTATAAGGGTCAAGATTTTGTCAAAGTATATCGACCTTGGTTTGAAAAATTTGCAGATCAAGCAAATCAATCTGGCGCTTGGGCTTATTCTACTCCAGCATTATTTGGTGCTAAACAAGCAGAAGCAGTTGAAGAATTAGTAAGGGTAGGCGCAAATCCTAATTTTACTACTAGTCAAGGCGAGACTCCATTGCATCAGGTTTCAAAAGTAGAAGTAGCTGAAGCTTTGATAAAAAATGGCGCTAAAGTAAATGTACAGAATTATATAGGCGAAACGCCTTTGTTGAATGCAATTTATTATTATGGGCGCTATAAACAAGACCCAAAAATAATTTCTACCATGTTAGCAGCTGGAGCAAATCCAAATACCTATGCTAGTTCATATAGAAATAGTTTGAATGGCGGGGTTACCCCTTTAATGTTAGCAATAGATGTTGATGCCTATGCCCTGGTGCCAGAATTAATTAAAGCAGGTGCATATGTTAATGCTCAAAATAATCGTGGTATGAGTGCTTTACATATGTTGTCATCTAACAATAATAAAGAAACTTTGGCAGCAACTAGTGAATTGTTACAAGCAGGCGCCAATCCGTATCTTAAAAATATTGATGATAAAAGGCCAGTTGATTTTGCCAGAGAGCAGTATAATTATGATTTTATTAAAACAGTTGGTACATATCGCAAATGTTCATGGCGTAGGCCATTTGAGCGTGATGTTACAGGCTTAAGTGATAGTGCGATTATTGATCAAGTTTTAGATGGTAAAAGAGCAACTTGTACAAGGTGATTTAATTATAAATTATTTGATATTAATGGAGAAGAAAATGCTTATAAAACATACAGTTTTAGCGCTAAGTTTACTTGTTGCTAGCCAGGCTAGCAGTATGTCTTGGTTTAATCGTACGTTTAGGCCAGAATATAGCGATTTATCTGACACGCTGGAAAGATGCCCAGTTGGTGAAAAGAAGTGTTTGGATTACTTTGCTAAGTATAAAAAAGAGATTAATAAAGAAAATAGATACAAGAGGGGAGAAACCTCTTTTTCAGCAGCTGTAAGGACCAGGTCTTTGCCAGAAGTTAAGCATTTGGTATCGCTTGGTGCCGATGTTAATGCAATAGTCAATGGTAATGAAATTAGTGCGCCTATTTGGAGCGCCTTTTATAGATTTGTAGATATCTGGAATCAAGAAAATGGAGATGAGGGGCGTGAATTTATTAAATATTTAGTATCAAATGGTGCTGATATTGAGGGCCACAGAAGCAAAGATACTTATTGGAAGACGCCTTTAATGGAAAGTTCGAATAATTATTACCAAGATTCAAAAATGACTCAATGGTTGATTGAGAATGGTGCCAATGTTAATCCAGCTTGTGGTTCGCCATTGATGGCAAGCTTTAATAATTTAGAAAAAACAAAATTACTGCTTAAGGCTGGGGCTAATGTTAATTTTTCTGACTTTGATAAAAGTACGCCATTGCATGAAGCTGTAAAATTCTGTAACAGAGACATAGCAAAAGAATTAGTTAAGCATGGTGCAGATATTTATGCAGCTGACAACGATGGGCGAACTCCTTTAAGCATTGCTCTTAAAAAGAATGATTTTGTAACTGCAGCAGCTTTGGTAGCTTATTCTCAAAAACCATTGCAATCGCAAATGACTGAATTTACAGGACCAAATTTTATCGATAATTAATTTTAGAAATATTAATCCGTCTTCGCCAGAAAGGGCTATGACGTGACAAGATGCAAAGGTTATGAAAATGTTTAAAAAATATACAATTTTGGCTTTATGGCTAGCCCTAGTAGTTGGGCAGGTGCAATCTGCATCGCAAGATAAATCTTTTGCTAAAGAAGTTAAGGTTATTCAAAAAAATAGTGATTTTGAAATTGGAAATGCCATTGGTAAAATTGTGGGCGCTGGTTCTGTTTTATCGTATACATTTGCACCTAGTGCTAGGGTAAAGACTACATGTCTTATAACTGGCGTAGCATTAACAATGGTATTTAATGATTTAGCAAACAATCAAGAAGGGCCATTAAAGTATGCACATACGACAGGTTACCTATCAGGTTCAATAACTGGCGCAGCAGCAGTGTCAGCAGGATTGTATGGGGGAAGATTGGGCATTCGTGTGAGTGAGTTTGTTGGTAAAGACGCTGGCAAAGGGGTTGCTAAGTTGGCAGCTAAATTGGTAAAGCCAGGTACAAATATTTACGGTCTTGACCAAGCTGTTGAGGTTGTTACTGGTTTTGTAGGTGGTTTTACAGGTGCTGTTGGTGCAAGTCATATTATGCACGGTCTTAATGAAAGACTAAAATTAGAAGATAAAGTAAATGGCGGTGCATATGGTCTTATCAAAGGTATTGCATCCTTTAGCAAAGAAGAACTTAAGTAATTATAGGGGTTTATGAACATGTTTAGAAAACATACAGTTTTAGCACTAAGTTTACTTGTTGTAGCAGGCCAAGGCTTTGGTATGACAGCTTTACGCCGTTTAAGCCCAGCATTGATTGGCGCAGGTGTGGTTTATAGTAGCCAATTTGCTAAGCCAGTGCAATGTAAAGAGTCGCCGATTGATGCTTGTGAAAAGCGTATTATTGATACCCTTAGAAAAAGCAGTGTAGGCGAAGGGCCTCTTTTGCAAGAACTTAGAATGGATAAACCAACACTTCCAGTTTTAGAAATGCCTGATGGAAGAATTTTCATCATTAGTTCTGAATTCGCGACTAAGGCTCTTGAATATTGCGTTCCGAATAAACAATGCGTTTCAGTAGTTAAATTACTTTACTCTAAATATACACCAGCAGTAACATCTGAAGCCGAAGCAATTGATTATTTGGTTGATTTTGGTGGTGCAATAAAATAAAAGAATTTTTATCGATAATTAATTTTAGAAATATTAATGGAGAAGAAAATGTTTAGAAAATATACAGTTTTAGCACTAAGCTTACTTTTTGCTATGCCAGTGCAGTGTGAAGAAGGACCAAAAAAGCTTGATGAGGTTAAAGAAAAATGGATTAAGTGGGCGGACTCTGCAGTGTTGGCAGAAAGGGATGCTTTTCTTAAACGATATGGCTTAGACGGTAGCAACTTAAGGTTTGATGATAAGCTGGTTGAGATGATTAGATCTAGTATTGATCAAGGCGTTTTTTTGGAAGATGCACTTATCAATTCTTCAGAAGAAATAACTTTAGGACCTGTAAAAACGGTTGCTGCTGAAGTCTTTAAAAAATGTGATGTTAGAGTTATGCATAATCCGGATTTAGAAGTTCAGCAGGTAGGTGTTGCTAAACATTATGATAGTAATATGTGCTATGTAGTTTTAAATTGTGAAAAGCATCTAGGTAACCTATCGCAATTACAAGAAGTTTTAAGGCACGAATATAGCCATGTTCTTAATGACGATAATTTAAATGAAGGGCTTATTCAGTATGCTGCTTGGGCAAACTCAACTGTTGAGCGTGAAAAGGTAGAAGAGCAAACATTGCCTTATCATAGAGCATTTGAAACTAGAGCAGATGTTTATGCGGCGGTTAACTCGCCCCATCATGGCAAGCATTTAATTGATTTTTTTGGGGCTACTTCTAAAGGTAGCCAAGTAATCACGCATCCTGCAGATTCAGAACGTATTGCTTTATTGGAAAAAATTAAACTTGAGCTAGATGCAGCAAAAGAATAATAAAAATATTAAAGCGCACCAAGTGCTATTAGGTTAGTACGAACATTTTGATAGTTGGAATTGCATAATAAAATGGCTGTGATTCCAACTGACTCTGCAGCTAAAATATTTACACATTGGTCATCGATAAAAATACAGTCTTTAGGGTCTAAATCATAAGTATTTAAAACATATAAATAGGCGTCTTTATTGGGTTTAATTAAGCCAATTGCGCCAGAGATAATAATATGACGACTGTCAAAGCAGTTATCAAATATTTGGGCGTATTTGGCTTTAACTAGTTTAAATGATGCTTCGTCCCAATTTGATAAAACAAATAAACTATTTCTAGGGCTGCCGTCTGGATTTTTGGCATAGTAACATTCATTTAAAAGTTTAATTCCGGCTTTAATTGGTTTAGTGGCAGCTGCCATAGTATGCGGGTTAAACATTTGCTCGATTGTAGCAAAAACCAAATTTTTTTGTCGATTACTAACAAAATATTTTTGTTTTTCTAAGTGGCCAAAATAATCACTAACTGATTTCATAATTTCATTATCTGTTATTAATCCAGCCAGCCAGCGTTCCATAATTACTGGTAGTGGATTACCGTCGTTATCTGTGGCAATTTCGCTAGGGCTTTCGTCATTAGGGTGCATTTTATTTAAGATATCAAATACAATTGGTTTAATATTAGGGCTACGTAAATCCATCACAGCATAGGCAATAAATTTATCAAGGCCAATTTTACGTGCGAATGTTAAATGGGAAGTTTTAAAGAGGGTGCTACCTAGATCCCAAATAATAGTTTTGCTTTGACTAACAAGTGAGATAGTTAATGCTATAAATAATAATATTTTTTTTAACATGTTAGTTATGATCTAACTTTTATCATTACATTAATTTCTTCTAGTTCGGTCTTAATAGCTGGATTGCTTGGTTTTAGGCTAAGTTGGCGTTTACGGTATTGTAGCCATTCTAATTCGAAATGTTTTATTTTTTCTGCCAATTGATTTAACTCGTCTTGATATTTTTTAATTAAAATGGGGTCTTTTTGTTTTTGAGCGTTTTCAAGTTTAGTAATAACATCGCTCTTAACTGTCTCTAGTGAAGATTTTGGAATTGTAATGCTGGATAAACTACTTGGAATTAGTAAAGCCAAAAAAAATTTCTTCATAATTTTCTCACCATTTTTAAGATAAAATATAGTATGATGCTATAATAATTATTAAATAAAAGTCTATTAATTTATTTGAAGCATGAAATTATAGGTATGTTAAATCTTAAAAAGCAAATTCAAGACTTTATTACTAAGTTTACTCAAGAACAGGAGATCCCTGCCAAAATTATAGAGCAGATTCACGTTGCTGGTGGTACAGTTTTAATGGTTGGTGGGGCAGTACGGGATTGTTTACTAAACCAGCTTACTGAAGATTTTGATATTGAAGTCTATGGGCTAGAGTCGCAGGCTTTAGAGAAGATTTTGCGCCAGTATGGCTTTGTGCAATATATTGGCAAAGCTTTTGGGGTTTATCTATTGCCAGGGATTAATATTGACTGGTCACTACCAAGAATAGATAGTGTTGGCCGCAAACCAGAAGTGGAAGTTAACCCTAATCTAGATTTTGAGACTGCTTTTAGACGTCGTGATTTAACCATTAATGCGCTTGGTATTAATTTAAAAACGGGCGAGCTGGTAGACCCATTTAATGGGGTACAAGATTTACAAAATAAAGTTTTGCGTTATGTAGATCGTGATCTATTTACGGACGATCCGTTACGTTTTTACCGGGTGATGCAGTTTGTGGGCCGGCTTGAGATGGTGCCAGATGCGCAGTTAAACGAGTTGTGTAATGAAATGGATCTCGAAGATGTCTCTGTAGAGCGGATTGAAGAGGAGTTTAGTAAGCTTTTTTTAAAGTCACGAAATCCCGGACTTGGTATTAAATGGTTACAAACGGTTGGTAGATTGTACGAAATTTTGCCGGAATTATATGCTACGATTGGCGTGCCCCAAAATCCGGTGTGGCACCCAGAAGGGGATGTGTTTGAGCATATCACCCAAGCTTTAAATGCAGCAGCGCGGCAAGAGTATGCCAGTGATAGTGAAAAGTTAACTATCATGTGGGCAGCCCTTTGTCATGATTTGGGCAAAGTAGAAGCAACGAAATTGGTGGATGGGGTTTGGAAAAGTACTGGGCATGCGCTGATTGGCGTGCCGCTTGCCAAAAAATTGCTGGAGCGCATTACACATAACCAAGATTTAATTAAAGCGGTTTGTAAGTTGGTGCGCTATCACATGGAGCCACTACAGTTTATTCGCAATCAGGCCGGTGTTGTAGCTTATAAAAGGTTAGCAATTAATTTATACCCCCAAACTATTCGACTATTGGCAAAACTAGCGCTCGCAGATCGCGCTGGGCGTAAAGCCGTGGGGCAAAAATTACCTGATAAATTAGATTTTAGTGATGATCTAGAATTACAAAAGTTTGTGGATCAAGCCAATCTTGCTGGCGTGTGGGACCAAATGGAGCCGCCGGTGTTGCAAGGTAAAGATTTGCTGGATGTGGTAAAGCCCGGGCCAAAATTGGGTGAATTGTTGCAACGTGCGTATGAGATACAGATTCAAGAGTCTATTTTGGATAAAAGTGTTTTGAAAAAACGCGTGCTTTTCTCTAAATAGCATCTTACAAAAACCGCCTCGGCGAAGCCTTGTACGAAGCCTGGGCCCTACGCGGGCCGCGCCAGTGGGATTTCTGACCAAATCCCCTGGACCCCAGGTCTCAAGTTTTACGCCATAACTCGCTAGAAACTGTCTGCGACAGTTTCAACGCTCAAACAGGACGGCTACTTAGGTGTTATTAGATATAAATCTAGATTTTAAAATTGTTGTTCGTGAAATTAATTTTATGTTAGCGTATAGCCTATATTTATTATTTAGGCTGGCAGCATGAAATTAGTTAAAATATTAGCTTTATTTTCTTTATTTCAAGTTAGTGCAAATCATTTAATTTGTTTGCAAAATAATTCTTCAACCGCTCATACTGGTTTACCCAGCGTAGTAGCCTATCTCAATACCTTGCGTAATAATTATATTCCAGATATTAGCCAAGTTTGGTTGCCAAAGAACCAAATCCCTGGTTATCAGCTGCAATTTAATTTAGAGCTGGTTAGTATGGAGCAAGCGCCATCTGCTATTCGCCAAATTCTTGGCACAAGCTATGAAACTGATCCCAAATATTTTGCCAAAAAATTCCAAAATTTATTTCCGGAAAAGGTGTTTCACAGTATTGGTAATTATCGTTACAAAGGCTTTCGTGAATATGTTAAAAAAATACCAGGCTTTGAAGAATTTATCTTAACTGCTGGTGATCAATTAAAGATTGGTAGTGATTTATATAAAAAACTATTAAAGTCTGGCAACTTGCAAGACTTTACAGCGCTAAAAAATATGCACCAGGAAAAGGTGCAGGAGTTAGAGCAAAAAGCGCAGCAAACTGATATGCGTAATAATTTGGTATCAAAAGATTTTAATGAGCATGGCATTAAATTGCTTGAACAACATGGGATCGCGAGCCAATTTTTATATCATGGCAATTCGAATCAAATTGCGCAGTTAAAACAAATTACTGGTTTTATGAATGATGCCGGCGAGTTTAAACATGAGTATTGTAAAATACCAGAATTAAACGAAATCGCTGGTAACGCAGTAAATTTTGGGATACTGGCAAACAATGCCAATCGTGAAAACCTGTTAAGTATGTCACAATTCTGTTTAGAAATTGGGCAAAATTTACTGGCGCTTGGGCGTGGTTTAGTAGCTGGGTGTGGCCGTAATACGCATGCTATTTATCAAATGGTTCGTCATCCCATAAATACTAGTATCGAAATTGGTAGCTTGCTTAAAAATATTGGGGTTGGAATTGGTAATGTTGCTAAAATGCTTGCCAAAAATGAGGTTGGGCAGCGTTTAAATGATCAAGCTTTAATTGATTCTGCCCAACAAGATATGAATCGTTATGTTGATAGTTCTAGGCAAATTTATCAATACGCCAAAAAAACTTGGCAGGATAAGTCTAAGATCGAGCGTTATGAACTTGCAGGTAGTTTGGCAACAGATTTACTACTTGCCAAAGGCTTGCCAGCAGCAGCTAAACTTGCGCCTATTAATAATCTAGCTCAATACGCGCCACAAGCATTTGCTAACTTGGGGGAGCTTGGTCGGGAGATTAATCAAATCGCTGGCTTAACT
>Ga0007854_10000880_pt1 | contig 19379 bp, 17 predicted proteins | sample CryBogCBH12Aug08_FD_60382 | JGI IMG/M metagenome (GOLD analysis project Ga0007854, IMG submission 60382) | Freshwater microbial communities from Crystal Bog, Wisconsin, USA - CBH12Aug08 | ecosystem: Environmental > Aquatic > Freshwater > Lake | place: Crystal Bog, Wisconsin, USA | collected...
CTAATCACGAACGATGACGGTATCGACGCCCCGGGGATTCACAGTCTCACTCGCGCCGTGTCCCGATGGATCTCCGACGCCCCCACGGGCGAGGAAAGGTCGGCCATCGTGGTCGCGCCTCACGTCAACAATTCGGGCATGAGCTCGGCGGTCGGTGACGTGTTCGAGAAGTCCTCGCTCCACTACGAGCGTCGCGTCATCGAAGGAGCAGAGAACGTACCCACGTTCAGCCTCGACGCTTCGCCGGCATTGTGCACCATCATCGGCGCCCTCGGTTCCTTCGGCTACCGACCCAACGTCGTTCTCTCGGGCATCAATGCCGGCGCCAACGTGGGTCGCTCCGTGTTGCACTCGGGAACCATCGGCGCCATCCTCACCGGCGCGCAGCTCGGACTCTCGGGTCTCGCCGTCTCGATCAACTGGGGCGACGACGTGCACTTCGATACCGCCGCGGACGTGGCGATTGAAGTTCTCAAGGAAATGGCGAGCGCACCGGATCGCACGCTGCTGAACCTGAACGTACCCAACCTCGCTCCCTCCGAGCTTCGCGGAGTGCGACGCGGCCGCATCTCGAGCGCCGGCATCGTCAAGTCGGCGGGCACGGGAACGTCACTGGCCGATTTCGGAGAGAGCGGAGACCTCCCGTTGCGATTGGGTGCGGCCACTCCGACATTGGGTGACGTGAGCGATGAAGCACCCGAGGACGACGGCGCCCTCATTGCCGCGGGTTACGCCTCGCTGACGCCGTTGCGCGGCGTGCACGAGGACACCGATCAATCAATGGACGAGATCGTCCGCCACTCTCTCGCCGCCATCGCGACACACCTGGCCGCGCATCAGGGCTAGTCGTCGTCGCCTCGAGTGCGACGAGTCGACTTCGTTCTCGCCCTTAGCTTCTTTTCGTTGAGACGACGCTCGACGGAAGCGCGTGTGGGCTTCGTCGAACGGCGAGACGGTCGCTCGACCAGTGCGGACGCGATTTTGGCCGCCAGTCGTTCAAGAGCGTCCTGACGATTGCGCGCTTGGGATCGTGACGCCGACGCGCTGGCACTCACACTGTTCCCGAAGGCTTCCGTCAGCACCGAGCGCGTTCGCTCGCCCAGTGCGGCCGAGTCGACAATGGACCAGGTGACGATGACGCGCGACTGCGTGCGGTTGGCGTGTTGCCCGCCGGGTCCTCCCGGTGTCGTGACGCGCACCGCGAGCTCGTCAGCGGGCACCACGACGCGCGGGGCGACGCGCAGATCGCCAGACGCGAGAATCTCGGGGTACGCCATGATCAGTCCGCTTGGGGAAAGCGCACCATCGCTAGTTGGCTGGACGACGCGACGAGTCGATCGCGATCATCAAAGAGTTCACACCGCTCGTCCACCAGTCCCTCTTCGACGACCACGCACCATTGACGCACGCGCAGCCAGTTGCTCTGCGGAATAGCGCGCACGTACGAGGTCAATTGCAGTGTCGGCACCCAGCCCGATGAACCAATGGGGAAGGTCGCGGGAGGTAAGGCGTCGGACGCGAACAACACGCTCCACGCATCCCACTCCGAGGCGCCATCACTCAGTCGTATCCAGCCTCGAACTTCGGCGCGGTCGACGATGGTTCCTTGCCACCACGCCGCCGTCGCCGGATCGAGACGCAGTTCGGCCGACTTCATGATGTTGATGTCAGTACCCCCATTGCTCGCGACGCACTCCTCGAGGGGAGGCACGACCGGCGGCGTGGCGTCGTGATACCGATTGGTCGGGTCTTCGTGCAAGGCGCCGAGGGTCACCAACGACTCCGTCATGAGTTGACCGTCTTCGCGCAACATCACGTGAACAAATGATGCGCCTCGTCCCACGCGCCGCACGTCGACCTCGAGGGTCGCTGGTCCGATCGTGGGAGCGCCGACGTAATTAGTCGTCACCGCGGTCGCGTGCAGGTGGGGAGATCCCTCCGCGTGCGCGGCCGCGAGGGCCGCGTTGGCCATCACGCACTGGAGATAGCCCCCATTGGGGCGACCAACGACGGTGTAGTACTGCGAGAGTTGCACGCTGAATCGCCCGTCGCCGAGCGGCTCGACGGCCGCGGCGTCACGGAGGGGGCGCACCAAAGTGGGGTCGGACACGACAGGCAGGCTACTGGCCTTCGCTATGCACTCGTTAGATTGGGAACCGGAAAGGCGTGAACAATGAACTGCATCCCCCACTTCATTAATGGTCAGCGACGCAACGACGGACAGGAAATGGGGACGGTGTTCGATCCCGCGACGGGTCTGGCCGCCTCCCAGGTGCCCTTCGCCGACGCGGCACTCCTGGACGAAGCTCTGCGGGTAACGCGCCAGGGGGCCGAACAGTGGCGTCACTCGACTCTCTCGCAGCGCACCAACGTGCTGTTTACGTTTCGCCAACTGCTGACGGAACACGCCAACGACCTCGCCGCCCTGATTACTGCTGAACACGGCAAGACAACCCCCGACGCCCTCGGAGAACTCGCGCGCGGTCTCGAGAACGTGGAGTACGCCTGCGGACTGGCCGATCACCTCAAGGGAGAGTTCTCCCACCAGGTCGCTGACGGCGTCGACGTCCACTCCGTACGCGAACCCGTGGGTGTGGTGGCCGCCATTACACCGTTCAACTTCCCGGTCATGGTGCCCCTGTGGATGACGGCGAACGCCATCGCCAGCGGGAACGCCGTGATCCTCAAGCCATCCGAGCGCGACCCGTCGGGCAGCGTCCTGCTCGCGGAGTTGTTGCAGAAGGCGGGCCTGCCCGACGGCGTCTTTAACGTCATCCACGGGAACGCCGACACCGTTCGCCGCCTTCTCGTTCACCCCGAGGTCGACGCCATCAGCTTCGTGGGATCAACGCCCGTAGCGAAGTTCGTCTACGAAACCGGTACCGGAGCCGGCAAGCGGGTGCAGGCACTCGGCGGCGCCAAGAATCACATGCTCGTTCTCCCCGACGCCGATCTCGACGTGGCCGCCGACGCCGCCATCAACGCGGGGTACGGCTCAGCGGGTGAGCGCTGCATGGCGATCAGTGTCGTCGTCGCGCACGAGGCGATCGCGGACGAATTGGTTCGTCGCATTGCGGAACGCACCGACCGATTGACGGTCGGTCCCGGTCACGACGCCTCCAGTGACTTTGGACCACTGATCACCCGGGAGCACCGCGACCGGGTCGCCAGTTACGTCACGGGTGCGTCGGCCCACGGTGCGACGGTCGTGCGCGACGGGACCGCTCTCGCGGAGCGGGACGGCTTCTTCATCGGTCCCTGCTTGATCGACCACGTGCGACCGGGCACGCCGGCCTACGACGACGAGATCTTCGGACCCGTTCTGTCGGTTGTCCGCGTCGCCAGCTACGACGAGGCCGTCACCCTCATCAACGCCAACCCCTTCGGCAATGGCGTCGCCATTTTTACGCGCGACGGCAACGCGGCACGACTCTTCAGTCGAGACGTCACGGTCGGCATGATTGGCGTCAACGTGCCGATTCCGGTTCCGGTCGCGAGCTATTCCTTCGGCGGGTGGAAGAACTCACTATTCGGCCACTCCCACATCTACGGGCCCGAAGGCTTCACCTTCTACACCCACGCCAAGGTGATCACCACGCGCTGGCCGCAGCCGTCGGAAAGCCAGATTGACCTCGGCTTCCCTCGAACTCGCTGATCTTCGTGATCGCCTCGTCCCATTCGCTGTTCGGATGGATCGGCGAAGGGCTCCGTGGCGCTGGGGCGATGGTCTGGATGACGTGGTGGCCGCTCGTACTGGGTTTCGGCCTCTCGGGATGGGTCCAGGGATTTCTCCGACGCGACGGTTTACGTTCCTCCCTCGGCACTGATGGCGGCCGCGGCGCCACGCGCGCGAGCGTGCTCGGCATCCTCTCGTCGTCGTGTAGTTACGCCGCCAGCGCGATGGCCCGAGCAATCTTCGGCCGAGGGGCCACGTGGACCAATTCCATGATCTTCATGATCGCCTCCACCAACTTGGTGATCGAACTCGGCATCGTGCTATGGGTCCTGCTCGGATGGCAATTCCTGGTGGCCGAATTTGTGGGTGGTGCCCTCATGATCGTGATGCTGCGCTACTTACTCCCACGCGTCTTTTCTCACGACCAAGAGAACGAGTTGCGCCAACAGATCGTCGTCGGGAACGAGATCGACGACAACGACCGACCGAGCTTGCGGGTGCGCCTGCGCTCTATGGACGAATGGTCTCGGTCGTCTCGGTTCACGATGGGAGATCTCTCGATGCTCCGCAAAGAACTCTTCTTCGGTTTCCTCGTCGCTGGATTCCTCGCGGTCCACGTACCCGCGTCGTGGTGGCGAGCCATCTTCGTGACTGGCCACGGACCGTGGACGTTGATTGAAAACGTGATCGTGGCGATACCGATCGCGGTCCTCTCCTTTGTGTGTTCGGTGGGCAATATTCCTTTGGCGGCCGCCCTCTGGAGTGGAGGTATTGCCTTCGGTGGCGTCATTGCCTTCGTCTTCGCGGATCTCGTGACCCTGCCGCTGTTGCTCATTTATCGACGCTTCTACGGACCACGGGCCACGTGGAAGTTATTCTTCTCGTTCTGGGTCGTGATGAGTGCCGCAGGCCTCCTGACCGAACTGATTTTCCGTGCCGCGCACGCCATTCCCGAGCGCCACGCCCTGCCCGCCGCCCAAGGCGACTTTCCGATGGGCGCCACCTTGATAGCGAATATCGTCGCCGTCGCCGTTCTCGGAGTCATTGTGTGGCTCGCGCGACGGGACACGCACGACGACACGACCTCGATTGACCCTGTCTGCGGCATGCAGGTGGAGCGTCGCACCGCGGCCGCTCGTGTGACCCACGAGGGAACCCCGTACTACTTTTGCTCCCCGCGTTGCGAAGAACGCTTTTCGAAGGACCCCGCTTCCTTCGTGTCGGCGGACCAAGGAGGTGTGGACCAGAAAGCTCACCACGTCGACCCGATCTGCGGCATGAGCGTCGAGCCCGAGACGGCCGCTGCGAGTGAGGTGCGCGACGGCGTGACGCACTACTTCTGCGGCCTGGGGTGCCGAGACCGATTCGTGGAAGAGGGCGTTGACACTCTTCACGTCGACCCGATCTGCGGCATGAGCGTCGAGCCCGAGACGGCCGCTGCGAGTGAGGTGCGCGACGGCGTGACGCACTACTTCTGCGGCCATGGGTGTCGAGACCGATTCCTGGAGCAACGAGAGCCGACCAGTGGCTGATCCGACACCCATTCGCCTCGGTCCGACCGCTCGCGCCTACGGAATTATTCGTCGCAACGACGAGATCTTGCTCGTTCGGGCGTCGGCTCTCACCCGCGTGCAGGGGTTGTGGTGGCTACCCGGTGGCGGTATCGATTTCGGGGAATCTCCCGAAGAGGCCGTCATTCGTGAAATTAGTGAAGAGACCGGACTTCGCGCCACCAATCCTCGGCTGCGAGAAATCATTTCCGACACCTGGACCCGCAGTTCTGGCGAGGAGATGCACGCTCTGCGCATCATTTTTGACGTCGACGTCACCGACGGTGAACTCACCGATGAACGCGACGGCACGACAGACCGTGCCGAGTGGAAAAAGATCAGCGAACTCGACGATCTTCTCGTGGCCGACTACGTCCGGCGCGTCGTGCGCGACGACTAGTTGAAGTACGACACTCGCAGTTCGCGCTTGAGAAACTTGCCCGCCGGATTGCGAGGCAGCGGCTCGTGCGTGAACGCCACGCGGGTCGGCACCTTGAACGCGGCGAGGTGTGCACCCACGTGGTTGCGGAGTTCGTCTTCGGTCATCGTGTGGCCGACCTTGAGCATGACGACACAGGCGACCTCTTCGCCCAGACGCTCGTGCGGGACGCCGAAGACGGCGGCCTCGTGCACGGCGGGGTGGTCGTAGATGGCGGCTTCCACCTCGGCCGAGTACACGTTCTCACCCGCACGCAACACCATGTCTTTCGCGCGGTCCTCGATGTACAAGAAACCTTCGTCGTCGATCCGGCCGACGTCACCACTACGCAGCCAACCGTTCTGGATGGTTTCCGCTGTGGCTTCGGGCTTGTTCCAATAGCCACGAATCAACGTGGGTGACTTCATCCAAATCTCTCCACGCTCGCCTCGGGGCAGCACGTTGCCATCGTCGTCTCGGATTTCGAAGTCCATGACAATGGTGGGGGTACGACCCGTCGACGTGGGGTGGCTGACGTAGTCGTCGCCGTAGTTACCGGGACCATACGCGTTCGTCTCGGTCATGCCGTATCCGATATTGGGGCGTCCTTGGCGGAAGGAACTTTCGACGCGCGCGACCAACTTCGGCGGTGCGGGAGCGCCGCCACCACCCACCGCCGTTAATGAACTCGTGTCGTACTTTGAGAAGTTGGGGTTCTCCAACATGTCCCACGACTGCGTCGGGACGCCAACGAAGTTAGTGACCTTCTCTCGTTCAATGAGCTGCAAGGCACGCTCGGGGTCCCAGCGGTACATCATCACGAGCTTGAAGTGCCACGAGAAGCACGACATCATCACGGGAATACATCCGGTGACGTGGAACAACGGCACGATCAAGATGAAACACGGAGGATTTCCGCCACCGCTCTCCCCCGGTCCACGTCGGAACGCTTGAAGGCTGGCGTTGGACGCAAAGGCCATGATCGCGTTCGTGATGGCTCGGTGCGTGGACACCGCGCCCTTCGGAAATCCCGTCGTCCCCGAGGTGTACAAGATGGTCCCGTCGTCGTCCGGGCCGACCTCGACCTCGGGCATCGGAACGCCGCGCACGAGCACTTCGTGCCAATTGTGCACATGGGGCTGCAGGGGCTGTAGATCATCCAAACGAACACCAAGAATCGGCACACCGGCACGTGCGCATGGGGCGTGTGACCGCGTGACGCGCTCGGCGTCGGCAATCAGCAGGCTCAAACCGGCGTCGTTGATGGCGTAATCCATTTCGTCTTCCGTCCACCACGCGTTTAACGAGACGGAGATCGCACCAATCGACAGGATCGCCGCGAAGGAGACGATCCACTCCGGCAAATTGCGCATCGCGATGCCGACGCGGTCACCCTTTTTGATGTTGAAGGTGTGCACCAAGGCGTAACCAAGGGCGTCCGCTTCCTCCATGACGCGAGCGAAACTCCACTCTTCGTCTTCGTAGACAAGGAAGGTTTCTTGACTCGTACGCGCACCATCGAAGAACTGACGCAACGTGGGCGGGGCATTCTTGAATTGGCGGAACGTTGCGCCGTTGACGGTCACTTCCTCAACTTCGAAAGGCTGACCAGGCGCGCCCACGGCGGCAATGGCTTCATCGATACTGATTGTCACGCTGTCCTCCCGGATCTAACGGGCGAATCTTACGCAGTTACGTTGGCATCGCGAAACCATGGGAATTGCTAGAACTAGGTCATGCCGATCAACGTCACCGCCATCCCCGGTCTTCCCGATCACGTCAATGACGTGCGCTTGCGAACCGCGGAACTCATCAACAACGAAATTCTCCCGCGCGAAGACCAGCTCTTCGCCGTCCGTCGAGGTCGCGCCGTCACCGAGGACGAGCGAGCGCACGCCAAGGCTCTTCGCGCCGAGGTGAAGGCCAAGGTGAAGGCCGCGGGACTGTGGGCGCCACATCTTCCCCAGGAGTACGGCGGGATGGGCCTCGACTTCCTCGCTCACGCGTATATGAACGAAATTCTCGCCTACGCCCTCGGTGCAGCGTCCCTCTTCGGTGTCGTGGCCCCGAATAGTGGCAATCAGAAGATCTTGGTGAAATACGGCACCGAGGAGCAGAAGCGCAAGTGGCTCCTACCGACCATCGAGGGAACCATGGAGTCGGGTTACTCGATGACCGAGCCTGATAACGCCGGCTCCGACCCACGGTCCATTAAGACCACGGCCCGTCGCGACGGCGACGAGTACGTCATCAATGGCCACAAATGGTTCACCTCGAACGGCATCGAGGCCGATTTCTTCATCGTGATGTGTCGCGTCGAAGACTCGACGTCCGAGGGTGGACGGAGCGGATCGATGTCACAGATCATCGTGCCCACGAACACTCCCGGAGTTGAGATCGTCCGCGGCATCGGTATCTGGGGTCACCCCACGTCGGATCACTGCGAGGTCATCTATAACGACGTGCGCGTTCCCGCGGAGAATGTGCTCGGCCGAGTAGGTCAAGGACACGAAGCGGCCCAGGACCGGTTGGGGGCGGGCCGGGTGTTCCACTGCATGAACTCCGTCGGGCAGATGTGGCGTGCCTTTGACCTCATGGTCGAACGTTCGCTCACCCGAGAAGTGCACGGCGGACTCTTAAAGGACAAGCAGTTCATTCAGGGCTTCATCGCGGACTCGTATATCGACCTACAAACGTCACGCCTTCTCACGATTCGTGCCGCCGAGATGATTGACCGAGGTGACCCGAGAGCCCGCACCGAGATCTCGGCCCTCAAGGTCTACGTCCCCGCCGCGTTCTCTCGCGTGGCCGACCGGGCCATCCAAGTCTGGGGGGCCGCGGGCGTGTCCAACGACCTACCCCTTGCCGCGATGTATCTCGGTGCGCGCACGCTGCGCTTGGCCGATGGTCCCGACGAGGTGCACAAGATTCTGATCGCGAAGAACGTCCTGCACCAGTACGAAAGTGGTCAGAGTTGGGACTTCGCTCGTTGATTCGCTTTGACGTGCACGTCCACCCGGGATCGAAAGTGGCTCGAGTGGGAGGTCTCTACAGCGGAGCTCTCGTCGTACGAGTACGCGAGAGGGCAGTCGATGGGGCTGCGAACGAAGCCGTCCGGGAAGCGTTGGCCGCCGCGTTCGGTGTGCCGACGCGCCACGTGGAGTGCCTACGAGGCCGTCGACATCGGCACAAACACTTCAGTATCGAGGGCGACGAGGCAGTCCTTTCGGACACTCTGCACCTATTGCGCTCGCAAATGAACTAGCGACGTAGGGACAATCCGCGACTTTCCGTACAGTGACCACTATCCTTACCCCGAGCAATGCCGCTCATTGCCGAAAGGACATCACCCATGTTTGCTTCGAGTTACCCACTGCTCGACCTTGTTTTGACCATGCTCTGGTTCGTGATCTTCGTTTTCTGGATCATGTTGGTTTTCCAGATCATCGTTGACGTATTCCGTAGCCATGACCTCAGTGGAGGCCTCAAGGCGCTGTGGATGATTTTCATCATCTTCCTGCCGTTCCTTGGTGTGTTCGTCTACCTGATTGCTCGCGGTGGAAAGATGCACGAGCGTCAGGCGCAGGCTGCGATCGCGCAGCAGAAGGCTATGGAGGACTACATCCGTAGCGTGGCCAACAAGCCGCAGTCGTAGTTTCTCAAGATTTCCTCACAACCGCCCGGGGCAATGCCCCGGGCGGTTGTGCTTTTCGGCACTATTTCACCGACAAGGTCTTCCGCCATAAGAGATTCGCCCCGGCGAGTCGTGCACCCAGTTCCTCATTCACGCGAATCATGGGCGTGTTCAGTAGCGAATTGAACGTCGAGATTCTTCGCACCGCCAGCCCCGTGTGGTCGAGTAGCTCCATCGTGGCGAGCTTCATGAGACCGCCCAACCTATGACCACGATGAGAGCGCAGGACGAGCGTGTCCCATTGGTACGCCGTGTCCGGTGATTCCCGCGACACGGTGAGTTCACTGAACGCCACGAGCGAATCACTCGGCACGTGTCGAGCGGCTGCGACCAGCAGTTCGCGTCCCATAGACGCCACCCGCTCCTCAAAACGCCGGACACGATCCGCGTCCCATTCTTCACTCAATGGTTCGAGGTCCGCGTAGGGAGCTTCGCTCGGCATCACCGCTGACATACGAGCGCGGTCCGAGAGCCAACGCTCGGGCGTCGCCGTCGTCCACGTGAGGATTTCGTAGTCCCGAGCGAGGGGCCGCCACCGCGCGAGCAACTCGTCACGGCGCTCGGGCGGATAGGGCCAGGCGAGATCCCGCCGCGCCGACTCGTCGCCCAAGATGTACCCGTGCCGCGGCGCGAAGGTTCGATTGGGTGACCGTCCGACTTCGTTGGCCCCCTCAATGACGGCGACGACAATCTCGCGACGCCCGCGGGTGCGAACGTACGTCTCTAACTCGGCGAGATGCGCGGAACCGAATCCTCGACCACGAAGAAGGGGATCGACGTGCAGTTCCGTCCTCCACCACGGCGTCGGGTCACTACGCGTCTCCTCGACCTTCGCGACCGACACGGGAGCCGCCCCCGGATCACCGAAGGCGAGCAGGTGTGTCACGTCAGGTCCCCCGTCGTCCATTGCTCGCGCTCGAATCTCGTCAGGGTGCCACCCACTGGAGTTCTCGTCGTCACGAGCTCGTTCGGAACGTTGGTAGACCGCGAACCACGACGCGAAGTCCTCGTCAACCATCGGGTTGATGCGGTACTGCTGCATTCGCTCAGCGTAACGAGGACTCTGCGCGTACCCTTGGAGAATGGAATCTCGCAACGGCGCGACCGTTCCGCGACGCTACGTCACGGCCACCGCACTCTTTGACGGCCACGACGCGTCCATCAACATGATTCGACGACTCCTGCATAACGCAGGCTGCGAAGTCGTTCACCTCGGGCACAACCGATCCGTGGCGGAAATTGTCGACGCGGTGGTGGATGAAGATGCGGACGCCGTCGCAGTCTCGTCCTACCAGGGTGGGCATATTGAATTCTTCACCTACCTCGTCGACGAACTTCGACGCCGCGGTCACGGTGACGTGCAGGTAGTGGGCGGCGGCGGCGGCGTGATCGTGGACGAGGAGATCGCCCGTCTCGAGTCCTACGGCGTCGCCAAGATCTTTTCGCCTTCCGATGGCGCCCGTCTCGGACTCGACGGCATGGCACAGATGTTGGTGGACATTGCCGCACGTCGAGTGCGCCAACCGGGAACATTGACCGACGTCAAGAAGGGTGACCGGGACGCGCTCGCTCGCTTCATTACCGGACTGCGGGACGAAACGATCAGCTCCGAGATCCTCGCGACATTGCGGGACACGACCGACTCGATGCACGCGCCCGTACTGGGCGTGACCGGCACCGGTGGATCGGGCAAGTCGTCGCTCACCGACGAAATTGTGCGACGCTTCCGTCTCGATTTCCACGACGACGTGTCCATCGCCATCATCGCCGTCGACCCGTCGCGGCGACGAAGCGGTGGTGCGCTACTCGGCGACCGCATACGTATGAACGCACTCGATGCACCGAGCGTGCTCTTTAGGTCGTTGGCCGCTCGTGGGGCCTCTGGAGGTCTTCCCGAGTCACTCGGGGACGTGGTGCGGGCCGTGCGACTGTACGGCGCTGATCTCATCATTCTTGAGACTCCGGGCATCGGACAAGGCGACGGGGGCGTCGAAGACCTAGCCGATCTGAGTTTGTACGTGATGACCCCGGAATATGGTGCGTCCAGCCAACTCGAAAAGATCGAGATGCTGGACGTCGCCGACGTGGTGGCCATCAACAAGTTCGAGCGTCGCGGCGCGAGTGAAGCGTTGCGTGACGTACGTCGACTCTTGGCCCGACGTTTCAAAGTGTCGCCCTCAGAACTCGAAACTCTGCCCGCCTTCGGCACGGTGGCGGCGCGATTCAACGACGACGGCGTGACCGCGTTGTACTGCGAATTGCGACGGCAGCTGGCCGAAAAGGGTTTCGTCGCGACTGGCGGCAGGCTGGTTGATCCCGGCGTTCGCCAGTCATCCGGCGTGAACGTCATCATTCCACCCGAGCGCGTGCGGTATCTCGGTGACATCGCCGCCACCATTCGCCAATACCACCACGCGACCGATGAGATCGTGCGCGCAGTGCGTGCAGCCGACGCCCTGGAAAGAAGTGCCACTCTCCTTGACGGTGACCCGAGCGTCGCCGTCGTTGTCGCGCAACGAGCGGAAGAAGTCTGGAACGACGTCCCAGCCGAACAACGAGCCGAACTCGCTGAATGGCCCACACGCCGCTCGATCTGGCGGGGAGAGGAAGCCATCATCGACGGCGTCCGCCAGAACCTCACCAGGACCTCGCTATCCGGAACGGTCGTGCCGAGAGTGGCGCTGCCGGACGATACTGACCCCGGAGTGCTCGTACGTTTCCTGCGGCGAGAAAACCTACCGGGCTCTTTTCCCTTCACCGGGGGTGTCTTTGCGTTAACCCGGGATGACGAGGAGCCCACGCGGATGTTCGCCGGTGAGGGCGACGCCGCGCGCACCAATCGTCGATTCCACCTCCTCGCGAGTGGTCAACCGTCCACGCGGCTCTCCACCGCCTTTGACTCCGTGACGCTCTACGGATTCGATCCCGCCCGTCGCCCCGACATCTACGGCAAGGTCGGCAACGCCGGCGTATCGATTGCCACGATCGACGACCTACGGACTCTCTACGGCGGATTCGACCTGTGCTCTCCTTCGACGTCGGTCTCCATGACGATCAACGGTCCCGCCCCGGCCATTCTCGCCATGTTCCTAAACGTGGCCATCGATCAACAGATTGCACATTTCGTGGACCGAGAAGGGCGGGAACCAAACGCCGAGGAACGTGAGGCCGTGCGACGGCACGCCTTATCGCACGTTCGCGGCACCGTGCAGGCGGACATCCTGAAGGAAGACCAGGGTCAAAACACCTGCATACTCTCGACCGACTTCGCCTTGCGCATGATGAGCGACGTGCAGGAGTACTTCGTCGAAAATGATGTCCGCCGCTTCTATTCGGTCTCCGTATCGGGCTACCACATTGCCGAAGCGGGGGCGAACCCCATCACGCAACTCGCCTTCACGCTCGCCAACGGATTTACCTACGTGGAGTCGTGGTTGGCCCGCGGTCTCAGCATCGACCAGATCGCGCCGTCACTGTCGTTCTTCTTCTCCAACGGCATGGACGTCGAGTACACGGTCCTTGGTCGAGTCGCTCGCCGCGTGTGGGCCATCGCCATGCGCGAGCGCTACGGCGCCAACGAGCGCAGCCAAAAGTTGAAGTACCACGTGCAGACGTCCGGACGTAGTTTGCACGCGCAAGAGATGAGTTTCAACGACATCCGCACGACCTTGCAGGCGCTGTGCGCGATCTACGACCGCACGAACTCCCTCCACACCAACGCCTTTGACGAAGCCGTCACCACCCCCACCAATGAGTCGGTCCGTCGTGCGATGGCCATCCAGTTGATTATCAATCGCGAGTGGGGACTCGCTCAGGTCGCCAATCCCCTCCAGGGCTCATTTATCGTTGAAGAACTCACGGACCTCGTCGAAGATCTCGTTCTTCAAGAACTCGACGCCCTCAACGACCGTGGCGGCGTGCTCGGTGCGATGGAGCTCGGCTATCAGCGCGGGCGCATTCAAGATGAGAGCTTGTTATACGAGCAGCGCAAGCACGACGGTTCTCTCCCGATCATTGGGGTCAATACCTTCTTGGGCGAGGTTTCGTCGGCACCGACAGGCCCCATGGAATTAGCTCGTTCGACGGACGAAGAAAAAGCGGGGTGCCTCCAGCGCCTCGAAGGATTTCACATCCGTCACGCCAGTGAAGCCACCGACGCGCTCGCGCGACTTCGAGATGCCGCCCTGAGCGGCACCAACACCTTTGCCGTCCTCATGGACGCCGTCCGGTGCTGCTCGCTTGGTCAAATCACCGACACACTCTTCGACGTCGGTGGCCGCTACCGACGCAATCTCTAAAAGGCTCCCTCTCATGCTCGAAGCCCTGCTTCCCTCCGATTTCCGCGTCCTCGTGGTCGGTCCCGTTCGTCGTTTCTACGGCGCGACGATGTTGAGTGCTTTGGGCACGGGGCTCATCATCTCGCTCAACATCATCTACGTCCACCTCATACGCCACCACTCGATCTTCTTCGCGACCTTCCTCTTGAGCATGAATGCCCTATTGGGGCTGGCCCTCACCCCGGTGATCGGGACGTTGACCGACAAGGTCGGTCCCATCAAGGTGACGCTTGTTTCGGTCATTCTGATGACCATTGGCCTGTACTGCTACGCCTACACGTGTTCGGCGTGGGCTTTCGTCGTGGTGTCGGCCATTCTCACGATCGGTGGCTCCGGGAGCTGGAGTCCCCTCTCGACGATGTTGGCTCGACTCATTGGTCCCGAGCACCGACAACGAGCCTTTGGATTCAATTTCATGTTGCTCAATCTCGGCATCGGTGCGGGTGCCCTCGTCTCGTCATCGGTCGTCGACCGGCACAACCCGCTCACTTTCACTCACCTCTACCTCGGCACCGCCACGCTCACGGCGCTCACGGGCATCATCTACGCGACACTCTGGCGTCACGGTGGACCCGTGCGTGAAGCCCTCGACGAAGCCGAGGTCGAAGCCGCAGAGGAAGAACCCGTCAGCGCGAAGGGAGGCTGGGGCGAAGTCCTCGGTGACCGGCGACTGCGCAACTTCGTGCTGGCGGCACTCTTCATGTTGATCTGCGGATACGGATCGCTCGAGGCCGGATTCTCATTATTCGTGGTGACCTACACCAAGCTCACGATCAAGAGCATTGGCATTGTCTTCTTCTTTAATACGCTCACCATCGTTCTCGCGCAACTCTTTGTTCTGGGTCGCATCCAGGGCAAGAGTCGGGCTCGAGTGATGAGCCTCGTGGGAATTCTCTGGGCTCTGTCGTGGGTCTTCGTCACCTTTACTCTGCACGTGCCGGCGTGGTTCGCCCTCGTCTTGTTGTGCGCCGCCCAGGTCGTCTTTGCGATTGGCGAAACCCTCTGGAGTCCCGTGGCGCCCGCATTGGTCAATCAGATTGCGCCCGAGCACCTGCGTGGCAGGTACAACGCCGCCTTCGGGTTCACCTGGACGATTTCGGGCTTTGTCGCCCCCTTGATCGCGGCCCTGTTTCTCGCGACGTCCCTCGGTCGCTTCTGGCCGATGTTCGTGGGCGGCGGTGCGCTCGTGGGCTCGCTGCTCGCCACCCGACTGCGTCACCATCTCACGCCCCTCGAGGACGGACTGCTCCCCGAAGAACTCGACGCGTAACGCAGTGCGCGGACGCCCGATCATCGAGCGTCCGCGCACTGGTGAACCGCGAGGGGATTAGCTGATCGCCAGACCCTCACTCGCCGCCGGCAGGTTCCACAGCGTTTCGACCGGGCTGAGCACACCCGTGCTCGAGACGGCGAAGACGTCGAGCGCACCCGCGCCGCCGCTTTCGACGTACAGGAAGTGGCCGTCAGCGGAGGTGACCTCATCGGTCGTACCCGCGTGCGTCGACGCCGCGGTCGCATTCACTAGCGACACGGTGCCGTTAGCCGCCACGGTGAAGGAACTCAACGTCGCACTTCCCGCGTTGGAACCGAAGTAGTAACCGCGCGCGGAGGCGATCCAGCACAGGGCCTTCGCGCCGTCGCTGGCCGTGCCGAGTGCGGTCAGGGCACCGGTGTTCGTGAGGGAGTACGAGCTCACCGAGCTGTTCGACGCCTCGGCCGCCACGATGGCGCCACTGGGCGAGAACACGAACGCGAACGGCACGGCGTTCTGAGCGGCCGTCGTGACCGCGGTAGCGCCGAGAGCGCCCGCACTCGAGACCGTGAAGACCGTGAAGTTGTTGGTCGAGTGCTTGTCGGCGACGATCAGGAACTTCCCGTTCGGGGAGTAGCTCACTTCACCCGGTCCGGCCACGAAGTTCGGAGGATTCGTGTTGCCGAGAGCCAAGGTACGTACCTGTCCCGTCAACGGCACGAGGAGGCCATTTACCCAGTGGTACGACACCACATTCCCGTTGCCACCAGCGTTCAGCACGGTGACGAGGTCACCGTACGCGGCGAGCGAGTTGGGGAAGAAACCCTGCGAGGAAATCTTCTGCACGAGCTGGAGCGAGGTACCCGTCACCGCAAACACGGACAACGTGTTGGAGCCGGCGTTCGTCGCGACGAGGCGCGTGCCCGATCGGGTGAGTAGAAGTCCACCCTGCGAGGCGAGGGGGTCGGCCGTTGCTCCCGCGGCGACGCCACCGAGTCCGCCGGTGGCGTAGGAACCCGCGAAGTTCACGGTGCCGTCACTGGCGCGCAGGTAGGTCAGAATTTGATTACCGGCCGTGGCGTCGGTCTCGACGAAGAGCGCGTGCGTGGGCGGGACAACGGGGGTCGTCGTCGCGCCGGCGACACTGACGCCGGCGGTGCCCACGGCGAAGAGCATCGCGCTCGCCGCGAGCGTCCGCAGGGATGATGTGAGTTTCATTGCAATCTCCTTGGTAGTGGCGAAGGTGCCGCACTACAGTTCCGCCACTCCCAATCGCGTTACACACGAGCGCAGAGGTCAGTACGCTTCCTAGTCATGGACGACGCGGCACTGCTTCAACGAGTCGTCGCCGGCGACGCGAGCGCCTTTCGGGAATTAGTCGTGCGGTACCACCCCACCCTCGTCAAGGTCGCTCGTTACTACGTGGGATCCGCCGCCACCGCCGAAGACGTGGCGCAAGACACCTGGATCGCGGTCATGAAAGGTGCGGCAACATTCGAAGGTCGTTCGTCCTTTAAGACGTGGCTGCTTCGTATTCTCGTCAATCGAGCCCGAAAGACGGGCACACGTGAACACCGACAAATACCGACCGATCCCGTCGACCCGCGTCAGGCGCAACGTTTCGACGAGCGCGGGATGTGGCGCGAGGCCCCCGCGCCGTTTACCGACGTCATCGACGGTCGCCTCAGTTCCGCGCCACTGCTGGCCGCCGTTCGCGCCGCGATCAGCGAGCTGCCCGAGCCGCAACAGGCGGTCGTAACGCTTCGCGACGTTGAGGGACTATCTACCGAGGAGGTCGCCGACCTCTTGGACCTGAGCGTCGCCAACGTGCGAGTTATCTTGCATCGCGGTCGGTCCAAGGTACGCGACGCCGTAGAGTCAACCGTGCGAGGAGGTGAGTGATGGCGCTAACGAAGAACATCCGCTGCCTCGACGCCGTCGCGTTGATCAGTACGTACCTCGACGGTGGACTCGGGTGGCGGGAACGTCGCCGTTTGGAACACCACCTCGCGGGTTGCCCCGCCTGCACTGCGTACCTCGATCAGTTGCGCGTCACCGTCGCGAGCGCCTCGACTCTCACTCCTGAGGACGTGCCGTCCGACGTGCTCGATGGATTACTCGACGTCTTCGAGAAATTCCGTCGGGATCAGGACTAACGCCCCATCTCGTCGCCCAACGCGGCCACGTCACCAATGATGAGTACCGCGGGTGCGGCGAGGCTGATATCGCCGAGTTTCCCCAACGTCGTCTGTACCGTGCGTTCCCGCGGCGTTGATCCCCACTCAATAGCGGCGGCCGGTGTCGCAGCGGACCGACCGCCACGTTGTAGAGCTGCGGCAATCGACGCTCGATTTTCGACGCCCATGAGAACAACGACGGTGGCCGACGTGCGACCGATATCTTCAAACAGCTTGGTATCACGTACGTCGTGACCCGAGACCACTGTCACCGAAGTGCTGAGACCGCGATGAGTGACGGGAATTCCGGCGAGGGCGGGCACGGCGAAAGCGGACGAGATTCCTGGAACAACTTCGACGCTCACCCCCGCCGACCGCAGCGCGATGACTTCTTCGCCCCCGCGACCAAAGACGAACGGGTCGCCACCCTTCAGACGAACCACGCACGTTGCGGTGCGTCCGTGCGTGATGAGGAGTTCGTTGATCTCCTCCTGCGAGACCGAACGCGCCCCGTCGCGAGGGTGCTTGCCGACATTGATGACCAACGCGTCGTCTCGCACTTCGTCGAGCAGTCGAGAGTCCACCAGACGATCCACGATGACAACGTCGGCCTCAGCGAGCAGGGCCGCTCCGCGGCGGGTCAAGAGGTCCGGGTCGCCCGGTCCCGCGCCCACCAAGTACACCGTCACGGTGCCACCTGAGCGCGAACGTACTGGCGCGCATCGTCGAGGCGTCCGTCACGTACGAGGGCGAAGAGTTCGTCGGTGATGGCGGCCGACCACGGACGCCCCTCGCTGCCTTCCTCGGCGGCGAGAAGCTCACGCCGGACGTCATAAAGAATGCGCGCGACGTCTCCGAGCTCGACCTCGAGGTATGCGTCGAGACGTTCGCGTAAGTAACGCGCCATGGCCGGGGAAGCACCAGCGGTCGTGATGGCGACCACGACCGGATCGCGACGCACGGTTCCGGTGAGATAAAAGGAACAACGCTCCGGATCATCCGCGGAATTCACCCAGAGCCCGCGCTCGTCCGCCGAGGCGTAGATCTGGTCGTCGACGATCCGATTGGCCGTGGCGGTCACGACGAGGCGAACCCCGTCGAGATCAGTGACCACGAACTCGCCTTCGCGCCACGTGACGTCCTCGCGCTCGCTCACCAGTTGTCGAAGCTCCTCGGTTACGGTGGGCGCGACCACGTGGACCCGTGCGTCGGCCGCGAGCAACGTGCGCACCTTGTCGGTCGCGACCCGTCCGCCACCCACCACGAGGCACGTCCGACCGCGCAGCGTCAGCGCGACGGGCAATACCGCGGGAAGTTCACTGGGGGTCACACCACTCCGATCGTTGTCACCCGATTGTAATCACGACTAATTCAGTCATATATAGTCGGAACATGCGCCAACGAGCGGTTCACCGCCCCTTCTTGACATTCGACGTCCGTTCATGAGCGATCACCGCGACGCCGACGACCCGTACGGCCTCCGTCTCGACGGGCCGCAGGTGGCGGGCCTGTCGTTCCTGAACCCCTACCGGACGATCCACAAGCTCAACGAACAAGAGCTCCTGAAGCAACGGCGACACCCCTTTGAGGTCGCCGAGGCGATCATTTCAACCTACGCCAAGAAAGGTCCGGAGGCGTTGTTCGCCGTCCCCGGCGAGGTTGAGCGGCTCAAGTGGGTGGGCATCTACCCGCAGCGCCAGGGTGGCGACGCGTTCATGATGCGAATCAAGGTTCCCGGTGGCGTGTTGAGCTCCGCCCAAGTTCGCGAAGTCGGCCTCGCCGCCGAAGCCTTCGCGGAAGGGCCGACGGATCATCCACTCTTCGGTAATCACTACGCCGACATCACGACCCGTCAAACAATTCAGTTGCACTGGCTCACGATGGCGTCGATTCCGAAGATATGGGAACGTTTCGCCCGCGTCGGTCTGACCTCCATTCAGGCCTGTGGCGACTGCGCACGCAATGTCACGAGTTGTCCGGTGAGCGGCGTGGACCCGCACGAGCACGTCGACGGCCTCGCCACGGCGCAGGCGATTTCGGAGTTCTTCACGGGAAACCGCACCTACGCGAATTTGCCACGCAAGTTCAAGATCGCGGTCGGCAGTTGCACGGAAAACTGCTGCCGCGCTGAGATCAACGATATTGCGCTCTGGCCGGCCACGCGCGACGGCATCGCGGGTTTCAACGTTCTCGTGGGTGGCGGACTGTCAGATGGCGAGCGTCTGGCCACGCCCATCGACATGTTCATCACGCCCGACCAAGCCGTCGAACTCGC
>Ga0007854_10000881_pt1 | contig 19372 bp, 10 predicted proteins | sample CryBogCBH12Aug08_FD_60382 | JGI IMG/M metagenome (GOLD analysis project Ga0007854, IMG submission 60382) | Freshwater microbial communities from Crystal Bog, Wisconsin, USA - CBH12Aug08 | ecosystem: Environmental > Aquatic > Freshwater > Lake | place: Crystal Bog, Wisconsin, USA | collected...
AAGCATCCCGAAGGCCTCTTTGAGAACATCTATGTAGACGATTCGAGGCATTGGAGTATGCCGACTGAGAGGGATTTCAAGAATGCGCAACCGACCGCAATCAAGGAGATCACGAAACTCACCAGTGGTCCTTGGGCGGGCAAGTACGATTGCAAATACGATTACTCAGTCAGTTATCATGATATCGGTTGCTGGGGTCATGCCAGCGATAGAAACAGGGTTGGCCAATGGATGATACTCGGAGGATACGACTATCTCAATGACGGTCCGACAAAACAGGATCTGAGTGCGGCGCACGGTTACGTGCTCGTTCATTTCGGACGGGATCACTACAATGGTTCCACGGTCACAGCTCCTTCAGGTCAGTTCTGGGAAAAAATATTCGGCCCGTTCCTGATTTACTGTAACTCAAGTGAACAAGGGGCGGATGGATGCTGGGCTGACGCAAAGGGTCGGGTCGCTGCAGAAAAGGCCGTCTGGCCTTACACATGGATGACCGACACCCCGTTGTACCCTTCGGTTTCTAAGCGTGGCGCTATCATCGGACACCTTGTCATCAAGGATGAAATCAAATCTGGGTTCAAACCTACCAATACTTGGATAGGTCTCGCCAATCCTCCATCACTTGGAAACTGGCAGTTTGATTCGATGGGTTACCAGTACTGGGAAAAAACTGATTCAGGTGGAAACTTCACCATCTCGAATGTTCGTTCGGGAACCTACACGCTCTACGCCTTCACCGACGGGGCAGTTGGGGAGTACTCGCAAGCCAATATCAGGGTCGAAGCAGGAAAGACCAATAATCTTGGTGCTGTAATCTGGAGCGTACCACACAAGGGAAAGTCGATCGCATGGGAGATAGGTATACCCGATCGTACTTCAAAGGAATTCCGACACGGCATGGATGCCATCCGTGACTATGTCTGGGAGAACTTTCAGAGCGAGTTCAAGAATCCTCTCGAATACACCGTCGGCAAGAGCGACCCGTCTAAAGATTGGAACTATGCGCAAAGCTACTACAAGGTCGGTGACAAGCGTGTCCCTTGGAAATGGCGTATTCATTTCAGTCTCCCAAAGACTCCGCCCTTGGGCAACGCCTGCCTCACGTTAGCTTTTGCTAGTGCCCACAGGTCCCATGTGAATGTGTACGTCAACAACGAGCAAAAACCTATCGCAATGGTCACACCTTCGGTCCAAGGAGGGGATGCCCTCCTCCGTGATTCGAACCATGCAAAATATTGCGTGGAGTACCTTGATTTTTCCACATCACTCCTGGTCGAGGGGGAAAATACCATCACTCTGGAACAGACGACAACTGAATCTCAGTCACACGTAATGTACGACTACATCAACCTTGAGTTGCCCTGAGGTGTGGTGTTGGTGTGTGGCGGAACATCAGTCAAAACCAAAAGTGTTGATTCACGCAATGGAACCTGACTCGCCGCTAAACTATTGGTGCAAACGCAAGCCAAGGAGGAGTTGAAGAAATCTATCAGGTCCGGGACTCAAGAAGAGCCCTGTAATATTCAACGGTTTCGTCGAGTCCTAGTTCTGGAGTTGAACCAGGCAAACTGAAGTAACGGCCCTCATATAGAGAAGGACATAGAGGGGATTCGGCAAGTGACCTATATTCCTCCCAGCACTCCGCGTAGTGGGTGAGGGCTACTGCCAAATCCTCCGTATTATCCTCGGGGTAAGTCTCAAACCGATGGCCAGCGATGAGGATTCGCCAACCCTGCTCGATGATCCTGAAGAGTCGCAGACCATAAAGTGAGGAGACTTTGACAAATTCTCGAGTAGATTCCGAAGTCCAGTGGATATCCTGGGCTAGCGATGTGATCTCAGTCCACAAGTGCACAGCCTCGGTTTTTTCGGCAAGGGCCTCTGCGGACAGATTATTTTGTTCAAGATAATCAATCACTCGTGCCAGTTGTAAGCGTCCACCTAGACGGTCGTCTCTCATCCAAAGTGCGGTCGGCAGTATAGATTCGTTCAGGAGACGATCAAATGCTGTGCAGTGGCGACCCTTCAGAATGGCGCGAGCGGACAGGAGGCAGAGGCGCCGGAAGCGAGTAATGTCGGCCTCCTGCAAAACAAGCTTCTCCCGTACGTACTTGTCAAAGATATCTGCTTCAGAGAGCGAGGGGTTGCTTGCAAATTGTGCTAGGACATATGCATTCAGATCCGGCCAGATCTCGTTCCCTATGTAGGGGCCATACCAACCACCTCCACGCGACCATGAATAGACGCCGAGTATCTTGGGGTGAGACATTAATTCCTTAAGGCCGATCTTTAGGGCGTTTTCCTCAAATCCGTTGATGACGCCGTCCATGACATAGTTCGGGAAAGCCCCTTTCCCTTCGTATTCCCTCTGACACTGGACTTCGATGATCTGGGGATGGTTTCCAGCAGTGAGGCACTCGTTTACCTTTACATGACGCCAGAAATCGAGCGCTGTGTGTTTGATAGAAAACGCCAGCTTCGGGTGGGGTTCTATCTGGTTAGTAACCTTAATATAATGATCCCTACGTGCATGTAACTTGTCTGGAAAAATATCCCATGTGCGGAAGAAAAGTTGTTTGTCGTGCTTTACGCAAAGTTCTTCGCGCAGAAAACTGATGAGTTTCACATATGCCGCTGACTGTTCCTCTGTCCATCTTGGATCCGTAGGTTTCTGCGCCGTGATGGCTTCCTCGTAAAGATAATCAGGAGTCCAAGCTGGGCCGACCTTCGGGATTGGGCCGTTGCCTGTGTGATGAGGTGTATCAAAGAGATAGGTTTCCCCGACCCGGATAATGTAGCCATCGACCTGCGGAAAACGCGTAACAAGTTCGTCAAACAAGAGCACGTGTAGTTCCAACGTCTTGGGTCGGTTGAGCAGAATGCGTCCGGAGTTTGGATCACAGATGTCATTTTTGAAATATTCGACCAGCCGCTTAGGAAGAACGAAGAGATCAATATGATAAAAGACCTTTAATCCGCTCTTTTTTGCTGCGGTAATTTCGCTCTCAATGCCTGGTGTAAACTTATCTAGCCATGTGCGCTCCGTAGATCCTAAGGGAAAACAGTCCACGCCACTTGCGGCAAATGTGGCGACGCAGTTGATGTGCTTGAAGACTTGGCCGTTGAAGCCGTAGTCAGAAAGATGCTTTGGATCTAGAAACCGCGACTTAACCGGCGGTTCGCCAGGATTGTGATGCACCATGTCGAGGATGTATTTCACGATTTTTCCTCGATAGTCGCCTACTTGTTGCCAATGGGATTTTCTGGTCTGTTCCAATTGCGGGTCAGATAAAGGGCGACGGACATTCCTGACAAAGCGATAGCCGCAACACCAAGAGCTCCAGTAAACCCGACCATTGCAATGCCGTGTGGATCTGGTTTGGTCAGGAAGAAGACTACGACGCCAGAAATCATAACAAATGATCCTATGACCCTGTCGGTGATTCCGCGTTCGTTAAACATGAACCAACCAAGGACACACGCCAAAAGGATGCCGGATCGTTTGATGCTGATAACAACGGCCGCAACTGTAAATTGTACGGCTACAAGCTGTAACACGAGCACGATAGCCTCAAACATCCCCGCGAGAACTAGCCATTTCGGTACGTCTCTCCATGCCTGAATCCAGCTATTTTGCGTCTCTGCAGGATTGGTTTTTGCATAATCTACCGTCTTTCGTCCTCTCCACAATGCCAAGAGGCCAAAGAATATTAGCAGCATGACCCCTTTGCCAATCGATAGTATGAACGCGCGCATTAGCCGCTCGTCGAATGCAGTATTACCGCCGCTGGTGACGAACCATTTGTCGAGAACAACCGTATTTGCCAGCAGAAAAGCGACGATGAACATGTATCGAGTTCCCTTTTCCCTGATGATAGATTTTGCCGGTTCAAGCCATCCGTTGGCGACGAGTTGGCGATTGATGACCAGTGAACCGATCACGACCAGAAGCACCCCAACTATCATTCCTGTGGAAATCTCCTCGTGTAAAAAAAACTTACCCATTGGCAGTAGAAACACAGGGGTGAGAGCCATAAAAGGCACGCACAGAGAGAGCGGAGATAGCTGAAGGGCGCGGTAGTTCAGCATGATAGCCGAACCTTCGAGGAGGGCATTTAGAAGAAGATAGAGAAAAAAGGCTGTAGCAGGAGAGATGTTCAGTCCTGCACCTACAGGGGGAAGAGACATTCTGTTGCCGGATGCTAGCAAAATTCCGAGTGCTACAAGATAGAAAGCGAGTGCGACCACCTTGCACCAGAATCCTATGACAGCTGCGTCATAATGCCGGTCGAGAATCTTCTTGCGTGAGACATCTGTAAGTACGTTGAAAACCGAGTCGAAGCACGCAAGTATGAGGCCGAACATGCTTTTTGCAGTGGAAAGTATCTAGGGGAGTTCGGTCGAACCCATAAGAAAGCGGTCGCACTCCCGCGCTGCCCCGCGACCTTCGTTGAATGCCCAAACTACAAGGCTTTGTCCACGGCGACAGTCGCCGGCGGCAAAAATACCTGGAAGGCTGGTCTGAAATCTTCCATGATCTGCCTGAATATTGGTGCGGGCATCTCGCTCGACTCCAAGGGCTTCCAGTAGGGCCTGTTCCGGTCCAAGAAACCCCATGGCAAGCAACACGAGTTGTGCAGGAACCATTTGTTCAGTGCCGGGAATATTTTTCGGTACAAACTGGCTCTTGTCATTTTTGGACCATTCCACCTCTACGGTCTGAACACCCTTTAGATGGCCGTTTTCGTCAGCTTCGAATCCGATGACAGTTGTTGCATAGACGCGTGGATCCTTCTCGAACTTAGCGGCGGCCTCCTCCTGGCCGTAGTCCATTTTGTAAACCTTGGGCCATTCAGGCCATGGATTGTCAGCTTGTCGGGTGAGGGGAGGGCGGGGCAGGATTTCGATCTGTACCACTGACCTGCAACCATGCCTGAGCGAGGTGCCGACACAGTCTGTTCCAGTGTCCCCACCGCCGATAATGACCACATCTTTATCCGCAGCGTTAATGAATTGTGCATCAGGGCAACCAGCGAGAATGGACTTGGTGCTGGCAGTCAGGAAATCCATTGCAAAATAGATTCCGTTGAGCTGGCGGCCCGGGACGGTAAGGTCACGGGGATTTGTCGCACCAGTGCAGACAACAATGGCGTCGAATGTGTCGCGGATCTTTTTCACGGGGATGTCACGACCTACACTAGTGTTGCATACAAACTTCACCCCTTCATCTTCGAGCAGACGGATCCGGCGCATTACAACCTCCTCCTTGTCGAGCTTCATGTTAGGTATCCCGTACATGAGCAGGCCGCCAGGTCGATCGGCTCGTTCAAATACGGTTACGCTGTGGCCAGCCTGGTTCAGTTGTGCGGCGGCACTCAGCCCCGCTGGTCCAGAACCGATGACGGCCACTTTCTTTCCAGTCCTTATGTCTGGAGGGTGGGGGGAGACCCATCCTTCGCTCCATCCTCTGTCGATGATGGAGACCTCAATGTTCTTTATTGTGACGGGCGGATTATTGATCCCGAGCACACAAGATCCCTCGCAGGGGGCGGGGCAGACGCGACCTGTAAACTCCGGAAAATTATTGGTCTTGTGAAGGCGCTCAAGTGCTTCATGCCAAAGGCCGCGGTAGATAAGGTCGTTCCATTCGGGGATGAGATTGTTAATCGGACAACCGCTAGCCATTCCTGAAATAAGCTTGCCCGTGTGGCAAAAGGGCACACCACAGTCCATACAGCGTGCACCCTGAATACGTAATTCCTCATCAGGCTGGTGGGTATGTATTTCCTTCCAGTCGCCAATGCGGGTTAGTGGGTCGCGGTCCGGGGGCAGTTCGCGCAGGTATTCTAAGAAGCCTGTAGGTTTTCCCATGTGTTTGTAAAGCTGGCGGTTCGTTGTCTAAGGATGTTTCTGTCAGGTCAACCTCCCCCGACACGGGCTGCGTCTCGGGCGTTGATTTCGAAGGCCTCGTTCAGGGCATCGTCGCCACTGAGACCATTATTGGTGGCAGTGGCAATGGCCTGAAGCACACGTTTGTAATCCTTAGGCATGACCTTTACAAACTTGGCAAGAGAGGAATCCCAGTCGCTTAGAACCTGTCCGGCTTTTTTGCTCCCGGTAAGTTCCATGTGTCTGCGGATCAGTTCGCGGATGTCGTTGGCTTCCTTTGCGTCTGGCTTTTCGAGTCCTACCATCTGCTTGTTGCAGCGTGTGGCAAAATCATTTTTTTCATCGAGAATAAAGGCTACGCCGCCGCTCATGCCGGCTGCAAAGTTTCGTCCGGTTGGGCCGATGATTACTACCTTGCCTCCAGTCATGTATTCGCATCCGTGGTCGCCAACTCCCTCCACTACTGCGGTTGCGCCGGAATTGCGGACACAGAAACGTTCGCCGGCAACGCCGCGGAAAAAAGCTTCGCCCGAGGTGGCTCCGTACAACGCAACGTTTCCGAGAAGGATGTTTTCCTCGGCAGGGAAGGTGGCCTTTACGTCTGGATAAATGACTATTTTTCCTCCGCTTAAGCCCTTGCCAACATAGTCGTTGGCATCCCCCTCTAGTTCGATGGTGACTCCTGACGGAATGAAGGCTCCCAGACTCTGCCCAGCACTCCCCTTGAACTTTAGGTGCACTGTACCATCAGGGAGTCCGTTACAATGGCGTTTCGTAATTTCATTGCCAAGGATGGTTCCTACGACGCGGTCGGTATTCTTGATCGGTAATTCGAGACGAATTTTTTTCCCGCTTTCAATCGCGGGAAGGCATTTGGCGAGAAGAAGCGAAAGATCCATCCCATTTTCGAGTCCGTGATCCTGAGCCTGGGTACAGAAGCGGCCAACCTCTGGGCCAGCGGGAGGAGAATAGAGTAGATTTGTGAGATCGATCCCCTTGGATTTCCAATGATCGAGGGCGCGACGGGGTTCAAGTACGTCCGTTCTGCCGACCATTTCGTTTATTGTTCGAAAACCGAGTTGCGCCATGAGTTCCCGGACTTCCTGGGCGATAAATTTCATGAAGTTGACCGTATAATCCGGGTTACCCGTAAAGTTTTTTCGTAACTCGGGGTTCTGTGTGGCGATTCCGACCGGGCAGGTGTTCAGATGACAGACCCTCATCATAATGCAGCCCAGAGTAACGAGGGGTGCAGTCGCAAAGCCGAATTCCTCAGCGCCTAGAAGGGTGGCGATGATAATATCGCGGCCGGTTTTTAGCTGCCCGTCCGTTTCTACAACAATACGGGAGCGAAGGTTATTCAAAACAAGAGTCTGATGGGTTTCAGCAAGTCCGAGTTCCCAAGGAAGGCCAGCATGTTTGATGGATGTTTGGGGTGAGGCACCCGTTCCTCCATCAAAACCGGAGATCAAGACTACATCCGCATGCGCCTTAGCCACTCCGGCAGCGACGGTTCCTACACCCACTTCTGATACCAGTTTAACGCTGATGCGGGCAGCACGGTTCGCATTCTTTAAGTCGTGGATGAGCTCGGACAGATCCTCTATGGAATAGATGTCGTGGTGAGGCGGCGGAGAGATTAGTCCCACGCCGGTGGTAGAGTGGCGCACCTTAGCGATCCATGGGTAAACTTTTGCCCCGGGGAGTTGACCGCCTTCGCCAGGCTTTGCGCCTTGGGCCATCTTGATCTGAAGTTCAGTTGCATTGGTCAGGAAGAGACTTGTGACACCGAAACGTCCGGAGGCGACCTGTTTGATGGCGCTGTTTTTGGAATCACCTCTCTCGTTCGTCCAAGTATAACGTGCGGGATCTTCTCCACCTTCGCCGGTATTAGATTTACCGCCAATCCGGTTCATCGCGATAGCAAGACTCTCGTGCGCCTCCTTTGAAATAGAGCCATAACTCATCGCGCCTGTTTTGAAGCGCTTCACAATTGTTTCCACCGATTCGACTTCATCAATTGGAACGGGAGTCTGCGGTTTAAACTCCAGCAGCCCGCGTAGGGTGAACACCTGCTCCATCTGCTGGTTCACAAGTGAGGAGTAACCCCTGAAAGCTTCAAAATTGTTTGCACGGACGGCTTTTTGAAGCAGATGGATAGCCTGAGGGCTGAGGAGATGAGATTCGCCATCGTTGCGCCATTGGTAGTCGCCACCCACCTCAAGCGTGTGGGCAGATTCGACTCGGTCAGGGAAAGCGGAATGGTGTCTGGAGAGCGACTCTTGAGCGACGGAATCAAGATCGGCTCCCTCGATCCGTGTGGCAGTGCCAGTGAAATACTTGTCTACAACTTTTTGCTGAAGGCCAAGACATTCAAAAATCTGCGCCCCAAGATAGCTCTGTACCGTCGATATCCCTATTTTGGAAGCGACTTTGACAATGCCTTTTGTAGCTGCTTTCACGAAGTTTTTGCAGGCAGTGGAGTATTCCACGCCTGCAAGAAGCCCCTGTCGGATCATGCCGTCCAATGTTTCGAATGCTAGATAGGGATTTATGCCAGCGCAACCGTAGCCGATCAGTGTGCAGAAATGGTGTACCTCCCGAGGTTCTCCTGATTCGAGAATGATTCCCACCTTGGTTCGCTTCCCTTCGCGGATAAGAAAGTGATGCAAGCCGGAAACCGCAAGGAGTGCTGGAATTGCAGCGTTGTGACGGTTTACTCCGCGATCGCTCAGTATGATGATGTTGATTCCTGCGTCTATCTGGAGACTTGCTTGGCGGAAAATTTCTTCCAGGGATGTCTCCATTCCACCCGAGCCTTTTGAAGCGTCAAAAAGTGTGGGGATTGTCACTGAGCGGAACTGCCCCTGAGCGACATGACGCAGTTTGGAGAGTTCGTCGTTAGTAATGATCGGGGTCGGCAGTTCGATCAGGTGGCAACTTTCCGGAGTCGGGTCAAGCAGGTTGCGTTCAGGTCCGATGGACGTAATGGAGGAAGTGATTATCTCTTCGCGGATGCAATCGATGGGAGGATTGGTTACTTGGGCAAAGAGTTGTTTGAAGTAGTCATAGAGTAGCTTTGATTTGTTGGAGAACACCGCGAGAGGGATGTCCGTGCCCATAGAACCGGTTGCCTCAACTCCATCCCTGGCCATGGGAAGAATAATTTTTCGGAGATCCTCAAAGGTATATCCGAAGGCGATTTGGCGCTGGATCAGTGTGTCGTGGTCGGGTTCCGACCCCTCGGGGGCGTTCTTGATGTCTGCGAGCTTGACCAGATTATCGCTGAGCCATTGGCGATATGGGTTCTCCGAGGCAATCTGATGCTTGATTTCCTGATCGTCGATGATGCGACCTTTGTCCATGTCCACGAGAAACATGCGACCAGGTTGGAGGCGCCCCTTGGAAGCGATGCGTTCGGGCTCAATGGGGAGCACGCCCGCTTCAGAAGCCATAACGACATAGTCATCCTTGGTCACATAGTAGCGAGAGGGGCGCAGTCCGTTACGGTCGAGTGTAGCCCCGATCATGGTGCCGTCAGTGAAGACGACCGAAGCGGGACCGTCCCATGGTTCCATGAGGCATGAGTGAAATTCATAGAAAGCCTTTTTGTCGTCGGACATCGATTCGTGGCCACTCCATGGCTCAGGAATCATCATCATCATGGCATGAGGCAGAGAACGACCGCCCATTACCAGCAGTTCAAGGACATTGTCGAACATTGCTGAATCGGATCCTCCTGGGTTGACGACGGGAAGTATTCTGGAAATGTCATTTCCAAGAAGAGGACTAGCGAGAAGGGGTTCTCGAGCCTTCATCCAGTTGATATTGCCTCTGAGGGTGTTTATTTCGCCGTTGTGCGCTATGTAACGGTAGGGGTGGGAGCGTTCCCAACTTGGAAAAGTGTTTGTTGAAAAGCGGGAATGGACAAGGGCTAGGGCCGTGTCCAGCGTGGGATCACCCAGATCGGGGAAGTATTTAGCAACCTGTTCGGGCATAAGCATCCCCTTGTAAATGATGGTCCGGCAGGAAATGCTGGGTGCGTACCAGAACGGGTCAATGCCAGCGGTGCGTATTTTCTGGTGTGCAATTTTACGGATTACAAAAAGTTTTCGCTCAAAGTCCTGTTCGTTTGGACAGTTGGCACCGCGAGCGATGAAAACCTGACGGTGAAAGGGTTCGCTGGCTACGGCCGTCTTTCCAAGTGATGAGTTGTCGGTCGGGACATCCCGCCATCCCAGGATGGACTGCCCCTCGGCCACGACAACTTCTCCGAAGATTTTCTCACTTAGAGCACGTGTTGCGGAGTCCGGTGAGACATAGAGCATCCCGACTGCATATCGGCCGGGCTCCGGTAGGGTGAATTTTCCTAGTGAGGCAGCATTGACAAGGAACTTGTGGGGAAGTTGGAGAAGAATTCCGGCTCCATCTCCAGTGTTAACCTCGCAACCGCAGGCACCTCGGTGATTGAGGTTGACGAGCATGGTGAGAGCTTGGCTGACGACCTCATGACCGCGTATGCCCTTCATTTGGCAAACGAATCCAACGCCGCAGGAATCATGCTCGAACTGGGGATCGTATAGACCCTGTTTTTCGGGCGGGCCAGGATTTTTCATGGATCGGTTTATAAGAAAGTGTGTCTCCTTGGATTTGTTTGGAGAAGTGATTGTCAATTGATGAAGTAGTGCGGTGGTTTGAGACTGTATTGCTCCTAAGGTTGATAGGAAATTGGATTTTTACATTTTTGCTATTGGAACGGGCACTTAATTTTTTAAAAAATTCTTAAGACGATCCATCTGACCTACTGATTGTAGATTGACATGCTGTCTGAGACATTGTTGGCAGCTTGGATTTTGGCATGAAATGCTCAAACAAAGTTTTGCATAGCTTTAGGCGTTGCCAATCCAGATTGGGATGGCGATGCGAATAAACGGACGACGCTATTGTCAGTCAAGGTCGTGGATTTTCCTTAAAAAACTTCACAATTGCTGCAGGCGCCTCTTTTGGAAGAATGTGGGCGCCAGGATGTATGTAAGTTACGACCGATGCTCCAATTTTTGAGGGGTAAAGTGTGCAGAACTCGACTTTTTCCCATGCCTGACCCGTGTCGCACTGATTGAGTTTGCGAAGTGCGTACATTGTCAGTTTTTGCCATTCGAATTTTACGAGTGCATCATTTTCGCCTGCTATATGAAGCACGGGCTTGGGTTTCAGAGAAGTCAATATAGACGGCATGGCCGCTGCTGAGGAAGGAGCGAAGGCTGCAAATTCGTCGCCCCGCTCAGCCCAAAGCAAATATGTGAAAGCCCCCCCATTTGAGTGACCGGCTGAGTAGATGCGTTTCTCATCTACTTTATATTCTTGTTTTAGCGTTTCCATCATAGCATCAAAGAATTTCAGGTCGCGGTCATTTTGCTCGTTGATCTCGTGCTGCCAGCCGCTTTTCTTGCCTTCATGATCAGTCAGAAGGCCCGGCGTTTTGAGTCCCTGCGGATAAACAACTAGTGCTTCCGGCCAAAGACGGTGAAAAGGGATGCTGTGAGCAACCTGATTCATATCACCGCCGTGACCATGGAATACAAAGACTAGCGGTGTGGAAGTGGTTTTTGAACTCGAAGGTACATAAACGAGTGCTTCGCGTGGAACGCCTTCAACGATCCATTCGCAACGCTTTAGTTCTTGTGCAGAGCTCACAGTCAGACCGGCAATGAACGTGATCATCAACACCGCGCGTTTGATAAGTTGCATCATGTGAATAATGTTTGATTATGTTTGGCGATGGAAGAGCTTTAGTGACTCAAAAAGGCTATTCACTAAGACAAATACTGATTCTGCTGAACGCCTCGTTTGTTGAACTTCAAAAAATGACTTAATCATCATCAATCATGGCAACCCCACTTTTTTCTAGGATTACGCTGATCTACGGCATCCTTCTCTCCGTTAATGTTATCCATGCAGACTTATCGGACCCCCTTCAGCCTTACCTTGATGGGAAATCCCCTGAAATCATCAGGGAGGTTACCAATCAAGTCACTCCACCCGAGGGTATTGCCCTTAGACAAGTTGTGTTCCGTTCGCGCGACAATTCAGAAGTTTACGCGGTCATCGCCTCACCCAAAGTCGCTGGAAAGTATCCGGGTATCCTTGTTCTACATGGCGGAGGGGGCAGTGCAGAAGTTGAGAAAGCAATTTCCTGGGCGCAGCGGGGATTTGTAGCTGTTGCTCCTGATCTTCCCGGCATCGCCGAACCTAAGAAACTGACTGAAACCAAAGGCCGCTTTACTTCCTTAAAATACGGCGAAGGGCGTTGGGTGGCGAATCCCGATGCCAGCGAAAGTGTTATATTTGACGCTGTGCTCAGTGCCATGAAATCTCTTTACCTCCTACGATCGCAACCCGATGTCGACACCTCAAAAATCGGTGTTGTCGGAGTTTCGTGGGGGGGGTACATGACCACTATGGTATGCGGTTTGGCAGGAGATCAGGTAAAAGCAGGTATGGCTCTCTACGGCTGCGGGTTCTTTGATCTCGGATCCCAAAGTCTGATGGACGTCTTCAATCCGAGTCAACCCAAGCCTAGAACATGCCTTGGGAGATTATCACCCGAGGAGCGCAAGCTTTGGTTGCAGTGTCTTGATGCTGGGAGGCGTGCACCGAACATGAAGGCGACCTTCTTCCTTGCTGCTGCATCCAACGATTTCTTTGGATGGCCGCGTGCGGCACAGGCCACTTTGGATGCGATTCCAAGTGAAAAAAACCATCTCTTTGCGCCGAATGCCAATCACAAAGTACCGGTGCCAGGTGGCAGTACTTATGATGTTAATCCCAAGACAAATGACGCAACTCCCAATTTCGTCCCAACGCAATTTCAACCTCTCCCAACTCCTACCGGTGGAAAAGGCAACTGGATCGGCATGGAAATTCCCTATTTCGACTATTACCTAAAGGGCATAGGGCAGCCCTTCCCTAAAGTCACGATCGAAAAAACTACAGATCCGCAACTTGTCCGCTTCACTGTTAACGCTCCTTTCCCACTCTCAAAAACCGAGATCTACTGGGCCAAGGAGGCCCCTTCCGACTTGAAAGCTGCAGATGTTCTGAAACGCATCTGGACACCTATTCCTGCAAACAAAACTATCGGAAACGTTTACGAAGCCAAACTCCCACAGGAAGCTGCTGAATGGTTCGCATTAGTCTCGGATAACCGTCCTGTAACTGTTTCAAGTGACATGAAGCACATTGCTAATGCATCATCCCCATCACTTTCCTCCACTCCCTCTGCTCGGTAGTGAATTGAACCTTTGCGAGTTTGTCGCAGCCCTTTTTTTTAAGCAATTGCCCGTAATGTGTTTATGCTAGTAAGGGCTGATTTCTTAATATCTTTTCGTACGGAGGTCAGACAAAAGAAAGCATTGAGTATGCTAGCGGCGCATTTTTACTGTCACCAAGCTATGGGCATTCCAATTGATACAATTGTTGAAGTGGAGAGTGGCAGCGGCACCAGTTTCAACAACAAATCAAGAGTGAATTGCAATTACCCTCTCTAAAATCATGAATCAGTCAAATCTGTCGCGACGTAGTTTTCTAAAAGCATCCGCATTTGCCACCGTCGGAACATCTTTAGCTAGCGTTTCTGATGCAAGTCGTTCGATTCCTAACTCAACAGGAATCCCTTCTGCCCCAGACATCAGCATAGTTCCTCCTCGACCGGTGGGTAACAAACCCGTACATGATCTCACGACCAAGCCACTCGAAAAGGTGCGTGTGGCTGTCATCGGTCTGCACCGTGGCATGTCACATGTGAGCAGTTGTCTTGGGATAGAGTTCGCAGAGGTCGTTGCTGTTTGCGATATCGTTGATGCTCGGGCAAAAGCAGCCGCAGATCAGTGCGAAAAAAATTCGGGCAAACGGCCAGCAATTTATAGTGGTACAGAAAACATCTGGGAGGAGATGGTTTCCCGAAACGATATTGATGCAGTTTATATTGCTACCCCCTGGGCCTGGCATGTCCCAATGGCTTTGTGCAGCATGAAGCAGGGTAAGCATGCTTTCGTTGAGGTGGCGGCTGCCGTTTCACTAGATGACTGCTGGCGCTTGGTAGATGCCAGTGAGAAAACCCAACAGCACTGCGTCATGCTTGAGAACTGTTGTTACGGTGAAAATGAACTCTTTAATCTCAATCTGGTCCGAAAGGGAGTATTTGGCCAATTGACTCACGCTGAATGCGCCTATCTCCATGACTTGCGCACGGTGTTGTTTTCCCTTGGCTCTGAAGGAGACTGGAGACGCAGCTATCATATGCAATATGATGGAAACTTGTACCCTACTCACGGTCTGGGACCGATAGCCCAATGCCTCGGAGTCGGCCGGGGTGACCAATTCAAATTTTTAATTTCCATGAGTTCCCAGGAAATGAGCCTTACGAAATTCCGCAATGATCACCGCCCCAACGATGGGCGTCATATTTCTGAAAAATACGTCTGCGGGGACATGAACACTTCAATTATCAAGACAGAGCTGGGCCGTACAATAGTGGTACAGCACGATGTAGTCAGTCCGCGCCCCTACAGCCGCATCAACGCATTGTATGGTACTGATGGAGTATTTTTTGACTACCCCGCGAGGTTATCCCTGGACCATCCAAAGCAATATGGCTTGGTAGCCAGTAGTTCCGAGCACTGGTTAAGCGATGATGACCTAAAAAAAATGCGCGAGCAATTCACTCATCCGCTTTGGAAAAAACTCGCAGAGCGTGCTAAAGGCGGTGGGCACGGCGGTATGGACTTTGTAATGAACTGGCGGTTGCTGGACTGCCTACGTCAGGGCAATACACCTGACAGTGTTGTCTATGATGCGGCAGCGTGGAGTTCTATTATTGAAACCTCGCTCAGGTCGGTATCCACGGGAAGCATGCCGGTGAACATTCCTGATTTCACTCGTGGTCTGTGGAAAACAATGTCCCCGCTGCAGATCGCGTAGATCTCATAAAAGCTTCTGGAAATACTTATGAGATCACATATCCCAATAGGAATGACAACTACCATTCCTTCAACTGCGCTGCCGGGTAGAAGTATATGGGTGTCTATTTTGAAAAAAGTTTTCCTGAGAGTTGGCCATGCTCGAACTGGGGAATAAGAATGAGAAGGCGTGATTATTCCGAAGTCACGGTGTCGATAGATCGACCTTCTTTCCGTTGATGATGAGTGGTGGAATTTGAACCGATGGGTCGCACCCCTCAGAGTGGAGAATCTTACCGGTGGATAGATCAACTTCCAAAATCAAATGAGTCTTGATCCCGTCAGCCTTCAGACGGATTACGGAATCCTGATGGTCTGCCGAGGTCTTGGCAGCAGCGAATTTCCTGCGAAAATTAGAGAACCCGGCATTGTCGAGTCCCTCCTCGGTTCTCACGAACAGAGCAACAGTGCCACGGCCGTTCTCGGGAGGGACAGCACTATGCGTTACGCTAAGACGTTTGGCGTTGAATTGATGTCCATCACTGATGAGTTGTGCAGTGACCGGCTTTCCAAATGTATCCTCCGCCAGTAGGAACCTGATGCCGACGGCGACATCGCCCATACGGAGAAAACAGATATTTCCGGGGATAGGCTGAGTAGTGAGCTTCTGATCAAGCAAGTGGTCAACCGACCAGACCTCGGCCTCTTCGGGGATGTCTAGATGCGAGTTGAGGCACGAATAGTTAGACTCGTCCTTTGGTGGAGGTTTTACACCGGGATAACTCGAGCAGAAAAGGACGTCCGAACCCGACTGCAATGCACGAAAGAGCGGATCGAGATGATGAGCTTTCATATGGCCGCTGGCTCCTGTGGGTATCGTCTTGCTTCCGTAGGGATCGTTACGGCCGTCCATGAAGAAATTTGCGATGACGGTTTTTGGTCCGGCTGGGCCGGCTATGTTCACACGGAAGGGTTTGTCTTCGACTCCCTTCCCGGCACCGACGACGCCAATACTGACATGATGGCCAATCTGCTGGCTGGCCCAGTCGAAGTCGTTCGTCCCGCACCGCTGGCTGACGAAGCGGGGAATCTCGGTGAGAGCCATTTGATGAAGTTCCGGGGGAGGGGACCAGCGGCATGCTTCATCGAAGACACGGGGTTGAGCGGGATTCTTTCTAGAGTCGGAGGTGAGCCATCCCGCATCCCGGAGATGTTGGTCGAGATATCCATGGCCGGTCAGGTAGTCGTAGTCCCTCCCGTGTGAGCCCCCGAGGCGCTGGGCAGGTTCGAACCAGTTGGCTGCGATGTTATCCCAAACAAAGCGGAGTGCTCCCTCTGCTTTTCCCTTGGCCTGTGGGTCGGTGAGGTAATTGACCATGAGCCCAAGCGAGTCCAGATCGGTGCCCAGATAGGTGGGGCTGAGAAATTCGGTTATACCATTCTTGCGGGAGAAGGTTATCCAGGTATCCATCATCTTGGCTCCCTCGCTGGACAGCTCTGGGCGTTTGAGCGCCTGACCTAGGGCCAAAAGGTTCCAAGTCTTCATGAGGTAGATATTGGTGTAGTCGACATTCACTCCCTGCCGGTGAATTCCCTCAACTGCATACTTCAGAATCCGGTCGAGACTCTCCGAAGCCTTGGAAGAGAGGCGGTCGGCATAGAGAAGTTTCAGTATAACACCCTGCTGGGTTACAAACTCCACGGCGTTCAGATCGCCCGGCTTGCTTTCGCGCCAATACCAGCGAAAATTGCCGTATGTCCTGCTGGCAGGATCGCGGTCCTGCATCGACTCGAGATTTTCGAATGCCTTCTCGATCTTTGCGCTCCGGTACTGATAACCAGGTGCACCTGTGGCATCGAGAATTGTACTCATAATATCCCGACAACCAAGGGTTGGACGGGGTTCTATTTTCTTCCATGCCGATGCTTCAGCGGCTGGTTCTAGAACTGGAATGTTGGCGGGAGGGGTGGTGGTGAGGTTCGAGTCCTGTGACCACACATGGGTAACAAGGATAAAGAGAAGGCAAGACACCAAGACGGGGAAATACTTCATAAGGGGAAACCAATTTTTAGCACGATGAGATTAACAGGCAATCATCGGTTGCGAATTCGCAGCAGTTTTGCCCTCAACCGACAAAAGATACACTCCAACATGCTTTCTAATCCTGCACCGACCAATATTTGCTACAAAGTATACATTGAGAATATCCTCAGGACTGATATTGACCGCAGAGAAATGCCTCTTCTGTTAATGACACTCTGTCGAATTCACTTCACTCACTCCTTCGTGGTGTCTCCATTGAGGATAGCTGTGACTCATAGGAAGGATCAAATCGTGACTTTGAGTCCAAAAGAATATGGAAAAATCTATGATTGAGTCATCTGCTCATGAGGAAAGCGATTCGGATGCGCCCAGACGAAACGAGACCCCAATTTCCAAAAAACAATTTCCTATCATATCGACATGCTTACGTAGTTGTGGAGCGATGTATAAGTCCTTAATTAGGAAGATTAATTCGACCTATCTCGATAAGTCTGAGAAGATAATCATCGTTTTATTTTATATTGTTTTAGTAACTCGTATGACACACGCCTATCTGATGAATGGGCATGCCATCCAATTACTATATATCTTGGATCAGCTTATTGTACTCATTTTTTTTGTCTTCCGACGCGCAACCGAAAAGATCACCAAACGTCTACAGGATTTATTGGTTAGCTATGTAGGATTCATAATTCCACTTCTAATGGGACCAATCTCCCCGCTGAACGCGATCGCCTCAACCATGGTTTCGACGAGCATTATGTTTCTTGGCGGGGGTATCTTTTTGCTGTCGAAACTAACTCTGCGTCGTAGTTTTGGAATTATTCCGGCCAACAGAGGTATTAAGACTTCGGGACTCTATTTGATCGTCAGACATCCCATGTATCTGGGCTACATTATAAGTCTCAGCGGATATCTTCTTTCGGGGCCGAACTTCACAAATATGTGCTTAATGTTCCTCACCTGTCTTTTTATATTCTGGAGGATCAATGCCGAAGAACGGTTGTTGATAGAGGATCCAAATTACAGAAAATTCATGCGTCGCACCCGATTTCGACTATTCCCAGGTGTCTACTAACGTATTTCTATTAGATTCTAGAAATTCGATGAAAACGAGATTCGGTCTAGGGCAGCTGAACCATCTAGGGATTACCTTCACGTTGGTAAACTCTAACTCATTGTTGCCGATATGGATATAAGTCTGCTGCCGACAGGTTACTCAACCACGGCTGTTACAAATAGGCGGTTTTTCTCATCAAAGAGCAGTTAGATACATCTTTAGAAAAACCCCACTTTTCATAAAAAGACTGATGTTCAGGGAGACAGTAAAGTTCCAGATGTTTTACTCTACTCAGGTCAGGATGAGAGACAATTTCATCCAATAACCTTTTTCCAAGCCCCCTGTCTCGATGTGACTCGTCCACTATAACGTCGAATATCAATGCCTTGAAAACCCGATCAGTCAGGATGCGTGCGAAACAGACAAGACGATTTGATGGCTCTTCGCAGATCCCCACGACAATATCGGAACCCTCGATAACTTTGCGCGTTTCTTCCAATGTTCGGTTTTTAGTCCACCATTCTTTTTGATAGAGATTGTGAAGTTGACGAATATGGTCTTCAGAAAAATTTCCTATCGTTATCATGTTCTGTAAATCTACTATCAACTGCATAGGGGTATCGACTAGCTACAACAGTGTATATAATAATATCAGAATTACATAAAACCAGAGGAAAAACATTAAAAATACATCCCTATTTCTTACAATAGTTATGAGCATGGTTCTCATTGTCGGAACGTCATCATCCGCCCACTCTGACGCGCTGAGCGATACTACAAATGCTAAATCATCTTCTGGTTTGAATTTTACCTCCTCCAACTGGAAATTGCCCACCTTCAGTAGTTGGTGGAATGGAAGCAGCGGTACAGCCAACTGGCTTGGCCTCGCAGATCATCTCAGTGACTATGGTCTTTCTGTCAAATGTGTATTCCGAGATGTCTATTATGGAGAAGTCTCTGGAGGACTTCCCAATCAGCCGATGAGTAATTTTATCGAGCAGATCAAGCTTAGGGCCACCTATGACTTCGGAAAGGTTTTCGCTCTTGATGGTCTGACCCTCACATCCGGATGGCGCTATCGCAATGTGGCTGGAAATAACCCCGCTTATGCGGCGGGTGCTTACGGTACGACTTCATGGAGTCCCTCGGATATGAGTAGCGGATTCGGGCTTCGTATGCAGTCCCAGATGCTTCAGTACTCAAATAGTCTCGTTATGATCAATCTCGGCATGGAGAATCCATACGACCAGTTTTTACAACAGCCACTCTCCAAAGAATTTCAGAATAACATGATCAACTCCGCAAAGGGTATAGGTATGCCGCAAGGATCGGGCATACCGGTTGTAGGTGGTGCAGGCGGCTACTCGACCCCTTATAATAGCGTTAGCAACCTTCCCAGAAGCTATGGTGCTCCGGGAG
>Ga0007854_10000882_pt1 | contig 19366 bp, 16 predicted proteins | sample CryBogCBH12Aug08_FD_60382 | JGI IMG/M metagenome (GOLD analysis project Ga0007854, IMG submission 60382) | Freshwater microbial communities from Crystal Bog, Wisconsin, USA - CBH12Aug08 | ecosystem: Environmental > Aquatic > Freshwater > Lake | place: Crystal Bog, Wisconsin, USA | collected...
CCTTCATGCGCTGTAACGCCTTAACATCCTGGCCTTCGCAGCGCGCCACCAGGACAGCTTGGGTGTTCGAAGCGCGCAGCAGCCACCAGCCATCGGGGTGGGTTACCCGGACGCCATCCAGGTCGTTTACTTGGCCCAGCCCGTCCTTCAGACGTTGGCGCACCAGGGCAACCACCGAAAACTTTTGGTCGTCCGGGCAGTCGAAGCGGAGCTCCGGGGTATTGATCAAGCGCGGCAACCCATCATAGCGGTCAGCCAGACTGACCTCATGCCACTTCGCCACCAGACGGATCAGACGCATGGCGGCATAGATGGCATCATCAAACCCAAAATAGCGGTCGGCGAAAAAGATATGGCCGCTCATCTCGCCGGCCAGAGGGGCCTTGATTTCGGCCATCCGGGTTTTAATCAGGGAATGACCGGTTCGCCACATCACCGGTTCGCCACCCAATTGTGCAATCCGGTCAAACAAAGCCTGACTGGCCTTAACGTCGGCAATAATCGGAGCGCCCGGCCGCGCTTGCAGAACGTCTTCCGCCAGAAGCATCAGGATCTGATCGCCCCACAGAATGCGCCCCTTGCCATCGACAACACCGATGCGGTCGCCATCCCCATCAAAAGCAATGCCGAGATCGGCGCCATCCTCGGCGACCGCGGCAATCAGCTGCTCGAGCGTATGAGGATCGGTTGGATCAGGATGATGGGCCGGAAAATTGCCGTCGATCCGCTCATTGATCAGCCGATGCCGTCCGGGAAGCACGGCCGTCAGGCGGCTGACAATATCGCCGGTGGCGCCGTTGCCCGGATCCCAGACCACATTGAGCGGCCTTCCGTCAGGGACCTCTTCCAGCAATTTGGCGAGATAGGCCTTGCTGACATCCTGTTTGGTAAGGCTGCCGGGCCTCGCTCCTGGTTGCCAGGCCAGGGCCCGGTTGCGCAAGGTCTGAATATCGGGCCCAAAAAAAGGCTTATTGTGCAGCATCATTTTCAGGCCGTTATGGGTCGGCGGATTATGTGATCCTGTGATCATCATCGCCCCGTCGGCGGCCAAATGTTGGCTGGCGAAATAGAGCATCGGGGTTGGCCCCTGGCCAATATCCACCACCCGGGCCCCAGCCTCGATCAGTCCTTCGATCAAAGCGGGAGCAAGCAGCGGACTGCTTAGCCGGCCGTCATACCCCACCGCGACCAGACCATCGGCACCAACCGTGGCGCCAAAAGCCCGACCGAGAGCGCGAGCATCCTCGGCAAACAAGGTCTCGCCAACGATACCGCGAATGTCATATTCACGGAAAATTGACCGATGCAAACCGGTTGGGACAGAGGACATTGCGATCTACTCCAGATGATCCCACTCTTCCTGATTGACTTGGATGTAGGCTTCGATGGCCCTTTCGACCTCGGCCGAGAACTCCGTTTCAGAGACCAGGCCAGGCATTGGAATTTCCTTGGCAACAACCCCTTTGACCAGGTTTTTTACCGCATGTTCAATTTCCTCGAACATTTTCCGGTAGTGGCGGGCCTCGTCAACATGGTGGGGCAGGTCGGTCATCTTGGGGTCGATCAGTTCCAACACGGAAACCAGGTAACGGGCTTTGACCTCGGCCTCAAGTTTGACCAAGGCGATCAGTTCTTCTTGTTTAATTTCGCTGATTCGCGAACTGATCCGCTCATGGGTAATTTTTTGGCGGAATTCTTCGAGCAGAGCGACAAATCGCGAGGGATTAAGACTTCGGCCGAGCAACCGTTCAACCTTTATTGGAAGCTAAAAACAGACCCCGGAGAGTAGGCTGAAACCTTGGTTACGCCAACAGGAAAGCTTCAAAGCTTGACAAGCTGACGATGTCGCCACCAAGCTGCCCATCCCCTGGCCGCTGCGGGTTTTCATCGTCGATGCTGCCGCATTTTTTCCTGTCTCGCTTCATCGCCGCCATCGCCCTGGTCGGGGCTGCGGCGCTTCTTCTTTGGCCGGTCCTGCCGCTCGAGGAAAACAAGGCGTTGGCCTTGTCGCTGGCGGCCGTTGGTCTGTGGGCAACCGGCGCCATTCCCGAATATGTCACCGCCCTGGTTTTTTTTACGGCCGCGATGCTGTTTAAGGTGGCGGCCCCCGAGATCATATTCAGCGGCTTTCACTCAGCAGCCCTCTGGCTGATTTTTGGTGGCCTGGTGGTTGGCGTGGCGGTGCGAAATACCGGTCTTGGCCAACGCCTCGCCCGGCGCTTAGCGAGAAGCTTCGGCAACAGTTACTGGGGGGTCATCGGAGGTGTCACTCTGGTTGGTGTGGCCATGGGCTTTTTGATGCCCTCCTCAATGGGGCGGGTCATCCTTTTAATGCCTATCGCGCTCAGTTTGGCCGATCGCTTTGGCTTTGCACCGGGCAGTCAGGGGCGTACCGGCGTCGTTCTGGCGGCCGCGTTTGGCGCCCATGTCGGCACCTTTGCCATCCTGCCCGCCAATGTTCCCAATGTTGTTCTCCTCGGCGCGGCGGAAACCGCTTATCATTACGCGCCGACCTATGGGACCTATCTGCTTCTGCACTTTCCCGTGATGGGGGCACTTAAGACGGCGCTCATGGTGCCGCTCATTGTCTGGCTATGGCCAGATCAGCCCCGCCCTCAGCCCTTGCTGGCCAGCCCGCCAATGGGCGGCGAAGAGCGTTGGCTTTCGGTTCTGCTGACCCTGGCCTTGATGCTCTGGGCGACTGATTTTCTCCATCATATCAGTCCAGCCTGGGTCAGCATGGGTGCGGCGGTCCTGCTGTTGCTGCCGGGGATCGGCCTGGTCGGTCAGAAGACCTTCGGTGAACAGGTTAATTTTGGCTCGATGTTTTATGTAGCCGGAATTATGGGATTGGGGGCTCTCGTCGACAAATCCGGACTGGGTCACCGCCTGGCCAGTCTCTGTCTGGAAATCGTACCGCTGTCCCACGACGCCCCGATGATGAATTTTGCGGCCCTTTCCGCGGTCAGCACCCTGGTCGGCCTCGTCACCACGCTGCCCGGTGTTCCGGCCGTGTTGACGCCCTTGGCCGGGCAGATGGCCGACGCTTCGGGTCTATCCCTGCCGGCCGTCCTGATGAGCCAGGTGTTAGGCTTTTCCAATGTATTATTGCCTTATGAGTCGGCGCCGATGGTGGTTGCCATGCAGCTAGGCGGAGAACCGATGCGGCCGGCACAGACCCTCTGCCTGCTTCTGGCCTTGCTCACGATCGTCCTGTTGCTGCCGCTGGATTATTTCTGGTGGCGATTCCTGGGTTGGATCTAGAGCATCCATTATGAGCAAGTGCTGATTTCGTTCTATTGCCGATCATCTCTGATGAGAGTGTGGGCGAGGATCAGCATTTGGCTGGCGGGCAAGCTTTTGGACACGGATTCCCAGATTACAGCGGATGTGCACGGATCAAAAAAATTGGCTGCGCCAAAGACGCAGTTATCATCCGCGCTCATCCGGTGTGATCCGATCAAATCCGTGTCTTGTTCGCCAATGCTCATCAGGCACGACCCCATAGCTATAAAGATTTGAAAAATCAGAGATTTTTCAATGCTCAAGCGCCGCCCGGGCTTAAGAGTTTTTCAGTTTTTTGATTCAATCAAAATGCGAAAAACTCTAGCTGTCGCTGGCCAGGACCCGAGCCAACTGGCTTAAGGCTTCCTGATGACGTTCATTGGAAATGATGGAAAAATTACGCGCCAGTTCGAGACACATCCGCTGACGGGCGGTCAGTTCCGAGCTTCGCTGGGCTTCCAAACCTTCATAAAAATACCCGACCATCACACCCAGAACATGGCCGATTTCATAAAGGCGTCCGGCGGAAATGCGGTTGATTCCGCGCTCATATTTATGAGCCTGTTGATAAGTAACGCCGATTAAATCCGCCATTTGCTGTTGACTTAGACCGAGCATGATTCGGCGTTCGCGAATTCTGGCCCCTACATGCCGATCCGTGTCTGTTGCGCGATTCTGTGGCTTTGTCGATATTTTCTGCATGGCACTGGGCATTGTCCCTGCTGGGCATCAATCGGTCGGCGCGACCTGGCGTCGTTTGGTAGGCGGCTCGCGGTATTTTCTTCGGTAGGTCATTATTCGGCTTTTTCATCCCAATCAAGTAAATATTTTCTTTTGTTGCTTAATTGTTCTCATTTATTTCGTAAACGTCTTACAACAACTGGTTTGTTTATTAAATTTTCCTAATAACCTACTTCGACTTCACCAGAAGTCCTGACCTGATAAACGCAAAATTGATATTAAAAGAGTATTTAAAATAGGGCGTTTATTGTGGGCTCCAACACTATCGGCATCCGAATCAAGGTGCCATTACTGCGCCGGATGGCCTGATCTTCGTCCCGATTCGGCCGTTTATAAAAATGCCGAGGGCGAAAGCGCACGAACTAAAAAAACGCCACACCGGAATCCGGATGTGGGAATGGGACAAGCGACTTTCCAGACTGCCCGTGAAAAAAATAGAAATAGCAAGCAAAGCTATTTCTTATGTTTGGCCAGTTCGTCCAATTGCTGCTGCATGACTGTCAGTCTGCTTTGCATTTCCTGAAGAGCCGACTCTGATGGCCGGGGATCCCCGGGCGCGCCAGCCTCACCCGAGGCTTCATTATAGAAGGGGGTAAACATTTTGATGGCGCTTTCAAACAGGGCGATATTCTGCCTGTTCATTTCCTCGATTGGATTAAAGGGGAAAAGACCATCCAAAGCCTGCTGCATATATTGGCGCATCTGCTCTTCATTGCGATGAAAAGACTGCATGGAATATTCAAGATAGCGGGGAACCAACCCCCCCAACGAATCGCCATAAAATCCGATCAGCTGGCGCAGGAACGGGATCGGCAGCAGGTTCTGCCCACCTTTTCCTTCTTCCTCGACAATGATCTGGGTCAACACCGAACGGGTGATATCCTCGCCGGTTTTAGCGTCATAAACGACAAAATCATCATTGTCTTTAACCATCTGACACAGATGATCAAGGGTTACATAGCTGCTGGTCGCCGTGTTGTAGAGACGGCGGTTCGCGTATTTCTTAATCGTGATCGGAGCTTTTGTATCGGACATGAGCAGCCTGATTCCCTAGGATGAGCGAAACTACTCTAACGGAAATTCCCGTCTTGCAAAATTTTTTTGCGTCCGCTTGCGATATTCGGCACGCTTTCTTTCGTTGATGGGGCCGTGAAGAGGCTGATTGCGTCTATTTGATGGCCGTTCCATCGCCCGGCTGGCCAAGCTGGAAGGGCTTGGTTTATACTAAGATTATGACCGATGCCCCGGAAATAGAAAGGCTGGCCCGCCGCTATCTGGACCTCTGGCAGGATCAGGTGGCTGCCGTGGTCAATGACCCCGGCCTTGCCGAGGGGCTGGCCAAGACCTATACCATGCTGACCCGCGGGGCCGCGGCCTGGGCTGCCGCCACCGGCCTATCTCCCGCCAAACCGCAGACAGGCGCCGATGAGTCTCGAAACCGCCAAGACCAACCAACCGCGAACGCCGCGCCAGGGCCCTCGCCCACTGCCGTTTCACCTGCTCAGCCAGGCCTCGATGCTGTTCTCCTCGCTGGCCGTGTTGCCGAGCTGGAGGAACGGCTCCTTCGTCTGGAAGCCGCAATTGCGGGAAGCGGCAGAGCGCCTGAAGCACGATATCGACGGCATCGGGGAAAAGGACTTCGACCGCGCCCTCAGAGCTGAAAGCACCCGTCGGGTCGAAGCCTTTCTGACCGGGATCGAAGCCTATCGGCAGCACCCCTATCAGCGTGATTTACCTGTGCCTCCGACCATTTGGCAGGAAGGAACCACCCGCCTGCTCGATTATGGCTTGCCGGGGTCCACGGGTTTGCCGGTTCTGGTCGTTCCCTCGCTGGTTAACCGTGCTTATATCCTGGACCTTTCCCGAAAGCGCAGTCTGTTGCGAACCATGGCCGCGCGGGGCTTGCGACCTTATCTGGTGGATTGGGATGCTCCGGGCAGCACCGAACAGACCTTCACCTTGGAGTCTTATGTCGCCGGACGCCTTGGTCGCGTGCTGGATGAGGTGCTTGCCCGTTCGGGCCGCCGGCCAGCCGTGCTCGGCTATTGTATGGGTGGCTTGCTGGGTCTGGGCCTGGCCGTCTTGCGCCAGGACGATGTCAGTGGACTCGTCGCGCTGGCGACCCCTTGGGATTTTCATCAACCCAATGCCGAACAGGGACAGATGGTTGCCAGCCTGCGCCCCGTTCTCGAGGATGTCCTCACGCTGTTTGGACAATTCCCGGTTGATCTTTTGCAAACCCTCTTCACCACGATCGATCCCGGGGGTATCGAACGTAAATTCCGCACCTTCGGCCGAATGAAAACACAAAGCGCCAAAGCCCGGGATTTCGTCACGCTTGAGGATTGGTTGAACGACGGTGTCGCCTTGACCGCGGGCGTTGCCCGCGAATGTCTGTTCGGATGGTATGTTGATAATTTGCCGGTCCGGGGTGCTTGGCATTTGGCCAACACGCCCATCCTGCCACAAAATTTTTATAAGCCGGCGCTGGCATTGATCCCTTCCAAAGACCGTATTGTTCCGCCACCCTCGGCCTTGGCCTTGGCGGAACGGCTGGGCAATGGTAAGGGCTTGGTGGTGGAAACCGGCCATATCGGTATGGTCTCAGGCGCGCGAGCCACCAGCGAGGTGTATGGTGTTTTGATCAAATGGCTAAAAAAATTAGAAAAAATGTAACGCAATGGAGGAAGCAATGGGAAGAGTCGCCCTTGTAACCGGGGGAACCCGCGGTATAGGCAGAGCCATTTCACTGGCTTTGCGCGATGCAGGCTATCGGGTCGTCGCTAACTATTTTGGCAATGTCGAAGCCGCTGAAGCTTTTACCAAAGAAACCGCCATACCGGCTTATCGCTTTGATGTGTCCAACTATCCACAAGTCGAAGCGGCGATTCAAAAAATTACCGCCGAGATCGGCCCGGTAGAAATCGTTGTTAACAACGCCGGGATCACCCGGGATGCCACGATCCACCGCATGAGCTTCGATCAGTGGGAGGATGTCATCCATACCAATCTCAGTTCCTGTTTCAACACAGCCCGGGCCGTCATCGATTCCATGCGCGATCGAGGGTTCGGCCGCATCGTCAATATCGGTTCCTTGAATGGACAGGCCGGTCAATATGGTCAGGTCAATTATGCCGCCGCCAAGTCCGGTATCCACGGTTTTACCAAGGCCTTGGCCCAGGAAGGGGCGGCCAAGGGCATTACAGTGAATGCCGTCGCCCCCGGCTATGTGGATACCGAAATGGTCAGGGCCGTGCCCCACGCGGTGCTTGAAAAAATTATCGCCCGGATCCCTGTCGGCCGCCTAGGGCGCGCTGAGGACATTGCCCGCGGCGTCCTTTTCTTGGTGGCCGATGAGGCTGACTTTATTACCGGGGCAACTTTGTCCATCAATGGCGGACAACATATGTATTGAGGGCGTCCCGTCATTCCACTGGCATAGTAGATTGTAAACAAGGGCGGGTTTTCTGGTGTTCAGACCAGACCGCCAGCTGCGGACAGTCCCTCAGCCAGTCATGCCCGGGCCAGCGGAAGTCTAAATAACCCAAGGCGACGGCGATGGTTATTTCGCCGATGGTCCAGTCTTCCCGGGGGAACGTTAAAACCTCGCCCTCCAACGCCTGAAGCGCGCGCCGGATTTTGGCGTCCTGGCGAGCGCACCAGTCAGCCCAGCGCAAGGCGGCCGGGCGCATGGTTGTCTCGATCCGTAATTTGAGGCCGGCCTCCATCAAACCATCGCCCAAAGCCTGACGCCGCAGCGCCGTCCAGCGCGACGGACCATTGTCGGGTATGCGCCGCCGGCCGCTGTGAAGGCTGTCCAAATAGGCGCAGATCACCGGTGAATCATAAAGCCATTCGCCCGACCCCAAACCCAGCGCCGGCACCATTCCCAACGGGTTGCAGGCCGGCAGGTCCGTATCCGCCGCCCAGGGGTTGGTGGGAACCAACTGAATCTGTTCCCTTAGACCAATATCTTCGGCCAAAACCAGCACTTTGCGAGCGAAGGGAGAAGTTGGACTGAAACGAAGCAGCATTGGCGTTGGGTTTTGAGCCATCAAAATACATCCTTACGCCGACGAATTTCGGCAAATACCGCGGCCGGATCGGCCTCCGTCATCGCGACAGCCCGTTTAAGGCTGGGCAAAGCGGCGCGCAGAAACGGATTGGTGGCGCATTCCACTTCAAGCCGCGCCGGCACGGTGGGAAGCCCCTTTTCGCGCAAATCGCTCACCTCGGCCCGGCGGGCAGCCAGCGCCTGATTATCTGTCTCTAGGGTCGCGGCGAAGCGGGCATTGCTTTCGGTATATTCATGGGCGCAATAGACCAGCGTCGCCGGAGGCAAGGCGGAAATTTTCTGCAATGAGGCCCACATTTGCGCGGCGCTTCCTTCGAACAAACGTCCACATCCCAGCATGAACAGGGTATCCCCGACGAAAATAGCCTCACTGTCTGCGAACCAGAATGCGATATGGCCAAGGGTATGGCCCGGTACTTCCAGGACCTGCCCCGCCTGCGTGCCCAATTGCAGGCTCTGGCCGTCCCTTAAGCTTTCATCGATGCCCGGAATGCGCCCGGCATCGTTGGATGAAGCGAAGACCTTTGCGCCCGTCGCCTGGCGCAACTGCAAATTTCCGCCAACATGGTCGGCGTGATGATGCGTATTCAGAATATGGCTGAGCCGCCAACCGCGAAGGCGCAACCGATCCAGGACGGGATCCGCTTCGGCCGGATCGACGACGGCGGTGGCGCCGCTGGCCGGATCATGCAGCAGATAGGTATAATTGTCTTTTAGCACCGAAATCTGTTCGATCTGCAGTCTGGCCATTTCTTCCCGCGATCTTCGTTTGAACGAGCCAAACTATCATGTCTGACGATTTCAGGCTTGCGTCGATTTTGCTTGCGAGGGACGGAAACAGACCGCTTTGATGGATCCATGTGGAACGACATCATCGATCTCAGAGATTTCTATGACACCGGGCTGGGGCAAACCGCGCGGCGGATGATCCGGCGGCAGATCCGCAACATCTGGCCCGACACTTCGGGCTGCCGTGTTCTCGGTCTGGGATTTTGCTTGCCTTATTTGGGGTCCTTTCAGGAAGAAAGCGAACGGGTCATCGCTGTGATGCCGGCGTCCCAAGGCGTGCTGCCCTGGCCCCCCGCAGGACCGGGGCTGGTTTGTCTTGCCGATGAAACTGAATTGCCTTTGCCCGATCGCTCGGTAGATCGGGTCCTGCTGGTACATGGTCTGGAATCCACCGAACAGGTCCGTGCGACCTTGCGTGAAATCTGGCGCGTGCTCAGTGATGGCGGACGGCTGCTGGTGGCCACACCCAACCGCCATGGGCTCTGGGCGCATGTGGAAAGAACCCCGTTTGGGCAGGGGCGACCCTATACCCCATCCCAGCTCAATCGTCTGCTCCGCGAGAATATGTACGCGCCGCTGCAGGTCTCGCAGGCGCTTTTCATCCCACCGTTCCGCTCTCGGGTTCTGTTGCGCTCAGCCTCAGCCTGGGAACGCATGGGAGCGCGTTGGTTTCCTGCCTTCGCCGGGGTTTTGCTGGTCGAAGCGGCCAAGCAGCTTTACGCGGCCAGCGCCGGCGGGGAACGCAAGGGTCGCAAAAGAAGTTATTTGCCGATGCCCCAGGGGTTCAACCGACAGAAGTCCGATTAGCGTCCGCCGGTCCTGACGCAGAGTAACGTCTTGTGATTAGGCCCCTGCGTGGACCGAGAACTGACGGTGGTAACCTCGACGGCACGCAGGTCGCGATGCAGTTCATAGCCGCTGTCTATGCTGCAGCATTTCGGGATATCAATCTTGGTTGACCATGTCATCAGAGCCGGTCCATCCGTAAAAGGCACGGCTGTATAAGCCTTTTCGGACCCCTTGGGCGTGGCATCGTCCCAGATCGTAACGCTGTGGGCGCTTAAATCCAGGGCCAGAAAGAGTCCGGGATCCGTTGGCGACAAGCCCTTGCGGCAGACCAGTTCCACGCTATCTGCCGCGGCCAAAGACGGGCTGCCAAGACAAAACAGGATGATGAACAGGGGCAGAAAACGGGCCTTCATCAAGGAACCTAACGGTTAATCGCGTCGCAGCAAGAAGACGGCCTGTTCCCCGAGAAGATTGGCCAATGCGCCGCCGGCGTCAAAGCGGATCATCCCGCGTGCGTTCAACGACACCGCCCGCTCGACGGAGATATCCAGGCTTTGGCAGAGATCGGTGAAATCGCGGATCGTGCAAAGATGGATATTCGGCGTATCAAACCATTGAAAGGTCAGCGTTTCGGTAACCGGCATCCGGCCTTGAAAAAGCAAGGACTTACGCACCCGCCAATGACCAAAATTGGGGAAGGAGACAATAGCCCGGCGGCCAATCCGCAGCATATGCTGCAAGACCGTCTTGGGTGCCCGCGTCGCCTGCAGGGTCTGACTGAGAATGACATAGTCAAACGCCCCGGTCGGATAGTCTTTCAAATCGGTGTCGGCATCCCCCTGGACCACCGAAAGACCATGCGCCACGGCCGCCCGCACCCCGGCCATCGACAGTTCCATGCCGCGCCCATCGACCTGCTTGAAGCGGTACAGATAGTCCAGCAGCACGCCCTCGCCGCATCCGATATCCAGGACACGGCAACCGGGCTCAACCATGTCGGCGACCAATTGCAGATCGACCCGGATCGTTGGCCTGGAGGTCCCATCATCCATGAGGGGCGAAGGCGGCCGGCTCATCGATCTTTTCCGCGGGGCAAACCACGATGCTCGGCGGCGCCGTCAAGAAATCCGGAAAGAGTGGCGTGGAATTCCGGCTCATCCAACAAGAAGGCGTCATGCCCCTTATCGGAAGCGACTTCGACGAAACTGACATTAGCGGCCACCGAATTAAGCGCATGAACGATGGCCCGGCTTTCTTTCGTCGGGAACAACCAGTCACTGGTGAAAGAGATAATGCAAAAACGGGTTTTTATGCCCCGGAACGCATTGGCAAGAACGCCGCCATGATCCGCCGCCAGATCAAAATAATCCATGGCCCGCGTGATATAGAGATAGCTGTTGGCATCAAACCGTTCGACAAAGCTGCTGCCCTGATGGCGCAAATAGCTTTCCACCTGGAAATCGGCATTAAAGCCGTAAGTTAGGGTGCGCCCTTGCAGATTACGGCCAAATTTGCGATGCAACGCCGGTTCAGAAAGATAGGTGATATGGGCGGCCATGCGCGCCACCGCCAACCCTCGCTCAGGGCGTCGATCGTGTAATGGATAGTCGCCGCCATGCCAGTCGGGATCGGCGATAATGGCCTGGCGGCCGACTTCGGCAAAGGCGATATTCTGCGCGGAATGGCGGGCCGAACAGGCGATGGGGATGGCCGCGAAAACGCGTTGCGGATAGCGGACCGCCCATTCCAGCACCTGCATGCCGCCCATCGAGCCGCCAATCACACAGAAGAGTTGGTCAATGCCCAGAGAGTCGACCAGCCGCAACTGCGCCCGCACCATATCGCCAATGGTGATCACAGGGAAACTGAGACCCCAGGGTTTGCCGGTGGCCGGGTTTTCATCGGCCGGGCCGGTGGTGCCCATGCAGCCGCCCAGCACATTGGCGCAGATCAGGAAATAGCGATCGGTATCCAAAACACAGCCCGGTCCGACCATTTCCTCCCACCAACCGGGCTTTCCCGTAACCGGGTGGGTTTCGGCGACGAACTGATCGCCGGTCAAGGCATGGCAGATGAGAATGGCATTGGATTTGTCATCATTCAGCCGGCCATAGGTCTGGTAGGCGATGGTAACCGGGGCCAGCGCATGGCCGCAGTCAAGCTGAAGCGGCGCCTCGGCACCCAGCTCCAGGCGGTGCCCAGGCAATGACAGTCTTCCAAGGGTAGGGCTTGCGCTCATTCCAACCTTTCGCCAAGGATGAAGGGTCTATGAGCAGCCTTAGAGCCTGTCAACGGATTCTTTGGCGCCAAGATTTTCCAGGGCGATGGCGCGCCGAATCAGAGCGACCGTTTCAGGCACCCCAAAAAGCGCAATAAAGGAGCCCATTCTTGGTCCCTGGTCCTGACCCAGCAGGATTTCATAAAGGGCCAAAAACCAAGCCCGTAATTCGGTAAAGGTTGGGTGCCGCTTTCCCACTTCATAGACCAATGTCTGGATAATCTCGGCGTCGGCGGGAGACGGCAAAGCCTCCAAGGCCTCTGCCAGGTCTGCCAGGGCCAGGCTTTCGGCAGGGTTGGGCAGACGGTAGCGTTTGGTTGGCTTGACGAAGTCTTGGTAATAGGTCACAGCATAATCAACCAGCCGGTCCAGCAAGGGCGCGCTGTCCGGGCTGGCGCCTGGCACATAGCGGCTGATGAAATGCCACAGAACCGACCGGTCCTCGGCATGACAGACCGAGGCCAGATTAAGTAAAATAGTGTAGGTCAGCCCGGTCTCGGGCTGTGGCGGCTGCCCTTGATGGATATGCCAGACCGGATTGGCGAGACGCTTGGCTTCGTCCTCATGAGGATATTTTTCGAGAAAGGTCAGGTAATCATCCACGGTGCGCGGAATAACGTCAAAATAAAGACGTTTCGCGGCCTTTGGCTTTTGAAACATGAACAAAGCCAGGCTTTCCGGTGGCGCATAGCGTAACCAGTCCTCGACGGCCAGACCATTGCCCTTGGATTTTGAGATCTTTTGCCCATTTTCGTCGAGAAAGAGCTCATAGCTGAGATTGAGCGGTGGTTCAGCGCCCAGAATCCGGCAAATCCGGCTGGCCAATTGATAGCTGGGAATCAGGTCTTTCCCGGACATTTCGTAATCGACGCCCAGGACATACCAGCGCATCGCCCAGTCGGCCTTCCATTGCAACTTGACCGCACCCCCGGTGACCGGTGTTTCCACCAGCTGGCCATCCGGGGCGCGATAAATGATCCGTCCTGCCGCCACATCGCGATCAAGCACCGGGACTTGCAAGACTTGTCCCGTTTTTGGGCAAACCGGTAAAAAGGGGCTATAGGTCTGCTGACGTTCCTCGCCCAATGTCGGCAACATGACCTCCATAATGGCGTCATAATGAGCCAATACGGCGCGGCAGCCCTCGTCAAAGCGACCGGACAAATACCAGTCGGTGGCGCTTTGAAAATCATATTGAAAGCCGAAAGAGTCGAGAAACCCTCGCAAACGGGCGTTGTTATGCTGCCCGAAACTTTCATGGGTGCCAAAAGGGTCCGGAATGGCCGTCAAGGGTTTACCCAGATGCGCTGCGACCAGCTCCTTGTTGGGAATGTTGTCAGGTACTTTACGCAGGCCGTCGCGGTCATCGGAAAAGGCGTAAAGCCGGGTCGGTACATCCGGAGCCAGCAATTCAAAAGCCCGCCTTACCATCGTCGTCCGCGCCACCTCGCCAAAGGTCCCGATATGTGGCAGTCCTGACGGACCATAGCCGGTCGCGAACAGGACAAAGCCCTTGGCCGGCAGTTTTCCTCCGAGACGTTGGTCGGCCAGACTGCGGGCCTCTTGGAACGGCCAGGCGGTGGATAACAGAGCAGAATCGCGAAGCGAGGCAGGCATGACGGCATCCCAAAGTAAAACGGCAGGCTAACCCGGATTTCTCATACTGTCACGAAACGAGCAGAGGCTCTATACAGGGGCTGCCATGACGGACACCGAGACACCGACCCTGATTCTGCCCGCAGCGCCTGCCCTGGTGGTCCACCCGCGCGGAGCGGTTTGGTTGGCCTGCGAGGGTGAAATCGCCGATTTATCCTTGCCCGAGGCCCTGCGGCAGTGGCAGCAACACCCGCCGCTTCTGTGCCACCGCCCGGCTGTGGTGGCCCGCTTGGGGACCCGCAGTGAGGCTCTGCCGGCTCTGGATGTCCTCGAATTATTTGCCTTCGTGCATCCGGCCCGCTTTGCCGTGCCGACCATCCGTGGTCTGGCTGAGGCGCTCGATTTGGAGATCCCCACGAACCATCATCGCGAGGCCGCCAGCCTGATGCTGGTGGCCACCTGCCTATTGCGCCAACTGGCCAGAAGCAGGGTGCAGTGGAGCGCCGGGCATCGCAGGGATATCTGCGCCATCGCCTGGCTGATGTCCCGCCAGGGATGGCCCTGGGCACCGGCCGTGCTGGCGGCGCTGGGAACGCAGCAGCCGCCGGGAGGAAGCGGTCTGAGAATATGGGAACGCCTGGCCGAATGGAGCGAACATGCGCCACCACCCCCGGCGGGCGATCAGCCGGTCAACGCCGCCGAAGCCAGGGCGCGGCTGGCTTTGATGCTGGGCGATGAGGCCGAGGAAAGACCAAGCCAAGCCGATTTTGCTTCGGCCGGGGCGCTGGCATTCGCACCCCGCCAGGCGCCGGCGACCCCCTGGGTGGTTCTGGCCGAAGCCGGGACCGGTACGGGTAAAACCTTGGGCTATGTGGCCCCGGCCAGTGTCTGGGCGGAAAAAAACCAGGGACCGGTCTGGATCAGCACCTATACCCGCAATCTACAGCGTCAATTGGACAGCGAATTAAACCGCCTCTATCCCGACCCGGTCCTCAAGGCCAGAAGGGTGGTCATTCGTAAAGGGCGCGAGAACTACCTCTGTCTGCTTAATTTCGAAGAAGCCGTACAACGGCTGGGGCCCGGTGAGTCGGCCGGCGGTGACGCCGTAGCTCTTGGGCTGATGGCGCGCTGGGCCCTGGCCAGCCGCGATGGCGATATGATTGGCGGTGATCTGCCCGGTTGGCTGGTTGAACTGCTGGGACGTTCCCGCACGCTGGGTCTGGCCGACCGACGCGGCGAATGTATCTATTCGGCTTGTCCGCATTTCCGCAAATGCTTTATCGAACGGACCATTCGTCGGGCCAAGCGGGCCCATTTGGTTATCGCCAATCACGCGCTGGTGCTGATGATGTCAGCATTTCGTGGTTTGGAAGACAGTCAATTGCCGACGCGCTATGTCTTCGATGAAGGGCACCATCTGTTTGCCGCCGCCGACGATGCCTTTTCGGCATCCCTGTCTGGCCTTGAAACCGCGGAATTAAGGCGCTGGCTATTGGGTGGCGATGGCGAGGCCCGCAAAAGCCGGGCGCGCGGTCTGCGCCGTCGCATCGAAGATTTGCTGGAGGGTCACCCCGACTCCCTGGCCGCGCTTGACCAGCTGCTGCAGGCCGTGCGGCAATTGCCGTCGACAGGGTGGCTGCAACGATTGGCCGAAGACCGGCCGCTGGGCCTTTGTGAGAGCTTTCTTGGACTATTGCGTCAAGAGGTTTACGCGCGGGCGGCCAAAGCTGCCGGAACATACAGTATTGAATGTGAACCCAGCCATTGTTCGGCGGACCTGATCAGCGCCGCTGGCCGGCTAGCGAATGCGCTTGACGAAATTGCTCTTCCGGTGCGCCGGCTGACCAAAGACCTGAATGCCCGCCTTGACGCCGAGGCGGCGGATCTGGACAGCGCCAGCCGACAGCGGATCGAAGCCATCATGCGCGGGCTCGAACATCGGGCCCTGGCCCCTTTATCCGCCTGGACCAGCATGTTAGCCGATCTGGGGAACCAGCCCGAAAACCAGTTTGTCGATTGGTTCGCCGTCGACCGTCAGGATGGCCGCGATGTTGATGTCGGCCTGCATCGCCATTGGGTCGATCCGATGCGTCCTTTTGCCAAAGTCCTGGCCGAGCCGGCCCATGGTCTGCTGATCACCTCGGCCACATTGCGGGACGGATCCGGGGATCAGGACGCGGACTGGGAAGCCGCGGAACGCCGCAGCGGAACATTGCATCTGCCCGCGCCGGCGGTTCGGGCCGCCGTTCCCTCGCCTTTTGATTATCCGACGCAAACCCGCGTCCTGGTGGTCACCGATGTTCGCAAAGACGATCTTGACCAGGTCGCCGCCGCCTACCGCGAGCTTTTTCTGGCGGCCGGTGGCGGCGGGTTGGGCCTGTTTACCGCTGTGGTCCGCCTGCGGGAAGTCTGGCGACGGATCGTTCAGCCTCTGGATCAGGCGGGCTTGCGCCTGCTGGCCCAACATGTGGATGGCATGGATATCGGCACCCTGATCGACATCTTCCGGGCCGAAGAGGATGCCTGTCTGCTTGGAACCGATGCTGTCCGTGATGGGGTCGATGTTCCCGGGCGGTCGCTGCGCCTGATTGTTTTTGATCGGGTTCCTTGGCCACGACCCGATATTCTGCACAAAGCCCGGCGCACGGCGTCCGGTCAGGCCAAGGCCTATGACGACATGATCACCCGCTTGCGCTTGAAGCAGGCTTTCGGCCGCCTGATTCGCCGATCCGACGATGCCGGGGTTTTTGTCCTGCTCGACCCGCTGATGCCGTCTCGACTGGCCGGCGCCTTTCCGTCAGGCGTGGCTATTCAACGTGTCGGCCTGGCCGATGCCGTCGGGCAAATCCGTACTTTTCTTGCTACTGACTGACCCAGACGATGCGGGCCAGCAGCGAAACGCTTTCCGCGGGATGGCTCGATAGCGCGGCGTCTCCGGACAGGGATTGCACTTCGATGCGCCGGGCGGTTCGGCGCAACAAACGGCAAATTTTTATATCGCCCGTGAGGCTGCGCAGCAAAACCCTATCGCCGCGCCGGGCCGGGGCGCTTGGCGACACGATCACCACATCGCCATCAAAATAAAAGGGCTCGAGTGACGCACCCATAATTTCGACGGCGAAGGCGCGCGGGTCATGGAGTTCGGCCAAAGAAATGCCATCCCAATGCTCGCCGGTTGGCAAACCCTGGGGATCAAAATGATTGCCCGCCGCCAGATCAGACAAACTGGCCATGGGTAAGGTTCTGCTTTGCGGAGACCCTGCATTCTGGTTGACCAGACCGAAAAAATGGACCAGTGGCACCCCGGTCGCCTCGAGAACCTTTGACAGGCTTTCCGTACTTGGCCAGCGGGCTTTGCCGTCAGACGAAACCCGCTTACTGCGATTAAAAGTCGTTGGATCCAGTCCCGAGCGACGCGCCAATCCCGAGGTAGTAAAACCATGATCCCGGGCCAGTCTATCGATGGCCGCCCAGATTTCGCCATGTTTTAACATGCTTGGTCACGTTTTAGCATCGCAACAACACTGAATCCCGAGGCATATTAGAATATTAGAAGAATATGCCACAGCTTATTTGGCCAAGCGATAACAATGTTGTTCTTTTATGCGGGCTAATGCGCTTCTGAGTTGATGCCCCGCGCGGAATAAACCCTATTCCGTCGGATTCTCCAGGCTGAACAGTTCAGTCTGATCGTCATAGGAAAAGAGCTCGGCATAGCGGCCCCAGCTGATGACCGTGCGCAGGGTCTCAGTGGCGGCATCCTCGGAAAGCCCATCTTCAAGCTCGGATTCAAACCGAACCAGCGGGGCGCGATGTCCGGGTCTTTCGTCCAGAACACGGCGAATATGCGCGGCCAGAGGCACATTATTCCGCAAATGTTCGGAAAACAGACGTTTCCGACCTTCCAGCTCGGACTCAGCAAACAGGCGGCCAGAGACGGTTAACTGAATGTCCCCCTGTTCCAGCTTGGCGAAGCCAAGCATATGCAGGGCTTCGACGATGGGAAAGAGTTCGTCGACCTCAAGCTGCAGGCGCCCACCGATTTCGGGCAGATCGGCATGGCCATCGTAAGGCGGCTGGGCCAGCAGTTCCAGCAGACCGGCCATCAGGTTGGTGGAAACCCGGGTCAATCGGGTCCCGATTGGCGCGGCTGGCTGCCTGCCCTTTTCGACGACCGGCGCCGCTCGGGCGGTCATCCGAGAGTAAATATCATCGACCAGTTGGCGGAAGCTTGGGTCGAAGCGGTTGCGGGGATGGGGTAAATCAACGGTGATTTCGGCAACGACACGGCCGGGATTAGAAGAAAACACCAGAATGCGGTCGCACATCAGGACCGCTTCCTCGATATTGTGGGTCACCAGCAACACCGATTGGATAGGCAGTTTTCTCTCGTTCCACAATTCCAGAAAGTCGGTGCGCAAGGTTTCCGCCGTCAAAACATCCAAGGCAGAAAAGGGTTCATCCATCAGCAAAAGAGCGGGGTCAACCACCAAGGCGCGGGCAAAGCCCACCCTTTGGCGCATGCCCCCTGACAATTCGCGCGGATAGGCGGATTCGAACCCATCAAGACCGATCAAATCGATCGCCGCCAGCGCCCGGCGGCGCATTTCCTTGGCCCCGACCCCCAGGGCCTCGAGACCGGCTTCGACATTTTCCAGAACCGTTAGCCAAGGGAACAAGGCGAAAGTCTGAAAGACCATGGCAACGCCATCGCAGGGACCGCTGATGGGGCGGCCCTGATAGACGACGCTGCCCGCGCTGGGCCGGATCAGGCCGGCGGTAATGCGCAGCAATGTCGATTTCCCCGAACCCGAGCGGCCCAACAAACCGACGATCTCCCCCGACCGCAAATCGAGATCGACATCGTCCAGCACCACCACTTCGCCGGCCGAGGCTTTGGCAAAGGATTGGCGGACTTTTTTCACCGACATCAGCGGGTCGATGATGACCGGGGCTGCGGCAAGGCTGTTCATGGCAAGGAACTCCGGATCATCAGTTAAGACGCATGCGATCGGCTGCAAAACCGTAGAGACGACGCCACAACAGCCGGTTGAAAATGGTGACAAAGACCGACATGACGGCAATTCCCAACACGATCCTGGGATAATCCCCAGCTTCGGTCATCCGGGCAATATAAGAGCCGATACCATTGGCGCTGATCGTGGTATCGCCCCATTTCAGATATTCGGCGACGATGCTGGCGTTCCAGGCCCCGCCCGAGGCGGTGATGGCACCGGTCACATAATAAGGGAATATGCCGGGCAGCATCACCGAGCGCCACCATTGCCAGCGACGAATGCGGAAGTTTGCGGCGGCTTCCTTAAGATCGTTGGGAAAGGCCGAGGCCCCGGCAATGACGTTGAACAATATATACCATTGCGTTCCCAGAACCATCAAAGGGCCGACCCAGACTTCGACATTGAGATCAAAGCGGACAATCATCACCACCGCCACCGGGAACATCAGATTGGCGGGGAAGGCTGCCAGAAACTGCGCCAAAGGCTGGATTTTAGCGGTCCAGCCGGGACGTAGCCCAATCCAGACCCCCACCGGGACCCAAAGCAGACTGGCCAAAGCAATCAACAGTACGACCCGGATCATGGTAAAGAGGGTCAACTGGCTGACTTCCAGTAAATCACGCCACTGCAAGGCGGCGGAGACATAGGCGATCAACTGCCAGCCGCAATAAAGACTGCCCAGCCCCACCAGGATATACCAGCCTCCATCCAACAGGCGGGGTGAGAGGCGGGGCGCTGTTTTGATGACCGCCCTGGCGGGCAGACGCAGCCGCAGACTGGCGCGGAAGAGCTGAC
>Ga0007854_10000883_pt1 | contig 19342 bp, 16 predicted proteins | sample CryBogCBH12Aug08_FD_60382 | JGI IMG/M metagenome (GOLD analysis project Ga0007854, IMG submission 60382) | Freshwater microbial communities from Crystal Bog, Wisconsin, USA - CBH12Aug08 | ecosystem: Environmental > Aquatic > Freshwater > Lake | place: Crystal Bog, Wisconsin, USA | collected...
AGCTCAGACTCAACCTCGGCGATGTCTTGTGCAATATCCTCATCAAACAACTGTCGCTGTTCTGCGTTCATCGCTTCGCTCTTCACGCCGTAGCGAATACGCCTGAGATACGCTACTTCTTGAACCAGAGCCTGAATCTTGATGTCTTGGGAACGAATGATCTCGGTGAGCCGGATAATCTCGGCATCATGGGGCGGAATTGGAGGGAGTAAAGCTTCGCCAGCAGGGGCTGGAATATCAGTTGAAATAGCCGTTTTATTGAGTGATTTCATTGGCTTGAATTATATCATACGCCAACCTGTAATACACTAAAAGTAAAGAAAAAGCATACTTAAAATGCAGAATATTTGCACTAAACTCGCCACTCTGAAAGAGGAGTTGCACACAGTCGTTGCCAGTCTACTCCGGTGGTGAGCCAGTGCCATTGTTCGGCACTCATGCGGTACAGCATTTCATCAGGACCGGGCCACCGAAATCGTCCCTTGTGCAAACGACGATGGCAAAGCCATACACCGGTACCATCCCAGATCAGAAGCTTGATACGCGAATGGGTACGGTTAGTAAAACCATAGGCTGTACCATCGCAGGGAGAACGTCCCGCAATTTGTTGAATGATCCCAGACAAGCGATCGATACCCCAGCGCATATCGACAAACTCCTGAAGCAGAAATACCTGTTCTGGCCTGATCATTTTAGTAATGCCCCCAACCACTGAGCACAGGCCTCAGCTTTGTCTATGGGCCAACGGATGTTAATCCGGGTCGAGCCACGCCGGATATCGAATTGAATATCATCATTGGGTAACGAAGCATTGACCGGTTCGACCTGGACCGGCACAAGTTTGGCGGGTGGCGGTACAATCGGATGCTTGGTATCGACAGGGAATTGCTTCATCCAGCGCCGCAACAGATTGGCGTTCACCCCATTCTCCAGTGCTACGGCTGAAACAGAAATTCCAGGTTGACGGCACATCTTGGCCAGGTCAGTCTTGAATTCAAGTGTATGGTTACGGCGATGGCGGGCGGGCAGAACGATAGTCATGGTAGTGTCCACTAAAAATTAGGTGGACACTATGCTCTTATCTCTCGCTTACTTAATCAATGTGGTACGGTAGGACGCATGCAGCTAATTCAAGTGACGCAAGCAATAAAAAGCCGTCATTCAGCTTGTGCAGAAATGACGGCAAGAGGAGAAAATAATAATTAAAATCAGAACAACGCCAGCAAATTAGCAGCACTTGGAACTCCCAAACCTGTAGCTGCGTCGTAACCTTTGCCCGCTGTACACAATGCGCAAGCTTTAGTGGATGTGTCGTTATTTCCGGATGTAACGTCAAACAAGCCTGTTGCATCAATCTTAGCCTGATAAATAAGTCCGTTAAATCCACCAGAGGTAGACTTAACCAACACGGGCATGGTTGATTCTTTCTTATTAATACGATTTTGCGCAAGCAGGGCTACAATTCCAGCCCATTGCGGAGCACCTGCGCTTGTTCCTCCAATTGCGAACCATCCACTGCCAACTACTATGCCAACAGGGCTCTTGTTCGGATCAGCATTGTATGAAACATCTGGAATTAAACGTTTTGTCTTATCCAATGAATATACCGTGGCTCCAAGAGTAGTTGCATTTTGATAGGTAGGAATTGCCTCAAATAAACTTGCTCCACCACCACCATCAAACCAAGCCAATTCGGTGGTCACGGACGGCAAGTTATAGGCTACAGTAGTGATAGAAGTTCCACCAACTGCAGTCACATAGGGAGAAGCTGCCGGCCATTGTTGATTTGTGCCGTTATTGCCAGAATCCCCCGATGACGCTAACAATACAATGCCTGCACTTTGAAGTGTTTTCAATACACCGTCATAATTTGCACCGGTTTCACCGTTGAATTCATAGCTACCCCAACTCATTGAAATGGCTATCACCCCTGGCTGTGCTGCTGCGGCTTGAACTGCAGCCATCATATCTGCCATACCAGAACTCTTAGCAGTAACAAGGATAATGTTTGCATTGGGTGCAATAGCATGAGCCCATTCAACATCCAAAGCCACCTCTTGCTTCCAATCATTCGTTGAGTTGGCAACAACTTTTGTTCCATTGCTTAAGTCAATTTGCTTGAAGAACTGATTTGAGGATGTATTCAACGGCAAATTGTAGTACGAGCTAAAGGTATTCAAGTCGGTTGAAATAGCTGAACCATAAATTGATCCAGGAGCATCCACGATTGCTATAGTGGCACCGGAACCGTTGAGAGTTGAAGGTATACTATAGTGAGTACGCAAGTCGGCAGGACTAAGTGTATAACCCTTGCCAGTGCCGGCTAAATTGCGCACATCCTGATAGTTGATTGATTCAAGCGGAGCTGAATAGGCCAAGCTCTTTGCGGTGATTACATTAGCTGAGGAAGTAGCAACTGATCCAGATGAAAATGTCGCTCCTACAGGGTTACCGCCACATCCACTTAAATATAAAGAAATAAGCGCTACAAAAATGGAATTTAGATTTTTCATCTTACACCTTCATTTATTTATTTAAATAAAGGCGAAAATGGCAACACAATTAAACAAGACAACTTGTTTGCAGCTGGCTGGCACGATTTTCATCTGAGCCCCTTTAGCTTTGCGTCACCGACTTTCACCGGTTTTGCCCTAATAAGCTTTATTGATTCAATAGCTGTATAATTACAAATATAACATTATCCCAATAGCAGGTTTTTGTCAAATACTTTTCTTTGTTAAAAAATGAATGCATTCAAAAATATCACTGTGGCAGAATTACAATCTCTGATGGCACAAAAATCTATCAATCTGGTGGACGTGCGAAGTGAGGCAGAAATCATGCAAGGATTTATTCAGGGAGCTCAAAAATTGCCATTGCACCTGATACCGCTCCATTTAAATGAATTTGACAGTGCTTCTCCAACCGTATTTTACTGTCGCGTCGGTGCGCGCTCAGCACAGGCTGCCACATTGGCCGCAGCAAAAGGTTTTTTAGAAACCTATAACTTGCTAGGCGGAATCATGGCTTGGGAACAGGAAGGCTTACCGCTCGTAAAATGAACTGCTCTTAGCTCACTTAGCTGCCAAAGTTTTTGAATTATTAGCGGCTCGCTAAAGATTAATACTTCTGCCACCATCTACTGCAATAATTTGTCCAGTGATATAAGGGGCGTCATGTAAAAGAAACTGCACGGTTTTGGCGATATCATCAGGCTCACCCTCACGCTTGAGCAGGGTATGTGCGACGATTTGTTTCCGGCGGATCTCATCATCCCATTCAGCGTGCTCCGGCCAAACAATCACGCCCGGTGACACACCGTTGACACGCACATGAGGGGCAAGTTCCTGTGCCAACGCGCGTGTTAGTCCGAGCAGCCCGGACTTGGCGACACTGTACAAAAGATGGCCTTGCATCGGACGGTCAGCATGAATATCCACGATATTGACAATCGCTCCCCGGTTGCGGCGCAATTCCGGTGCAACGGCCTTGGCTAGCAACAAAGGCGCTTTCAGGTTGGTACCGATCAGGTCATTCCAGTGTTGCTCATCAATCTCATCCAATGGCGTGGGGAAAAAACTGGAAGCATTGCTGACCAACCCATCCAGGTGCCCAAAGTGTTTTGCGGCTTTACCGACCATCTGAGATAATGCAGCAGTGTCAAGTAAATCAGCCTGAATCGGAAATACCGAGTCGGGACGAAGTGCCTGCAATTCGGCCTGCAAGGAAAGTGCATTGTGTTCGGATGAACGATAATGCATGACGATATCGGCCCCTGCCGCATGTAGTCTGCGGCAAATTGCCGCGCCCACGCGCTTTGCCCCTCCCGTAACCAAGATGACTTTGCCTTGCATTGCACTCTCCACTACACTTAAACTCTTTGCTGAATTATACCTGACGATGCCCACAACTCTGCCCTTACCCTCTGCCGAAGCTCAAGCGCACAGTAACCAACTGTGTGACCTGATTCATCACGATATCGCGGTACAGGGTGGATGGATCCCATTTTCGCGTTTTATAGAATTGGCTTTATATGCACCCGACCTGGGTTATTACAGCGCAGGTTCGCACAAGTTGGGTGAAGCCGGAGACTTTGTGACCGCACCCGAAATTTCGCCACTATTCGGACGTGCGCTGGCACGCCAAGTGGCCGATATCATGCTGCAAAGCACATCCGTAATTCTCGAACTAGGCGCGGGAAGTGGCAAACTTGCTATTGATATCTTGAGCGAACTTGAGCGAATGGGCAGTGTGCCCGAGCGATATGACATACTGGAAGTGAGTGCCGATTTACGCGAGCGCCAACAAACCACTGTGCAGGAATGTATCCCGCATTTGGCAGCACGGGTGCATTGGCTTGATGTGCTGCCGGAAAAAATATCAGGTGCCGTGATTGCCAATGAAGTGCTGGATGCGCTGCCAGTGAATTTGGTGCGTTGGACGGAAACGGGTATTGCCGAACGAGGCGTAGTAAGTAAGGGAAAAGAATTTGCCTGGCATGAACAAGCTACAGAAAATTCCGTGCTGCGCGAGGCTGCTCAAAAAATGAGTGTGCCGGACAATTACCTGAGTGAAATTTCACTGGCTGTCCACGGTCTCACCTCAACTTTATGCGGGCGATTGGATAGAGGTGTGTTGCTATTCATTGACTATGGTTTTGGTGCAAGCGAATATTATCACCCTCAGCGGAGCGAAGGGACGCTGATGTGTCATTACCGCCATCGATCACATGACGATCCTTTTTTTCTTCCGGGATTACAGGATATTACTTCACATGTGAATTTCTCAGCCGTTGCTGAAAATGCGCTTGCCAAGGGAGCAAATCTGCTTGGCTACACGACCCAGGCAAATTTTCTGATCAATTGTGGCATCACCGATTTTCTTGCTGAGCACGCCCCCGAAAAACTACGCGACTACCTGCCGTTGTCGATTCAATTACAGAAACTAACCAGCCCGGCCGAGATGGGAGACTTGTTCAAGGTCATGGCTTTAGGAAAAGGAATCGATGAATTTCTTCGAGGTTTTTCACGTGGCGACAAATCGCATTATTTATAATGACGCTTGCTTAGCAAAGTGCGATGCCAAATATTCACAGCTTTTTACCGGTAAGTGACTTTGAAGCCAAGGCGTTGATTCTGGGAAGCATGCCCGGAAAACAATCGCTGGAGCAAAATCAATATTATGCTCATCCGCAAAATGCGTTCTGGAGAATAATGGGCGAACTGGTGGGCGCTTATCCAAATTTACCTTATGAACGCAGACTTTTCTTACTCAGTTCTGCGGGCGTCGCCTTATGGGATACGCTGGCCAGCTGCGAACGGAACTCCAGTCTGGATTCACATATCAAAAAAGAACAAGCAAACGACTTTGCTTCATTTTTCATTCGACATCCGAATATTACCCAAGTGTTTTTCAATGGCAGCAAAGCCGAACAATGCTTCAAGAAATTTGTGCAAAACAAACAAATATTGCCTATGCTACAGTATTACCGACTCCCTTCGACCAGTCCGGCTCATGCTGGAATGTGTTATGAAGATAAATTGCAGGCTTGGGAAATGTTGAGAAAATCACTATCCAGCGAAGTTTAGGCATGCGCCTTATAGCCACGATAATTTTTGATGGCCTGTTCCACGGCAGCAACCCGCGCCAGGCGAACTTGTTCCGCAATCAGATTTTTGTCTTGACAGTGTTGGGCAATCTCACCTGCATTGATCTCTTGTGCCGACTGCAAAACATGCAATAAGTAATCTGCCTGCGGATAGGCATCGCTTTCATGCCCGGTACGGCCTTGTGCGTCTGATGTGCAGACATGCAGGAGTTGCCTGAAGCGGTCAGGTCTGCGCCAAACGTCGCAACTCTGAAACAAACGGACAATCGTATCCGGACGTAATTCCCATGCGCGATGTACATCACTGTGAAATCGAATTACCAAGCGGGCCAGATCACGACATTCAACGGGTACTCGCAAGCGTTCGCAAAGCCCGTGTAAGATCTTTTCCCCGCGCGCTTCATGTCCAATATGTCGCGGCAAAATTTCCTTGGGGGTATTTCCTTTGCCCAAATCGTGAGCAAGCGCGGCGAAGCGTGTTTCAAGTGTGTATCCGTATTGGGCCGTATTGTCCAGAACCATCATGGTATGAATGCCGCAATCAATTTCAGGATGATAATGCGGGGGTTGCGGTACGCCGAACAGTGCATCGACCTCGGGCAGAATTTTAGCCAGAGCGCCACATTCTCTTAGCGTGGTAAAAAAACATGAGGGGAATTTTTCCATCAAACCACGTGAAAGTTCCTGCCACACGCGCTCCGAGACCAAAGCATCCACTTCGCCGTTATTGACCATGGCCTGCATAAGTTCCAGGGTTTTCGGCGCGATCGAAAATCCAAAGCGCGCGACAAAACGCGCCGCGCGGAGAATGCGCACCGGATCTTCATTGAATGCCGGACTGACATGTCGCAGAATGCCGGCCCGCAGGTCAGCTATCCCGCCATAGGGGTCGATCAGATTGCCAGCCGCATCTTGCGCAATTGCGTTGACAGTGAAGTCTCGCCGCAATAAATCCTGTTCCAGAGTGACATCGGGTGAGGCATGAACAACAAAGCCCTTGTATCCAGGAGAGGTTTTTCGTTCGGTGCGTGCCAGAGCATATTCTTCATGCGTATCCGGGTGCAGAAAAACCGGGAAATCTTTGCCCACTGGACGATAGCCGAGCTTGATCATTTCTTCCGGTGTGGCACCCACAACGACCCAATCGTGATCTTGTACGGGGAGGCCAAGTAGTCGGTCCCGCACGGCACCACCAACGCAATATATGCTAAGCCGATCTGTCATGGTAGTTTCTATGATTCCCGCGCTTTCGATGGTTACTTTTCATCAGGAATCGGTGTCTGGTTAGCAGAGTTTTTAGCTGCAATAACTCCCAGTCGCTGCTTGAGAGAGCGGGTCGGCTGACCAAATTGTTGCGCATAATAGACTGTATTGCTCATTACTTTCTTGACGTAATCACGTGTTTCTGAAAATGGGATAGTTTCGGTGTAAATTGCACCTTCCAACGGGCTGTCTCCCCGCCACTGACGCGCGTGGGAAGGGCCTGCATTATAAGCGGCAGATGCCAGTACCGGATTATTGTCAAACCATCCCAATACTGTTTTCATGTAATAGGTGCCAAAAATCAGATTGGTTTCCATATTGCTGAATTGTTTCTTGCGATAATCTCCCATGCCAAGTTTGCGAGCGATCCATCTTGCGGTCGTTGGCATCACCTGCATCAATCCAGCCGCGCCGACATTTGATTTAGCCTGAGTGACAAAGCGACTTTCCTGGCGCATCAAACCATAGACCCAAGCTTCCTCCAATTGATTTTTCTGAATGTGGCCGCGCAAATCTTCGCGATACGGAGCGGGGTAGCGCAGGCTAAAGTCATGCAGCTGCACAGTGCGGTCGGCCGTGTTGATGGACCGGTCATACATTTGATTTCTGCGTGCGATCTCTGCTGCAATCAGTAACTGCTTGTCATCAAATTTTCGGATCGTCCATGCCCACTCCCTCAGCGCATCCGTGCGCAAATCCATGCGGTATAATGCAAGTGCTCGCTGGATGCCCGGTTGAACCAACATGGCATCCAATTCATTTTTACCGGGTTGAAAACCAGCAGGTTTGGTATTCACTGCAATCGGAATATCCAGTTCATCTGCGGCAAGCTGCCCATAAAAATTATATTCGCTACTTAAGGCAAGGAAAATTTTTGCCGCTTCTTCATCGCGCCCCAATTGTTTTAGCGCACGTGCATTCCAGTAGCGCCACACCCCTTCCTGCTGTTCCTGTGACGGCATTGCAACAATGCAGGCTCGTACCTCCTGCCAGTTTTGTAATCGCAATGCGGCGCGCGCACGCCACGCATATTGTGCCTCGGTCATTGTCATTCCATCTGCTGCTTTGAACCATTCCACTGCGCGAGGATCTTGTCTGATTGCAGCTTCGTAAGCCAGCCAGGCATAAAAATAATGTTGCTCATCCGGATTAAAATAGGCGGAAACTTTCCCCCATTGCACCCAAGCCAATTGCGGTAACTGCTTGGCAAGCCGTAGCAAAGCGAATAATGCAACCCAGTGCTCAGCCTCGGTCGAATTGTTTAATTTGACGTTGATTAAATAACGCTGGGGATCAGCCGCAGCATGATCCAGTTGAACCGCAGACAATCGGCGCTCAAGCGGGAGTTTTGCTGACAATTGCTTGGCCAGTGACACGTTGCCAGCCTCCAGTGCAAGGCGCATCCGCAGCCATACCTCGGCCCCGCTGATAACGCCATTGGTAATCGCTGCCTCAAAAAGCGGAGTACAGCTTTCTGGCAGTTCATCGTTGCCGGTCAGCCAAAAACTGCGGGCTTTTTGTAAGACCTCGGTTTCGTGTGCACGCCAAAGCATCTGCATCTCATAACAACTCAGCTCTGTATCTTCATTAATCAAATGAGGATACTCTGCAGCAAAAAGATCCCATTGACGTTTTTTCCCAAGAATCTTCAGCCACTCTCCCCGCAAACGGTCAATAACAGGTGTCTCATCGGTGCGTGCCAAAAAAGCCTGAATGGTTGCCGTATCGGTAGTTTCAAGCCTTAGCCGCAAGCGATAATAGGCAAGGTAAGGTTCCAGTGGCGAGCCCTTCAAGCGTGCAGCGTAGCTCTCAAGGCGAGCTGCGTTTCCTGCACGAAAGGCATCGCGCGCGGCAAGGAAATCGTAGTCCTGATCCGCTATTGCGCCAAGGGAAATGAACAGCAATAAAAACAATAGAAACTTCATCGGGAAAAGCACAGAATCAACTACGGACAAGGATATCATAACGTGCCCCTTTGAGAAGCCCAGTAACTATAATGTCAACTTTACAGTAGTATGCAACGCAGCTTAATCGAAAGTATAATCACTGCATGTGCTTTTAGCTTGACACGTTAAAACAGGGCGTGAGGTAAAATCAAGTCGTTCATTTTTTCCGGATTGTGTAACTTTATCCAAAAGTATAGACAAAAAAGTAAATGTATAGCTTTTAACCTTTTGTAAAATATAAATTTAAAGTGAGTTGGCGAATTGTTCAGAAACTCGTTCAATCGTTTGTTCACAAAATTGGGAGTATGAAATGGCATCTGTTAATAAAGTAATTTTGGTTGGTAATCTGGGTAAAGATCCTGAAGTGCGTTATACGACCAATGGAGAAGCAGTTGCATCTGTAACTTTAGCAACAACCGATAAATGGAAGGATAAACAAGGACAACTCCAAGAAAAGACTGAGTGGCACAACCTATCATTTTTTGGGCGTCAAGCTGAAATAGCAGGTGAGTATTTGCGCAAGGGGTCGCCTATTTACGTCGAGGGAAGAATTTCAACCGACAAGTGGCAAGATAAGGAAGGTAAAGATCGATATACTACGAAGATTATCGTTCAACAAATGCAAATGTTGGGTGGAAAGGCCAGCGGGGGCAGTAGCTTTGAAGTGGTAGAAAAACCTGCGACATCTGCACCTTCCAGTAATATTTCCAGCATACCCAATACCAGCAAACCTACAGAGGCCAAGGTTGGGGGCTTTGATAATTTTGATGACGACATTCCGTTCTAGTTTTGCATTTTTAAAATAACTAAACAAGTATCACCAAACCCCAGTCATTCTGGGGGTTTTTATTGTTTCGGATATTTTCTAACACAGTTGTATTATAAAGTGCGATTATGTGGTTTTTAAATGTCTGAGTTCCGAAACAAATGTCCCAGTTAATAGTTACGGTTGTTATCGTACCGAAACCGCTTCGACTGTGCCAATTAATTATTCGCGCACGAATTGACCAACCGAACTGTCGCGTATCCGCCCTTGTTGCATCGCCCAAAAATATGTTTTTAATGAACACTTGGTTTGGGGGTTTTAGCATGTTGCGGGCAATCTTCAACTGGCTTAAATAAAGTATGTTGATGATCGATCACAGTTTGGTTGCCAGCATCTTTTCGAGCTTCATTTGATCAGCAGTAAAACCGCGTATTCCTTCTGCCAGTTTCTCAGTCGCCATAGCATCCTCGTTCATCTGCCAACGAAACTCGGCTTCGGTCAAACGGGCAGGACGGGGTTTGTGCACACCCGAATCTGACAGGCGACGGATCAGCTGTCCCTGCGTTGCATTAAGCTCTTCCAGCAATGACGGCGAAATGGTCAAACGGTCACACCCAGCCAGCGCCAGAATTTCGCCCATGTTACGAAACGAGGCTCCCATGACGATGGTTGGGTAAGCATAGGTTTTGTAATAGTCATAAATTTGCCGAACCGATAACACGCCCGGGTCTACTTCCGGCAAAAAGTCGTGCCCACTATGTGCTTTGTGCCAGTCAAGAATACGACCAACGAAAGGCGAGATTAAGGTCACTCCCGCTTCGGCACATGCACGCGCTTGAGCAAATCCGAACATCAGTGTCAAGTTGCAATTAATGCCTTCACGTTCCAGTATTTCAGCCGCCTGAATACCCTCCCAGGTCGAAGCGATTTTAATCAACACGCGATGATTCATGATACCTGATTTGTTGTACAGTCCTATCAGTTTGCGTGCCTTTTGCAAGGTAGTTTCCGTATCAAATGAGAGCCTGGCATCGACTTCGGTGGAGATGCGCCCCGGAACAATCTTGAGCACTTCCAGACCCACATTCACCGCCAGTTTGTCTATCGCATCATGAATTTGTTGCCCGGGATGCGCGCTCTGCACTTTGGCCCAGGCTATCGATTCGTCGATGAGAGGCGCGTATTCGGGTAATGTGGCCGCCTTGAGAAGCAGCGAAGGATTGGTCGTGGCATCTTGTGGGAGATGACGGCGGATTGCTTCGATATCTCCCGTATCGGCCACGATGGTCGTCATGGATTTAAGTTGGTCGAGCAAATTGGACATGTGAACTCCTTACGAATGGTTATACAAAATAAAATTTCAGGAAGAATATTTTTCGTTATGCTGCCAAGCGATCCTTCAAGTAGGTCGAACAAAGTCTGCGGATCACGCCTTCTTCATCCGCCGGAATCACGCAGACAGACTTTGAGTTGGCGGAACCAATATTGCTCCGGCTTGCCTGATTTAATGCGTCATCTAACTCAAAACCAAGAAACCCCAGTGGCCCGCAAATACCGGCGCGAATTTCAGGAGAATGTTCTCCAATGCCTCCGGTAAACACGAGCGCATCTATGCCCCCAATCTTGGCGGCTAAGGCACCGATTGCGGCACGCACTTGCCGACAGAAATAAGTCACCGCAAATTTTGCAGCTTGACTGTTGCTGCTAATCAGGCTGCTCATTTCCGAATCTTCACCCTCGGAAAGGGCTATTAATCCCATCTTGTGAAATACGATGTCGCTCAACTCGGCAGCGTTGAAGCGTTGCGCCAATTCCAGCATCACTCCCGGATCAAGATCACCGCTTCGAGTGCCCATGACGATACCCCCGGCAGGCGTGTAACCCATCGTGGTATCGACTGATTTAAGGTTTTCCATCAGACAAAGACTGGCGCCACTGCCTAGATGTGCGACGACAATTCTGCCTTGAGCGGCCTCGCCCAAAATATCCGGCAAGCTGTTAGCGATGTGCGCATAATTGAGACCGTGAAAACCAAAGCGGCGTAAGCCCAATTCGACGGGAATGGGAAGTCGCTTCGATAATTCCGGCATTGTGAAATGAAATGCCGTATCAAAACAAGCCACTTGCGGCACATTAAAATGCTGGGTGCATAGATCAATGCCGAGCAGGTTGCCCGGCAAATGCAGGGGAGCAAGCGGAATGAGACTTTCCAGTCGCGCCCGTTCAGCCACATCAACCAGTCTGGCCGCATCAGCAATATCGCCGCCGTGCACAAAACGATGACCCACAATAGCAGGCGATTCTCCGCCCAAGTCATCGATCAAGCGGTCAAAAACCTCATGGGGTTTGCGCACATGTCCATAATGAAAATCGCGCCGCGAACCATCACCATGAAACAGACTTGCCTTGATTGATGAGGAACCGCTGTTGATGGTGAGGATGGTCATTTGAAATCTTGGGAAGGAATAAGAGGAAAGGGATAAGGGTAAAACCTGCTTGCGCAGTTACCCTTGAGCGACGAAGGAGCGATCCCTTCCCCCTTTACCTTTCCCATTCTTAAAACGGCCATGTCCAGCCATCCGCTTCAGGTAAATCTGTACCGTTTTCGTAAGCGTAATTGCTGCATTCAATTTGCATATCGTGCATTTTTTCTTTCACATGGGCTCCAGCTACATGCAAGGAAGGGAGGCGATCAATCACGTCCATGACCAGACTGAAACGATCAATCTGATTTCGGATCGCCAATTCCAGTGGCGTATTAATGCTGCCCTTTTCCTTGTAACCGCGCACATGCCAGTTCTTGTGATTGCTGCGACGGTAAGCAAGCCGGTGAATCAACCAAGGATACCCGTGGAAATTGAATATGACCGGTTTATCCAGCGTAAACAAACTATCAAAATCCTTTTCAGACAAGCCGTGCGGATGTTCACTGGCAGGTGTCAATTTATAGAGATCGACCACATTGATAAAGCGCACCTTGAGATCGGGGAAGTTTTCACGCAGTAGAACAACTGCTGCCAGCGCCTCTTTGGTCGGAATATCTCCCGCACTGGCAATGACCACATCCGGCTCCGTGCCTTGATCGTTGCATGCCCAATCCCATATGCCAATCCCTTTGGTGCAGTGAGTGATCGCCGAATCCATATCCAAAAATTGCAAATGCTTTTGTTTGTCGCAGACGATCACGTTAATGTAGTTGGTACTCTTCAAGCAATGGTTGGCTACCGACAACAGGCAGTTCACATCAGGAGGCAAATAAATGCGGGTTACCTCGGGACTCTTGTTCACCACCACATCGAGAAAGCCCGGATCCTGATGGGTAAAACCATTGTGATCCTGACGCCACACAGTTGAAGTGATTAGCAGATTCAGCGACGATACCGGTGCTCGCCATGGCACCTCTTTGGACATGGCCAGCCATTTGGCATGCTGGTTAAACATCGAATCGATGACGTGTACGAACGCTTCGTAGGTAGAAAAGAAACCGTGCCGGCCAGTGAGCAAATAGCCTTCAAGCCAACCCTCTAACGTGTGTTCGGAAAGCATTTCCATCACTCTGCCATCCGGCGACAATTCACCTCCACCCGCATCTTCCGGTAGATAATCAGCCAGCCAGGTTTTCTTGCTGACTTCATACACGTTGTCCAGTTTATTCGAACTGTTTTCATCCGGGCCGAAGACACGGAAATTGTGCATATTGTCGCGCATGATGTCGCGCAGAAATTTACCCAGAGGACGCGTGTTTTCGGCAACCGTGGTGCCCGGCTTGGTCACGGCAGCGGCGTAACCACGATAGTCCGGCAGTCGCAGTGCTTTGCGGAGCAGCCCCCCGTTGGCATGTAAATTGGCACTCATGCGTCGATTCCCCTGGGGAGCCAACGCTTTCAACTCAGGCAACAACGTTCCATTGGCGTCAAACAATTCTTCCGCTTTATAGCTTTTTAGCCATGCTTCGAGTTTGGCAAAGTGTTCCGGAGTTTTTACATCGCCAATTGGCACCTGGTGCGAGCGCCAGAAACCTTCGACTTTTTTTCCATCTACTTCTTTCGGTCCCGTCCAGCCTTTGGGGGAACGCAGCACAATCATTGGCCAGCGCGGGCGGTTGGGCTTTCCACTACTGCGCGCTTCCTGCTGGATTCGGCGAATCTCCAACACGCATTGTTCCAGAGTGGCCGCCATCGCCTGATGCATCGTGTCGGGATCGCTGCCTTCCACAAAATAAGGTGTCCAGCCATAACCGATGAACAAACTCTTCAGTTCCTCATGCGAGATGCGCGACAGAATGGTCGGATTGTTAATTTTATATCCGTTCAAATGAAGAATAGGCAGCACGGCCCCGTCACGGATGGGATTAAGGAACTTGTTGGAGTGCCATGAGGTAGCCAGAGGAGCAGTTTCGGATTCACCATCGCCCACCATGACGGTGACGATCAGGTCAGGGTTGTCATAGGCCGCACCAAAGGCATGCGAAACACTATAGCCGAGTTCGCCGCCTTCATGAATGGAACCCGGCGTCTCCGGTGTGCAGTGGCTGCCTATGCCTCCCGGAAAAGAAAACTCTTTGAAAAATTGGCGCATCCCGTCTTCGTTCTCGCTTTTGTTGGGATACACCTCGCTGTATCTGCCTTCCAGATACACCGGCCCCAAAACGCCGGGGGCGCCATGCCCCGGACCCGCCATAAAAATAGCATTCAGATCATATTTTTTGATCAGCCGATTCATATGAATATAGCCGAAGGCCAAACCGGGACTGGATCCCCAGTGGCCCAGCAGACGACTTTTGATGTGTTCGGGTTTAAGCGGTTCTTTAAGCAGCGGGTTATCGCGCAGATAGATCATTCCCGCAGCGAGGTAGTTGCACGCACGCCAGTAAGCGTGGATTTTGTTGACTTCTTCTTGAGACAGTACGATTTGATTTGAGCTCATGACAAATTTCCTAAGAACAAAAATTTCGGTTAGCTTCTGTTTAAATAAAACATTGGCATCTTGTGTGGATAGTGTCCCGCAACATTTGCTGGAACATTAGAGAGAGTAGATTTCCAAGCTTCAGGCGAACCGCATGGCGGTAAAACCAACCGGAAACTTTCGACATCAGGAGTAGACTGTTTAATCTACACATAAGATTTTTGCAGCTATGATTAAAATCATTGCGAAACCTGCCGCACCGTATTATTAACCTGCACTTTGCTGTGCAAGGTTAACGATATGTTGTTTCAATTAGATGAACCTGAATTATACTCTCGCAGGTTCAAAACTGGCATCCAGATTCAGATCGTCGCAATATTCCAGAAAATTTCCACGCAAGGTGGGGATATGGACATCGGCAGGAATACCCACCGTTAAAGTAACGGAGAACATGGGAGCTCCGGTATGAGGTGCGGGATAAGTATCGGTTTGCAATTCCTCGATATTGATACCGTTTTTGGAAAAAAAAGCAGCCAGGTTACGCACAATTCCGGGATGATCCATCGCTAAAACCTCAACGCCGTAGGGAACTGCCGGTTGCTTTCGGTTCCGCTGCTGGGTGCGTTTGTGAATAATGGTCAGGCCAAGCTGTTGACCGAGTGCACTCATTTGCCCTTCAAGTTTTGAGAGCGCATTCCAGGGGCCGGAAAGCAGCATGATCAACGCGAATTGTTCACCCAGAACGGCCATGCGGCTTTCTTCAATATTGCAACCACTTTCGGAAATTTTACTTGAGAGGCGATCTACCAGACCTACCTGGTCTTCTCCGGAAGCGGTAATTACTAAGTAGTTATTTTGATTGTCCATGGATATTGGGGGCTAGAAGGCAGTCATTAAAGAAGTTTGTCCAAATTACTTAAAAAATTTAGAAACCAAGTGTAATACCCAAAAAGCGAATATGCCAGACTAGTGTGAATATTTGATGATGTGCAAATAAAAATCATATTAATTCAATCGGGTGATCACCACATCGGCTGATACCGGTTTAGCGCCACCCGCAGTCGGCGTGATGGTCAATGCGGTTGAGTTCCCCAATGGATTACGAACGGTAAGGATGTTGTTTGTCGTGAACGTCTGAACAAGAGAGATGCCTACAATCTGACTTGTGCCGGTCGCGCGACCGGTTACTGTATACGCTAATTCGGCACCATTGAGCGTAAGAACCAGCTGACCGGCTTCGGTCACGCTGACTTGATACATAACCTGATACGTGCCGATGGCAGGCAACGTGAATGTGCTGGAGCCGGTTCGCGCTATCCCTCCTCCGGATGTTGGACCGTTCTGTGGAAAATGAACGTCTGCGCCAACTGCAATCGTAGCTGCGTTGTCACCCGGCATCAACGCGTAGAATTCAGCATATTCGCTGATCGCGGGCACTCCGGATGCTCCAATGGCACCTGTAGCCCCTGTTGCTCCAGTTGCTCCAGTGGCACCGTTGCATGCATAAGTTGTGGAAGTGACTTCGCTTGGATCAAGAATGCCGTTTCCATTGGCATCAAGTCCAGAGGTCACTTTAGTCCCTCCGTAAGTGCAGTTGGCCCCGTCAGGTTCTGCAACAATTGCCACGAGCGCGCCATTCGTACCGTTAGCACCCGATGCTCCTGCGGCTCCGGTCGTTCCGGTGGCTCCTGTTGCGCCAGAGGCTCCAGCGTTGCCATTAGTTCCATTCGTACCATTTGAACCGTTGCAGATATAAGTTGTGGAACTAACTTCGCCTGAATCAAGGATACCGTTTCCATTGATATCGAGTCCGGAAGTCACTTTAGTACCCCCATAGGTACAATTAGCCCCAACAGGCTCGGCAATGCTTACTAACAGGGTGTTAAGCCCATTCGCACCATTTATGCCTGTCGCTCCTGTTGACCCGGCGGCCCCTGAAGTGCCTGCTGCACCGGTCGCACCATTACAGATATAACTGGAAGAAGTGATTTCGGCACTGTCGAGAATTCCGTTTCCGTTTGCATCCAAACCCGAATTTACTTTCTTGCCGCCAGTCGTGCAGTTTACACCCGGCGGTTCAATCGTCACGGACACTAAGGCTGTGAGGCCGTTTATGCCGCTTGCTCCGTTTACTCCGGCGATTCCGTTGCAAATGAATTGCGTGTTAGTAATTTCTGATGCGTCGAGAACTCTGTTACCATTAACGTCAATACCAGACTCTACAGTAATGCCGCCTTGTGAGCAGGAAACAACGGGTGCCGTGCTTAAAATTGAGAATACAACCGAGGCACCGTTACAAAAGTAGGTTGTGGAGGTAACCTCCGATGGATCAAGGATGCCGTTTCCATTCGTGTCGAGGCCGGAGGTTGCTTTAGTCCCTCCGTATGTGCAGTGCGCCCCTGCAGGCTCTGTAACAATTGCCAAAAGCGTATTAAGCCCATTGCTACCATTCGCGCCCGATGCTCCTGCGGCTCCGGTTGTGCCGGTTGCTCCGGTCGTACCAGTGGCGCCGTTAACCCCATTCGTGCCGTTAATGCCCGATGCTCCTTTAGCTCCATCAGGGCCAGCAGCTCCGGATGTGCCTACGGCACCTGCGTTGCCGTTAGTCCCATTCGTACCATTTGCACCATCGCAGATATAAGTTGTGGATGCGACTTCGCCTGAATCAAGGATGCCGTTTCCATTGGTATCGAGTCCAGAGGTCATTTTAGTGCCTCCATAGGTACAATTAGTCCCGACAGGCTCGGCAATGCTTACTAACAGTGTATTGAGCCCATTCGTGCCGTTAATGCCTGCTGATCCTGTGGCTCCTGAAGTGCCTGCGGCTCCAGCCGCACCATTGCAGATGTAACTGGAAGAAGTGATTTCGGTACTGTCGAGAATCCCGTTTCCGTTTGTATTCAATCCCGAACTTATTTTCTTGCCGCCGGTTGCGCAGTTTGCACCCGGTACTTCAGTCGTGACGGACACTAAGGCTGTCATGCCATTTATGCCACTTGCTCCAAGAGTTCCAGCGAGTCCGTTACAAATGAATTGCGTATTAGTAATCTCCTGGGCATCGAGAACTCCGTTACTATTCACGTCAATACCAGACTGAACGGTAACTCCCCCTTGTGAACAGGAAGCAACGGGCGCAGTGCTTAAAATCGAGAATGCAACCGACTTACTTGAAGCAGCTGTGCCGCTAGGTGAAGCAATGCTCCCGCCTGAGGATACACCACTGCTGTTGCCACAAGCGGTTAGCAGAAAAACAACCGGGAACAACATACATTGAATTAACTTTGAGCCACTGAAATCCATTGCGCTGCCTCACTTTATACGTCTGCAAGCTCCACCAATAAGAATGGTTTCTAATTCCAGTTGAAATTAGAAAATGGCCTACGCCAAACTGAACGTTTCACGTAATCTTCTACGCCAATCTTGGCAGAGGGATTGTTCGGTAGACAACATAGGGATTTTTTACAGCACAAAAGGTAATTGCTTACCCACTTTTTGAATTCAGAATGCTAGAGAACTACTGACCTTTGTATCGCCATGCAGAGAAAATTATTTTGTACGGTTTAACATATTGATCGACTGCATCGTGCGGGAGCAAAAATTCTGATCCCCATGAGTTCAGAACAAGATCCGTCTGCCTTCAATGAGCTTTCCATCGAAATGTCGAAAACCGAACGCTATACTGACGAAATTAAACTCAACGGTTCAACGCCTGCATTTGCAGCGCTGCGTAACGCGTTCCCACTGCCGCCCCGTGAGGCAGGATTTGATTGATCCGATCCAAATCTGCCTGCTCAAGCTGGACAGCCAAAGAGCTTATATTTTCTTCCAGAAATGGAATTCGTTTGGTGCCCGGAATCGGAACGATGTCCTCGCCTTGTGCCAGAACCCAAGCCAGCGCAAGTTGCGCTGCGGTGCAGTGCTTGTCACGGGCCATTGTTTCGATCTCCTGCACCAGCTCAAGATTTTTCTGGAAATTTTCGCCTTGGAAACGCGGAGAGTTGCGGCGGTAATCGCCTGCCTCCAGATCCTCAATTTTCTTGATTTGTCCTGTCAGGAAACCTCGCCCCAAAGGACTGTAAGGCACAAATCCTATTCCCAGTTCGCGCACGGTAGCGAGGATTTCATCCTCGGGTTCCCGGCTCCATAACGAATACTCGGTTTGCAGCGCGGCAATCGGATGGACTGCATGGGCACGTCGAATAGTCTGCGGTGCTGCCTCAGATAAACCCAGATATCGAACTTTGCCTTCTTGCACCAATTCGGCCATGGCACCTACCGTTTCCTCGATCGGCGTATTCGGATCGACACGGTGTTGATAATACAGATCGATCACTTCCACACCCAGACGCTTCAGACTATCCTCGCAACACTGGCGCACATAATCGGGTTGGCCGTTAACTCCGAGAAACTTGCCATCGGATGAACGCATATTGCCAAATTTTGTCGCCAGTATGACCTGATCGCGTTTGCCGCGAATTGCCGCGCCTACAAGAAGTTCATTTGCGCCGACACCGTACATATCGGCGGTATCCAAAAAATTCACTCCCAGCTCCAACGCTCGGTGAATCGTGGCAATCGACCCCGCTTCATTTCGCCCGCCGTAAAATTCCGACATTCCCATACATCCCAACCCCAAGGCAGAAACTTTCAGGCCTGAACGGCCCAATTCAAGCTGTTTCATTATGTGCTCCTTATGTTTAATTTAAGAGTTTGTATTCATTCAATTAAGTGTCAGCCAGTCCTGTAAACGCTTCCAGCCATCCTCACCTTCAGCCTTGCGGTAACTGGGCCGGTAGTCTGCGAAAAAGGCATGTGGCACATCTGGGTAAATATGAATATGTGAACTACTGCCTG
>Ga0007854_10000884_pt1 | contig 19328 bp, 20 predicted proteins | sample CryBogCBH12Aug08_FD_60382 | JGI IMG/M metagenome (GOLD analysis project Ga0007854, IMG submission 60382) | Freshwater microbial communities from Crystal Bog, Wisconsin, USA - CBH12Aug08 | ecosystem: Environmental > Aquatic > Freshwater > Lake | place: Crystal Bog, Wisconsin, USA | collected...
GCAAGTGGATAATCTTGACCCCGACTTTACCGTGGCGGAAAATCTTCTGGTCTACGGACGCTACTTCGGCATGAAAGAAAACGAGATTAAAACGCGCATTCCCAAGCTGCTCGAATTCGCCAATCTCACGCACAAACAGGATGTCAAAATCCCCACTTTGTCCGGAGGCATGAAACGCAGATTAACGTTGGCTCGTGCGTTGGTAAACGACCCGGACATAATTTTCCTCGATGAACCGACGACCGGACTTGATCCGCAGGCGCGCCATTTAATCTGGCAGCGGCTACGCGAACTCACCGCCCAAGGCAAAACCCTGTTGCTCACGACCCATTTCATGGATGAAGCCGAGCGCCTGTGCCACCGGCTTGCAATCCTCGACCATGGACGCATGGTGGCGGAAGATTCGCCGCGAGCCTTGATTGCACAACACATCGAGCCGCAAGTAGTTGAGGTGTTCGGTGAAGGTGTTGATCAATGGGCGAATTCGTTTGCCGCGCAATTCTCAAAACGCTTCGAAGTCAGCGGCGAAACAGCGTTTTGCTACGTGAATGATGCTCAACCCTTGCTCAATCATTTGGAAGATCATGCAGAATTGCGCTATTTGTATCGACCGGCCAATCTGGAAGATGTATTTCTGAAACTAACCGGCAGGGAGATGCGTGAGTGAAGCCGCATTTTTTCGCCCCGCCGCGCCTGAGTTTGAGATTTTTCCCGATCTGGCGCCGCCACTTTCTGGTATGGCGCAAGGTGGCGGCCACCTCCATTATTGGCCACATCGCCGACCCGATGATTTACCTGTTGGGCCTCGGCTACGGTCTGGGTAGTTTGTTACCGCAGATGGGTGGCACTTCATATATGGTGTTTCTCGCCGCCGGGACAGTGTGCTACAGCACCATGAATAGTGCCAGTTTCGAGGCACTCTATTCCGGTTTCTCGCGCATGCACGAACAACTAACCTGGGAAGCCATTCTCAATACCCCGGTCACGCTGGATGATGTAGTTCTTGCGGAAGTATTATGGGCAGCCACCAAGAGCCTGATGTCCGGCTTGGCAGTGCTGGGTGTAGCCTGTCTGCTCGGATTGACACATTCTGCGCTCGCATTTTGGCTGATTCCGCTGGCACTTCTGATTGGCCTGTGCTTTTCTGCTCTAGGCCTGATCATGACCGCGCTGGCTCCGAGTTACGATTTTTTTATGTACTACTTCACTCTGGTAGTCACTCCCATGATGTTATTATGCGGTGTGTTTTTTCCGGCTACGCAACTGCCGCCATTCTGGCAACACGTTTCATCAGTCCTGCCACTCACACACGCCGTGGACATTGCCCGACCGTTGATGAACGGCATGTTACCCCCCGATGGATTGATGCACGTGGCGGTGTTGCTGGCGTACGCCTCGGTTGGATTTTATGTGTCGCTGGTGTTATTCCGGCGTAGGCTCTCTCAATAAGGATTTTATATGTTGTGGGTTAAATCGTTTCATATCATTTTTGTTGTAAGCTGGTTTGCCGGCTTGTTCTACCTGCCGCGCATTTTTGTCAATCATGCGATGGCGACTGTGCCTGCTGAAATTGCACGACTGAAATTAATGGAGGCCAAGCTGTACCGTTTTGTCACGCCCATTGCTGTTTTGGCTTTGGGTTTCGGCATGTGGTTATGGCAAGGTTATGGCTTTGCCGGAGGCTGGCTGCATGCCAAACTAACTTTGGTATTGCTGTTGGTCGGCTATCACTATTATTGCGGTAAACTGGTTAAAAAATTTGCTGCCGACCGGAATACTCACAGCCATATTTTCTATCGCTGGTTTAACGAAATCCCCGTGCTTATTCTGACAGCCATCGTTATTCTTGTTACCGTAAAGCCATTCTAAACAAGCTCTCGCGCAGAGGTTCCTGTTTCCACGTATTCGTGCGTTGAACCTCCTCCATTAGATTTCAAATATGAAGGGCAGAAGTTTTGTGACGTGCCATGACCTGCAAGTCACAAGTTGGAATTTAAAGGTCGGGTTTCGGTAGTGGGGCCGTCATTTGATGTGTAGAATGGCAAATGAGATGTTTCAGCAAAAGCATTGCTTGGAGCAAAATTGGTAAATCATAAATCAGAAAATCAGTCCCGAATTCAGTCTCTTTCAGACAGTTTAATTCAACATCTGGTGGTTCCGACTTTCGTCATCGACAACGATTGCAAAGTCTTAATCTGGAATCCAGCTTGTGAACGCCTAACAGGAGTTCAAGCTTCAGAAGTGCTTGGTACAAGTGACCATTGGAAAGCATTTTACACAAAACCCCGGTCATGTTTAGCCGATGTCATTGTCAAGGGGCGTGAGGCAGAGCTTGAAACACTTTACAAAAAATTCTCGATATCTTCCGAAATGCCCATTGGCATTAAAGCAGAGAATTGGTGTGTCATGCCTAGATCAGGTGAGCGCGTGTATCTGGTCATCGATGCAAACCCAATTTACGACGAGCAAGGTCAACTCGTTGCTGTAATCGAAACATTACGTGACAAAACTGAAAGCAAGATGTCTGATATTGCGCTGATTGAATCTCATCAACAAATGTTTACATTGCTCAACTCGATGGCCGAGGGTGCTTATTGTGTAGACATGTCTGGCAACTGCAGATTTGTAAATCGCTCATTTATGAATATTCTTGGATTTGATCATGCCGATGAAGTCATCGGGAAACATATCCACGAGTTAATTCATCATTCACATCCTGATGGGACACACTATCCTGCAACAGAATGCAAAATGTATAGAGCATTCAGCCTCAATCAGGATATCCACGTATCAGATGAGGTTTTCTGGAACAAAAAAGGCGAGGCAATCCCTGTTGAATACTGGTCTCAGCCTATTTTGGTGAATAATGTCATTCAAGGTGCTATCGCAACTTTTGTTGACATTACTGAAAGAAGAAATGCTGACGCTAAATTAAAGAAATCAATATCTTTGTTGAACGCCACATTGGAATCCACTACCGATGCCATTTTAGTTGTGGATTTGAATAATGTCTGGGTTTTATACAATCAGCAGTTTATTGATATGTGGGAATTCAAAGATGAAATCATTAATGCAAAAGATGATAATCTGGGCGTGGCATTCGTTTTGAATCAATTGAATGATCCGGATGGTTTTGTAAATAAAATACGCGAATTGTATGAGTCTCCGGAGTCCCACTCATTCGATACGCTCAGCTTCAAGGACGGAAGAATTGTTGAACGATTCTCCATGCCGCAGCGTATAGAAGGGAAGGTTGTAGGCAGAGTATGGTCTTTCCGTGATGTAACCACTCGCAAAGAAATGGAAGTGCAGGTATTTGAACTAGCTTTTTATGATGCTCTAACTAAATTGCCCAACCGTCGGTTGCTTATTGACAGGCTCAATCAAACCTTTGCATCCAGCACAAGAACCGGCCTGTATAGTGCCATGATATTCCTTGATCTAGATAACTTCAAACCGCTCAATGATACACATGGGCATGGGGCAGGAGATATGTTATTAATTGAAGCAGCCAATCGGCTCAAAAGCACGGTGCGAGGAGCGGACACAGTTGCTCGTTTCGGCGGTGACGAATTTGTAGTGATACTTGATGAACTTGCTACAGACAGAGCAGAGGCGACGTTACTGACACGAATAATTGCAGAAAAAATTCAAAGACAATTGTCTGAAACTTATCATCTAATAACCCGGCAGGATGGGATGGATATCATGATTGAGCATCAATGCACTTCAAGCCTTGGGGTAGTTGTTTTTATCAATGATGATGGCAGTATGGACGAAATTTTTAAATGGGCAGACTCTGCGATGTATAAGGCAAAAGAAGCCGGGCGCAATTTGATTCGATTTTATGAACCAACGAGTTAATTGAAAACACGACGGATTTCTAGTTGCTATAGGGCAGCGACTATTTTCGAAAGAAAGCGACTTTCCGGAGTACTGAAAGTTCGGTTTGAAAGTACTGTGGTGATTCAAATAAGAATCGCATTTGAAAGATAAATTTTATTATGACAAATTTCTTCACCCCCTGCCCGCGAGGTCTCGAAAAAATATTGGCGGATGAGCTCATCTCGCTCGGAGCTGCCGAAGTGCGCACCACCGATGGCGGCGTGCATTTTTCCGGTGAATGGTTATTAAGCTACCGCGTCAATCTGCACAGTCGCATTGCCAGCCGCGTTTTATGGCGCGTAGCGAAAACCGATTACACCAGCGAACAGGATATCTACGACACCGCATTCGCGTTGCCTTGGGGCGACTGGTTCGAGGTGTCCCGCACAATCCGCGTCAACATGGCTGCGATAAAATGCCCCCTGAAGAGCCTGGACTTTGCCACCTTGAAAATCAAGGATGCCGTGTGCGACAAATTTCGCAAACTTTGCGGCGATCGGCCGAGTGTTGATACGCACGCACCGGATATTCGCATTCATGCTTTTCTGGAACATAACCACATGATGTTGTATGTGGACACCTCCGGCGATGCGCTGTTCAAGCGTGGCGTGCGGCAATACACCAACATCGCCCCGTTGCGTGAAAACCTCGCGGCGGGAATTCTGCTTCTTGCAGGCTGGAAACCCGGTACGCCGTTGCTTGACCCGATGTGCGGCAGCGGGACATTTTTAATCGAGGCTGCGCAAATGTCGCTCAACATTGCCCCCGGCATTAATCGCCACTTTGCCTTTGAAAAATTAAAAAATTTCGATGCCGAAGCATGGCAGGCGATACGCACCGAAGCCGAGGCGGCGCAACTTCCGGTAACTGATCTGCCGATTTTCGGCAGCGATTTATATGGTGACGAGCTCAAGGCTGCGCACCTAAATCTGGACAATGCCGGCATTCGTCAAACCGTGGAACTTAAACAGGCCAATGTACTGGAAATCTCCGCCCCGGCGGATCATGGCATATTGGTGGCAAATTTACCCTATGGGGAACGCATGGGAGAATTGGCGGATCTGGAAGTGCTTTATCCTCAATTGGGCGATCTGCTGAAGAAAAAATTCGGTGGCTGGAACGCCTATTTATTCACCTCCGATCTGCGTATGCCTAAATTTATCCGACTTTCAGTGTCGCGCCGTACCCCTTTGTTCAACGGCGCAATTGAGTGCAGACTTTTTGAATACAAAATGGTCTCAGGCAGCAATCGAACCATTTAATTTTGAGATTTTCTTTAGCTTTTTACTTTCCGGTGGTAAAGTGTTGGAAACCTGATCTGATATAAAAATCTTTTAATCCTATGCAGGACATTTTTATCGCGCGACAACCTATTGTTGATCGCAAAGAAAATCTGGTAGCCTTTGAACTGCTATTTCGTTCTGCCCATGGTTCAACTATCTCCGGTGTCGTAGACAATAAACAAGCCACAGCACAAGTGCTGGTGAATGCCTTCGGGGAAATGGGCATTGCAGATGTTTTGGGTACTCACAAGGGCTTCATCAATCTGGATGCCGATTTTCTGTTGAGTGACCTGATCGACTTGCTGCCTAAAAAACAAGTGATGCTCGAGCTGTTGGAAACCATAGTCATAGACGATTCAATCATCGCGCGATGCCTTGAATTAAAAGCCAAAGGATACAGTTTGGCTCTGGATGACGTGTTTGAACTAACACCCGAGATCGAATCTTTGCTTGGCATAGTTGAAGTGGTCAAGCTGGATTTGATGCAAATAGCCCCTGAACATTTGCCCGTGTTGGTAAAAAAACTCAAAAAATATCCAGTCAAACTCCTGGCGGAAAAAGTGGAAGACCGGGAACAGGCAAAACTCTGTATGGAAATGGGCTTTGACCTGTTTCAAGGATATCACTTCGCTCGCCCCGAAATGCTTTCCGGCAAACGCCCGAATCCATCCAAAATAGCGCTGATCAGGCTACTCTCAATGATGATGCAAGATGCCGATAACGACCAAATCGAAGAGACCTTCAAAGAACAGGCTGATCTGACTTACAATCTGATGCGCATGGTCAATTCGGCGGGAACGGGTTTGACCACTAAAATCAGCTCGCTCAAACACGGAATGATGGTATTGGGGCGACAACCCTTAAGACGCTGGGTACAGCTGCTTTTATATGCCTCGAATCAAGGAAACGTCACAGTCAGCCCACTCATGCAACTTGCTGCAACACGGGGAAAACTGCTGGAGCTGGTAGCGCAACAGGAACATCCTGAAGATCGTGATTATGCAGACCGTGCTTTCATGGTGGGCATGCTGTCCCTGCTGGATGCCTTGATGGGCGAACCGCTACCCGAAATCTTGTCACGTATGAGCTTGAATGAGGAAGTGGAGGACGCGCTTCTCAAACACGAAGGAAGTCTGGGAGGGTTATTGGCTCTGAGCGATAAAATTGAGACGGGAAATCTACCCGAAATTCAAGAATTATTACACGCTCACCCGAGCTTGACCATGGAAGCGCTGAACACGGCTCAACTGGAAGCGTTGGGATGGGCGAATAAGATTGTTTTATAGCGGTAAACCACTCCAGCTTTTTTTGTGTATGGGGTAAAATGTAGCCCATCTCTGAAATGATAATATCAATGTCTTCCGCCCGCCCTACTTTTACCCCTGAAACTCTGCTTCGCCAGGAAGTGCTCGCTCTCCATGCATACCATGTTCCTCACAGTAACGGTATGGCTAAATTGGATGCCATGGAAAACCCGTATTCTTTGCCACCAACCCTCCGCAACGAAATAGCCCAGCTGGTGGCAGATGCTGCAATTAATCGTTACCCCGATGCGAGTGCTCACTCTCTGAAAGAAAAAATTCGCGCGGTCACCCATTTACCGCAAGGCATGGAAATTCTACTTGGTAACGGCTCGGATGAGATCATTCAACTGCTTGCTTTGGCAGTTGCAAAACCGGGAGCCATCCTGCTAGGAGTGGAACCGTCATTCGTCATGTACAAGATGATCTCGACATTCACCGGCATGAATTACGTCGGCGTGCCTCTCACCGAGAATTTTGAACTGGATTTGCCCGCCATGTTGAATGCCATTCAACAGTATCAGCCCGCGCTGGTATTTCTTGCCTACCCGAACAATCCTACAGGCAACCTGTTTGATGCCGAATCGATCCATCAAATCATTGCTGCCGCACATGGATTGGTTGTGATCGATGAGGCATATTACGCGTTTGCCCGCGATAGTTTTATCCCCATGTTGAGTCATTATGCCAATCTGCTGGTGATGCGCACGTTTTCAAAACTCGGCATGGCCGGTTTACGTTTGGGATTTCTGGCCGGTAGCAAGTCATGGCTGGAGCAACTGGAAAAGCTGCGCCTGCCGTATAATATTGGGGTAGTGACACAACTGATAGCTGAAAAACTGTTACAGCACCACGACGTGCTTTTGCGGCAAGCCGAACAGATCAAGCAGGATCGGGTTTGGCTATATAATCGTCTGGTTGGAACCGTGGACGTGCGTGCCTACCCCAGCGAGGCCAATTTTATTTTGTTTCATGTGGCACATGCGAGTAAAGTCTTTGAAGGTTTGAAACAACGCGGCGTGTTAATCAAGAACATGAATAATGCTCACTCTGCGCTGACTGACTGCCTGCGTGTTACAGTAGGAACTCCGGAAGAAAATGAACTGTTCATCCGGGCGTTGCAGGAAAGTATTCATCAATCTAAAAATAGTATTTAGGATAATTCATGCGTAGTGCGCAAGTAAATCGCAACACTTTGGAAACAAAAATCAACGTCCAGTTAAATCTGGACGGCACCGGTAATTCCACGTTCGATACAGGACTGCCGTTCCTTGATCACATGCTTGATCAGGTTGCGCGTCACGGCATGGTGGATATGGAAATAGTTGCCAAGGGGGATTTGCATATTGATGCGCACCACACTGTCGAAGACATTGGCATTACTCTGGGGCTGGCATTCAGCAAAGCGCTGGGAGACAAAAAAGGCTTGCGTCGTTATGGGCATGCCTATGTGCCCCTCGACGAGGCGTTGTCACGAGTTGTGCTCGACATTTCCGGACGTCCCGGATTGGTATTTAATGTAAACTTTGTTCGTTCCAACGTCGGCGGCTTTGATATTGATCTGGTACACGAATTCTTTCAGGGGTTCGTCAATCACGCGCTGGTCACCTTGCATATTGATAACCTGGCAGGCGATAATGCCCATCATCAGGCAGAAACAGTTTTCAAGGCATTCGGGCGTGCCTTGCGCATGGCGCTGGAAATCGATCCGCGCATGGCCGGCATCATGCCTTCCACCAAAGGTACTCTGTAACCGTCTTCAATCATGGCAGATATTGCAGTTGTAGATTATGGCATGGGCAACCTGCGCTCGGTACAACAAGCCTTGCACTCGGTCGCACCGAATTCTTCCATTGTGGTTACCGGTGATCCGCGGGAAATTGAACGAGCAAAGCGCGTCATTTTTCCCGGGCAAGGTGCCATGCCGGATTGCATGCGCGAAATGGACGCTCTCGGCCTGCGCACTGCGGTCCTGGAGGCCGCGCACAGCAAACCTTTTCTGGGCATCTGTATCGGCCTGCAAATGTTGTTCGAACACAGTGCAGAAGGTAATATTCCCGGCCTTGGCATTCTGAAAGGCTCGGTGGTACGCTTCGCCCCTAATCTGAAAGATGAACAGGGCAACAAGTTAAAAGTGCCGCACATGGGATGGAATCAGGTACATCAAACAGCTGTTCTTTACCCTGCCCCGGGGGGAGAGGGTTCGCTTGTCGCTTCTCCCCCCGGGGGAAGGTTAGAAAGGGAGAGCACACTTGACCACCCGCTATGGCAAGATATTGCTCAGAATGCCCGGTTTTATTTCGTGCATAGTTATTATGTGCAACCGCAGGATAATGCGCTGGTGCAGGCAACCAGTGATTATCCGCAACCTTTCGTTTGCGCCGTGGCACGCAATAATTTATTCGCAGTGCAGTTCCATCCGGAAAAAAGCCAAAGTGCCGGACTTACTTTGTTGCGAAACTTTGTAGACTGGACCCCAGTCTGATTTTGGGGCCTGATTAATCGGGTTTTATTTTTTTAATTATCATTGACAAGCTGCCATGCTAATTATTCCTGCAATTGATTTAAAAGATGGAAATTGTGTCCGCCTGCGCCAAGGGGTCATGGAAGGTGCCACAATTTTTTCCGAAGATCCCGCCGCGATGGCATCCCGCTGGCTTGAACAAGGTGCCCGTCGTCTGCATTTGGTCGACCTGAACGGGGCCTTTGCTGGAAAACCCAAAAACGAAGCCGCTGTTCGCAGCATCATCGACGCTGTGGGGCTGGATGTGCCGATACAACTTGGCGGCGGCATCCGCGATATGGAAACCATAGAACGCTATCTCGACATCGGTGTGACCTACATTATTATTGGAACTGCCGCCGTCAAGGTACCGGGATTTTTGCACGAAGCGTGCGATGCCTTCCCTGGCCATATCATGGTCGGACTGGATGCCAAAGCAGGCAAAGTGGCGGTCGATGGCTGGTCCAAACTGACAGGCCATGATGTACTCGACCTGGCCAAACGCTTTCAGGGGTATGGAGTGGAAGCGATCATCTATACTGACATTGGCCGCGACGGCATGATGTCGGGTGTCAATATTCCTGCCACCGTGGAATTGGCACGGGAACTGACGGTGCCGGTTATCGCCAGTGGTGGCATCACCAATCTCGACGATGTGCGTGCACTGTGCCAAGTTCAGGGAGAAGGCATTACCGGCGCAATCACCGGTCGCGCAATTTACGAAGGAACGCTGGAGTTTTCTCCGGCGCAAGCCTTGGCCGACCAACTCACCGAGGAAATGGGCATCACGATTTAGGAGAAGCGATTTACTTTTACTCTTGAAGCGTGTTGCCATATACAGAATGTTAGCCAAACGTATTATCCCCTGCCTGGATGTCACTGCCGGCCGTGTCGTCAAAGGCGTCAGTTTCGTCGAACTGCGCGATGCCGGTGATCCGGTTGAAATCGCTCGCCGCTACGATGAACAAGGCGCGGACGAACTGACCTTTCTCGATATCACCGCCAGTTCTGACGACCGGGGCATTTTGTTTCGCATCATCGAACAAGTGGCCGAACAGGTTTTTATCCCGCTCACCGTCGGCGGCGGAGTGCGCGAAGTTCAGGATGTGCGCAACCTGCTTAACGCAGGTGCCGACAAAGTTAGCATTAACACTTCTGCCGTTCTCAATCCACAACTGGTGGCAGACGCCTCTGCCCGTTATGGTTCACAGTGCATTGTGGTGGCGATTGATGCCAAGCAGGTCGCTCCCGGTCGTTGGGAAGTTTTTACCCATGGAGGCCGCAAGACTACCGGTCTGGATGCCGTGGAGTGGGCAAAAAAAATGCAGATTCTGGGTGCAGGCGAAATTCTGCTGACCAGCATGGATCGCGATGGTCAAAAAATCGGTTTCGATTTGGCCTTGACCCGCGCCGTAACCGATGCACTGGAAATTCCGGTGATCGCCAGCGGAGGGGTAGGCAATCTGCAACATTTGGTGGAGGGTGTAAAGCTTGGCGGGGCGGATGCGGTGCTCGCGGCAAGTATTTTTCACTATGGAGAATACACCGTGCATCAGGCCAAATTGTTCATGGAGCAACAGGGAATTGAGGTACGGCTGTGACAGAAAACTGGCTAAACCGAGTCAACTGGGCTGCAGACGGGCTTGTGCCGGCGATTGCCCAAGACGCGGCAACTGGACGTGTTTTGATGGTAGCATGGATGAACCGTGAAGCGCTCAAGCGGACAGCCGAATCTGGCGAAGCGGTATACTGGTCGCGTTCGCGCAAAAAACTGTGGCACAAAGGAGAGGAATCGGGTCACTTTCAAAAGGTAAAAGAGATTCGACTTGACTGTGACAATGATGTGGTGCTGTTGCAAATCCAGCAGATCGGCGGTATCGCATGCCATACCGGACGAGTGAGTTGCTTTTTTAGCAAACTTGAAAATGGTCAGTGGCAAGATACTGATGCAGTGATCAAGAACCCCGAAGAGATTTATAAAAATGAGTAATGATGTCCTGCAAAGATTGACGGAAACCTTACGCGCTCGTAAACAGGCCTCGCCCGAGACATCTTATGTAGCCAAGTTGTTCAGTAAAGGTGAAGATGCCATTCTGAAAAAAGTCGGTGAGGAAGCTACAGAAGTAATACTCGCAAGCAAGGGCGGCGATAAGTCCCATCTGGTTTACGAGACTGCGGACCTGTGGTTTCATTGTATGGTCATGCTGGCACACCACGGCCTGAGCGCAAATGACGTGCTGGACGAACTGGCTCGGCGCGAGGGCTTGTCTGGCATCGCTGAAAAGAATAGTCGGAAAGGCTAAGGAGGTTCGAATGACAGACTGTATTTTTTGCAAAATTGCGCGCGGTGAAATACCGAGCAAAAAAGTGTACGAAGATGACGATGTGTATGCGTTTCACGACATCAACCCTGTCGCCCCCGTTCATTTCATGTTGATCCCGAAACTGCATTTGGTATCACTCATGGAAGCCGATGAGAGCCACGCAACGTTGCTTGGTAAAATGCTGGTACTCGCCCCAAAACTGGCGAAAGAGCAAGGATTGGACAAGGGATTTCGCACCGTAATAAACAGCGGTAAAGGTGGCGGACAGGAAGTATTTCATCTGCATGTTCATGTCATCGGCGGTGGCAACATTCCACCGATGGTGCGGCGCGATTAAAATCGGCTATTTTTAGGAGGAACATCATGGGTTCATTTAGCATCTGGCACTGGTTGATTGTGTTGTTGGTCGTGGCGATGATTTTCGGTACCAAAAAATTGCGCAACATTGGCAGCGATCTGGGTGGTGCGGTAAAAGGCTTCAAAGAAGGTATGAAGGGTGATGAAGAAACGCCCAAAGAAGCCCCCAAACAAGTGCAGCAGGGCGGGCAGACAATCGAAGGTGAAATCAAGAGCAAGACTCAAACCAACGCATAAGCAGCAGGTATATTTATGTTTGGTGTCGACTTTTCTGAGATGATGATCATCTTTCTGGTGGCTCTCATTGTCATCGGCCCGGAACGCCTGCCCAAGGTTGCACGCACGCTCGGTTTTTTGTGGGGACGTGCGCAGCGCTACGTCAATGGGGTCAAAGCGGATATTGCAAGGGATATGGCCATTGATGAATATCGTCAATTGACGGAAAGAATCCAGGAAGAAGCGCGTAGCGCAGAATTGGCTGCAACCCAAATCACCCAGGGTATCAATAAGCAAGTGCAGGAAATCAACGATTCCGTGCAGCGTCCTGCGCAAACCCTCATGCAATCGAGCTCAACCAACGCCCCCTCAACCCAGGCAGAGCATCAACAATCCGGGGTGGAATTACACTCAACTGAACAACAGCACCAACCTCCAGTGAATTAATGAATACCAGCGAAAGTTTCATCGCCCACCTGATTGAACTGCGTACCCGTTTATTGCATGCCATCGTCGCGCTGCTTCTGGTATTTCTTTGCCTGTTTCCATGGGCATCAAAACTTTATGCAGTTCTGGCACAACCGCTGCTCTCCAAGCTTCCCAAAGGAGGGCAAATGATTGCCACCGATGTCACAACGCCCTTTTTCGTTCCGCTCAAAGTCGCGCTGATGGCTTCGTTTCTCATCGCGTTACCCTACATTCTGTATCAGGTTTGGCGCTTCATCGCCCCCGGTCTTTACGCTCATGAACGGCGACTGATCCTTCCACTGATTGCTGCCAGCACGGTTCTGTTCTATTGCGGCATGGCATTCGCATATTTTGCCGTATTCCCAATTGTGTTTGGATTCATCACCGCCAGCGCGCCGCAGGGAGTTGCGGTGATGACCGACATCGACAAATACCTGAGCTTCGTATTAACCATGTTCGTGGCGTTTGGTGTGACCTTTGAAGTTCCCGTAGCCGTAGTCATTCTGGTTCGCATGGGGGTAGTCAGCACAGCAAAACTCCGCGAAGTACGTCCTTATATGATCGTTGGCGCGTTTATAGTAGGAGCGATTTTTACACCCCCGGATGTGGTTTCGCAATGCATGCTTGCCGTGCCTTTGTGGTTGTTGTATGAAGCAGGCATTGTAGTGGCCGGATGGATCGAAAAGAAGCCGTAATATTCCTTTGGTGCGAAGCGAAATGGGAGAAAAAAATGAGGCTCCCTCGGTATTCCTTCTACCAAGAGGTGCGTTCATGCTGCCAGTTTTTCCCTTTGCTGAGCAATGAACCAATCATGCGGAAACTGAACTGGTGATTTGTAGCACAGCGTCGAATGAAGCCGTTTTCGGTTGAATAAGTGTTTTGAAGATCTTCAAGAAAACACTTTGATGCCGACCAATATGGCAAACATTAAAAATGTTATGTTTAGGAAAAGTGAGCTTGTAATAATAGAAACTAATTTACTAACAATGCTCTTGTTCTCTTTGGCATGGCTCATGATGCGTTTCCTTCAAATTCAAAAATGATCTAACCCACAAAATCTTTGGGGTTGACATAAGTTCATTACCGATAGTTAAATATATTTTCAGCGGTTTTGAGATCAACGCGCCCATCAGAATTTCTGGTCTTTAGTTTATCTTAGAGTTAAAACATGAACTAAATATGACAAAGAATCAAATCCAAAAGTTCCTGGTTGTGCGACATGATTATGGGGACAGCACTATATTGGATCATGCATTACAATGTACTTGTTGTTTAATAGAGTTCGAAATCATGAAGAAAGTTATTTTACTTTTATTAGCTATTTCTGCACTATCAGGATGTCGAACAACAGCAGAAACAGTTGCTGGTGTTGCAGCAATAGGCGTAACTGCTGCGGCTAGTGTTGCCGCAACAGGAGTTGAAACGGCAGCTAGTGTTGCCGGAACTGTTGCGGTGACAACAGCAAAAGTAACTGGTGAGGTAGTAAGTGGAGCAGTTAAAGCGACGGTAAACCATTAAGGTAAAGTTTAGTAATTGCTTTGATCTGATAAACAGTGTACGAACAGATTGAGTGGTATGATTGATCAATGACAATAAATGCACGTTGTGATCGACTGCACTTCGGCCGCCGATCTGGCTTCATGAACTCCTGGTTCGTGACTATCGGCTAGTCAGTGAAATTATTGATTTCGGACAATTTAAAGCAGTTTTTTGATAACACCGGCTAGTAAAGCCGGTTTCAAGTTACGCTTCCCGTCACCAATCGCCAATGATGGTGGAAAGCCATTAAATAGGATAATTTCTCCTACTCCCTTTCAGAAAGCCTGAGAAATATCTTCTCTGCCGATAGCACAATAAGTATTCGGCGATCCACACTCCCCGCTTGGGGTTTCACCAAACTCTCCACAAGAGAATTTCCGCTTGTCATCATGTCAGGCACAGGGTCAAGTTGGGAGACCGGAATTTCATTGATGTCACCAAGACTGTCGACCAAAATGCCAAAGATGGTTTGCTGCTTCGGCGCGCGGATTATAAGAATTTGATTTTTTGATGCCACATTTCCACGGGTACGTCGTTCTTCGGGTGATTTGCGCGAATCAATTATGAATGACAAATCAAAAATAGTCAGCGCTTGCTCTTTATACATCAAACACCCTTTTACTATTTCAGAAGCGCCAGGCATAGAAGTGAGCCGATCAGTATCGATTGCCTCCACTACATGCGCAGTTTGAATGCCATACCAATTATTCCCAAGATAAAAGCTTGCGATGTCGATAGTTTCAACTCCGCTTGTCTTGTGCAGGGCATAAGAATCGACTTTGAAATCCCGATTTGAATGTAAACTTACAGGGTCGATCAGCCGGTCGGATAGAGGTGAAAAAATCAATGCAACCACATCGGATTGGTGAGAATCTTCTGCGGATTTATATTCCCGGTAACCCGCACTCATACAGGACCCAACTGCATAATAGCAGCCGTTGTAGATAATTATATTGGTGCAACTTTCCCCTCGCTGCAAATTAAAAAATTCGACTCCAATCGATATTTTCGAACCGGGTTTGATGTTCGCATCCGTACTGGAAATAACCCGTCCATCGCGCTCGGCAAAAACGGCGAAGGCACCTGAAACCAAACTGCCATCAGATTGCCGAGGCAAGGCATCGCGTAACATAGCCTGAAATTGCGGTGTTGAATCAAAAACAATTGAAACACCTCCCAATGGATCCAAGCCATCTGTTTTACGCACGGCCGCAGAATAAACATACGTTGGTTGACCCGCATACAATTCAGCCTCTAAAAAGCTGGAAACATTATAGCTTTGAGTATTTTTCAAGGCGAGTGTAGGACGTACCCAACTATCGGGCAGAGTTTTGCCCAGCCAATCGTTGTAAGCCGGATTGGAAACAGAGACAACTCGTCCCAATTGGTCAAATAAAATCAGATTGCTATAGACCGTATAAAGAGAGTTGATGGTTCGCAATATATCGGTTAAACGTTTTCTTTGTTCCAAGTCGTCCAGATTGACATTCGCCAGTTCCTCCCTAAAGCTCCGTGTTAATGCCCACCAGCGACAGTCATTTGCCCTCTCGTAAAGATTACGATCCATAATGTCGATCGCAAGAGCAGCCTGTGTTCCGCAGTCGAATAAAACAGATGAGAGAACGGTTTTATAGAGGTTGGTTGTTGATTCGCTGAAAACATTTCGTGTGCGCACTCCCGTGCTGCCAATTTCCCTTAACAGTACCTTGGCAAAGGCAGCATTCTGGCCCACATTATCCGAAGCCAGCCAAATATTACCGTTCCACACGGCCCGATTTAATTCCTGTTGAATACTTGCTGCCTTAACAGGAATATCCCGTAGTTCCTGACTGAATAAGTTGGCTGTTTCTAAAACGCAATTAAGTAAATCATCAGAAACAATTTCCAATTCATGCGCACCTGATAATTCGAAGGCATGATTTAAAGGAGCCATGGCATGCCCCAGCCAGCCTGGTCCCGTATAGCCCTGATATCCGTTGGAGGGACGGGTGGCAGACAGATATTCCCGTCCGGCAAAGCGTAGAATTTTACAGTTATTGTCGCGCGCAGGTTCTATCCTGTCTCCTATCGGAATTTGGCACGGATCGCTGCTCGCAATAATTACACCAGAGGAATCAAGTAACGTAATGATCGTCCAGTCATCTTCCGCGATAAGTCCTTCAAAAATGCGCTGACATTCATCCTGAATGCGGAAGCATAGACATAGCACACCTACAGGATGGCTATTGTCATTTGACATGACTCGGTAGGCGTAGATCAGGGGGCTATCGATATCAGGTAACAAATCAGTATGCCGAAAAACTTCAACATAAGCTGATTGTGTCGTTAGTGCTTCTTCAATAAACCTATCTTTGGAATGAGTGACTGAACTATTTTCGTTTAGTTGAACCAATACATTCCCTAGCGGGGAGAGCAGGATGATATCGTGATAAACCGAATATTTGCTAACGTACTCCTTAAAGTGCGAACGTAAGAGCGTTTGCCAGGCAGGATCATTTCTAGTATTTGTATCCACTTCTACAGCTTCGGCAAATGAACAGATTTCACTGTCCGTTGCCAGGAATCCAATATCAGCGGTGCGTTCGAACAAATTTCGGGTTAATACATCGATTGCGACCCTGGCGCATGAACTCAGATTCAAACTGGCCTTTTTGTAATGTTCCTTGGCTAGTTGATCAAGCAATACAGTCGCTAAATTGTTGAAGGCCGAACGCATGCTGCTGATATCTGTTCCAGCACCCAGCAATTGAGCTAACAAAGTCAAGTTGTCATAAACAGTTTGAATTTCGGTAAGACTTTTCTGATCAGGTTGCAGTCCGCTCATAAAGCGAGCCAAATCCGTCAAACTGTTTGACGTATTAATCTTTTTGCGTTTTTTCATCTTAATAAATTCCAATGATAACTATGTAGTCTTGAATATAGGTGAGCAATAATGGTGCCTGATAAGAATAAATATATTGATTCAATATATTAAAAAATATCAAACATCAATTTTGTGAAATATACTTAGAGAATAACCTAATTGCCCCAATTTGGTGCAGTACTATTTTTATCTTAGGCGTCCATATAACAAGTCAGGCATTGACCCACAATTGCTATTCAAAATACCAATCGCTTAACTCATTCCCCAATTTGTTCTCACTCGCAGACATAAGTCGAGCGATGCCATAACATGCCAATCATGCAAGACGTATCTGTTTGTCGTAAAAATAGACATGGCATAAAGTTAATTTAAAAAACACTTAAAGATATTCTGTTCATTACCGATACAAAGTTAGCTAAAACTGGCAATCGATCCGCAATTAAGAGGGTGCCGTAATGAAGAGGTGAAATTAATGTCTACTTTTTGGAAAACCTACGACTGGATCGAGCGAATTTTCTGGAACTCGCTCACCAAGAAGCTAATGAGCTTCCTGTTCCTGTTCCTGATCGATCTCGTTTACTTGGCCGTATATCTGCACGTCGAATCGGATGTTCAGGCAGCCATTTCAAGCCACAATATAGCTGAAGAAGTTGCGAAAGCAATACTGGCACCATTTGGCGCTGGATGGGACATTCTTCTGCTCCTGACAGCCATCGCCCTTGTCTGTAGTATCTTTCAAATTCTGTATATGCGTTACCTGATTGTTCGTCCGGTGAAGACGATCACTCATATTTTCGAGGAAATCGGTAAGGGAGAAGGTGACTTCTCGTCCGATCTGCCACAAATAACCCATGACGAATTACGTCAGCTTGCGCAAAGCTACAACAAATTTGCTGCCAAGATCAGGCAAATCATTAAAGAGGTGCGAAAATCCAGCGTTTCCATTGCACAGGATGCCACCAAGGTAAAAGTTCGCCTTGGTGAAACAGGCTCCACCGTGCATCAACAGAGAGAATTGACGGAACTTGTTTTTGCCGCCAGCAACGAAGCCACCCAGTCCATTTCCGATGTCACCGCCAGCACACAAGTCATTGCCGATTCAACCAACCAGAATCTGGAAAAGGCGCGGATATCATTAACTGAAATGCAGGGTATTTCCTCCAGGATCAATGCAGTAGGTGAAAAGGTCCTGCAATTTAATCAAACCGTCGAAGACTTATCCCGCCGTTCAGAAAGTGTGAACCAGTTTGCAGCCTTGATCAAGGATGTATCAGATCAGACCAACCTGCTGGCTTTAAATGCGGCGATTGAGGCAGCTCGAGCCGGAGAACAAGGACGCGGTTTTGCAGTCGTCGCCGATGAGGTCAGAAAACTTGCGGAACGGGTAAACAAAACCACTAAAGAAATCACCGAAAATGTCACGACGATGCTGGTTCAGGTTCAAAACACACGTGCCGAAAACGATGTAATCTGTACTGATATCCAACACACCCGTGAAGTTGTCGGACGTTCTGCAGAACAGTTCCAGACCATGGTGGGCGATTTTGACAGCACCTGTGAACAGTTAGTGCATATCTCCTTCTCAATGGCCCAGTTGACTGCCACGAATTCCCAAGTGCACCAGATGGTAACCCAAATCCATGATTTGTCGATCAAGGTGAGCGATAGCATGGAAGAATCAAGCCACAGCACGACCGAGTTATCAGAATCAACAGAAGTGATCCAGGAACTGGTTTCCAGGTTTAATATCGGCGAGGGGACATTTGAGGCGGTAGTCAAGACAGTACGTATGTTCCGCAACAAATTGCAGAATGCCTTGGTGGAAATGGCACAAAGTGGCCAGGATATTTTTGATACTGACTATAAACCTTTCGGTAATCACAAGCCCCAAAAGTACCGTGTAACCTGGGGAGAAGAATATACAAGACGTTGTCTGCCGCTACTCGAGGAAGCTTTCCGATCAATTCCTGGATGCGCCTACGCGGTAGGAGTCAATACAGATGGCTACCTTTCTTCGCACAATGCACAGTTTTCCAAGCCACTTACAGGAAATGAAGCAATCGATCTGGTTGGAAACCGATGCAACCGAAAATTCGATAACCCAGGAGAATTACGTGCGGCAAAAAATAATACAGCCATGCTGATACGAACCTATCTGCGAGATACGGGTGAACTCCTGTGTGATATAGCGATGCCGATCCAGATTAACGGTCGCTTGTGGGGTAACGTCCGCGTCGGCATACCTGCCGAAAAATTGGTGTCGTAACCGGTAAATATTGAACGTAATAACAGATAGCAATCTGAAAGTTCCATTTGCTCGGTTTTTTTGCTGCTGAACTTGAATAATCAGTTCGGCACAAAGCAGATACTCATCATACAAAATTGCTCGTCATACAGCGGTCATTGGAATAAAGTCAGTTCCTGACCGACAGTAACTTAGTCCAATTGCAAAACCTGCCCCTATCGGTGCACTGCCTGAAAGCCAAAGTTGGTGATGGATTCGATCGAGGGAAAATGCCTGGTTTTATTTCAGCTCTTCTTAACAAAACCCTCGACCTGATCAGCTGTAAGCGGTTTACTGAAATAATA
>Ga0007854_10000885_pt1 | contig 19328 bp, 8 predicted proteins | sample CryBogCBH12Aug08_FD_60382 | JGI IMG/M metagenome (GOLD analysis project Ga0007854, IMG submission 60382) | Freshwater microbial communities from Crystal Bog, Wisconsin, USA - CBH12Aug08 | ecosystem: Environmental > Aquatic > Freshwater > Lake | place: Crystal Bog, Wisconsin, USA | collected...
CGATCGGGTTCTTGATGGTTCAGAGCGAGACGCACCCGCTCACGACTGGTCAGATTGCTCATAATTTGAAAATCAATTTGCTTTGGAAATTTCTTTGTCCAACGACATTTTTTCGAGATTCGGCAGCAGCCAATGAATGACGCCCAGTGCCAGCACATAGCTGACGGAGGCGATGGCAAACGGCACCATGAAATTGTTGTTCGTTAACTGCAAAACGCGCGAGATGAGCTGAGCAAACAGCATGCCCGCAATCGCGCCGGCCATGCCGCCAATACCCACCACTGAACCGATGAATTGCCGCGGCACTGTGTCACTGGCGAGCGTGAAAACATTAGCGGCGTAACCGCAATGGCCGGCGGCGGCAAGCGCGACCAATGCCACCGCCCAATACGGATGCGGCATGAACGGCGCGGCGCATACTGGCAACGCGCAGCAAGCGCACACGAGCAAAGCCAGTTTCCGCGCCGCGTTGAGGCTGTAGCCGCGCCGCAACAAATTCGACGAAAGCCAGCCGCCCGAAACGCTGCCAATCCCCGCCACAAAAAAGATTGCCATCAGCGGCAGGCTGCTCCGGCTCATTTCCAGTCCGTAGCGCTTGCTCAAAAAATCCGGCGCCCAAAAAATATAGAACCACCAGATCGGCGATGACGCCGCCGTGCCGACCATGAAGGCCCAAGTCTGCCGGTGCCGCAATAATTGGAACCAAGAAACCTGGGCCATCGGTTCTGCCGTGTCCTGCCGGATCCAAGCCAGTTCCTTTTGCGAAGTGCGCCGGCTACGCTCTGGCGATTGATACAACCACAACCAAACCGCGAGCCAGATCAGGCCGGCCGTTCCCGTAAAAAAGAAAACCGACTGCCAGCCCCACGCGCCCGCAATCAACGGCACAAGAAACGGGCACAGCACCGCGCCAGTCATGCTGCCGGAATTAAACAGGCCGGTTGCCAGAGCGCGTTCACGCTTGGGAAACCACTCGGCGACACCTTTGATGGCCGCCGGAAAATATCCACCCTCGGCCAAACCAAGCACCGCCTGCGCGATGGCGAATCCGGCGACCGAAGCGGCCAGCGTGTGCCCCAGCGCCGCCAGACTCCAAACGCCGACCACCAACGCAAGGCCGATACGGACGCCGATGCGATCTATTCCGCGACCCGCCATGACATAGCCAATCGCATACGCCGCCTGAAACGAAGTGACAATCCAGCCGTAATCTTTTTGATCCCAGCCGAATTTCGCGTCGAGCGAAGGTTTCAAAACCGCCAGCGAAGCGCGAACGATGTAATTGATCGCCGTGGCCGCGAAGAGCAGCGCGACGACTTTCCAGCGCCAACTTGCGGCGTCGCCGGCGAACGATTTCCAGCTTCGATTTTCTGTCGCTGAATTTGCCGGTGAATTTTCAGGATTCATGCCGCCACCTCGCAACCCTTTGCGCGCCGGCCGGCTGTTCGCGAAAAACACTCCGTCTTCAATTGATCTTGCTGATGATTGCAGCGGAGTTTCATGCGATGATTTTCAAAGTAACGGCTTCGCCCGCTTGCAAAGCTGCAAGGCCAGCCCCCAAGGATCACGCAACATGATCAGCAGCGTGCCTTCCGCCGGACGCACTTCCTCCACGAACGACGCGCCAGCGGCAATGAGCCGCTGCGCATCAGCCGCCGGATCGGCACTCGCCAGCGCGAGGTGAAACAGCAGCGGATTCATGTTCCGATAATCCGGCACTTGCTCCGGCGGGTTGCAATAAATTTCCAAAACGGTCGCGTTATCGTCCGCGAGAAAATGCGTCTGCGCCGGCTGCGGAATGTGACGCACAACGCGCAGTCCGCAGTGCTTGCCATACCAAGCCGCCACCGCCACCGGATCGGCGACATTGAAGGCGACATGTTCGAGCTTCATATTTTAGCAGGACTTGTAACCATCCACATCCTTGAAATCCACGATGCGTTTGGTGCCGTCCGCCAAGGTCAGTTTCGCACCGATGACCGAGCCGGAGGGCATGACATCCAGCAGCTCGATTTTCTTCAGCGGCGACAGTTGCGACTGCGTCCATTTTGAATCGTCGGTCTTGTGTAGCATCACCGAGATCATCAGTTCCACCGCCGGATTTTTCGCCGTGCGCTTCCGATAAGCGCCCAGCACGGTGCTGGTTTCCGTTTCCGCGTTAAATCCGCGATGCACCTTCGCCTGCACTTTGTCCCAGCCCGAATAAGCGATGAACGCCAACTGTCTTCCGGGAATCGCGGCGGTGAAGCCTTTAAGATTTTTGCCGACAATTTTTTTAACGACCGGCTTTTTGCCTTTGACATGCGGCAGGCCGAAATGACCGAGAGTCAGTTCATGCTCGAACGCCAAGCGGCAGCGGTCCACGCGGATGACGCCGCCGGGAATGGTGATTTCCGCGAGGTCAATGATGTAGCCCACGCCGTTGTTCGGCGGCTTGCGCATGAGCAGTTGCCGATACAGCACGCCATCGCGCACGCCGTTGAATAGAATGCTTTGCGAGGTCGAGTAGCCCGCGTTTTTGGCCGCCTCGTTGTTGACCGCGCGCCCTGTGAGATAAAAGTTGATGTCCACGCCGCTCAAATCGCGCGGGTCGAGGCTGCGGAATGCGTATTCCTGCGATGTGCCGCCCTGCGGATTGTGATCCTCCCACGGAAAATGCGTGTTGAAGACGAGCTTGGAATAATTGTGGTCGTCGTCGTAAACCTTGCCGGAAATGATTTCGGACGTGCCGCTGCTGCCGTGGTTGACGAGCACCAAGCCGGGTTTTTCCAGCACCGTGCGCTGCGACTTTTTGCCGAGTTTCTTCCAATCGCCGTCGTTTTCCTTGGCCGTCCAGAACGGAGAATCTTTCGGCAAGGCCAGCGCGATGAATGGCAGGAACATGATGAACGGACTGGCCGGACAACTGTAATTCTGAATCGCAAATTCGCGGTGGCCATAGAAACCGAGCGCCGGAATGTCGTTCACGAAGAAATCTTCGCGCGTGGTGAATTGCAGCAGCGAACCGGAGCATAGCCGCCGCGCCCAGCCGGGATCGAGCGGCTTAGATTTGAGCAGGAACGAAACCGGAAAACCTCCGGAAATCCAGAGGCGATAGCAGATGCTGCGCGCCCACATGTTGATGAAACCATCGCGCCCGAAGAAGTTTGGATAGGTTTCAAACAGCTCGTCGAAACTCTTTTCCAGCACCGCAGCGATTTCGGGATAGTATTTGTCGCCGAACGCCCGATTCCAAATCGTGCCGTAAACCACGAACAGGCTGATCGTGTAGTAATTGTAGCTCTGTTCCAAATACCAGCCGTTGCCAGCGTGATAGGAGGCGATCCAGAGCAGATGACTTTTCAAAAGTTCATCATCAATTTTATAGCCCTTGAGCTTGAGCCACGAGAGAGCGCAGATGTTGAACAAGCGCCAGTTATTTTGCGTCGTGCGGTGATGCGCCCATTTGGAAATGGCGGCGGCGACTTCGTCCTGCTGTTTCTTGCTCCAATGCGGCCAGAGCACATCCGGCATCAGCAACATCGTCTTGGTCCAGCCGCCGAACTCGCAGGTGAATTGATATGTCGCGTCCGGCAAATCCTCCGGCATCGGCAGGCTGTTCGGATTTCCCGGCGTCAGCGCGCGATGAAAATGGTAAAGATAATAATCGCGCAGCTTGATGCCGCCGATGCTGGCATTGGGATCGTCGTGAATCAGCGGCGCGGCGAGGTTGAAAGTGCGTTCCAACGCCTCGAACTCGTGCGAGCGCGTGCGCCACGGCGGATCGTTCGGCTGCGGATAGGATTTGCTGCCGGGAATGGTCGGAAAAATGATCGGCTGCTCGAACGATTTAACATGCTTGAAGGCGCGCTCCAAAATGTAGCGGGCGCAATCGAGATAATGCTGCCGCGTCATGCCCGTCAGCGGACTGGTTTTGAAATCGGGATTCTTAACTTGGTATGCTTGCTTCATTTTTTGGTGTGGAGTTTCAACTAATTCAAACGAAGTGGCGGGTTATTTGAAGCCTGATAATCGCCTAATCAACCGCCGCCCATCGCCGTGCCATCACAGGCACGCCGGACATTTATTTCAACTGCTCAGTGATTTTGTGCCAGGCGGCGATGTCGGCTTTGAGATTTTCAGCGGTGTCGCCCTTCACGCTGTAACACTGCAATCCGACCGGCCCTTTGTAGCCAGCAGCCAGCAATTTTTTGATCCACGCCGCTTGATCGAAGTCGCCCTCGTCAAGGCGCAAAATGTATTTCTTGTTAGCCGCGTCAACGCCGTTGATGGTCACCAAGGTCAGGTATGGGGCGGCGTTCTTGAGTGTCTCATCCAGTTTGTCACCGTTCTTGGTGATAAATTCGTGGCAGAGGTTGATACTCGCGCCGACATTCGGGCGGTTGACTTTCTTGACGATGCGCACTGCATCGTTCGCGGTTGCAACGTAAAATCCCGCGTGACCATAAAGCGCCACGCGCAGGCCGTTTTCTTGAGCGAGATCGGCAATTTCCTGAACGAGCTTGACGGCCTGTTCGTCGTAATCGCCTTTAACTTCGGTTTGGCGCAAGGTCATCCAGATGACGGTGTCAGTTCCCTTGAGCAGCTTGATGGCTTCCTTGAAAGCCGGATCGTAATGCTGCGGTTTGTCGATGAATGTATAGACGTAAAGGCTGTAAATTTTCAGCCCTTGTTCCTTGAAGGCTTTTTGCCATGCGGCCAGCGCGGCGGGCTTGGTGTAGTTGTAGCCTATGCCATCGAAGCCGAGCACCTTCAAGGTCTTGGCCTGCTGTTCGGGCGTCCAGGAGCCACGACCCACGCCGTTATCAAGCACGAAAAATTCCGGCGCGGTGGCGTGCGCGGCGCTGGCGAAGCAAAGTGATGCGCCCAAAACGGCGACCGCGGCAAATTTTTGTAAATTCATTTTGGTTTTAATCAGATTTCAAGAAAGTTTCCACGGACCACGCAACGCCGGGCGCTCAATCAACTTGTTGGCAGCGTCGTTGTCCACGAATTTCTCCGTGTCGGGATTCCAGTTCAATTTGACGCCGCCGAGCTTGATGCTGATGTGCGCCAGGTGGCAGAGGCTCGTGGTGCGCTGCCCGACTTCCGCATCTTCGAGCGTGTCGCCACGGCTCTTGACGCCGTCAATGAAATCGCGCTTCTCGGTCTTGAGCGGAAAAGTGATTTCACCCGGCCCGATTTTTTCCTTGAGAATCGCCGGATCGCTGACCTGCAAGCGATCGGGATGCAAATCGTCGGTGAGGTAGTTGACCTGCACCCAACCCTTGTCGCCCTCAAAACGCACATGCGGCTGACCCATCTCGTAAAAAAGTTCCAGTCCGTTGGCGTAGCGATAATGGGCGTTGAATGTTTCCAATACGTTCCAAACTTGGTCGTCGTGGAATTTGCCGGTTGCCAAAATTTCCACCGGACCGGTGCGCTCAGTGCCGGCGCCCCACTGCGCGATGTCGTTCAAGTGCGTGCCCCAGTTGCAAATCATGCCGTCGCAGTAATCCAGATTCCGCATCCAGCCGGGCCGCGTCTTCAGGGTGTTTGGTGTGTGCACGCGCTTTTGCATATACGGAACCTCCGGCGCGGGGCCGAGCCACATGTCGTAAATTAACTCCGGCGGCGGTTTCGCAATGACGGCCTCTTCGTGCGGAAAACCTTCCTTCGGCGAGCCGGTGCGCATCGTGTGCAATTTGCCGATGCGACCGTTGCGCACCAACTCGACGGCAAGCAGCATCGGTTCGAGCGAGCGGAATTCGCTGTCCACGCGGAACACGCGTTTGTTTTTCGTCGCAAGATCCGAGAGGATGCGGCCTTCGTTGATCGAGCGCGTGATGGGCTTTTCCAACGCCACGTCCTTGCCCGCCTTCAGGGCCGCGATGGCAATGGGCACGTGCCAATGATCCGGCGTCGAAATCATCACCGCGTCAATGTCTGGCCGCGCAAGCACGTCGCGAAAATCATCGAAGGTGGCGCAGCCCTTGTAACCGCCGGTCGGACTGTTTTTCGCGTAATAGCTTTCAACCTGTTCCTTGGCTCGCGCCAACCGCCAGCGATCCACGTCGCAAACGGCGACCACTTGGACATCGGGCAGCTTGATGAATCCCGGGATATTTGCCAAGTGCGCCTGCCGGCCGACGCCGATGAAGGCGAGATTGATCCGGTTGCTCGGCGCGTTCTGGCCGAAGACCGAGCGCGGCAGGATGAACGGCCCGGCGGCAACGCCCGCCGCGAGCGCGCCGGCGGTTTTCAAAAACTGGCGGCGCGAAGTGGATGCGATGGTTGATTTCATACTGTTATTTTTTGATTAATTTAAATGCTCGCGAATTTTTTCAATTAAAGCCCTCGGGCTAATTCAGAATCTCGGAAACACAACCATATTGCTCTGACCAGTTCCGCTGCGCCATACCGTGAATCCGGTAATAACCATTGGTTGCGTCGCCGCCTTAGCGTCCGCCAGCCGCCAAACGCCGCGCCAGCATGGCCGCGTAAAGATCGGCCGGCTCCAATTGGCCGGGCGGAAACCTTTCCAGCCAGCGTCCGTCGAGATTCAGTGCGGGCTGATTGGTCAATGGCAACCCCACAATATTAATCTGGTCCGGCCCAAATTTTTTCGGCCACGGCAACGAAGTCTTCCCGCGAATATTCCAAAACGTCTCGCCCGCCCCCGAGTGCTGCCCGCGCATGCCGCCGCCGCTGGAAAGGAACAGCCGGCTCCCGATGCCCGCGTCAATGTCCGTGAACAGGTTTTCATACGGAGCCCAGCGGTGATGATCCATGCAGAAATTGATACCGCGACCGCCGGCGAACACGCAGCCGATGGCGCTCTGCACCGTGACGTCATGGATGAAGATCGTGTCGATAAAAAAGTTCGTGCAGAGGCAATCGTCGCCTTCCAGCGTGATGCCGTGATGACCAAAAATGCGGTCCTTGCTCGCGCGCTGCGGGTCGGCGGTGATGCGGATGTTTTCCAAAGTGCAAAACGCCGCGCCTTCGACGAACGGCCCGTTGTCGCCGTTGCGCACGACCAAATCCTTCAGCCAGCAATGCGCGGCGGAGGCCTGAATCGCCACCGGATTCCAGCCGACTTCGCGGAAGTGCCCGGCGTAAGGCTGCGCCGGAAATTCAAAGGTGACGCCCTCGATGCCCACGTCCGTGACCGCCGGTTGAAAGCGCTGAACCGTTGGCCGCCACTCGGGACGCACGTCGAAACGCAAGCCGCGATCCAGCATCACTGTGCGACCGTTCACGGCGCGCACACGGAAAATCTGGCGGCAATGCCAGTTTTTGAAGCCCGAAATATCGCCAGCCTGGTCACGGTAAAGATATTTCACCAGAGTCTTTTCGGGCGTGTCGTGCAAGTCGAGCGTGATTTCATCGCCCGCTTTGAAAACTGAATTTGCCAATGTAAGTTGAAATTCACCGCGCTTGGCTGCGGCGACAACGGGGACGAAATCGCCGGATTTTTCGTCAGCCGCCGCTGTCATTTGCGTCATTCCGTATGGCTTTCCGACAACGCTGGGATCAGCCGGATGCTGATTCTCGCCGATCGTAATTAATCCACCGGCCCACGACCAATCGCTTGTCGGTGTGCCAGCGTCATTCTTCATCATGCGCGGCTCGATGGTCTCCAGACTTTTGGTGAAAACGAAAACCGTTTTGCCGGAACCGGCGCCGCGCAAAACCAGATTCGACGTGCGGATGAAAAAGCGGTCGCTGAAAATGTAGCGCCCGGCCGGCACTTCAATCACCTTGCCCGCGCCCGCCGCCAGTGCTTTTTTGAACGCCGCTGTGTCATCGGTTTTACCGTCACCTTTCGCACCGAAGTCAATGACAGAAATTTTTTCCGCCGGGATGCGATACGACTCCTCGCCGCGCCGATAGCCGGCGAACGAAAAATCCGGCAGCCGGCTCGCCGGCGACCAGCGCTCGCCATTGGCGCCCCACAATTCGGAGACGGCCGCAGCGGCGTGAAAAGCCGAGATAAAAATCAGCGCCGACCACAGAAGCGGTTTGAACGGCTGCTTTGGAAAGATGAATTTAGTCATGGTGTTGGTGATGCGGATAAAGACGCTAGCCAACGGTGGCAGGATACGTCGAAAACCGTCATCTGAAGATTTGTTCTGCCCGATGTTTGCCATAAAAATTAACCCGTGCCCGATTGGTCAATAGATGATTCCCGAGGGAAGCACGTCGTAGTTGGTCGCTGGCCGCCAGGTATCATCCGGCGCGTTTTCCACTTGGACAATGGTTACGACCTTATTGGGCTGCCAGACGGTGCAATACCATTTGCCATTGGCGTCCTTGAAGAAACTGTTGTTGCCACCGTTCTTTATCGCAACGAACCGGTCGCCGTAGGGGCCGTAAACACTATTCGACGACACACACATGACATCGTCGTATGTGGTCTTGACCGAGCCGTTGGGATATTTGTAACGGGTGGTGAACGCACCGGAGAAATAATATTTTCCGTTGTTTTTGAACAAAGTAGTGCCTTCGTTGGCTATGCTCCAGTGGTTGTGCGGGTAGATGCTTCGGGGAGCTTCGGCGAAACCGTCCATCGTCGGTTTCATTTTGGCGATGTAGCCGGGCCCGTAGGTCATATACACCGAGCCATCGTCATCTTGAAACAAATGCGGATCGGTGCCGGAGACAATCGGACGGTTGGTGACATCCAGATACGGCCCCAGCGGATTGTTGGCAGCCGCGATGCCGATTTGAAAACCCGGGTAGGCTGCTGGTCCAACATTGGGGAAATACACCATATACCACTTGTTGTTAATGTAGGAGATTTCCGGCGCCCAAATAATCTGGTCGCTGGTTGGGCTCATGTTGGTGATGTTGGCCCAAGTTGCGTTCGTAAACGTCCAGACAAAGCCCATGTTAGTAAACGGACCCGAGCGCGAGTCGGAACGGAACAATTGAATGCCGGCCGTCTGCCCGTGCAGATCCGGCGTGCCCACCATGTAGTATTTCAAATCCGGCCCTTGAATGGCACAGACATCGCGGATGTAGGGAATGTTAAGCACCTGCTGGAAATTGGTCGAATCGCTGCCGGCATTGCGCAGTTCGGCCACCTGTTTCATGGGCATCTGCACAAAGGCAAAATCAATCTGCGCCGGAGCCGAGGCGCTGCCCGCATACTGAACTCCATATTGTGTCGGCGTTCCGGGAGTGTCCTGCCGGTAAATAAAACCGAAGTAACGAACCCAGTTAGTTGCCCCTTGAATGTTCCAACGATTTCTAATCCCCTCATTCCACACGGTGATCAAGCCGGTGTGCTTGGAGGCGAAAAAAGTGTTGTTGTAAGTGGCGTCAGTGGACGTGGCCTTGAAACGAACCCACGCCTTTTTGACGCCCGCCGCATTCATCGCGTCCTGGATGTTGGTGAACGACGACGCACTCTGCCACGAGGCATTCTCCACAAAAGCGCTGGTGGACCACACGCCGACATTGGTTCCGGAATCGGGATTGGTCAAGGTGTAGGTGAGCGTGAGTGGCACGCGCGGTTCCGGCGGCGCGCCCAAGTCGTTCGTGCCAACATCGACAGGCGGTGGATTGGTTGGCAGCGGAATGCCCAGTGCCGCTCGGTAAAACCGCTGGGGATAAGAACCGGCGTCGCTGTCAACATAGTGAAACGGCAGCACGTCCGTATCCACCCAGTCCAAGGTCACCCAGTTCGATTGCTTGCTCAAGTCGGTGGTGGCTTGAATGGCATAGACATCGTAAACCGGTCCATCCACGTCGAAACCAAATCCATCGGATGAAAGACCGGGGTTCAGCAGTTGGAACGGCACCGTCCGAACCACTTGCAGAGTGCCATCAATTGCCAGCCGGTTGCTCCAGCCCATTTGCGAACCGAGCGCCGGCAAAATCAAATTGTTAAAACTGCCGCTGAAAGCCGCCGACTGGAACAAGGTGAACGTGTCACCGGGAGATAGCGGGCCGCCAATGTTGGTCACCACGAGCGTTCCGCCATAACTGACGCTGGTCAGCCCCAGAATGGCGTCATTGGTGTTGGCAATATTGTTGAGCTGAAGCCGGACCACTGAGCCGGCATTCAAGGTCAGCGAATTATTGATGGTCAACGCAGCATTCGTCGCCGTGGCCGGCGTCAGCGTGCCGTCCGACTGAACAATCACCGGCCCCAGCACCGTGCCACCGCCTGACAAAGTTGAGCCCGCGCCGACGGTCAGGTTGCCGCTGCCGATTGTGCCATTCACCACCAACGTGCCCGCGCTGAGCGTGGTATTGCCCGAATAGGTATTCCCGCCGTTCAAGGTCAAAGTGCCGCTGCCCACCTTGGTCAACGCACCGACGTCCGTCAGCGCACCCGCAAACGTGCTGCTGGAATTGTTTCCGCCAACAATCAGCGTCACTGCCGCACTGTTAGTATCCGCCAACGCTTGCGAAGAAGTGCCGGTCAATGCACCGATGTTGAAAGTGCCGATGCCGGTGACAAACGAAATCGGATTCGCCACCGTCGCCGTCAAATTCAGCGTCGCGTTGCTCACGGCGTTCTGGTGGTTCAGTTGCAACAAATGACCTAGACCACGATACGAACTATTCGACACCGTCAGCATCCCGCTGTAGGCATTGGCTGCACTCAATTTCACCAGCCCGCAGTTCGCGCCCAAATCGGCAGCATCCGGAACCTGCAACGCCGCCGAACCGCTGATGGACGCCGCGACATTGAGCGTCTCAATCTGACTCGTGTTCAAGCTGAATGCCCCGAGGCTCGAACTGCCGTTGACCGTGATCGCTCCCGCCAAAGTCATGGTTTTATTTCCGCTGCCGAATGCCTGACGCACCGCGCCGCCAGTCAGAATGAGGTTGTTCACGGTTATCGTTCCGCTTCCGGAATATTGGCCGACAAGCGACCCGCCGGCATCCACCGTCAGCGAATTGCCCGCAAAACTTGGACTTCCTGATGTCGGGCCGAGCAACTTATGGCCGGCGGTGCTGTAATCGTTCGTGCCGGAAGGAACCGCCCCATTGCTCCAGTTGGTCGAACCCGTGAGGCTCGTCGTCCCAGCCGCATCGTCGGTCAGAAGCGTGACCAGCGACGGCGACGCGACCGAATTCAGCACTTGCAGGCTGCCGTCAATCGCCAGCCGGTTGCTCCAAACCAATTGCGAACCGAGCGTCGGCAAAACCAGACTGTTAAAACTGCCGCTGAAATTAGCAGACTGGAACAGGGTGAATGTGTCGCCCGCAGCCAGCACTCCGCCGATGTTAGTGACCACCAGCGTTCCGCCGTAGCTGACGCCGGTCAAACCCAGAATGGCGTCATTGGTGTTGATTGCCTTATTGAGCTGAAGCCGAACCACGGAACCGGAATTCAAGGTCAGAGAATTGCTGATGGTTAACGAGGTGTTCGCACCTATGGCCGGTGCCAGCGTGCCACTCGATTGAATAATAACCGGCCTCAACACCGAACCACCGCCGGACAAAGTCGCGCCCGCACCAACGGTCAGGGTGCTTGAACTGCCGACAACGCCCATCACCACCAGCGCACCGCCGCTGACCGTGGTGTTGCCGCTGTAAGTGTTCGTGCCGCTCAAGGTCAGCGTGCCGTTGCCGACTTTGGCCAACGCGCCGTTACCAGTCAGCGCTCCCGAGAATGTGCTGCTGGAGTTGTTCCCGCCAATGCTCAAGGTCACCGCCGCGCCCGCCGTGTCCGTCAACGCTTGCGACGAACTGCCCGTCAAGGCACCGAGGTTAAATGCGCCGGTGTTTGCCGCCGAGGCAAACGAAACCGGATTCACCTCCGTCGCGGGCGTGATCAGGTTCAAGGTGGCGCTGCTCAAAGCATTGATGTTGTTCAGTTGCAATGCGCGGTTCAGCGAGCTGGCAATAACCGTGTTTGAAACCGTAAACGTGCCGCTGTAGGGATTGGCCGCGCCCAGAACCACCACGCCATAATCCGCCAGCCCGGACGGCGGCGTTGACAATCCCCCTGCGCCACTAATTGTCGCGTTGACAATCAACTGCTCAAAGTTGGCGCTGTTGTCGCTGGCGGCCGAAGTCGCCCCGATTCCGGAATCGGCAGTGACGGTGACCCCGCCCGCCAGCGTCATCGTCACGGTGTCAGTAGTTTTGTTCGCCTGATCCATCAGGCCGCCGTTGAGAATCAAATTCGTGACGGTGAGGGTGCCTGAACTGCTAAATTTGCCAAGGAGGCGTCCACCATCAACAGACAACGAATTCCCCTTGAATATCGGGGTGCCTGAGGTCGGCGTGCGCAAGAGATGACCCGCATTGCTGTAATCGTTCGCGCCGGAAGGAACCGCCCCGTTGCTCCAATTGGTCGAACCGGTGATACTGGTCGTGCTGGTCGCGTCGTCGGCCAAAAGCGTAACCGTCGCCGCCCGCGCAGCCGGATTTAACACAGCCAAACTCACGCCTGCCATAAAAATAGAAAGCAATTTGAACATATTGCGGTGGCAGTTGTGCCGGGCAAGTTTCGCGCATGGAAAACCGGACATAGTTTGATTCATTGCGTAAGCCGGAAAAAGACCGAGCCGTTGGTGGTGTTGATGCGAATATTGACCGGCGGATTCGAGCCGCCAATCAAATTAACCCAATTTGTGCCAAGACCCTTGGCCAGCGAGTTGGTCTGGGTTTGCAAATGGAACGCGCCGGTGTTGGTCGGCCAATTGAACACGAGGCTGTTGGTCGTGGTGGTCTGCCAGTTCAACACCGGTTTGGTGGCGACGACAATAGTTCCGTCCACGGCGAGATTGTTGATCCAATACAAACTCGGATCGAGCGCGGGCAAACTCACCTGCAACGCGGCCGCGTTAACCAGCGGCTTGTTGAACAGGTCAAACGTGTCACCATCCGACAACGCGATGCCGCCGGTATTAACCACCGTCAACGTGCCGGTGCCCGCATTCGTCAGCGTGCCGCTCGCCACGACCGAGTCGTTTTGATTGAGCGTGGTCAGATCAATTTCAAAAACCGCATTGCCGGCCAGCACGAGATTGCTCACCGTGAGCGTGCCGATGCCCGGGCCGGGTGACAACGTCGCGCCGCTGCGCACGCTCACCGTGCCGGCAACAAAACCGCTGCCGCCGAATGTGCCGTTGGAGACGACGAGGCTGCCGGCATTGTAGTTCGAGCCATTGATGAGGAGCGTGCCGGATCCGGTCTTGTAGAATGTCACCGGCGACGCGGCGCTGATGACGGCGTCGCTGTCCACCGTGACCGTGCGGCCGGCGTCCACGTCAAACGCCTGATAGCCGCCAGTGCCGAGATTGATTTGCACCGTGTCAACGGAAACCAGGTTGCCGTTTGAATCATTCACCTCCGCGCCGTTCACATCAAGGTCGGTCGCGCTGTCGTAGTTTTTGATTACGCCGGCGTTCCAGTTCAAATTCTGCGTGCTGTTGCTGCTGACCGTGCCCACGCCCAGCCCGATAGTTTGCGCACGCAACGTGCCGCCGTTCAAATTGTAATTGCCGACGACCTTCGGCGTGCCGGAGATTCCGGCGTTGTCGCCAAGCACCAGCGACTGCACTTTGACCGTTCCGGAGTTTTGGTTGAAAGTTCCGTTTGGCCCGCCGGTGCCGCCGGCAAAATAATTCCGGCCCAACACAATCGTGGTCGCGTCCACTACGCCGTTGCTGAAGTTCACGGTGCCTTTGCCCAGTGCCGCGCTGTTCTTCGTGATCGTGCCGACTTCGAGCATGTTGATCAGCGCATCCACTGTGCCGCGATTCAAATCGAGCAAACCATAACCTTGCTGCGAGGAGCCGCCGCTGTTGTCGCCGACGCGAATCCAACTCACGCGGCTACTGCCGCCAGCGACGCCGCGCAACGTCAACGACGGACCGGCGAAGTTCGTGGCAAAATCCAACGTGCCGTCTGAGCGGATGACGCCGAGGTAAATGCTGTCGGCATTGACCACGCTTGACTGGCCCAGATGAATCCAGCCGTGGTTGGTGGAGGCACCTCCGCTGGCGCCGTTGCGGCCGATCAGCACCTGGTTGATCGTGACGGCGGCATTGGTCGGCAAAAACCATTCGCCGCCAGCGTCACTCGAACTGCCACCAACGCTCAAATTGTTTGCGGGCTGATAAAAGTTAAGGGCCGCCGCCTTGCGGGTGTCCAGCACGTCGTAAGCGCCGCTGCTGGTCGCCCCAATCGTGGTCACGTCGCCAATCGTGAGACTGCCGTTGGTGATCAACACCGTCGCGCTGGACGGCTGCGTGAACGTCAGAGTGCCGATGCTCTGGGTATTCTTGCCCAAGTCCAACGCCGCGCTGCTGGTCAGCGCCAGCGCGCCGCTGGCGGGCAGGCTCGCGCCACTGTTCAACCGCATCAGTCCGCCGCCCAGCGTCGTGCCGCCGGTGTAATCGCTCATCAAGCCGAGCGTCAACGTGCCGCCGCCGATTTTGGTAAGCGCCGCCGTGCCGGAAATTTTTCCTGCGCCGGTGATGCTGTAGTTGTGCGTCGCGTTGGAGACGGTCACGGAAACCGGTTTCACCGTGACGCCAAGCGTGAGGTTCGTCACGCCGGTGCCGACGCTGTCATCGAATTGCACCACCGGCCCGCCGACACCGTTTTCGTTGTAACTCTGCGGCGTGACATGATCCAAGGTCGAGAGCCACGTCAGGTTGCCGGCGTTGTTCACGTCCCAAACGGAATTCGTGCCGCGCCAAATCAGGCCGTTGGTCAGCAAGACGGAAATGGTGCCGTTGACCGCCAGAGAATTACTCCACACCAATCCAAAACCAAGTTGCGGTAAAATGATATTAGTGAAAGTGCCAAGATAGTTGTTGGCAGCAAACAACTGGAATGTGTCGCCCGGCACGGTGGCTCCGGCGACGTTGGTCACGACTAAACTGCCACTGTAAGTCATGTTGCCAACGCCCACGACGGCGTCATAGGAGACCGGCAACTTCGAGATTTTTATGATCGTCTGACTGCCGGCGCTCAAGGTCACATCGTTGTTGACCGTGAGCGCGCCGATACCCGCTATGCCGGGCGCGAGTGTGGCGTTGGAAATCACCACCGGACACGCCAGCGCGCCCGTGCCGCCAAACGTTGTGCCGGGCAGCGCCGTCAAAACATTCGTGGAAGCGATGCTACCGGAAACGGTAAGTGTGCCGGCGTTGACGGTGGTATTCCCGCCGTAAGTCTGGTCGCCATTCAAATCCCAAGCGCCCGTGCCGTCCTTGTAAACGCTCATCGTGGAGCTGCCATCCTGAATCACGCCGGTAACTACGCCCGCACCCGCGCCGCGCAGTGTGGTGGTGCGCCCGCCGCCGGCCTGGGAGGTGAACGTGCCTGAAAGAATCAACTGTCCGGCATCGGATTCGAACCAGTAATTCACCCCGCCGGGGCCGTAAGTGGTGGTGCCGCCAAAATTATTCGTGCCGCTGACGTTGACCACGGCCGCAATGGCCGTATTCCGCGCGCCCAAGCTAATGGCCTGACCACCGAGCACGGAAATATTGTTGGACATGAGCAACTGCGCATTCGAGGCGGATATAGTCAGGCCGCCGGTTCCGAGCGAACCGCTGTTGGCGATTTTTAATACCGCCGAGCCGTTCAAAGCGGTCGAGGTTTGCGCGCCGGCATTCGGCATATAAACCGTGCCATTGTTGATCGTGACAGTGCCGGCAAAACTGTTGGTCGCCGCGAAGACCAACTTGCCATTGCTCAAGGTGAACCCACCGTCGCCGGTCACTGGCTGGTTGAGCGTGATTGTGCGGCTCGAAGGCACATTCCATGCGCCGATGCCTTCCAAATCCAACGGGCAGTTAAAGGTCAAATCATAACTCGACGCGGACATGTCTATGTTGCCCGCGTAAAGCGTGAGCGTGTTCGTTCCGAAGAAAGTCACCGGCCCGCCGACATTGGCGATTTGCAATCCCGACCAAACGATATCATTGCCAAAAGTCGTCGTGCTGGGTCCGGTGATGATGTTCGTCCAGATCGCTAGGTCATAGGAGCCGGGAAGAGTATTGCCCACCCAACTCGCCGTAAGATCCAGGTTGGTTGTATTGTTGGCTTTCAAAACCGGCAAAATATTCGTGCGCTGGACGAAATAGTTGAAGCTGTTCGTCACACTGAATGTGCCGTCGCTCACCACCACCGAAATCACCGTGCTGCCCCATTGCGTGCTCACCGGCGACACCGTCAACACGCGCTGAACGCCACTGATGTTCACCGCGCAATTCGTGTTCGGCACGAGTTGCTGGTTGGATGAACTCACCGTCACGGTCAGGTTCGAGGCGATGGTCTCCGCGTCGCCGACCGTGAACCAGATCGGCTCCATGTTCACGCCTTGGAGCGAATTACGATCCACATTCCACAGCGCCATGGTCGGCGGCGTCTGGTTGGTCTGGTATTGAAATGCCAGAATGTCCAGCGCCTGATTGACGCCCGCGTGCGGCAAGGCTTCGACCACCAAATCCAGCGGCTGTGCCGTGCTTTTCGGACCGATGGTCATCGTGACTTGCCGGTTGGTCTGTGGCATCAGCCGTTGCGCGCCCAGAAACAAATACCCATCGTTGCTCAAAACATTGCTGGTGATGTCCGTGCTGCCGATTTTGAATGTGACGTTCCAATTCGTGAGTTGCCCGCTGGCGCGCGCGCGCAAAACTCCCGCGTAGTCGAGCCATTGGCTGCTGTTGGTCAAATTCAACGTGTAGGTGTTCGTGCGGCTCGGATTGAGCGGCAGGATTTGCGCGGCGTTGCTCAACACGGGCGAAATCACACCCTTCGCATAATTTACGCTGTTGCTGGCGGCATACAAATCCAGCGTGCCCGGCTCGCCGTCGCGGTGTTTCAGCAAATAATACGCCAGCCCCGTGATCGTCCAGTTGGCCTGCACCACGCCGTTGAAATTCGTCGTCTCCGGCGTCAGGTTGACCGGGCGCAGACCGTAGAGCTCCGGCGTGTATATGTTCGGTTCGTGGCCGTTGTCTTCCAGCGAACGCACCGTGGTCAGCGTGTCGGTCATGAACACCTGCCCGACGTCACTGTTCGGTGACAGGATGTAAATAAATTTCTTGCCGTAACTTACCGTTTGATCCCGCTGCTCCCAGATTACCTGCTGGTAAAAAGAGCCGTTATGCACATAAAGATAGACGGGCGCATCCACGCCGGAGCCAGAACAGCCGACACAAAGCATGTTGGAACGATAGGCATCATAAGACGGGTCATACCAGCCAAGCGGGTGGGTATAAACCCGGTGCGGCGGCGTCATGACAGAAACCGCGCCGCCGCGCTTGCCGCAGTTGGCGATGACCTGCCGCCACAGCGCGGTGTTGTAGGTCGCGCGGTTCACAAAATCGAGAACCGGCGTCATGCCAAAGCCGGCAATCGTGCTCATGGGACCGCCGGGATCCGGATTCGTGAAACCCATGTCGCCTTCCACGAGCGCGAATTGGTTGCTGAAATTATTGCAAATCTGCTGTTTTTGCGCGGTGGAAAGCGTGTAGTCACTGCTGCTACTGAAACCGGTGGGATGGAAATAAAATCCGTTGGCAAATTGCGCCGTGTAGGGCCAGGATGCGCTGTCCACCATTTGCGTCATGTAAAACGCTGAGCCGGGATACACTTCGTAGTTGAACCCAGCTGGCGTCGGCACGGCCTGCACTATCGTTGTCAGTGCAGCCAGATATAGACCCGCGACAAAAACAAAAAGTGGCTTAAAAAAATTCCCGCGTATTGGGTTGCGCATATAAACATTTCTAAAATAAACAGTCGGGCAATGTGTCCAGATAACTTCGCACATCAATGAGGATCCAACCATACCGTGAATACGGTAGGCGCAAACCAAACAAAAGCGGACGCCCGAAATTCAGGCGTCCGCTGGTTCGCTAAATGCCATGCAGTTTACGGATAAACGAGACGCAGGAAGACGCTCGGATTGCCCGGGCTCACTGGAATCACCGCATTGTTCGTCTGCGTCGAGTTCGGCCAGTCCACCCAGTTCCCGCTCAAACCCGTGCTCAGTGAATTCGTCTGAATCTGTAACCGATAACCCAGATTCGCCAACGGCCAGTTCAACGTCAGGTTGTTCACGCCAATGCTGTTCGTCAGCACCGGCCGGCTGCTCACGCTTGGCAGCTGTTGCACGTTGACTGTGTAGGTGTTCACCGTCACGCCGTCCTGCGCCGTCACCTGCACCTTGATCACGTTCGTCACGCCCGGATTCGCGCTCAATGTCAATGCGCTGCTCGCCACGCCGGACGCCAGCAAATTCGTAGTGCCGTTGTAAATCAGAACATTCGTAGCCGTCAAATCCGCGTTCGTCACCGTCACCGTCGGCGTGCTGCCGTAGCTGTTCGTCGTCGTGTAAGCAAACACGCCGGAGGCAAAGCCGGGCGTGAAATTGCCCGCCGGAGTAATGGTCAGTGAAGTCAGCAACGCGTTGGTGCTGGAGGCGGATCCGGCCGAGACCACTTGGATGGTTCCGTCACCCGCCAGATTGTTGCTCCACGCCAACGTCGGCGGCAGAATCGGCAAATTCGTGCTGGCAAAAGTGCCGCTGTAGGCGGCGGAATTGAACAAATGATACACCTGACCTAAAGCCGGTGTGCCGTTGACATTGTTGACAATAAGACTCCCTCCGTAGGTCACGCCAGTCAGACCCGCGATGCTGTCGTTGGTGCCCGTGCCGGTGGCATCCAAGCGGAAAATGTTCGTGGAATTCGCCGCCAGCGTCAGCGTGTTGCTGATGGTCAGCGTGCCGAGAACGGCGGTGGTTCCAGATGTCAAGGTGCCGCCGTCGGCAACCACCACCACGCCCAAAATCAGACCGTTGCCGCCCAAGTTGGCGTTGGTCGCCACTGTCACCGTGTTTGTGGGCACCACGCCCGAGGTGCCAATTACCAAGGTTCCGCCATTTGCAACGGTGGTGCCAGTGTAGGTGTTCGTTCCCGTTAGGGTCAACACGCCGGGACCATCCGCCTGCACATTCAAAACATTATTTGCAACGGGGGTGTTCTCGATCGCTCCCGACACCAGCACCTCGCCAGCCCCTAGGAAGTGAATTTGACGCGCGCTGGCGTTATTGATGGCATTGGTGATCAGCCCGGACAACTCCAGACGACCTGCCAGTGAATTGATGTAATAAGAACCGCCTGTGTTTTTCAATTGGATGGTTCCCGCCCAGACATTCGTCCCGGAAACATTTTGCAGGAATGAAAGGTCTGTCGCATCCGTTGTCGTGCGCCCGCCAAGCAAGATCGTCGAATTCGTAATCGTCACGCCACCACTCAATTGCACGCCGCCCGTGGCCGCCGCTTGATTTTTGGTGGAAAGGTCAATCGTCTTGCCGGTTCCCAGTGCCGTGCTCGAAGCCAATTGCAACCAAC